>Ga0181573_10001300_pt1 | contig 24872 bp, 18 predicted proteins | sample 101ome_25_FD_148643 | JGI IMG/M metagenome (GOLD analysis project Ga0181573, IMG submission 148643) | Coastal salt marsh microbial communities from the Groves Creek Marsh, Skidaway Island, Georgia - 101409BT metaG (spades assembly) | ecosystem: Environmental > Aquatic > Marine > Intertidal zone...
CTGCGCTGCCTGTGCTGCCTGTGCTGCCTGTGCTGCCTGTGCTGCCTGTGCTGCCTGTGCTGCCTGTGCTGCCTGTGCTGCCTGTGCTGCCTGTGCTGCCTGTGCCGCCTGGGTGCTCAGCGAGAAGGTCGCAGCCGACTGGGTCATCTTGTCCAGGCCCGTCAGCAGCCGGTCCAGTCCCTCGTCGATGCCCCCGCCGTCCTCGTCCGAGTCCGTGTCTCCCCACTTCAACTGCCCGCTCCTGTTCTCGGCCGCCGCTTGGATCTCGAGCCTCTCTGCAGCGACCATCGAGGAGACCCTCAACTCGTTGGCCGGCGAGGTCACCTTGATCGCCTCGGCCGTCTCGATCAACTTGGCAGTCGTCGCTGCGGCAAAGGCAGCACCCACGTCCTCGGTCTTGACATTGACCGAAGTGCCCGCGTGATCGTCGCCCCCTACCTCGATCGCAGCACACACTTTCGTCGCCGTCGTCTCACCACGTCCGCCGTCGCCACCGTCGCCACGACTCCGCCGCACGCGCTTCGACCTTCGTTTCTTCTTCTTTGAACTCTCCGGCGACTCCTTCGACTGCATGTCATCGCAGCACTGCATCAGAGCACCCAACGTACCCTTGACGTCCAGCACCCCCACCCGCGGCGTCCCGGAGCCCGCTCCCCCCAGGCTCTCACGCCGCGTGTCAATCGCACAATTCAGCGCCGTCGAAAGCGCGTCAAACACGTCCGGCTCGTGCCCATGCTCGATTGCGTTCTCGATCGGAAGCCCCAACGGCTCGATCATCTCGACACGCTGCCTTCTTCTTCTCTGGTCTCGTCCGTCTCCCCCGCCTCGCTCCCCGCCGTCACCCTTTCCAGGAGACAGACTGGCCCGAAGAAACTGGTTCTCCGTTGACAGCACCCCCTTGCCCGGGCTCGCCGTCCACATCACCCTCCCGTCCAACATCACGTCTGCCTCCAGGTTACCCAACAGGATGTCCTGGGACGAACACTGCCCGTACTCCTCGGCCATAATAGACTCCAGATGAGACGCGTTCTTCCTCGCCGTCGCGTTTCTCGTCTGCACCATGGGCGCAGACGTCGTCGCGGCCGCGTTGGCATACTCCCGGGCGTGCACCGCCCGCAACTTGGCCGCCTCTTTGCTCGCCACCAGCTTCTGCGCACGATGCTGCTGGACAGTAACGGTGACGTTCTCCTTCTCCTTGCGTTGATCCGCACGCGGCGGGGCCACGGCCTTGGAGGGCGGAGGCGCCGAGACCGCCTGGTTGCCCGCCTGAGTCCCCGATCGGACGTCGAAAAAAGCCTTGATTCCGCCCTGCTGCGGCGGCTGTCCGGCATCAGGCTTCGGTCCCAGACGGGACTTGGCCGGAGCAGCCTTCTTCTTCGGAGGCATCGAGCTAGGGAGCTAAGGAGCGACCGACGAGATCAGGAATTTGAAAACTGCCAATTCGAGCGAGCGTCCTGGCAGGGTCGCGCGCGTCGTGGTCGGTGCCGCTGTCGCGATTCCCGGAGAAGAAGGTAGCAAGTACCAATGCCGCGATGTGTACATACAAGAAAAACGTGCGTCGCGGGTTTCAACTGCGGTGCTGATCTACGGAACGAGGCGAGGGGGGGGGGACGGACGGTTCCGCCACGACAGGCGGACGACGGGCAGACGCTGGGTATCCAAGACTCACAAGAGCGCCCACCGATACGCCCGGCGGCGGTGGCGACAGGCCTCTGCTGTTTCTTCTGGCGCGGCGACCACCGCGTGACTGAGTGGAGAGACACCATCTCGAGTGGAGAGACACCATCTCGAGTGGAGAGACACCATCTCCCCTCCGGTCCCACGCGCTCACGCGCGCGGGCGCACGCACGCATTCACGCTCCCCCCTTCCTCCCCGTCCTGTCCGGGGCCGGTCCCACCTCTCGCCCCACCAAAAAACGCCAGCTCCACCAAACCAGCTAGACACGATTTGTTTCGAATTTCAGCGGTAGACACAATACACACAATGAACACACTGAGCATGAAGGCCAACATTGGCGGCCTGAGCCTCCACAAGGTGCGTCCGAGAAACCATGTGGCAGCGCGACCAGCCTTCGCGGATTCCGCGCTTTCTCCGCCACGCGCGCGCCTTCCCGTCCGTCGATTCGCCGATTCAACGACAATGTGGTACACAGACGCGCGGCGCGAGCGATCCAACCGACCAGCGCGACCGCCACCGCGGGGAATCCTCGAACTGCATCGAACGGCTGCCTCGCCTCTCCCGCCCTCGCCCGTCGTTTCTGCGCGGTCCATCATCCGTACACGGCCAGAAACGACAATTGCCTCGCACGATGGCCGTATCGTCTCGCGTGTACCCGTCTCTCACATTTCTCTCCAACATTCCTCAGGCCAACACGACCGTCGTCTCCCAGAGGTCCAGCCTGGTCGTGGAGAACCGCGTCACCATCCGCTTCACTCGCAATGGGCGCAAAAAGCTCCCCTTCTACAGGATTGTCGCCATCGACTCCAGGAAGCGCCGCGACGGAGCCCCGCTCGAGTACCTCGGGTGGTACGACCCGATGAAGAAGGAGGCCAACCTGAACGCCCCGGCCATCAGGAAGTGGCTCGCCGTCGGCGCCCTGCCGTCCGAGACCGTCAGTGGACTGCTCAAGAAGGCCATGGTGATCGAAAACTAGAAAAGCTAGGAGAAGGATGCGCCACCACAAATGACATATTTATTAGCCGCCGGAGCGGTCCCACCCCTCCGCTCGCCGTTCTTTCACCGCTCGACCGCTCGACCGCTCGACCGCTCGACCGCTCGACCGCTAGGCAGTTTTCGTTGTACCCTTTCATCAAACCATAGCTCCACCGCTGTCGTGTTTTCTACTCTGTAAGCCACCTTACACACTCAACTTACTTCTTCTCGCCCCCCGCATCCTCCGCATCCAAGTCCCGACAGTACGGCCCCCTCGGCTCCCCCTGCAGCGTCTTTTCCGCCGCGCTCCCACTCTCCACCCACCGTTCCCCTCCGACCACCGCCCCCGCGGGCTCCGCCTTCCACCGATGCTGACTCCCCGCCTTTGGCACCCTCCCCGCCCGCAGATCCGCGACCACCCCCTTCACATCCTCCACCGTCAGATCCTCATAATACGTGTACGTGAACCCTTCCACCCCCTTGGTATAATCCGCCACCGCAATCATCGGCGCATTCACACACGCCCCCATACACTCCATCTCCCCCAACGTGAACATCCCGTCCGCCGTCGTCTGCCCATAGTCCACCCCGAGCACCTCCTTCAGCGCCCCGTATATCTTCTTACTCCCCTGCAACATACACGGCGTCGTCCCACACACCATCACGTGATACTTCCCCACCTTGCTCCGATTGAACATGGTATAGAACGTCGCCACCTCAAACACCCGAATCTCCGCCATATTCAACACCCGCGCCACCTCACGCATCGCATTCAACGATAACCACCCGTCATTCTGCTGCTGGGCAAGGTCCAGAACGGGAATGACGGCAGACTGACGCCAATTGGAAGGGTAGCGGGCGCAGATTTCTTCCACCCGAGCCAGGTTGGCCGGGGTGAAGGCAAACGGCGTGTCGTCGTTGTTATGCGGCTCGTCCATATGGACATTCAGGACGTCTGATGCGGCGTAGGAGGGAGGGAGGGAGTGAGCGAGGGAGGGAGTGAGCGAGGGAGCGAGGGATGGAGCGTGCGAGCGACAGCACCGACCGACGTACCGTGACTGTTTGTAGCGAATCGGCGCCCAAAGCCCCGAGATCCGGACGCGAACGACGACCACAGGTCACCCTGTGTACGACCACCGTGACCGAGTCCACCAGATGCGCCACCCACCGGAGACTGCGCTGAAACAGAGGAAGACACGGAATCGAATTCGGCAGTGGAGAAAAGTCGGGCGAGCGACACGGCCCGGCCACGTGCGCGCCTGGCCACGTGCGAGACGACAGCAGACACCGACATCGTGGTCTGAATGTACTGTATTTGATGTATCGAGCGATGTGGTGGTGGAAACGTGGCCTCACGAGGGACCGACCTCGACCTCGGCCCCCAGAAATAAATTCGCACGCGGTCGAGTACGAACACCGGTCGTCGATTGTCGATTGTCGATTGTCGAGGTCCTGTTGTCCGTCCGTTCTGCGTCCTCCGTCCTCCGTCCTCCGTCCTCCGTCCTCTCTCTCTCGGAGTCGCGCGCGACCAATCGCGGGCAACGAATTCGCGCGTCGAAATGGATTCTCTCCTCATCGAGTCTCCTCCGCCGCAAACGAAACGGACGCTCGGTGAGACGACGTATCTTGGTGGGCGTGGGAACGAGGTGAGCGTGGGGTCGGCGTTGGGCGCGAGTAACGGGAGTAACAAGCGTCGGTTGGCTGATTCGTTCGAGGCTGGCGGAGGCGTTCCGTGGGGCGTGTCGGTGGGCGGTGCGGCGTGTGTCGAGCAGCAGCAGCAGCAGTTGTCTGGTGGGTGGGCGAGTCATCCGGGTCAGCAGTTGGATCTGTCGCCGAGCGAGAACCTGGACGTGAACGGTCTCGGCCTCGGTCTCGGTCTCGGGGGCGCATACAGTCTCAAGCGGACGAGGTATCATACGACCCCGGCTGGGTACTTTCAGAGTCAACAGCAGGAGGGGCGGGGGCATACGGGGTCGCAGGGTGTGCGGGAGACGTTGTATAAGGCGTTGAAGGCGTTGTTTCCGGGTATGAGTGACGAGACGATTGCACGCGTGTTGGAGGCGTGTGGGGAGGATGTGGATGCGGCGATTCGTCGGTTGAACGAGTTGCAGCTGGAGCATGGGGGTGTTGAGCACGGGGGTGAGCAGCAGCAGCAGCAGCAGCAGCAGCAACAACAACAACAACAGAATGAGGATGCGAAGAAGGACAACGCAGACAAGGGACACGAGGAAACGGGCAGGGGGGTCAAGGCGGCGTGGGTGGACGCGCTGGTGTCGGAGATGTCGCAGGCGAGGGACGTGGATGATGCCAAGCGGCGAGCGGTGGGGGTGCTGGAGGGGGTGCTGGAGGATTACGATCGGGATCGGGGCTGCCGGGCGTCGGCGAGCGGTCGGGGCGGTGACCGTGACCTGGACGGGGCGGGAGACGCCGCACAGCACGCGACGCTGCTGAAGGAGAATGCGTTGCTGAAGCGGGCGGTGGCGATTCAGAATGGAAAGATTCATGAGCTCGGGGAGAAGTGCAAGGGGCTGGAGCTGGAGCGGTACTCGTTGCAGGTGCACTTGAAGCAGGCGACGACGCCGAGCCGGTGGCGGCCAGACGGTGGCGAGCACGGTGGAGAGAACGGCCCCCCAGATGTATACTAACGCTGTTTGTGATTACAATGACAATTTGGAGCTGACGTCGTCGAGCGCCCGTTGCATGGCGACGTAGGCATCGTGGTCTTGGTGCGTTTCTTTGCTGCGTTGGAGTGCGCTCCGGAGCAGCATGCGGCACTGGCCGAGTCCGGACGTGTTGGGTGGTGGGAGCTCCAGGGTTGCTCTGGCGAGGGCCACGCAGCTCTGGGCGTATTCCTCAAAGGTATCGTCCTGGGCGTGCCAGGTGGAGGTGGAGAGGCCTCGGACGTGTTTGGTCAGGCACTCGGCCTCCGAGCCGGGGGCGCCTGTGATGGCGTAGAAGCGGGCGTAGGTCTTCCAGAATCCCGGGCCAGCGGCGCCCTTTGAGCTGGTGGCGATTTTTTTGAGAATGTTGGACACGTAGTTGACGAGCTGCTGGGAGGTCGTGGTGGTGATGGGGTTCTCTTTGGGTGCGTTTGGGGGGTCCGGGGCGTGCGAAGCGTCAACGTCGTCAGCGTCGTCAGCGTCGTCCAGTTGTAAATCTCTCAGTGCATCCACGAGGCCACCGACGAGCTTGGGGTTGTACGTCTCGCCGCGCGTGAGGCCGACCATGTGCTCGAGGGCACGGGCCGACGTGTTGAGGTCGCCGACCTGGAAGGCGACGTGTGCGTAGTTCTCCCACGTCTGCCACGTATCTCTGGCGTGTTTGGAAGCCTCGCCGAATGCGACGAGGGCCTCGGGCCAGTTTTCCATCTTCATGTGGACTGTCGCGAGGTTGTTCCACGCGCGGCCGTCCTCCGGGTCCATCTGGACGAGCCTGGTCAGCGCCGACGCTGCCTTCTCGTAGTTGGTCGACTTCAGGTTGCACCATCCCAGAGAAAACCAGGCCTCGAGGTGGAGGGGACTGAGGGCCAGCGCCCGCTCCCAGCAGTCGCTCGCCAACACAAAGTCCTCGCGGCGCATGGCCGACCTCGCGAGTGAGCGCTGAGCTCGGGCGCTGCGTCCGTTGGAACACGACCACGCCGTATGGTAGTGCTCTTCCGAGTCGACCAAGTCTCCGAGCGTGCACCACAAACGCGCATCCTCCGGCGTGACCTCGAGCCGCGTCCGAACGAGCTGCTCGGCGATCTCGTTCTTCTCGAGCAGCTGATAGCAGACGATCAGGCTATCCCACAGCTCGGCCTCCTCGAACAGCTTGATGGCTGCGCCGATCAGCCCGCACGCCACAAACGCCTCCCCGAGTTCCTTCCACAGCGCCGCCCTCGGCAGCGATTTGCACGTAAACGCGTACCGCATCCGGTCCGCGGGCGCCACATGCGCGTGCGCGTGCACGGCGTCGGTTGCGTCGGTTGCGTCGGTTGCGTTGGCCGCGTCGCCCACCGACCCCTGGACAACAACAGCAGACAGCGACTCTTTGATTCCCTCCATCGTACACAGCGCCCGCTCCCGCGTCCGTGACCGCTGAATCTCCAGACGCGACAGCTCCATGTACGCCGCCAGTCGCGTCACAAATTCCGTCCTGTCCTGCGCCAGCAGGCACTCTGCATACGCCGTCAGCTCCCACGGCTGCGTCCCATCCGGACTCGACGACTTCTTCACCACGTTGCAGAGCGCCAGAATCACCAGCTGATGGACCGCGTTCAAGTCTGTTCGGATCGCCTCCTCCTCGTCGAGCAGCTTTGGCCCGCCCCGAAACACGTCGGCGTCAGACTCGCAGAACCCGCGAAACTCCGACGGCTGCCTCTCCCCGCTGTCGTCGGTTGCCCCTCCAGAACCGGTCCCCGCCACGAGATTGAACGCTATGTCGTCCAACGCCGTCCGCTCGAATCGCCCGGCCAAGACGTCGCTGCCCTCGCCACCGTCGCCGACATTGTCTACGGTACGCACTTTGGCAACGAGCTGCGCGTGCGCATTCTGCTGATGCACCGTCCGCATGCCAAGCAGCCCCGTTAGCGCCACCTCTATCCCAAGCGCCCGCTGCGCCGCCGCCACGTGGGCCTTCATCTCCGCCACCATACCAAACGCCGAGTACGCGTTTGCCGCCTCAAGATGCACTACCGCCAACAGATGCACATCATTCGTATCCTCCGCGTATGATACCGTCAGGGCCTCCACGCCCGACGTGATCCGCTCCAGCAGGACCTGCGACCGCTCCGCCAATAGGTACTGCACCGCGGCCGCCACCCGAAAGTTCCAAAAAGACACCGCCGGCGAGGGATGCGAGCGCGCCAGTGCACCGAATGCAAGTTTGGCGATCAACAGGTACTCGGGATGGAAGACGAGCCCGAGAAAGTCCTCGCCGTTCTCCGCCAGCTCGTTGAGCAGATCGAACGACTGGGCGGAGGAAGAGGCCGTCGAGGACGAAGAGGGCGTCGAGTAGGGTCCGACGAGATTGTGACGCGCGTGGAGGAAGATGGCGGCCACGGCGAGGTCATGCAGCGCTTCCGGATCGTACGAACCAGCGCTGCAGATGTCCTTGACGGCCTCGACGAGGGTCCGAGGGCTGGTGGCCGGGGACGTGGCGGGGGAGTCGAGCCGGCGCAGAGCGGTTGCGAGCGTCTCCTCGTATGCATCGGATATTGAACCGCCTTGATCACCCCACAGGGTGTATAGGAGGGCGGGAGAGGTCATCGATCGGTGTTGTCGACGATTTTCAGGAGGAGTTTTCTGCCCATTCGAATTCGAACGCTCAATGAGCGTTCAATGCATGATGATAATGCATGATGATCACGCAGTAGGTCGCTGGCTCTTCGCGACGTGGGCCCGACCGACGCACTCCTGATGATAGGTGCACACGCAGAGCTTGTGCGATCGACGATGAATGATATGACACTGATGATGAACTTACTGCGTCTTGAGGTACTCGACGATCATCGACTTCAAGTAGGTTCTCAGGCTGCGGCCGTCGAGCGCCCGGATCTGACCCGTGACCTCGCCGACGATGGCCTCGCTCCACCCGAGGCGGGTCGACAGCTGGATGCCGAGCGCGTTGAGATAGTCGCCACCAAAGCTGGACGTCGCCAGCGACTTGATCTGATTGGCGCACTCGGACAGAAGCGAAATGCTCGAGGCGTCGCGGATGTCGACGCCGCCAGACTCCGGCTTGACGAGCAGGGGGAACAGCAGCACGTCGCAGCCGTAGCGCACGCAGGCGGCCTCCTTGACCGCGCCGTCGCCTGGGTAGGTCTGGACCCAGTGCGTCACGATCGCCGCGAGCGTCGCGATGCACAGTTTCCGAACCCCATGGTCGACGTTGGACACGGCGCCCTTGAACACATCCGAGACGGCGGCAGAGTCGCGCAGCAGCACGCGGTCGATGATCGAGGCGCACTGGGACACCGAGTTGACCAGCGAGTAGTATTGTTTCTGCAGCTCGACCTTCTCTCGGAGAGCCTCGGTGCTGCCGGTGCTGCCGGCGCCCTGGTGTTCCGTGCCCTCGCTGGCCGTCCGCATGCTCCAGTCCCAGTCGCTGCCGAGAAAGTCGTGTACTTTGCTCGAGCAGTCTGTAAACAGCGGTATAATCACCGAGTCGATGACGGTCTGGTTGTTCGCGAAGCGCACGATGATTTGGTTCACCAGCACCAGCGTGTCCTTGAAGTCGCCCGCGTCGATCCTCGGGTGGTCGAGGGCCCAAAACACGTTCGGCAGGTGCGGGACGATCTCCGTTCCCAGGCATTCGACGAGCCTGTGCATGTATGCTAAAAACTTGACGCGGACGTCCTTGTGCGTCGCGAGACCCTGGACCGCCTGGATGGCGGGGACGAGCGGCTCGAGGAGCGCCTGCGCCAGCTTTGGGCGGGTCGCGCACGCCTTCGACGCGAACCCCTTGCCGATCCGCGTCAGCGCCTCGAGACTCTGGCGGCAGAGCGCGCCAATGTGTTTTTCATTATGTTCATTCGTCCCGTTATCGCGAGCCCCGGATGTCGTGGCGTCGAGCGAGCTGCGGGCTTCGGCAGACCCGCGCGCCGTGGCGTCGACCCGCTGCAGCTGCTCCATGAGCGGCCGGGTCAGGGCCTGCAGCCACTCTACCTGGATCGTCTCGTTATCTGAAGATCCAACGAGCAGTCCTGCGGCCTCGAAAGCGAACATCCGGTCGTCGGGTGTCGACACCCCCGCGCCAGACACCCCGACGCTCGCCGACGCGCCCGCCGCGACGAGCCCCGACGGCCGCGCGTATGGCGACAGAGACAGCGGACCGCCGGCGTCCTGAATGGGACTTCGTGCGATGGCGTCCAAGTGCGGCATCAGGGCCCCCAGGATTTCCCTTGAGATTCCCGAGATGGCCTGTCGCAGCGACTTGACCGTTCGGCACAGGAGGTACGCGGCGCGCGGGGGCACCGAGCTGGCCGGGTGGCCGAGTCCTGCCTTGCCGAAAAACTTGGAAGCCAGCGCGGGCAGCAGTTCTCTTCGAAAGAGCGTCACCTTGGCGTACCGCGCGCACGCCTCGAGCAGCGCCAGCGCCACCAGCCGGTGCCCGGCGACGCCGTCGTCGAGCTGGATGATGGCCGCCGCCAGCTCGACCGACGGATGCGTCCCCGCCTTGAGCACGTCTTCCGTCACGCCCTCGCCGAGTTGGTAAAACAGGCTGAGGGCAATCTCCGCATCCTGCCACACTGCGATCGTCGCGTTTGCGCCGCCGCCCGCCGCCACCCCGCAGCTCTCGCGCAGCATGCTCGCCACCAGCGCATAGGCTTCGTTCGGCACGAGCTTTGCAGTGTTCCGCCACAGACTGAAAACATCCTGCCGTATCGCGCTCACGCGCTGCTCCTCCTCCTCCGCCACCACCCGCTCCTCGACGCTCCCCTCCTGCACCGCGTACAGACGGCTCTCCCTCGAGAACCTCGCACACGCCGCCGCGCCCTCCAGCACGCGCACCAACTGGCCCCGCTCTACCGCCCCTAACTCTCCGCACCGCTTCTGCACCATCTTCATCCGACTCACGAAGCCCAACATGAAGGGCGCCACGATCACGCTCACCTCGTCTTCTGGCACCCGCAGCACCCGCACGACGGACGGAAACAGCTGCTCGAGCATTCCTGCCGCCTTCTGCACGCTCTCGGTTGCTTCGCGCATCACGTCGTCGTCCAAACGTACCCCCACGGCCTGCAAGCTGATGACCCCGTTCTCCACTTTCTTCCAAGCGTCGAGAATCTCGGTCGCCAGGCCCACCAGCAGCTTTGCACTCGCGACCCCCAGCGCGTGGTCCTCGTCCTCCAGCGGATTCGCATGCTCCGGCTGGACGCCCATACCTCCCGGCAACCCCGTCTCCGCCCACCGTGCCCCGAGCGGCACCAGCCCCAGGCTCTCGATCAGCTGCAGCTTGGCACCCGCCTCCATCTTCTTCACCACGATCTCGCTCAACACGCCGATCGCCGCCACCTGCGCCCCTCGAACGCTCTCCATCGACCCGGCCGTCTGGTCTCCTCCGACATTGGCACTGCCGCCACTGCCGACCTCCGAATTCAACACATCGAACAGCACCGCAATGAACGGCCCGTTTGCGACCAACCCGATATCGACCCAATTCACGTATCTCTCCACGCCATTCAGCACCAGGGCGATCAGTCTCCACGCAGACGATATCGAAGCAACCGAGGCGACCGAAGCGACTGCCTCGGCGGGCGAGGCCCCCGCCCCCGCCCCCACCCCCCGATCACCCCCGACACCGAGCATCCCCAACAGAGCCTTCAAAACTTCCAGCCACGCCCTCGCCACTCGCTCCAGCGCCGCATCGGGCCCGTCCCGCATCGCGTCCTTGAAAGTCATGCTTGCCTTGGCCCCGGCCGCCGACCGCGGCACCTCGAGCGATATAATATCCTCGTGAATCGATATAAGGATCCGAGAAAAGCAGTCGATACTCAGTTGCCGATCGTTCAAGCTCGCCAGCACGTCTGTAAAGAACGTCGGCCACGTCGCCGGGTACTCGGCTGCGGCGATCGCCACGATCACTTGCGCCAGCTTGTTCCGTATAAACAGCGGCATTTGTGCAGCTCCGATATCGTCATCGTCATCGTCCCCGCTCCGACCCAAGGCCAAGAGGCCCCCCCGCAGCCGCTGCTTCCGCCCCTCGTCCAGCAGCCCGTAGTTGGCACCCGCGACGAGCCCGTGCAGCGCTTGCAATGCGTAAAATCGTACCTCAACTCGCTGCGTGTGCTCCAAATGAAGCACGCACGTATCGAACTGCGCGACCGGGAGCGTCGACAGCTCGTCCAGCTGTGCGGAAGTTGGGGAGGCGCCGCTGAACACGGCCAGGACGGCTGCCTCGAACGCAGGGTCCGTGCTTGGAGGCGATACGGGTTGAGACATCTATGTATCTACTCGGCGGGGGAGGCGGACCGGCGGACCGGCGCGTGTGTGAGTGAGGGAGTGGCGGAGGAGGGCGAGCTGCATCCTGGACTCAAACGTCCTCGGTTGCGGACGTACCCGTACCCCCGAACGGGTATCCTACGGTCTACGGTCTACAGTCTACGGTCTACAGTCTTCCTACTTAATGCCGCAGATGGGCCGCAAAACGTTACAAAAACGGGTGGGCGCTGGCCACCATGGTGGCGAGATCGGGGCTGTCTGGGTTTTTTTCCCGACCGAGAACCGTAAATAACTCCCTCGTGCGACGTAGCACATAGCACATCGCGGACATGCTGCAGCGCTGCAGCCGCAGGACGTTGAGCGTCCTCAGCGAGGCACGTCTCGGTTTCTCTCTTCTCTCTCGTCGTACTCCGAGACGCCCTCTCTCACACTCGCACACGCACCACCCGTGCAGTTCGCGAAGCCGACCTTCCATGCACTGTTCGTGGACGCCGCAGGGACGCTGATCTATCCATCGGAAGACACCGCGACGGTCTACACGCGGTACGCCGCGCCGTACGGGCTACGGCTCGAGCCGCCACAGATCCTGGCGAACTACCGTCGGGCGTATTCGAAGCCCTGGGCCGAGTCGTCGATCCGATACGTCGACGACGGTCGGGCGTTCTGGAAGTTCATCGTGGCGGAATCGACGGGCATAGAGAACGAGGAGATGTTTGAGGCGCTGTACGACTACTACGCGCGGGCAGAGGCTTGGGTCGTTGCGCCGGGCGCGCGGGAGGCGCTGCGGACCGTTCGGGAGACGCTTCGGATCAAAACGGCCGTCGTGTCCAACTTTGATCGCCGGTTGCACGGGATCCTCGAATCCCTCGAGCTCACGGGACTGTTTGACGCCGTTGTCGTGTCGGCGGACGTGGGCGCCGAGAAGCCGAATCCGATCATCTACCAGCGGGCTTGCGAGCTCTTGGACGTGCGGCCCGAGTGCGCCGTGCACGTCGGGGATGATCGGCGAAACGACGTCAAGGGGGCGAGGGATGCGGGGTGCTACGCGTGGCTGATGGGGGACGACGTGCGGGGCTTTGGCGAGGTCGTGGAGCGGCTACGGACCGGGAATCTTATCGACAGTCTCAGTGATCCCTAGTACTGAGTGTTAAAAACAAAGGACGTTGCAGTCCGACAAACGGATCCGGTGAGTATCTATATCTAGAGGAAGGCCTGTCCAAAGTTGCCCTGGTTGTATGCGTTGTTGTTCTGGTAGGCGTTGTTCTGGTTGTAGCCGTAGACCGCCTGGATGCCCTGCTGCTGGCCGCCCATCATGCCGCCGACCGCGCTTTTGAGCCCGCCTCCCATTCCCGCGCCGGCTCCGGCCCCGGATCCCGCGCCCATCTTCGACTCCGGCTTGGGGTAGGCGGGCTGGCCGTTCTCGATCCTCTTGATCGCGTCCAGGGTCCAGCGGGTCTCGGCCTTGAAATCGATGGGAGCGACCCGCATGACGTTGATCCTCAGCTTCTCCTCGTCCTGGTACCTCTCCTGGGTGCACTTGAGCGTCATCAGGAACGTCTGCCACGGGAATGTCTTCACCTTGCGGGAAAACACCGGGTTCTCGGAGCGCTCCTCCTCCTGCTTGAGCTCCACCAGCTCGTTGGCGCCGATGCCGGTGATGCTCGGCGCCGACTCCTGGAAGGCCGTCATCCACGACTCGCCGCAGTGGTCCATGCCCTTGATGCTCAGGATATATCGGTGATCCGGGGCGTCGTTGGTCGCATTGCAGCGCTCGCAGAACCACCCCTGGGCGCCCGGCTCGTCCGACTGGGTCACCTTTTTGTTGCAGGGCCTGCCGTTGTAGTCCAGCTTGCACGCCGGATACGAGAAGCGCTCCGGGTTGACGTACGACACGGAAACCAGCGCTTGCACCCACGCGGGCTCGGCCATGCCGATGCCCTCGCTGCGGATCTGCTTCATGGTGACGCGCCACTCCTGGCGCTTGCCGCCGCCGCCCTGCATGGAGAGCGCCTGCGCGTTCATGCTCTTGCCCTTCTGGGCATACCAATCGCGCAGCGCACCCGTCTCCTGGACCTCATTCGGGTCCAGCATGAGCTGGGTCGCCGAGACCGTGGAGATGTTCTTGCCGCCAAAGTCGCCCACCCGGACGCCCTTGCAGGCGAGGATGGGGTTGCGCCCGGCGGCAATCTCAGCCTTGATGCGCTCGCCCGGATCCCCGCAGTACTTATCCCACAGCGTCAGATTGATGCTGCAGTTGGAAGCATCCTTCATCCTCAGGTCCCTCTTGTGGGCCTCGCTGCCGTCCTTCCTGGTGATGCTGCCCGGCTCGTCGATCGACTCGACGACCCCGATGACGTCCACCACGGCACCGCGCGGCGCATCCTCCAGCGTCGCGATGGTCTGGAAGTTGAACGAAGCGTTCTTGATCTGCTGGTCGTCCGCCGCCGGCTCGACCAGCGAGTTGGTCTCCAGGTGGATCTCAAACTGGTGACGCAGCTGGTTGTAGTTGCCCCGCTTGTTCCTCAGCGACGCTTTGCTGATGAAGTAGACGCGACCCTGCTTGACCTGATCAAAGAACCGGTCGCACTGGTCATTCCACGCCACGGCACGAATCTCTCCGTCCTGGCTATCCAGCAGGTCGAAGGAGAAGAACTTGCCCTCGCCACGGGCGTTGGAGTACCTCCTGATGTCTGACTTGGACGTCACCCTCGCCTTGATCGTCCACCTGTTCTGGTACGAGTTCAGCGAATTGATCGGCAGGATGTTGGCATGGCCCTCGTTGCGAACGATCGGGCCGGCGTTGTTGCTCGCGTACGGGTTGTGCTGCTGCGGCGGCTGCGCCCCGTACATATTCGGCTGCTGCTGCTGCGGCGGCACCCCGTACATATTCGGCTGCTGCTGCTGCGGCGGCACCCCGTACATATTCGGCTGCTGCTGCTGCGGCGGCACCCCGTACGTAGGATGCCCCACCGGCTGCTGATGCTGCTGATGCTGCCGCTGCTGCGCATCCAAATCCTTCATGGCAAGCGTCGTCGGCTGGCCAATCTGCTCGTGCCAGGCCCCCACCACGTGCAACCCCAGCACCACGATATGCCGCTTCTTCCCCTGCGGCTGCGTCAGCATCGTCTCCGTCACATCCACCACCACATTATCCGCCATATTCCCATAATTCACCCCCGAAGCCCCAATCACGCTCACCGCATTCACCCCATCAGACACCAGCAGCTTCAACCGCTGCTGTCCCCCGTCCCCATTGATCGCCTTGGTCCCCAGCACCTGCACCCGAAACGGCTCCTGGCCCGGCTTCGGGCCACGCCCGTGCATCATATTGACCACGGCTCCCGGCGTCAACTGCATGGCGATTGGACCGGCTGATTGATCGAAGGCGAGAAGCGAGAAGCGAAGAGACCGGTCTCTCGTCGAATTTCCTGATCTAGGGAGTGGGATCCGACAAACCACGCAGGGAATAGGATCGGACAAACCACCAATGGTCTGGAAATTTGAATGCTATTGTCTGTGCGCAGGCGAGCGGCCAGGCGAGCAGAGTGTTGGCGAGAGCGAGATTCAGAAGCTCGTTGGATTTGGACTTTGAATGAATTTGCCCCGGACTTATCTTCGGGACGTCCAAAAGGGTCGTCTGCGCTGTGTTCTGTGTTCTGTATACCCACTGGTGGCGTTAATCCGAGCGAGGCGTGAATTGACCAACTCGGCGAAGCTTTCGGTTTGTGCTAGTCGAAGAGAGCGCTTCATAAAACTTGTCGTTCGCCCCTCGCCATGCGTCATTGCGGTCATTGCGGTCACAGGCACCCGCACCAGAGTCTTGCAGCCGCAGAGCGTCCCCCTGCCTCCGCTCACGCGCAGAGAGAGAGCGCGGGAGAGAGGATCCCGCGGACACTTGTCGTCGACCGCCACTCGCGAAGGAAGATGACGGGGCCCTCGGCCTTTCACCACGACCACTACGACCCGACCGACGCCACGATCGACCCGTCCCTCCTCACAGCCGTGCTGTCCCAACACAACATCACGGCGGACAACATCTGGATATTCGGCTTCGGGTCGCTGGTCCACACGCCCGGTTTTGCCTACGCGGAGAAAGCGACGGTGGGTGATGCATAAAAAACTCTGACGCTCGCGCCCTTCCGACTTCCGACTTCCGACTTCCGACTTCCAACTTCCGACTTCCGACGCTCACTCGCGCCTCGCGTTTCTTCCTTCGCTGGTTCTCCAGGGGTACATTCGGGGCTGGCGACGGGTCTGGTGGCAGGGCTCCACGGACCACCGGGGGACGCCAGAGTTTCCGGGGCGTACAGTCACGTTGACGCCGGAGGAGGGCGCGACGTGCTGGGGGGTGGCGTATAAGCTGGCCGGGGATGCGGCGCAGCAGATGGAGACGTTGCGGTATCTGGAATGGCGGGAGAAGCAGTATGATCACCGGGCGTATGTGACGTTGTGGGATGGGGAGGGGCAGGATGCGGTCAAGGTGGTGGAGCACGAGCTGCTGTGTTACGTTGCGACCGGGGATCTGGGGCGGAATCCGAATTTCCTGGGGGAGGCGGAGAGTCTGGAGGCGTTGGCGGGGCAGGTGGTGCGGGCGGTGGGGCCGAGTGGGAAAAACGCAGAGTATGTGCTGAAGATTCGGGACGCGGTGCGGGGGGCGGGGGCGGGTGGGAGCGACGTGGAGGAGCTGATGCGGCTGGGGGAGGCAGTGGAAAGGCTGGTCGGCTTACAGGACTCGTCGACTCGTTGACGAGTTCAACTCAAAGATTAGTCGTGTCTTCTCTCTCCGTTCACGAGGCGGAGTATGTGCAGGAAGAGGTTCAGGACGTCGAGGTAGAGCGAGACGCTCGCCCAGATGTATTCGTCGACGTCGTACTTGGCCGCCAGGAGGTGGACGTCGTAGACGATGTAAGCCGAGAAGAGGGTCGCTCCCAGGACTGATGGCGAACGAGTGAGCGAGTGAGTGAGCGAGCGAGCGAGTGAATCGACGGTCGCCCGGTATAGGCCAATACCTACAGCTGTATACAGTCTCGGCGATGGGGGAGTGGAAGAACATCAGGAGGAAGCCGCTGACAATAAGTCCGAGCAGCGAGGAGAGGAGGAGCGGCCGCATCCAGCCGAATTCGACGCCCTTGCGGGTCGCGTGGAAGGCGTAGGCGGTCAGTCCTACGACCATACATGCAGTTACGAAAACTGCCTGCGCGACGACGACGGCAGAGTAGAAGGAGACGGTCATGCCGACAGAGACGCCAAACGTGCACGTCCACAGCGAGAGGGCGATGAGGTTGTGCGGGTGCCTGTCCTTTAGGAGGAAGAGCGGAATGAGGCCGAGGATGGATGTCATGGAGAGGAGGAAGTAAATCCACGGGTTTGCCAGGAGGAGGGACTGGGCGGCGTGGGAGGCGTTGATGGCGGTTGCCACGGCGGCGGTGAGCGCCAGCTGGAAGGCGACAATGCCGAAGACTTTCTGGATGAAGCCGAGGCGGAGGGCGTTGTCCAGCGGGGTGATGCCGGGATAGAGGCCTGATTCGACGTCTGCAGAGGCGAGCGGTGGTGGGTGGTGGTTGGGTGGGGTGAGGGCCGAGTCGGTTTTCGACACGTTTTTTGTGTGACGTACCCGCAACCGGTTCTCTCTCCCCCCGGCTCTTTTCGGAACCGCTCGCACCCCCGAAGAGGTTTGCAAACAGGGGCTGTCGTTCTTCTTCTATCGTGTCCATGGAGATGACAATTTCAGAAAAGATGACGTGTCAGTCGACCGTCCGACGGTCCGGGACCTCGCCCTCCTCCTCCTCCCCCGCCGCCCCTTCGCTTACGTCCACGTCCACCCCCGGCCCGTCCCCCGCCCGCTTCACCAGCCGCTCCAGCACCTGACCCACCTGCACCTTCATCGCAGCGACTTTCCGCCGCTGATACTCCCTATACACCCTTCGCAGCGAGTCGACGAGGTCGTCGAGGTCAGCGAATGCGGGGTGCTCGACGTTCTCGGCTTTGAGAATAGCGCTCACCCGCGTCTCATCGTCTTCGAGGTACCGTCGTGGACGGCCGCATTCTCCCCTCCTCTCTCACCTACGCGTGCACCTGGGGCTCCACCACCATGGTCACGGCGCCCGTCTCGACGTGATAGACGAGTCCACCCACACTCGTTCCGGGTGCGATCAGCTTGGTCTTCATCAACAGCTCGACATCGTCCTTGACCGACCCGACCGCGCTGTCGCACGTGTGCCAGACCATCTCCTTCGCCTCCGCCGCCGCATCTCCCTCGTACAGGGCCGCGACTTCGGCGTCTGTCCGTCCCTCGACGCCGCACATGGTGTGGTGCATGACGTAGATCTCCTTCGTTCCCATGAGCTTCTGGGTCATGCTGAACGACCGGATGGCGTCCGGCGTGACGCGACCGCCGGCGTTCCTGAAAATGTGGTACTCTCCGGTTTTGAGACCCATCGCGTCGTAGGGGTTGAGCCTGCAGTCGATGCAGGTCAGAATCATGGCGAGCCGCTGCGGCACGCCGGGCATCGAGCCCATGTCCTTGGAGGAAAACTCCTTCTGGAAGTCCTCATTTGCCTTGAGCCAACCGTTCAGGTTGTCCGGGTAGTTGCTACTGGCCATCTATGTGACGAGGGTGGGGTGGGGGTGGGGTCGTGAGAGGGAGGGAAGTTCGGGGACTGCGGGAGACTGCAAGCGAGGACGCTGGTTGCCGGCTGCCGGCTGCAGGCTGCAGGCTGCAAGGACTGGTGATCACAGGCCGCCAGTGTTCGGGTTGGGGAGTGGCCGCAGGCCCGTCGGCGAGGCCACAACTCAACTCAACTCAGCTCAACTCAGGATTGAGATCAAGGTCCCGCACGACGAGAGATGGTCAATTCTCCGTCTGCAACTGCATGCAAATCGACGTACATTCCATCGGTTGTACCGGCCCGGCAATGACGAGAGAATGAAATGGAGAATGAAATGGAATGGGGAATGTCTACTATCTCCGTTGACCATGGTCAACCTGGCTAGGTTAAACTCATCGTGGAGACCAAGGGTAAAATCATCCACCTACTCCAGCAAGTCAGCCATCCTGTTGTAGAACGCCGAAAAATCCCTGTCGTGGTCGCGCATTGCCCTCTCCAACAGGTACTCATGGTTCGCCGGGACCAACGACGCCACCGCCGTGTGGCCGAGCGCAGCGTGCTCCGCCTCCCCCTCGGCGTGCACCTCCAGGAACAGCCACTCGGTGAGCGGCCTTCCCTGGGGCTTCAAAACGCGCCCGTTCAGCTCCCTGAACGAGTCCAACATCCACGTCTTCTCGTAGTCGGCAAGGTACTCGATGGCCAGGTTGTAGCCGAGGGCATACGAGGCGAGCTCCACCGGCCCGTTGACGCCCTCGGGCGCCGAAAGGTCGCGCATCATTTGATCGAAGAGCACCTTTCCGTGGTGCGGCTCGGGGTTGGCCGCCAGCACGCCCTCGAGGGGCTTCTTCATGAGGTCGGCGTAGAAGATCGAGAACAGCTCGCGGTGCGTCCTGGCCTGCTCCTCGCCGTTGTGCATGCCGTACTCGCCCGCAAGAGGCTGAATGAGATTCTTCAGCGCCGTGTCCCTACGAACGTAGTCGGTCTTGCCGACGGTGCACTGTACCCTGAGGACCACCGCGGCAAACGCGGGGTTGAACGACTCGAGGTTGTACGCCAGCTCGTTCATGACGGGGGCGAGCTTCTCCTCCCAGCAGTCTTCCGGCAGCGCGGCGAGAAGGTCATTGAAACGCCTGAGCGCGGCGACCGAGGCACCGTTGTCGAGCGTCGACTCGAGTTCCTTGATGGTATCCGTGGTCACGAGGCGCTCCAGGGCCGGTTCGTCGGCGCGGGTCGTATCGAGCGGGAAAGACGTAGAAGTCGGAGACGACACGTCCAAAGCGCGGGCGAGCACAACGCGGGGGCGGAACACACGACACGCGTTTGGGGTCGAGCTCTTTGCATGAGCGAGATGCAAGACTTCGAAAGACGAAACGCCGCTGCTCCTGTTCGGGGTGCTGATCGCGAACATGGTTCCGATGGCCGTGTGGGCTGTGTCGAATATTTGCTATGAGATTATCAATCACGCGTGCGGTCCGACCGAAGACGGTCGTCGAAAGGGCAAATCAGCCCAGAGAACGCCCTCGACACGGGGAACTGGGAACGAGAACTAGGCAGTCCTCAGGATGATGTGCACGCCGCTGGCTGTGTGGACCGGCTGGCTCAACTCGCCGACCTGGAGCGCAAACGCCGCTTCTTCAAACTCGGCCTGCATCTGCCCTCGCCCGAACGGACCGAGGTCGCCGCCCCGCTTGGCCGACGAGCAATCCGAACTCGATTGCGCTACGATGTCGAACGCAGTGCCAGCGATAATCTGCGTCCGGTGCGCCTCGATCATCCGCTCGGCCTCCTCCTTCGACCTCGTGATGACCGGCTCCCTCCAGGACGACGGATTCCGCGATCCGACGTGCTTGACCAGGACGTGTGAGGCGCGAATCGTGCGCGCTTGGCGTTTCTCCGGCGACGTCGAGGCGTAAGGGGCTCCGGGATTCACACAGCGGAACTTGTGCGGTCCCACCTGTAGCTCCGAGCCGTTTCGGACCTTGGTGGGCTTGTTCGGCGGGATCTTGGCTCCATCAACGTAGGTACCCTTCCGGGAGGCGAGGTCGATGACGTAGAGGATGTTTTGTTCTCCGTGGTGCACGAGCGCGGCGTGGCGCGAGGAGACGTCTGGCGACTCGAGCACAAAGTCGACATCGAACCCCGGGTCGCGGGAACGGCCGAGCAGGTAGTGGGCCCGCTCGTGGATGGGGATCGGCGACCCCGACAGGCCTTCGATGGTCCACGGCGAGGTGTCGCCGGAGACACCCGCCCAGCTCGGCTGCTTGAACGGGGAAGGTGCGTGGGCCATTCTCTCGGGTCTCTCTCTTTTGGCGTCGGGTTCCCTCTTTTGTCGTGCCTCAGCGCTCGCCGTTGACGCTCGATGCAATCATAAGCTCGATGTTGACAATTCGATCGCTGTGCTTGCGGTTCTTGTCGTCGTACGCGAAGGTAGGTAGCGAGAATTGGGAGTGTCCCAGTATCAAATATAACATTCGAATGTTCGTAACAACGTTTCGAATTCGAAACGTTGTTTCCGTGAACGGACAGACGCACCCTTTCACTCACCCACTCGTGAGCCTAGTACCGGCCCCGGCCGCCGCCCCGGCCCCCACCCCGGCCGAACCCGCCGCCGCGCCCGCCGAAACCACCGCGTCCACGGCCGCCGTTCCCGTTCCCGTACCCGCCTCGACCGCCGTTCCAGCTGCCAGACCCCTGGCTCCAACCGCCGCCACCGCCGCGGTTGTCCATCGGCGGGCGCTCCTTGAGGTCGGGCAGGCCAGTCGGCTCGAACAGGCGAGGGACGCCCTCCTCCCCGCCGCAGTTGTCCAGGAACTCCTGTTTGAGGTGCGCGGGCACGTCGAAGACGGCACCCGAGCCGTCCTTGGTCAACGCCATCCGCTTGATCTCGTTCACCTTGCTCTCGTCCATCCGCTTGCGGATGAATCCAAACACGTAGCCGGCGCGCTCAAACTCCTTGCCGTTTTCGAACTGCAACGTGAGGTAGTCGTCTGTGGCCGTCAGCAGACTCCGCTCCTTGAGCTCGTTGTACCCGGTGATCTTCGCCAGCGCCGCAGCCAGGGCGTCCTCGGGCGACTTGCCCGACGTCTCGAGAAACTTCCCCGCCGCCTCGCGGAAGTGCTTGATCGCCCCCTCGCTCACGTCCCCGAGGCTCTCGATCGCACGCTGCGCAGCGATCCCCGCGACGTCCGCCGGCTGGGGCGCGCCGATGCGCTCAAAGGTTAGCCCGGCCTTCTTCTGGATGTACGGGATCAGCCCCTCCTTCTTCCTGTCGACGAGCGTGATCGAAATCCCCGTGCTCCCCGCCCTTCCCGTCCTTCCAGAACGATGAATATACGTCTCTGGATCCTTCGGCGGTTCGACCTGCAGCACCAACTCGACGTTCTTGATATCGAGTCCGCGCGCCGCCACGTCGGTCGCGACGAGCACGTTGAACTTCCCGCTCCTGAACCCGGCCAGCGTCTGCTCCCTCGTGCTCTGCGGGATATCCCCATGCAGTGCCCTGCTACCGGTGCTCTCCGCCAGGCTCGCCGTCAGGTCGTTCGCGTCGCGCTTCGTCTCGGTGAAGACGATCGTGCGCCCGGCCGCCCCGTAGCACTTGACCAGCTCGATCACCATCTGGGACCGCTGACTCCAATGGCACGGCAGCAGCATATGCCGCACCGAGTTGCTCGCCTTCATCACGTCCGACCCGACCAGGTCCACCGTCTGGTGATCCGCCTTCAGGAACCGACGCTTGACATCCTGCACCCACTGGGGCAGCGTCGCCGAGAAGAGCAGCGTCTGCACCCGGTCGGCGTCCACGTTCGCCGTGAGAATCGCCTCCACGTCATCGACGAAGCCCATGTTCAGCATTTCATCGCACTCGTCGAGCACACGGAAACGCAAGTCGTTCAGCTTGAGCGACCCGCGCTCCACGTGGTCCTTGACTCGGCCCGGCGTCCCGATGACCACGTCCAGCCCACGACGGAGCGCGTTCTCCTGCGGCCCGTACGGCGTACCCCCGTACAGGCACATGGTGGAAAGCTTCGCGGCCTTGGCGTAGTGCTCAAAGTCCGCCGCGACCTGCTTGGCCAGCTCGCGCGTCGGCGCCAGCACCACCACCGACGGGTTGCGCCCGTAGGCGCGCCTGTTGTTCTCCAAGACGTCCTTGGAGAGCGACTCCACGATCGGGAGCACAAACGCCAGCGTCTTGCCGCAACCCGTGCGCGCGCGACCCACCAGGTCCTTCCCCTCCAGCAGGGGCTTCAAGCACGCCGCCTGGATGTCAAACAGCGACTCGATGCCCTTCTCGCGCAGCAGGGACTTGAGCGGCGCCGACAGCGCAAAGTTGTCGACCGCGTTCGGAGAAAGCGGAACCGACGGCTCCGATGACGTCTCGGTGGTCACGGCGGCGGCGATCTTCGCCGTCTGCTCAGACGCCTCGCTCGAGGCGGCCGGGGACGAGACGACCTTGGTCTTCTTCTTCTTCGAAGGCGAAGAGGACGACTCCTTCTTGGCCTTCTTCGCGGCCTTCTTGGCGGCCTTCTCCTCTGCGCGGTGAGAAAACGACGTGGTGCTCGTAAGGTAGAGGTATTCAGTGGGCGGCTTTGTCTTTCGGATTCGTATCTGGCCAATTCGGGGTCGACGCCACGCAGAGCACGAGGCGGCGGATCGGCCTCGGACGCGACCTATGCATTCAAAACGGTATGACAACACATACCAGACGAACGACGCTTCTTGTCGGCCTTCATGGTGTCCGGGCAACACATTTAAATGTGCTGATATGGATGCAGCGCGGGAAGAGAATGAAAGTCGACGCACACGCGCGTGGACCAAACGATCGAATGAAATACAAAATGCAGAATAGAATGGGTATACTCAAGTCCTGAGATCCGAGGAAGGCAAGACAAGAGTTTGAAAAGGGCCTTGGAAAAGGTCAGCATCCCTGTACAGGGATGGAAGGGAACGAGTCTGGCCGCATCGGGTACACAATAACGTTCATCACGTTCCTCGCGCGACCTCGAACACGATGCGTGCATTGCGTGCCCAGTGCGGGCATCCGGGCACCGTGTTCATGCCAATGCGGCACTGGAGGCCCCGATTCAAATCTTCACCTCGCATGGCTGTCCGTGCTGTCGACCTCTCGACGGTCCCAGTCCCGGAAATCCCCGACGCGGGCATTGAGGACGACATGCATTGCGGTCTGGACGGGTGCGTCGTCGTTGTTGTTGTCGAGTCGTCGTCGTCACGCTCCTGCTCACCTCACGAACCTCTCACGAACCAACAGGACGATTATGGACCGGCCTGCGCCCGCCAGTGACACAACCGACACGCCGGCCAACGGGAAAAAGTACTTTATTCACACGTTTGGGTGCCAGATGAACCTGGCGGACTCGGAGCGGATGGCGGGCGTCCTGGAGGACATTGGCTACCGCTGCTCGACGGACGCGTCCAGTGCGGACGTGCTGATCTATAACACGTGTTCGATCCGGGAAAAGGCGGAGTTAAAGTTGTATTCTGCGCTGGGGAGGCAGGCGAAGCGTAAGCGGCAGCATATGGGCGAGCTGCAGATCGTGGTGGCGGGGTGCGTGGGGGCACAGGAGGGGGAGGCGCTGCTGCGGCGGGTGCCGGAGCTGGACGTGGTAATGGGGCCGCATCATGCGAATCGGCTGGGGGATATACTTGCGCAGGTTGAGGCGGGGAACCAGGTGGTGGCGACGGAGCACGTGGAGATCGAGGAAGACATCACGGTGGCCAGGCGGGACAGCGATATCACCGCGTGGGTGAACGTCATCTACGGCTGCAATGAGAAGTGCACGTATTGTATTGTTCCGTTTACGCGCGGGCAAGAGCAGTCGAGGCGGCCGGAGGACATCAGGCGGGAGATGCAGGCGCTGGGAGAGGCCGGGTACAAGGAGGTGACGCTGTTGGGGCAGAACATCGACGCCTACGGGAGGGACCTCCCGGGGTTTGCGAGCGACGGGAGCGGGCGGCGGGCCAACACGTTCACGGACCTGTTGTATGCGGTTCACGACGTGGCGGGCATTGAGCGGATTCGGTTCGCGACGAGTCACCCGAGGTACTTCACGGAGCGGCTCATCAGGGCGTGCGCCGAGCTGCCCAAGCTGTGCCAGTTTTTTCACATTCCGTTCCAGAGCGGGGATGACGACATATTGAGGGAAATGGCGAGGGGATACACGGCGGCGAGGTACAAGGAGATTATCAACAGCATTCGGCGCTACATGCCCGACGCGAGCATCAGCGGGGACGTGATTGTGGGCTTCCCCGGGGAGACGGAGGAGCAGTTTCAGCGGACGGTCGAGCTGGTACGGGACGTCGGGTTCGACCGGGTGAACACGGCGGCGTACTCGCCGAGGCCGGGGACACCCGCGGCAGACCGGGAAGATCAGGTCGCCGATCTGATCAAGGCGGACCGGTTGGTGCGGTTGAATGCGGTGGTGAACGAGATTGCCGAGGCGAGGGCGCAGCGGTTCGAGGGGCGGACCCTGGAGGTGCTGGTGGAAGGGGTGAACGTGCGGGACCCGACGACGGCGATGGGGCGCACGAGCCACAACAAGATCATGTTCGTGTCCGGGATCGACGGGGAGGCGTACAAGGGCAAGCTGGTGATGGCCAAGGTGAATAAGATCAACGCGTACACGCTGTATGGGGACTTTGTCCAGTTGGTCAGTTGAGAATGTACTCGTCAAT
>Ga0181573_10001303_pt1 | contig 24818 bp, 12 predicted proteins | sample 101ome_25_FD_148643 | JGI IMG/M metagenome (GOLD analysis project Ga0181573, IMG submission 148643) | Coastal salt marsh microbial communities from the Groves Creek Marsh, Skidaway Island, Georgia - 101409BT metaG (spades assembly) | ecosystem: Environmental > Aquatic > Marine > Intertidal zone...
GCCGTCGGATTCGGCGTCCTCATCATTCTCGTCGAGCTCTCCGAGGGAAGCATCGCCACGCTCGCGTCCAAGGGGCTGGAATTTTTTAGGATCAGGTCCAGGAACACCTCCGCGGCAAGCTCGTCCGTCGACGAGATTGACGACGAGGACGTCGCGGAGGAGCGCCGCCGCGTGAACGACATGGTGTCGACCGGGTTTAGCGCCGATCGAAGGGAGGAAAACTCTGCCGACTCCCGCGACGGCGTTATCCTCCACGGAGTCACCAAGACGTTCGGGTTCGGCTCCGGGGCCAAGAAGGCGGTGCGCAACCTATCCGTCGGCATGCCCCGCGGGCAGTGCTTCGGCCTCCTCGGCATCAACGGCGCGGGTAAGACGTCGACGTTTAAGATGATCACCGGGGAGTTTGCGCCCACCAGGGGCGACACCCGAGTGCTCGTCACCGGCGGCGGCAAGCGCGAGTACCTCAGCGTGCACGACGACCTGTCCCGCGCGCGAACCGTCATGGGATACTGCCCGCAGTTCGGCGGCCTTCAACCCAACCTCACCGGCCGGGAGCACCTGCAGTTTTACGCGCAGGTGAGGGGTGTCCCGGACGAGTTGATCGACGACACCGTCAACGCGTTGCTCGAGAAGATGTCGCTGACCAAGTACTCGGAGCGACAGGCGGGGACCTACTCCGGGGGAAACAAGCGCAAGCTCTCGGTGGCCATCGCGCTCATCGGCGAGCCCGCGGTGGTGCTGCTGGACGAACCCTCGACCGGGATGGACCCCGAGGCGCGTCGCTTCATGTGGGACGTCATCTCCGCGAGCACGAGGGGGCGCACCATCGTCCTGACGTCTCACAGCATGGAGGAGTGCGAGGCGCTGTGCAACCGGATCGGCATCATGGTCGGCGGCCAGTTCAAGTGCCTCGGCTCGCTGCAGCACCTCAAGAACCGGTTCTCCGAGGGATACACGGTGGACGTGCGGTTTCAGTCGGGCCTCGCGCGAATCGTCTACGACGCCATCGTCGCCAAGGGTATCCACGTGCAGGTCATGGAGAGCCACGACACGGAGCTCAAGCTCAGGGTGGACGACACCGGCAACACGAAGCTCTGGCAGATCTTCGCGGCGATCGAGGGCATCCGCGCGATGAAGAAGCCGGAGCGAACCATCGTGCAGGTCGACGGCGAGGATCCCGTTCCGGTGGCGGACGACGCCGGCGGCTTGATCGACGATTACTCCGTGTCGCAGACAACCCTGGAGCAGGTCTTCGTGCGGTTCGCGTCGACGCAGAGCGAGGAGACGCAGCACGCGCCGGGCATGACGCCGGGGCACGACGGGGCACTGGGGCAGCCGCCGCCCGGTTTGTCCCCGCGTGGCGCCGTCGTCGGGTTGGGGCAGCCGCCGCCTCCGCCGGGTGAGTTTCACCAATTCGCACCCGCGGACGCGGGCGGCGACGAACGCGTCCCGAACGACGTGGTCCCGCCGGGATACGTCCAGCGACCGTGACGCGACGACTCGGTTGAGGTGTGACAAACGAGTGACTTCATTACGTTAACTCTTAGTAACCCACGTCACGCGTCGGCTCGGGCGAATCGCCACTCGTCTAATTTCTCAAATGGGTTCCGAGCCCTCCCGTCGATGAGCGACCCGAACCCGTCCGCGCTCACCACCGGCTTGTCCCCCTCCCCGCTGTGCCACCGCAGGTACCGCCGCGTTATGTCGTTCACCGTCCCGGGCGACTCGTGCGCGGGGCAGTGCCCCGTCTCGCTCAGTTCATAATAGTCCGCCGCCCTCACCGCTCGTTTCAATCGCTGTCCCCACAGCGGCACCACCCACGGATCGTCCCGGCCGTACAGCATCGCGACGCACATCCGCCCCCGCTTCGTCTCTTCGTCCACCGCCGCGAGCATCTCGTCGAACCCGAGAGCCGACTTCGGGGACCACACGACGGAGCAGAACGCGTCCAGCGCGTGCGGGTTATCCGTCGGCGCCACGATGTTCGCCACGAGTTCGTCGTCCAACCTCTCCCGTCCCGCCTTGCCGTACACCAGCCCCAGCAACCCGCGGACGTTTTCGACGGACCGGAACGAGTCCCAGTACGCCCTGAGCGGCGCCTTGATCCAACGCGGCGTCGGGAGCGCCCCGCGCCACGGCGCGAGCTTACCCAGCAGAGACCCGTCGTTCGGATCGTTCGGGTTGAAGCCCCAGAAGGGCGTGGCGTTGAGCAGGAAGAGACCGCGGACGAGGTCCGGCCTGGTCGCCGCGAGGTAGAGCGCCAGGTAGCCGCCGAGGCTGTTGCCCGCGACGTACAGCGCGTCCGGGGCGCCCACGATCGTCTCGACGAAGTGCTCGATCTGATCTCTCCACGTGTCGGCGCCGTATTGGAACCCGGCGACGGCGTCGTCGTCGGCGGAGCTCGCGGTTGGCCAGGACGATCCCTGGCCGCAGTAGTCGAGCGCCCAGACGCACGTGTCGTCGTCGGCGAGCTCGCGGAGCTGCGCGTCGTAGTGGAACGTTCCGACGCCGAAGCCGTGCAGCAGCAGCACGTGCCGCTTGCACGTCGCCGGGTCACCGCTGCGCTCGTAATGCACGCGCCCGGGGAACCTCGACCATTCGTAGTACGCGTCCACGCGCGCTCCGACCGCCGCCGCGCTGGACGGAGGCGACGACGCCGACGACGACGACGCGCGCGGGGAGGCGACCGGGCGCTTGCTGCGCGTCCGGCCGTTACGTCGCGTCGGCGCGGCGCGGGGGCGCGCGATCGACCGCGCCGTCGACGCCATGGGCTCTGCCGACGCTGGAGATACGGAGAGGAGCGCTGTGGACCAGTAGAATCGCGGGACGCTCGACACGTAGGAACCGATCCCGCTTCTAACTGTTTACATGTGGTAATTAGTTCATTACCACGTGATTAGTACACTGCTCTGACTGTTTCTCGCGTGGTGTGGGACCTGCGTTCAAAATTGCCTCGTGGCGGGACAATTTTCCACCAACTGAGCCGATTGCCAAGCACAGGTCAGCATCCGCGCTCCTCGCACACCCCGTCTCGCGACGCACCCTTAACCATGGGTCTGTGCGGTTGCTGCGGCAGTCCGTGAGTATTCCCCCGACCCGCCCGCCATCTCCCGCTCGACGCGCGAACACCCGACTCCGAACCCTCCGCGGCTCCCGCGCGAAGGCGGGATGCGCTCGCCAGCACGCGCGCAGTCTGACCGGGGGCGTCAACGGTTTCGACGCGCCCCCGTCGCCGCGGGCGCCGCGCGCGGTCCGCATCGCGCCGCGCCGCCGCGCTCCCGGTTCTTCCCGCGCGGTCGTCCCGCGAATCCACCGCGCACGACGGACCCGTCGAGCGACGAACGACGCTCGCGCCGTGCGGATCACCCCGCGTCGTCCGATGGAGACGCGCAACCCTCGCGTTTCAACCCAGATATTTTTTTTCAAATCAAACCCGCCAGCCAGCCGCCCGCGCCGGGAGACTGACGAACCGATCCCCTCCCCCCCCCGAATCGATCCAGCCCCGTGGACGAGGCCGCCACCGGCGATGACGTCATGAACAGGAACCGTCGATGCACCGACGTCCTCTTCCTCCTCCTCTACGTCGCGTTCATGGTTGTGTTTTTCATCATCGGCGTCGTCGGCTTCGTCGGCGGCGACCCGCGCATCCTCCTCTACGGCACCGACTACGAGGGCAACCTGTGCACGGAGGATTTACCGGTCCGCTACTGGGTCAATCCGCTCGAGATATACGAACTCACGCAGGCGACTCACACGTACGACATGAAGGACGTCAAGTCCATCTGCCTGAAAGATTGCCCCTCCACGGGCGCCTCCGGACTGAACTGGGTGTGCAACTATCCCGACTCCGTGGACGGCCGCGGATACGCTGGCGTGACGCGCGCGGAGTGGGCCGCCAACAACTACGACTACTACTCCCAACTCAGCGCCGATCTCAAGAAGGATTCGCTGAACAACAAGGGCCCGTGCTACCCCGTGCTCCTGCCCACCGTCAACAACTACGAGTCTTGCACGTATTACGGCAACAGCTCACTCACCGCCACCACGGCGCTGGGTGCGGAGCACGGGAGCAACGGATGCACGCCGTCAACCTGCGATTACGAGCTGCTCGCGCTCGGACCCATGGTCGCGACGCTCTCTTCGACGGTCAGCGACTTCCTCTCGACCCCGATGGCCACGTTTGAGCGATACATCGACGACTTTTCGCAGGCGTGGGTGGTCCTCCTCGTCATGGGCTTCATCGCCCCCGTGGTTCTCTCCTTCGTCTGGATGGGAGTCCTGCGCTACTTCACCGGGCTGTTCGCGTACCTCATCATCTTCATGGTCAACGCCATGGCGATCGTGTGCACGCTCTACCTGTACATGAAGGCTGGCGTCATCGGCTCCGATCAGGTCACCGCCTACGTCGGCACCGACATGGGCGAAAACCTCGAGGGATACACCGACCCGTCCGAGGATAACCAGGAGGTGATCAAGTACTGCGCGCACGTCGCGCTCGCCATCACGATCATCTTATTCCTCTTCACCCTGCTCATGCTCAAGCGCGTGCGCACCGCGGTGGCGGTGATCAAGGTTGCGACGCAGGCCATCGGCGGCGCTCCCAGCGTCGTGTTTTTCCCCCTCGCGCCGGTGTTTGCGTCGCTGCTCTTTGGCGCGTGGTGGATCGCCGCGGGGATCTACATCTACTCGTCGGGCGAGATAAAGCAGCAGACGTGCACGTTGGAGGCGGGCAAGTCTCCGATGAAGTACTGCGCTAACCAGACGGCCGTTCCCAACGCGAACTGCCACTGCGGCTACGAGTCCGTCATGGACGAGTCTCTGCAGTACACGCTGCTGTACCACCTCTTCGGCCTGCTCTGGACCACGCAGTTCTTCCAGGCGATGTCGTTCCTCACCCTGGCGTCGGTGTTCGCCACCTACTACTTCCGCGGCGGATCCTACGGCGGCTCAATCTCCGGCTGGATCAACACCCCGGTGATTCAAGCGTTTCGCAAGATGTCGTGGTACCACACCGGCTCCGCCGCGTTTGGGTCGTTGCTCGTCGCCATCCTGCAGTTCATCCGCATCATCGTCGCGTACATGGTGCACCAGCTCAAGAAGGCTGGCAAGGATAACCTCCTGGTCAAGTACGCCGCGTGCTGCGTGCAGTACTGCCTGTGGTACCTGCAGAAGATCATCGAGTGGATCAACCGCAACACGTACATCCTCATCGCCATCGAGGGCAAGTCGTTTTGCGCATCCGCGTACGAGGCGCTCTCGCTCATATTCAGCAATCTCGCCACCGTCGGAGCCGTCAACGTCATCGGCGACGTCCTGCTCTTCCTCGGTAAACTCTCGGTGTCGCTCACGTGCGGCGTTCTCGCGTTTCTCTACCTCGACGACGATGCTTACGCCACCGGAGACAACAAGGTGTCCTCGCCGCTCCTCATCGTCATCTTCTGCATCATCTTCGGGTTCGTCATCGCCGGACTGTTCATGTCCGTGGTGGAGATGGCCATCGACACGACGCTGCTGTCGTTCTGCAAGGATTGCAAGCTTCACGGAGGCAAGCCCAGGTACGCGCCGCCGCTGCTGGAGCAGGTGCTGGGCAAGTTTGAGACAAAGGCCGAGAAGGAGGCCAAGAAGAATACAAGGGCGTGAAAAACCACGAACACCAAATGACGCGAAGAGGAAGAGGCGCCAAAAAGAACTGTCGCTTTTCGGGCTTTTTGAGGGCGCGCCGCCGCAGAGAAATCCACGGCTGCAGATTCTCTCGATTTTGGATTGCGATTCGGTGACTGGATCGCCGTCTCTGATCCGGTTGAAATGCCAAATAGCGATTTAACCGTAAACTCGTAAAACGTGTGTCGGTCTTTCATACTATGTTCGTTCGGGTTGCCCATCGCCTGATCCTGTCCGCGGAAAACGCGGAGGTCTGCCGCGCGATGTGAGAGGAGTGGCTGGTGGATCCCCCGAGCGCATTGAACGGCGCCGTTCGCGGTGGCATCTTCGATCTCCTCCGCTCGAGCTCAGCGTGAGCCGATCGCGACACGCGTCTTCGCACCGACCGCGCCGCAGCGACGCCTCAAGCGTCTCCCCGCAACCCCCATCGAGCGCGTCGAATATTCCAACCCGCGAGGGGCCCGTCGCTTTCCACGCGGACCCGGCCGCCAGCAGCATCAGCCCGAGGGCAAGGAGCGAGTAGGTACGTAGGACCGAGATGAGCGCGGGTCTCAAGACGGCGACGACGATGTCGAACATCGCCAAGTGCGTGAGCGCGCCGCTCAAGCCCGGGTGGTGGAAGTTCACCTCCGCCACTGGCGCGTCCGCGGGCGCCCTCTCCGCCCTGACGGGCCTGGGAGGAGCGGTGATTTTCGTCCCCGCGTGCAAGCAGCTGGGCATGACGGCGAAGAAGATCATCGGCACCAGCGTGGTCGCGGTGACGTGCGCGACGACCGCTGGAAGCATCGCGTACACCCAGAACAACGTCACCGACATCCCCGCCGCGGTCGCCATCGGCGCGGTGGGAGCCGCCACGACCCCGATCGGCCAGAGGATCGCGAGGGGGGTGAGCGGAAAGACGCTCAGGGTCTGGTGCGGGGTCGCGCTCCTCGCGTGCGCCCCCACCGCGTTCATGAAGAAGGAGAAGCACGAGTCCACCCAGGACGCGGACCACATCCCGGGGGACATCGCGGAGACGCGCGCGGGGGGCGCTGCCGCGCTCGCGCTCGCCGGAAAGGCGGACGAGCTCGTCGCCAAGGGGGGCATCCTCGCGTACCTCAAATCCAGATCGGCGGCGATGGCGCCCGCGGCGGCGACCGCGGCCACGCCCGACGAGAAGAAGCAGCCCACCGTCCCGTCCGTGAATGAGAGCGCGTCGGGTGAGACCCCGACGCACACCGGCAGCGCCATCGAGAACACGAAGATGCAGTTCCGGGAACGATTGGACGCGGCTGGAGGCGATTACTGGCAAGCCCTCCTGAACGAGAAGGAAAACCTAATACTCGGGATCGCGGTGGGGTTGCTGCAGGGCACGGTGGGTATCGGCGGCGGGGTGCTGGTGACGACGTACATGAGCGTCGCGACCGACATGGAGGTTCACAGGATCTGCGCCACCGCGTTGATGGCCACGCTGGTGACCAACACCGCGGTGTGCACGCATCACTTCGTCAACGGCAACGTGAGGCTGAGAGTCGCGGCGGTGCTCGGCGCGTCGGCGATGGCGGCGAGTTACCTCACGGCTAAGAACGTGAGCCTCGCGGTGCCGGAGCCGGTCATCAGGGCGTTCATCGCGGCGGCGCTGGTGGCGTCCGGCGTGAGCATGTTCCGCTGATGGAGCGAGAGTTTATTTTTTCATCCCGCGCGGATCCCTCCCCCGGCTGTAACCAAATTGGTTGAAGCCTCCGCCCCAGGCGAGCGATCAAGCGCTCGCGTCGGGACGGGGGAACCTCGTTACTATTACCGGTATACCAATACTGCTATATAATATAACAGAGCATTCTTGACGACGGTCGATGATCGAGCACGAGTAAGACTTACTTTCGCGACAAAGCGTCTCTTATGCAATACAAGCCTGCAAGCCCGGAGCCGCGATGAAGCCCCGGGCGCTAAGCCGGTGCACCTCACAGGTGCGTGGTTTGTTTCTCGGGCGTCGTCGACACAGCCCGTGTTTCGATTTCCCCGTCCAATATCCCAATCATCCCCGCTCCCGCCCTCCCACCCGCGGGCCCTCCAATCTCCTCGCGCGTCCATTCGTAAACAAAAGCTCTCATCGACGCTTCTCATCTCTCCAGGTCGGCGATCGCGCCCGCCCTCTCAAATCGCCCCATCCCATCTCCTCGAGAATCACCAAAATCTTCACGCGACACTCACGAACCCCCGTCAATCGGCCAGACTGCCGAGGGTGAAGAAAGCTTTGCGCCAGAGAATCGAAGTCGCGTTTTGATGCTTGTCGTTGATGTGCAATCCCCGCCCCAGCTCCTCGCTGTCGTACGCGTCGGAGATGAGTCGATCGAAGAAGGCGTACACCTTGGCGAGATCGTGCTTGGTGTACCCGCTCATCTTGTGCAGCTCCCGCATGGAGTCCCATCGCACGCCCCAGATCTTCTCCAACGTGTAGCTCACCGCAGCCGCCGCGACGGCGCTGGGCGAAAACTGAAGCGATCCGTGCGCCATCGTCGAAGCCTCCAGGAGGTAATCGACAATCTCGGAGACGTCCTCGCACGGGTTGGTGTTCCAGCCGTCGGCGAGGAAGCGATGCTCCCGAGCGCGGGGTTCCATCAGGCCCTCCTTTCGGAGTCCCGGCATGAGTCGCGCCAGGTACGCGCCCGCAAACGAGGAAGGCGTCGGGTGATACAGAAAGTAGCCCAGCTCGCGGAGTAAAGCCTTCTCGGCGAGCAGGAGCTGGGAGCGCGTGAACGTGACCACCTCCGCGGCGTCGGCGAACTCGTGCGCGGACGGGGAGGATACCTCGGTGACCTGATCGCGGTTAAGAGGGGAGGTTTGGGTCAGCACGCGCGGCGGGTCACTCGCGACTGGTCATCATGGGAAAAATGTCGCGCCGGCGGGGAATGATCATCCGCGCGCGACGTCTTCGAGAGTCGCAGAATCCGAGAGAAAACCGTCGAATCGCGCCGGGCGGTACCCGAGGGCGCCCCAGGCGGTCGCCGGAGCGATCGCGGTGGCCAAATTAGGGTTCCACCCGCGCTCTTCGGGGCCCGTAAACTGTGCGCCGGAAATATTCAAACGCTCACCTTGGCGGCGACGAATATGCAGGTGATCCCAAGCCTCTTGAGCTTGTTGCACAGGGGCTGGTAGAGCTCCTCGTTGTTGAGGTATAGGACGTGATTTGCCTGCAGGGGCTGGAGCGGGATCGCCGGGACCGGCTCGGATCCGGCGCCGTTGCGCGCCAGGAAGGACTCAGTGCCTGCGCAGGTTTGAATGGTCAGTTCGATATTTTTTCAAAAAGTCGCGCTCTTTTTTCAAGTCCGGGTTTTCGGGTTTGAGTGGATATTTTGAACTCGGGGTTGGGCGGGTTCGCGCGGGGCGGGCGGGGCGGGTGCGCACCTCTGCGATTCAGGAAGGTGTCGAGGTATCGTATCGCGAGGTGCAGGGTCTCGTCGACCAGCTCCAGGGTGCTGTGCTGCTGCGACATCCAGTCCACGAGGTCCTGACGCATCTTGATGCTGCGAGGAAAAAAGCGATGGACGGGAAGGTCAGAGGATAGCTCCGAGGAAGATGTGGAAAATTTTGAGCGAGACCGGGGCGGGGTCGGTCGGGGCGGCCGCACGCGGACGATCGCCCGGCAGGACGACGCGAACTCCGGGCGCAAGGCGGGTGTGATTCACACCGCCGCCGCCCGCGAGAGTATCGCGCGGTGACCGTTCGGGGGTCGAAGGACGGGCGGGAAGATGCGTCACCGGGCGCGGGGACACTCACCTGAAGAGTTGGCCATTGGTGACGTACGGCTGAAGCTCGATGCGCTTCTCGTTGAGGCGTCTGCCGCCGTCGACGGAGAACGGATATACGTCCTCCGCCGCGCCCACGTCCCCGCCGGTTGCGAGGATCAAGCCTGAGGGGCGCGGATGAGGGAGAGGGGCGAGGTCACGAGGGGGAGGTCACGGTTGGGAAAAAGTCAAAAACCGGGCTGGAGAGTGCGCTGGGAGAGGTTTTTTGAACGACGACCGGGGGAGGGGTTGGCGGGTCGGATACTCACCTCGCTCCGAGATCAGCCTCTCATCGCACGTCAGATCAATCACATCGGGGTCCACGATCGCTTCGTCGCCGTCTGTCGCATCGGGAGGAGTCGCGGGGTCAGAGAGAGGCGGGAGCCGGGCGTGGCGGGGAGCGGCAAAAGATTTCAAAGGGCGAGATTGAAAAAAAGCGCGGAGGGGGTGTCCGGGAAGGCGCGTACCTGCGTCCTTGCGACTCGCCGCGCGCGTCAAGCGCTTTTCCTTACGCTTCGGTGCCTCGTGCTGGATGGGTTCCAGCGGCTTGCGCTTCTTCCCGGTCGCATCTCCATCCGCGGCGCGTTCGAACTTCGCCTCGAGCGCCTCAGCGGGAACATCGCCCTTCTGCCCAGCGGCAAACTTCGCGATGATGTCCGCGCGTCCGGCGACCGCGGATTCCTTCTTCCTGGTCGATCGCGTGCGCGCCGCGACGGGCACCTCTTCTTTAGCGACCGTCTGAGGACCCGCATCGGCGATCTGACCGCCTGCGCTCTTCCTCTTCGCGCCTCCCTTGCCGTCGTTGGTGATGTCATGCAGGGCCGGCTTTTTCCTCGCCTCCGCTGCAGCACTGCGAGTTCGCGTGCTCACCATCGTTTCCGTCCGTCGCCCCCTCGCGCCTGATGAGCGACAGAAACCCCCTCTAACTCGACGCCTTCCGACTCGAGACCCTCCTAGGCACTCGACTCGCACCCTCTTCGGTCCCGACGGACCTCGACCCACCCGTGGCCGGCGTGCCTCCTACTCTGACGCGATGGTCGTGATGGGTTGACAAGTCGAGTTCAAAAGTTTGCGAGAGCGAGAATTTTCAGGTTCAAAAAATGAGTGGGACCACTTAGACCGTGAATCGACGATTCCGGGCTTTCGGTTCCGTAAGAAACGCTTCCGTAAAAACCGTTGCGAAATTTCCGAGACGATGGGCGCCTATTTCCCGTTTCAATTGACACCGGCTCGCTGTGCGTTTTCCAATCGCACGCTCTCGATTTCGCCCCACGCGCGCATACAATCCAGCCGAGCCGAGCTCGGTATTTTCCCAACTCCGCGGACGTCTCACTCGAGCTTCGACCAGGTGTTTCCGTCGGGGTAGAGGATGCCCTTCCCGGTCCACTTGCCGAGCAGGTCCTTCGGGCCGCCCTTGGGGGAGAAGTCGATCAGGATCTCCCCCTCGCCCCGCACCACGCCCTCCAGCGACCACTCCCTCTGATCCTCCCCGTTCGAGCACCCCGGGGTCCCGTCCGCGCCGCGCACCGCGAGCGTCGCGCCGGAGGAGCCCGCCGCAATCTCCCTCGCGCAACCCGGATGTTTCGGGTCGGAGTACCGCCCGACGAAAACTTCGGCAAACTTCGCGGCTCGCGCGGCATCGTTATCCCGCTTGTACCTGTCCATCGCCGCCTCGTACCTGTCCCACGCCGCCGCCTCTTCCTCCGCCTCCTCCTCCTCGCTCATCGCGGACGACGGCTCGTACATGGCGGCGGATCTCTCGCTGAAGAATCCCGCGCCGCCGTTTTGTTCCCACGCGGGTCTGTCCACGCCGTATTCGGGCGCGTCGATCGAGTTGAGCGCGGCGAGGGAGACGAAGACGCCGGCGCCGCACGCCAGCAGCGTCTTGCGCAGGCGCTCCACGATCGGCCGCACGGTGTACGTGCCGAGGAGTCGATCCCTCGCGAGCATCTCCGGGTCTTTCACGTACACCTGCCCGTCGTACCATCCCGTCTCCTCGTACTCCACGGTGGCGGACAGCAGCCTGTCCCGGACGTAGCTCCAGTTGTTGTAGATGAGGAGGGAGATGGCGGCGGTGGCGACGCACGTGCCGGTGGTGGCGCAGATGATCGCCTCGAGCGGTTGCGTTCGCGGGTCGTAGGAGACGGACGCGATGGGGTACGCGAGCACGACGAAGAAAAAGGCGCCGAGGAATCCGAGCCTGGCGAGGTAACCCGGGAGCTCCAGGCCGCCCCATCCGAGCAGCGGGGAGTCCTGCAGCTCCTTGAACTGCGACGCGGGGCGCTGGTCCTTGGGCACCGGGCACCGCGCGTCCGCGTCGAGCTCGTCGAGGAGCGATCCCTCACCGTCGCCCGCCGCGCGAGCGACGGTGAGCACCGGGCGGGGGGACCAGATCGGTGCCGCCGCGGAGCGGCCGGGGCGACGGAGCGGCGCGAGGGTGCGCGCGGGGGGGATCGCGGACGCGCGGGAGGACGCGGCGCGGACGGCGCGAGCGCGCGAGGACGCGCGAGGCGCGACGATTGCGCCGGCCGTGGTCGAGAGAGCGGCCATGGATGGCGTCTCGTTCGAGTGCCCGAACCGCCAGCGTGGAGCGATGTGAAGCGAGGAACGAGATAAGAACGCATCTCTGATTGGCTGGTATTTTCCCACGCAGCGCGCCAACGAGCAAACAGTCGGAGGTGCGGTGGAGAAAAATGGTTTCCCGTTGACTAACTTTTATTTTATTTTTAGTGCGGTCAACAGTACGTGACGAGAGTGGGCACCTCCTGACGGGGTTTAAAAAGTTTTCTTGGCTGATTCAAACGAAGGGCGTTCGAGGCGAGGAGGCGCACAGTTCCCGGCGCGAGTCATGAGGTCCGGATCCACTCGGCACCGCTCGGTCGACAGCGATGCCGCCGTCGACGCGAAGCGCCAGCGGGTCGCGTCTTTCGGGGCGAAGGGCAAGGAAAACGCGGGCGTCGGTGCCGGCGTCGGGAAGCAGCAGCCCACGAGGAGGTCGCGACGTCTGAGCCACTTCGCAACCTCGAAGACGGCGCCCGAGGTTGCTGATGGTGTTCCTTCGAGGTGTGTATCCTCCCCCGAACGTCCATCGGGTTCGGCATGGGAGATGAGGGATGCGGGGAGAGACATCACGTCGCTCATCGTGGACTCCATCACCAAACACTGCTCACCTTTGGATTTGAGAAACGCCGCGTTGGTGTGCAAGGAATGGCGCTCCATGCTGGGATACGCTCCCACGGTGGCATCGACCCTCAGAGGAAACGATGCGTCTGCAATATCCAAGATGGTGCGTGCGGAAGGTGTCGATCCGGCGATCCAACACCACATCACTGACTTTGTTCGCGTCTTGGAGAGAGCCGAGGCGACGGACTCTGAAGACTACCTTCACTATGCAAGTGATTGGCGACCGATGGACGACCATCTTCCGGCGACTACTGTGGAGCTTGGACTCATCTGGATGTGTGCCTTCAGGTTATCTTGGGAGGACCATGCGCAACAAATAATTGACGCGTGGCTCAGTGTCATCGCTGCGGGTGTGCGCGACGTGAACGGTGCCATGGATATTCAGTCAGATGCCATCGACTTCATCGGTCCTCGTGATCCAGATCTCCACTTGTTTATTCCCGAGAGAACGGATTTCCCTTTCATGCGGGAAACCGTGAGGCGAATCAGCGACGTACTGTTGCCCCGCCTCGGAGAGATAATCGATCGAGCCGTGAAAAGGGGGAACAACATCGCCAAGCACTCCCATTTGGATGAAGATGGGTTGCTTGACAGGGCCAGGGCTAACGGAAAGCACCACGACTTTGTGATGGCGTATTCTTTGGTCATCCATGCCGTGTTTCATGAGTTCCCACGCGAGGCGAGCGCTCATGTGCGCAGTCTGCTACCCTTAATAACTCGCATGAAGAAATTCCAGGATCATGGTGAACACATCGTGTGTGGTGGCGTTCCTGAGATAATCGCGGAGGCCATCATGGGGTTGGGAAACTTCGTTCAAGACGAGAATGATGACGAGCCAGATGGTCTGCGGGATTTCTTTTCACAGCAGATGGAACTGGACGAGCTGCGTGTCGCGCAGAGCAACGTTATGGACCGCATCTTCATCCGGGACCGCAAAGCTAAAGTTTTGCGTTCACTTCCAAAGATTGCGGCAAGCGATCTCTCCTGGTTGATACCGCTTTCGGATCCTTATGGCTACGCCGGCGACCTTCCGGGTTTTGCTGCTTTTGATGAATATGAGATACAAGAGATGCAATTTGATTGTTTGTATCTCTTGTGGGAGCTGCTGGACACCAACGTGCACTTTGATGGGACGCTGATCATGGACATCCTGGTCCGCCTCGTTGCTGTAAATTACGCCAACGCCCCGGGTCGCCTCCGTCCGAACTGCCATCCGCTGTCGTTGGTAAATAAACTCGCATGCAGACAGCTCGCAGACCTGAAGCCCCATGCGCAAGTGATTGTCGATGCACTTGACTCTCTGGACCCTTTAGTTTATGATGAGGCTATTACCGCTTTCGGGTTCCTCGGCGACCAGGCCGAACCCCATTTGCTTCACTTTCTGGAGCGCGGGTTGTGGTGTACAAAGCGGCAGGAAACGAGGGACAGGGTCGTTCAGTCCGTGTATGAACATCGGCATCGCCTAAATGACCATCATAGGTGGTTGATAGTTCTCGGTTTGATGTTCTGTGACATTACGAAAGTTGTCACGTCGCTCGAAGCGGTTCGGGTTCTGTGCAAGACAGAGGAGAATGGCGAACACAGGAAACGGACAATGCAGATAATGTTCGAAAACATGTTGATGATGGCATCCATGATTCGGAGGGGCGATTCAAGCGATTCATCAAATTGTGTAACAAATGGTGGGAGCTACGCGCTGGAGGCCATGCAGTATGTATTTTCGAGATTTTCAAAAGAGTCGCAGGCTGCGATGATCACGTCCTTGGACGAGCGCTCTAGGGACTGGCAGTCGCACACCGATTTCGGTCACGCAGAGAAGGAATCTTCGAACGAGTCTTTGGAGGTATCGCAGTATAAAGAGTCTTTGGAGGAGGTATCGCAGCATAAAAGGTATCTCAGGATCACCTGTTTGCATCTCAGCGTGATGTTTAAAAAAGACGTGTCACCAGAGTTGGCGATGGATCACATGTTGGAGATGTTTGACAACCAAGCAGACCGTGCAAAGATCGAAGCTTACAAGGTTGCACGAATAGAGGCATTCAGCAGGGGCCGTCAAGAGCTACGAAATAAACTGTCTGAATTCCCGGAATTAGCCGAGGAGTACGATTTCTTACTCTCTTCTGATGATGAAGAGGACACGCTCAATGGCGATGACGGCAACTCTGATGCATCGGAGGACATTGAAAATTCTCCAGCCCTCGACTAAGGAGGTTGTCCTTGTAACACCCATACTAGCGATATAGCTTCGTCATGCTCATCGCACCACCTCCGGTGAAATAGCCTCAAACCTCAGTCCAGCCACACCGGCACCCTCTCGCCCTTCGCGAACCTCTCCCCCGCGCGGTACTCCGCGTTCCGCCGCTCCCACGTCACCCGCTGGCTCTTAAACTCCCCGAAGCTCAGATCCTTTTGCGACTTGACGAGCCCAAACGGCGCCGTGTCGACGTCGAACATCTCAATCTCCTCCCACGAGTCATCCTTGACGAGATCGGCGAGGTACAGCCACAGGTTGGTGCTGTCCACGTAGTTCATGGACAGTGCGGTGATGTCGTCGAGGTTGTGCACCGCGTGGGGGGAGTTGGCGGGGACGAAGACGAGGTCCCCGGGTTCCTGAACCACCTCGTACATGGGCGCATCCGCCAGGAGCGGGTTTCGGGACAGGTCAATGTCGAAGGACCTGAACCGGAAGTGCGCGGTGAAGGGCTTGTGGTACAGGTTGAACAGCTGCTCGCGGTCCCAGAACCTCCACAGCTTCTTCCCCGTCATCAGGTACATCCAGAAGTTCGTCGCCCCCGAGTCGACGTGCAGCGCCGACGACGTGGCGTTGGCGCCGATGAACAGACTCGGCCACGTCTGCTCGTACCCGATCCACGGCACCCTCTGAAAGTAATCGCCCGCGAAGTACTTGGGCATGGTGAACTCGGTGTACGGCGGCGGGCCGAAGATGGCGGGGCAGTACCGGTTCAGGGACCAGTCGTGAAGGTACCACGTGCGAAGCGCCGGGTCGGTTTCGACGTTTCGCGCAAACTCGTTCAGAGGCATTCGCCCGGCGTCGACGAGCCCGCCCCAGTTGGTCGTGGTGGCTGACTTGGTGTTGAGCCGGACCTTGACGTCGCCGCACGCGTCCGCGATGCGCTCCAGCGTCCACGGCTTATCCGGGTTGATCATCTTCAAGCCGCGGATGACGACGGGTTTTCCGGGAATGGCGTGTTCCTCGACAAACTCCTCCAAGGTGAGGTCGTCCGCGTGCTTGACGGGCACGGGGGTGGTGGTCAGCCTCAGTCCGTCTGACCCGCCGGGCGTCCGCGCGATGAGCTCGGCCTCGGCGTTTTTGATCATCGCCGCGAACGCCTTCCCGATGGAGTCCTGAATCTTTTCGAGCTCGCTCACCGTCTGTTGCGTAATCGCGCCCGGCGCGCTCGAGAGCTCGGCAACCTTGGCGCGCACGCGCCTGCTGTACAAGTCCTCGATCTCCTTCTTGAACCGCCGCCACTTGCCCGCCTGCGCGAGTGCCTCCAGATCCTTCGGGTGATCCAGGATCGACTCGCCGTGGCACGACCTGATCATCGCGTCAATCTCGGCCACGCCGTTCACGATGGCGCTTCGCTTCTCGCGCTCCTCGGGAGATAAAGAGTTCACGTATTCCTGGACGTTCTTGACGGCGTCCGCCCAGTGGTTGCAGTGGTCGACGACGGCGTGCATGCGCGTCGTGGCCATCCCTCTCTTGGATTCGTTGTAGAGGGTGGGGAAGTCGAATTCGTCCGGGTCGGCCGGCTTCTCCGCTTCCTTCTCCCCTTCCTTCTCCTCCTTCTCCCCGCCCTCATCCTCCTCATCCTCATCCTCCTCATCCTCCTCCGCGTCGTGATCCTGGTTGCGGCGGCCGTCCTGCTCGAACACCTCCAACCTCGCCTCGAGCTCGTCCGCCCTGGCCGCGGCGCGCTCCACGCCGCCCATCATCACCGCGGAGGTGTCGATCAACAGATTGACTTTTCTCGCGAGCTCCGCCGGGTCAAGCGAAGCGGTCGCCGCGTCGCTCGCGTCGACGACGTTCGCGGCGATGGTCTCGCCATCCCGATCCTGCTCGGTGTCGAGCGCCTCGAGGTACCGACCCTCGGACCTGTCTTCCTCGCTGGGGTGTATGTAAGCGACGACGAAGGCTTCGCCGCACCCGCCGCGCCCGCCGCAAGGTTTCCAGAGGTAGCCCCGGTACGCGTCGATGTCGGCGATGAACCAGTGCGCCATGCGCCTGCGCGCCGGCGGGAGCAGGCGCATGGCGGCGCGCAGCGCGTCCTCGCTCGCCCGGATCGCGTCCCCGCCCACCTTTTCCCCCAGGCTCGAGCTCGGACCCGGTCGAAGCAAAACCACCAGCGGCTTGAATCGCATCGGCGCTTCGGCGCCCACGAACGAGTCGTACTCGTTCTCCCACGACACTCGCACAGCCTCCACGCCCGCGACGTCGTCCACCGCCTCCCCGAGAAGACTCAGCGGCACCACCGCCGCGTCGCCCTCCTTCGCCGGGGTTGTCTCGAGCGGCGCGGTGAACACCCGAGCCTCGCGGCCCCCGCCGGGGGGACCTCGCCAGCCGACAACCGACGCGCACTCCTTCTCGTCGGACAAGTACCCGACCCGCGCGCGCCGCGAACGAACCACCGCGCCGGGTGCCGACTTTTCATCCCCGGGTGCCGACTTTTCATCCCCGAACGCGGCGTCGAGCGAGGCGACCGTCGCGTCCTCGTCGCGGTTGGCGCACGCGAGAACGACGGGCCTGGACGGAGTGGCGGATAGGAGCCAACGCGACGCGGAGTCGCGGGAGAGGCGCGCGACGTGGCCGCGCGCGAGGGACGCGCTGGACGCGAACGCCGCGATGTTTAACGGGGTGGCGGGGTCCCGAAACACGCCGACCGGGGTGAGCCCGCGGAACAGCGTGATCTGCATCTGTCGGAGGAGCATTCGCTTGCGCCCGAACTCGTACCCGTCCTCGTCGTCGTCGTCCGCGCCGGGACGCTTCTTACGCTCGCCCTTCTTACGCGAGTCCCCGCGGCCGGCGTACTCGATGCCGGGGCTGTATCGAATGCGGAGGAGGCTGTCGGACTTGACGTCCACCTCCCCGAAGAGCGTCACCGCGCCCGGGGGCATGAGCTCGAAAGATTGCGAGATGGCGTCGCGAACCTCTCGGATCCGCTTGGTGGCGACCGAGCGGAACAGCACGACGGCGACGCGCCCCTTCAGCGCGTCCGCGAAGTTCGCCGTGTTGAGCATGACCGGGGAGGACATCGCGGCCACCGCGGCGGGTCCACCGAGCGCGGCGATGGACGAGTCGTCGCTCAGCGAGAGGTCGTGGTCCGCCACGCCCCCGTCGGACGATTCAGCCGACCGACGCGGAAGGACCGAGGCGATCAGGCGCGCGGTCTCGTCGTCTCCGAGGCTCGCGGGCGCGGCGCCGGCCCCTGCCGCGGGCGGGCGTGATGACGCCGGTGAACTCGCGGGCGATGCCGGGGGCGCGCCGCCACCGCCGCCGGGCGACGCGTCCTCGCCAGGCGCGGACCCGCGAAGCGTCGATACGATCGATCCGGGATTCGACATCGCGAGGAGGACGGCGACGACGACCGCGACGAGCGCGCCGAGCAGCGCCACGGGGGACGCGCCGAACGGGGCGGCGGCATCCTTTGACTTCGACCTGCCCTTCGCCGGGGTCTTTCCCTTCGCCGGGGTCTTTCCCTTCGTCGTCTTCGGGGTCTTCGGCGGCATGGTGCCGACGGATTTGGATCCTCCTAGGTTATTACCCGAAGGTATCCGTTATTTTGCTGAGTCATATCCCGTAGCAAGAAAGGGGCTCAGATTCCAGGAATTCGTAACTGCTACCAGTACCTTCGAAGGCACTCTTCAATACTTCCGCTCCACGCGGTAAGACAACGCCAGCGTCACCTCCCCGTGCTTCACTCCGCCCAGCGCGTACGTCCCCGCGATCGCCCCGCTCTTCACCACCCCGTTCAGCGGCACCACCACGCTCCCCATGAATTTATCTCTGACCTTGGCGAGGCCCATTTTCGTCGACATGGACTTTCGCCCGGGGTGCGCCACCCTGACCACGAGCTCGTCCAGCGAGGTGACTCCGGGAAAGTCGAAGTGCTCTTTAAACGTGGGGTCCACTCCGCGCGAGCTCTGCGTCGAGGCGTGCTGGTTGCCGACGTAGACGTCCACCTTCGGAGTGACCCGCTCGCCGGACATCTTGGCCTTGTACAGGGTGCCAACCTTCGGCTTCTGCAGATCCGCGCATCGGACCACCTCGACGTGGAGGCTGCCGGTCGCGATGCCCGAGTCGTTCGAGGTTCCGGCGACGGTTCCGATCTTCTCATCGCTGGGATACGAATCGTCGTCGTCGTCGTCGTCCACCGCGGCCGCCGCCTTCGTCCCGAACGACACGTCCTCGTACACCATCCATCCAATCTCGAGCTCAATCTCCGGAAATCCCGAGTCGACGCGTTCGCCAGCCGCGTCCGCGTTCGACCCGTACACCTCCTCGTTGGGATCGATCCCGTCGGGATCTTCGAGGTCGATCTCGCCGACGTCCGCGCGCTTCTGATCGCTCGGTCCGCCCTCTAAACGGAGCCACACCGTTTTCCGCTGACCGGGCCTGAGCAGGCGCTTGAAGTCGACGTGGCACATCCCCAGGAGGTCGTTGGACAGGGTGACGGTCTCGTTGATGATGCACTGCTCGACGTCGGAGACGACGCGATCGGGATCGAGCTGCTCCTCCTCCATGGAGTCCGACTTATTGAGGGATCGTTTGCTCGCCGCCTTCTGCGCTTTTTTGGCGTCTTTTTCCGCCTTCTTGCGCGCCTTCTCCGCCTTCTTGGCATCCTTGGCGGCTTTCTTCTTCGCTTTTTCAATCTGCTGCGGGGACAAGATCCGCGGCGGAAGCGGGGGCTCGAGCGCGGCTCGGCGCTCGATGTCGCGCTTCTTCGCCTCGCTGAGCAGCTTCCCAACGCTGTTCGCCTTCTTGTTCGCCTTTTTCTGCGCCTTCTTTTCGAGTTTCCGAACTTCAGTCTTCGACATCGTGCCGTCCTCGATGGCGCGCGCCTCCGCCGCGGCTTTCGCCTTGGCGGCGACGGTGCCGTGAAAGGGGATGTCGTCGACGCGCATGTGAAAGCGCTCCGCGTGCGGCAGCGACTTGGCGTGGTGTCTCATCACCGGCGCCATCTTACGCCGAAGTCTCGCCGGATCGATCGCCTTGGCCACGGTCGGTTTAGCGTCCGAGTCGAAGACGGCGACCATCAGGACGTCGGCGTCGGCGGCTGAGAATGAAAACGTCTGATCCCACGCGGGCTTTAAGGTGCGCTTCTTGACGTCGGTGCGCTTCGCCCGAGACGCGTAGTCCGCCTCGCCCGCGACGACGACGATGGCGAACGGGTCGCTGTACCAGCCGTCGGTGGCGTCCAGGTTACGGGCCCGTTTGACCTTGACGGTGACCACGTGTTCCCCGTCACCGTCGGAGCCGCCGCCGCCGCCCCGGGTGAGCTGCTTCACCGCGGGGTGGTCAAAATCGAGCACCGGGGAGTACAGCCAGCTCGGGTACCTGAACATCCCGGGCACGACGCCGCCGAGCACCATCTTCTTCGCCAGATCCACCCCGGGTAAACACCCGAGGTCCAGGCCGGGCATCAGCGGCAGCTCCAGCCGAACCGCGGCGTCGGCGAGCATATCGCCGACGAAGCTCACCGCCGTGCCCGCCACGATGGGGATCCGCGGTACCAGCGGCTGCAGCTTGACCCGCACGATCGCCAGCAGCGTCACCTCCGCGAGTTGCACGCGCGCGCCGCACAGCGGGGCGAAGAAGAGCGGGTTGAACGCGACGCCGAAGCGCATGTCGCCCGCGATCTTGAGGTGAAACTCGAGGCAGATCTCGTCGCCGTCGGACTTGAACGCTCGGACGGATTCAAAGGTGGGCGGGATGGCGCCGAGGTCGGCGATGACCCTGGCGCGCATGAACGGAGGCAGCTTCTTCGGCAGCACCTCCGCGTTGAGCGTCTCGACGTCCCTGCGAACGGCGGTGGCCGCGTACGGCCAGACGGTGAGGAGTATACTGTTCATGGAGCGCATGCCCTCAAAGCCGGGGAAAGCCGCCCACAGCGGTATGCCGTGCCCGAGGTCCATCCGCGGCGGGAGCGTCGACACCAGGTGCCGCAGGCGTCCGTCGGTGAGGTGGTCGAGCGTGCCTTTGTCCGATTCGAGCAGCGCGCTGAGCGCTTTTCCGTCGCGTCGGCCCTTGATCCCGAGCAGCCTGCAAATCTCCGCCTGAAATCCGTACCAGCCGGGGGCGTTTTCTCGGTACTTGGCCTCCGCCTCCCTCGTCGCCCGATCGAGCCTCTTCCTCGTCTCGTCCGCGGGCTCGGTGATGGGGACGTAGGTCAGCTCGAGAAACAGGTCTCCGCGTCCCTTTCCCGACTTTTTCCCGCGCGTGCCGCCGGTTTGGAGCTCCTTCTCTTTCCGCAGCGGGTAGCTCCCGCGAACGACGCCGCCGTCGGCGGGCAGACCCGACAGCGGCAGCACCACTGATCCCATCAGATCGTCGGTTCCGTACTGACCGTCGTCGTCGTAAACCCTCACCCACAGGCACTGCAGCTCGGTCGAGCACACGTCGAGCTCGAACGTCTCCTCCCACGTGGGATGCAGGGTGTTGTCGATGGTCTTTGTCCGCTGGCAGTCGGAGATGAGAGGCGCGGTTTTTCTCGACCCGAGCGCAACCACCGCGTAAGGGTCGGACGTTCCCATCATCTCCATGTTCTTCAGACCGGACGCCCCGCGGACGGTGCACCGCAGCCTTCCCACCGGTGAGATGGCGATGGCGTCCTCGATCGCCCGTACCGTCCAAGGCGTGTGCTTCTTCGTGATCACCTTGTTGATCGATTTCGGGAAAACCATCTTCTCGCGAAACGCGACTGTGATGGCGTCTCGCACCGCGCTCCCCAAGCCGGGGATGGAGCCGAGCGACACCGACGGCATGCCCGGCGCTGCCTTGACCGCGATGCGATACGACACGTACGGGTCCTCGGTGAGGGTGATCTGCGTGCCGCCGACGCACGGCGCTTCGCCCATGAGGTGCGCCAGCGTGATCTTCGCGGTGGCCGAAATCGCGAGTTCGCCGACGTCGATCTTCAGCGGGCTCGTGCCGCCGTAGATCATCGGGCCTTGAACCTTGAACACCACCTTGGGGTTGCCCTTCCACGTGAACTTGACCTGGATCTGGAGCTCGTCCGCTTCGTCCGGGGGTACGAGCGCGATGTGTTCGATCAAAGGCGGGATCGTCCCGAGGTTAAAAGCGTCGAACGTCATGCTGCTGATCCCCTTCGGGCGCTGGGAGTCCAGCTTGGGCTCGATGACGCGCCTCACCGTGGCGCGCGTGGCCTGCGCGATGTAGGGCCAGAGGGTGTCGAGGAACGTGTTGAACCACTCCACGCGCTCCACGTCCCCCTCCGCCTTGGCCTCGTCGCTGGCCCACGAGGGCCGCTTCGCGTTGGACGCGAGCCCGCACAGCCGACGGACGCCGGGCTGGCGAACCGCGCGCGTCGCCGCGTTGGCGGCGGCGCGCCGCGCGCGAAGCGCGCTCGCGCGTCGCGTGTTGATCACCGTGTACGCGATCGCCGCGAGCACGGCGAGCGTGGACGCGGAGATGGCGCCGCGCGCGCCCGACGCGAACGCGGTCGCGGCGACCCGGATGCCGTCGAACGACGCGATCGGGGTCGCCCCTCGCTTCGCCGCCTCCGCGCGCGCGGCGAGGAACCCGGCGCGCGCCGCGGCGGCGATGCGCGCGTACAGAGGTCCCGCGGGGCCGAGGACGACGATCTCGGCGGCGAGATGCGCGATCCCGCGGACGCGAGCGGCGGCGACGTCGCCGAGGGGCGGCAGGTTGTCGAACGCGGGTGACGCGATTATTCCCAGGTGGACGCAGGCCATCATCGCCGCGGCGATGACGAGCGCGACCAGCGCCGGGACGAGCTTTCCCATGGCGCCCGGGTTCGAACGTCGGGGGAGGAAGGCGGGTCACGGCGCTTGCGCGCGCGCCACAGTGCCTTATCGGTCGTTGCGGACAGCCTGAAATTAGGTGTCGATCTGCCGCTCGAGAACAAACAACAACGTGCCGATCGCGTTATGCGCGTTGGATTTTAGATCAGTCACGTCACCAGTGCTGTTCATATGTCTTACGCGTCCGTTTGTTTAACTCGTCGCGTGTCGTGCGCTTCTTATTTGTCCATTTCTATTTCCCACGAAATTCCCGACCGGAACTATGGCGAAAGGTGACCGAAAGTCTGTTCCGAGCGCTGATTGGTTGTGCGATGAGCACTGGCAGTTTCACTGGCAGAGATTGGGCCACTCATCCGCTTTTCTACTGGTTGGTACTCCCGCATCGGGACCCCGCCTGCCGCATACATCACCGCAACGTGACACGTTCCTAAGCAACAATGGCTGCTCAGGTGAGCGAACCGATCCGAGCGTCGCGCATCGCCATCGGCCTTCCTCGCGCCGCGTCCCCGTGCGCGTCGCGATCCCGCGCCTCGGCGCGATGACGGCCCCGATAATTCGCCCCGCGGGATAACAGGCCCTCCGTTGCTGGCGTGACGAAATCGACCCCTCAACTGACGACCCCTCCGCCTCCCCCCCGTCCCCCGCCCGCCCTCCGCAGGTTTTCGCTACCCCCATGCTGGCTAAGGTGAGACTCCGACACGCGCCGCGCCCCAATGCGTGGATCACACGGTCGCCGGCGCCCGCGCGGGGCGCCCGACGGACCGATCGCCACCCGCTCGTTTTTTCAGCGGGAAACAGCTCAGGCTGTCAGGGTTTCGGATAGCGTCACCCGGTTGGACGAAATCCCGACGATCGGGAGTCCGGTACCCTCGATGAGACGACGCTGACGATCATCCCACCTCCCTTCCGATCCATCCACAGTCCTCCTTCGCGGGCGCCGCCGTCGTCTCCAAGGCGGCCAAGGCCCCCGCCCGCGCCGCGGGCATGGTGGTCAAGGCGCAGGGCACCGACTACGGCCTCGGTCTCGAGATGAAGACCACCAAGGAGAAGAGCATGAAGGCCGGCCGCGCGCCCGTGCCCCTCGAGCTCGAGGACATGCCCCTCCCCCTCAACACCTTCAAGAACAAGTCCCCCTTCACCGGTACCATCAAGTCCGTCGAGCGCATCGTCGGCCCCAACGCCACCGGCGAGACCTGCCACATCATCATCGAGCACGGCGGCAAGATGCCCTTCTGGGAGGGCCAGTCTTACGGCGTCATCCCCCCCGGCACCAAGGTCAACTCCAAGGGCAAGGAGGTTCCCCACGGCGTCCGCCTCTACTCCATCGCGTCCACCCGCTACGGTGACGAGTTCGACGGCAAGACCGCGACCCTCTGCGTCCGCCGCGCCACCTACTGGTGCCCCGAGATGAAGGCTGAGGACCCCGCCAAGAAGGGCATCTGCTCCAACTTCCTCTGCGACGCCAAGCCCGGCCAGGAGGTCATGATGACCGGCCCCACCGGCCAGGTGATGCTCCTCCCCAAGGACCCCGCCACCCCCGTCATCATGGTCGCCACCGGTACCGGCATCGCGCCCATGCGCTCCTACTACCGCCGCTTCTTTGTTGAGGACGTCAAGTCCTGGGAGTTCAAGGGCCTCGCGTGGCTCTTCATGGGCGTCGCCAACTCCGACGCGAAGCTCTACGACGATGAGATCCAGGAGTGCATCAAGCGCTTCCCCGGTCAGTTCCGCTGCGACTACGCCCTGTCCCGCGAGCAGACCAACAAGAACGGCGGCAAGATGTACATTCAGGACAAGGTTGAGGAGTACAAGGACCAGATCTTCCAGCTCCTCGACGGCGGCGCGCACATGTACTTCTGCGGCCTCAAGGGCATGATGCCCGGCATCCTCGAGATGCTCGAGGGCGTCTGCAAGGAGAAGGGCATCAACTACGAGGAGTGGCTCGAGGGTCTCAAGGAGAAGGGCCAGTGGCACGTCGAGGTGTACTAAATCCCTTTCGGCCCCCGCGCGGCGCGCAGGGCGGATCGAACGGAACTCGAGAGTTTCCTCGCGCCGCCGCGACGCGCATAAGGTTGAGAGTGTTTTGGTGCGCATCGCACGCTATTCTTCCTGCGCTGTTTCTCTTTTTTCGCAAGGCTGGCGTCGCTCACATTTGTCTAGCGTCTGGGCGGCGCCCGTTTGTTTAAA
>Ga0181573_10001304_pt1 | contig 24808 bp, 17 predicted proteins | sample 101ome_25_FD_148643 | JGI IMG/M metagenome (GOLD analysis project Ga0181573, IMG submission 148643) | Coastal salt marsh microbial communities from the Groves Creek Marsh, Skidaway Island, Georgia - 101409BT metaG (spades assembly) | ecosystem: Environmental > Aquatic > Marine > Intertidal zone...
CTTGGGCGGTTTCGCGCACCCCGCCTCCTCGGCGAAAATCTGCGACGACCACGCCGCGAGCCAATCGCGAACCCCTCGAGCCGCGCCGCCGTCGCACACCAGCTGATCCGTGGCGGCGGGCGCGTACGCGTCCGTCCACAGGGCGCCGGCCAAAGCGGCGGGACCGACCGACCGCGTCGTCGACCGATCCAAACCGGTACGTACGTCGGTGGAAGATGAACCGTCGGTACGTACGTCGGTGGAAGATGAACCGTCACCGTCGCGCCCGCACCGCGCGGCGCCGCGAGCCCTGAGCGCCGCGAGTCGCGCTCGGAGCTCGCCGCGCGCCGACGCGAGCTCGCCGGAGACGATGGCGCCGGCGTTCCATCGGCCCTTGGACGCCAACACGTATCGCGCCGCGTCGGTGAGGTAGGCATCCTCCGCCTCCTCCGGGTCCGCGCCTTCCTCGCCGCCCGGGTCCTCCTCCTCCTCCTCCTCCTCCTCCTCCTCCTCCTCCGGGTCCTCCTCCCGCTTGTCGTCGGTGTTTACCGCCGCGGGAGGCGAGAGCGCGCGTCTGATCTTGTCGAGCGTTGGTTTCGCGTCGGGCGACGGGTTACACCGCGCCCGCGGCGGGCCCGCGACGGACGCGAGCGCCTTTCTGCCGACCGTCTCGTCCTCCGCGACGGTTGGGTCGATCGGAGGGGTGATATGAACCGGCGGCATGGCCCTCTCGATCGGCGCGGGGAGGACGTAGAGCCCGAGCGGGTTGAGAGACGCGGCGCTCGCGCCGCTCTCCTTCGCCGCCGCCGCTTTTTCCTTTTGCATGGCGAAGAAGTGGTGCACCTTCTTCCCGGTGGACAGGGCCGCGTCCGTCTGTTTGACAGCCTCGAGGTCGCGCTTGAGCGCCTGCTTCGCCTCCGTCTCGGCAGCCACGCGCCGCTCGTCCGGGGTCATGAAGAAAGGGTTGGCCCTCCTCTTCTCGTCGTTTGCCTTTTTCCGCTTTTCCGCTCTCCTCTGCGCGACGCCCCCGCCCGCCTCCGTCACCCCGTGCTCGGCGCACCTCGCGCAGAACCACTCGCCCGCGGGGGTCGAATCCAAATCCACGCACTTGGCGTGAAACACCCCGTCGCACCCGTCGCAGAGGAGGCCGTCGTCGTCGTCCACACCGCAGATTTCGCACGAGCCGTCGGCCAATAACGCGGCGTCCTCGGCGGCTTTCCTTCTCTCCTCCTCCTCAGCCTCGGCCGCGGCGTCAGCCTCAGCCTTGGCCGCGGCGGCCGCCTCCGCCTCAGCCTTGGCCCTCGCCTCCGCCTCAGCCTTGGCGATCGCCTCCGCCTCAGCCTTGGCGATCGCCTCAGCCTCGGCTTTCGCCCTCGCCTCAGCCTCGGCTTTCGCCTTGGCCTCCGCGGCGGCCTTCTCCTTCTTGCGCTGCGCCGCGACCAGCAGCGGGTGCGTCTTCTTAGCCTCCGAGACGGACACCACCGCGGCCGTGGGATCGGGCTCGTGGTCCTGAACCGGGGACGCCGTCGCCGTAGCCGCCGCCGTCGCCTCCGCCGGCACGGCCGTAGCCGCATCTGTCGCCGCCGCCGCCTCCGCCGCCGCCGCCTTCGCGCGCCGGTCCTCCTCGTCAGCCTCTGACGCCGCGAGCGCCGCCGCGATGGCCGCGGCCTCTTCGGCCTCATCCGCCGCGAGTTTCTCGGCCCTGGTCGGCATCCTCGAAGGTGCATCCTCGTCCGAACCGGACCCGCCCTCGCCGCCGCCTCCGAAGAACGACGCGATGCCCAGCCCAATCGACGGCTTGGCTCGCGCAGCCTTCTTCGCCGGTGGCTTCGCCGAGGACGACGACTTGGGATCCGATGCCGGGGTGGATCGCTTGCCTAGGACGTCCGCGAGGGACCTGGCGGGATCGCCGCTCGACGGACCGGCGGTCGTCGTCGTCGTCGTCGTCGTCGTCGTCGTCGGGGCGACGGGGGCATCATCATCGGTCGACCGCGACGGAGGGAGCTCGCCGACCGCGTCGTCATCCCTCGCGTCCGCGGTCGACCCGGCGGGCCCCGAGCGCTCGTCATCGTCGTCTTCCGCGGTCAGCGATCGCGGCTCCGATTGCGGGAGGTCCGGCGTGCCCGCAGATTTGCCCCCGCTGCCCGGAGCAGCCGCCTCCGTCTCAGCCGTGGAGGTGCCCATCGCGCCCGCTCCAACGTTTTCATTCATCGGGGAGTCGCCGCCCCCCGCCGCCGTCTCCTTCGCGCCGGTCGCCCCCGGAGCCGTACCCGCACGGTCGGGCTCCTCCGACGCCTCCATCCGCGTCGCTCTCTTATCGCGTCGACGCGGCACCCGCGCCCTCGCCCCTCTGAACCGCGCCGATCTCGGCCGGAATATTTTGAAAAGCAGAACCGCTGGAGCGCGCTGCCGCTGACGCAGGCTACAGTAAGCTGGCAGGTGCTCGGGTGGTCCGATAACAACCGAATAAATGAGTCACGCCCGCCACTTCGAGCGCGATGTCGAGCTCGCTCCTCCGTCCGTCCCTCCTCGCGTTCGCCTCCCGACACGCCATGTCATCCCCGACGAAGGCTGCGCTCGCGCGCAAACACGCCTCCCCCGCGAGGAGGAGCTTCGACGCGACCGTTTCCGCGGCCGCCTCTCAGAATGTGGATAAAAAGTACGTCCCGGGCGAGAAGATAGCCAACGCATGCGTCCTCGTCACCGGTGCAAATCGCGGGATCGGCCTAGAATTCTGCAAGCAGATCCTCACCAAATCCCCTGGTAACTCCGTCGTCGCGTCTTGTCGCGACCCAAACGCCGCGGATGACCTTGCCGCGCTCCGAAAGGAGGTTGGCGAGTCGCGCCTCGCGGTGGTCGCCCTAGACGTCGCCGACGAGACCTCGATCGCGAGTTGGGCCGAGGGCCTCGGCGCCCTGGAGCCCGTCCAGGCGCACGGCGGATCCATCGATGTCGTCATCAATAACGCGGGCACCACCGGCACCGACGGATACAGCAAGTGGGAGCTCGAGGACATGACCGCCGACGAGATGATGCACGTGTACAAGATAAACACCATCGGTCCGCTGCTGGTCACCCAGCAGCTCGTCAAGCGCGGGCTCATCGGCGACCCCGGGTCCCTCAACCCCGTTTCGCTCGTCGGAAACGTGACGTCGAAGGTGGGCAGCGTGGACGATAACGGCAGCGGGAAAGGGTACGCGTACAGGGCGAGTAAAGCCGCGCTCAACATCGTCAACAAGAGCATGAGCATAGACCTCGCGGATCGAGGAATCTGGTGCCAACTCCTGCATCCCGGTTGGGTGCGAACGCGGATGACCGAAGGCCGGGGGCTGATTGACGCGGACGAGAGCGCCCGCGGCCTCATCAGGTGCGTGATGGTGCTTTTATTTCGCGCGCGTCTCTTTCCACTCGTCACAATCCGCAAACTCTTCGGCGTTGACGTCATTTTTCGCTCGCGTCACGCAGGGCAATGGAGGGTGAGTACGGTCCCATCAACGGGTGCTGGTACGACTACAAGGGCGACGAGATACCCTGGTAACATAGCCGACGCGTCCGATCCACCTCGAAACTCACAGCCTGAGCTCGGCCACCCGCGCAGCCTCCGCGTCGCGCCCACCCCCGCCACCCGTCGTCGCCGGTCGATTCTCCCCCGGCCTCGCCCCGGCGGCTCGCTCGCAGTCCCTCTTCCTGTGCGACCGATCCCCGCACTTCCAGCAGTAGTCCCGCCCCGCGGACGTCTCCATCCCGCGCGCCGCGCCCCACCCCGCCCGCTCGAACACCGCCACGCACGAAGCCGCCCGGGGATCATCCCTGGACCACTCGCGCGCGGCGTCGAGCCCCGCCGCGGCGAAAACCTCCGTCGGGACGAACGGCGCCGTTCCGAGCGCGCACGCCCCCGCGAGCGCCACCGCGTCACGCACCAGCTGCTCCGGCCCGCTGGAGACGCACACGACCCCGACCACCCGTTTAGACGCGCGAAGCGCCAGCCTCGGGACCCGACGGGGATGGACTGACCCGCCGCCGCCCCCCGCTTTTTCTTCCTCTGCCGGCAGCACCAGCACCAGGGGCGACGCTCCAAACTCGGCCACCGGGAGGTTCTCGTCGACGCGCGCCACCGCCTCCGCGACGGGATCGCGATCGCGATCACCCCGCACGACCGACTCGTCCGCGGTACGAAGCGCCCCGACGCCGTCGCGCGTGAGCTCCACGACGCACGGGCGAACCGAATCTTCCAAACCGGCGGGCGCTTCGAAACCGCACCTGGCGCGAACGCGGCCCGCGGCGTCTCGCGCGGCGTCCTCCGCGGAGGACGAACGCGTGTGGGACACCTCGCACACGACCGCGCCGCGCGCCACCGCGGTGAGCCACGCGGGAAGCGCGAGCGGCGCGCCGGGTGCGCTTTCGTCCTCGGCGTCTTTCGTCCGAGGACGATCCGTCTTTGGATCCGACCCGATGGGCGTGGGGGGTCGCGTGACGGGCGCGAGCAATCCCTTGGCGCGCCCCGCGGAGGTGAGGTTGGGTTTTCGGCCCCCCGGGTGGTGCGGGTGGTTTTGGTCCCCCGTTTGGCGCTGGGGCGACGCGAGGGTGGGCGCGGTGGACGGCCGGCCCGCGCCGTTCGCGCCGACGCTCCCGTCGGAGGAATCGCCGAGGTTTCTCGACGGTTTCCTCGCCAACTTTGCGCATCTCGCCCATCCCCGGAGGCACGCCCTCAATCGCCTCTGCCCCTCGCCCTCGATCCTCGCCAGGCCCGCGATGGCGGCGCAGTTATCCCGGAGGATCCTCGCGATCCTCCTCGCCGCGCCCGCCACCGCGTCCCGCTCCACCTCCGCCCGGGCTTCCCACGGCACCGTCCTCGCGCGAGCCGCCGCGAGCGCCGCCGCGGACCTTCGACCGTCCCTCAGCGCCCGCGCCGTCTCCGATCGCGCCCGGGCACAGCTGGCCGCCTCCGCCGCGGCGGCCGCCGCGCCCGGGCACAGCTGTCGCACGGGCTCGCCCCCGGGCCCGGTGACGTTCGACGCGATTAAGCCATCGGAGCCACGCGGGCCCGATGACTCGAGATCGAACCATACTCCTTCCCCCGGCGCGAGGGTATCGGCTCCCCCCGCGATGGCGTCGCGGGTCACGAGGACCTCCTTCGGGTTCGCGAATTCCTCCTCGCGAATTCCGCCTCTGCCCTCGTTCCGGCATGGCCCCACGACGCCGTCCGGGACGATGGCGCCGACGCCTCGCGCCGGTTTCCACCACGCCACGCGCCCCGACCCGGTCGCGTTCGGCATGGCCCTTCGGACGTCGGCGGCGTCGACGACGGGATCCCTGACGGCGACGTCGTACGCGCCGACGTAGATCTTGCCGACGACGTACGCGGCGTAGCCCTCTTCGTGGGGCCTGTTGTTGGCCACGGCCCACGCGCTGTCCCTCGGCGGGTTGCCCTGCCCCTCCACGGCGCGGAGCTGGTCGTAGAGCTTGGCGCCCCGGCCGCCGCCCCCGGTGCCGAGCGACGAGTGCGCGATGTCGTCGTAGCTCTCGCCGTCCACGATGGCGCGGTACTCGTCGTAGAACCTCGCGGCGCCTCCGGGCATTAGTCGGAGGTTCTCCCATCGAACGTGCTCGCGCTCGAGCTCGAGGTACGGCCCGTGGTCCCCGAGGAGCACGCGGCGGTACCCGACCGCGATGACTCTATCCCCCCTCGCGCATCGGACCTCCACGTCGGGGTCGCCGTCGGGGCCGATCCCGAGGTGACGCCGGACGCATCGCAGGTCCCGGCGGCGGTTCCACAGGCCTTTGGTGTGGACGGCATCGCCCGGGGGTTCGTCGTCGGCCATCGTCCCCGTCGGACCCGCGCCGCCCCGCGCTGTGAGGGAGAGCCTTCATTTGCCGATGTTACTTCCGAGAGAAAAAGCACTGGAAGTCATTGGTCACATGTTGAAAAGTCCCACTTAGAGCCTCCGGGGCGGAGCGAATGAGAGGGGCGATTGAACAGTCGATCCAACTCTGCGATGAGCAGTTCTCGGGGGGACAGCCGAGGAAGGGGGGCGTTCATCGACGTGGCCGGGTTTTAAAGCAACGCGCCACCATGGCTTTTTGCCTTGAGTAGTTTCTTTAAAGTTACGCGACTGCACGCGCGGCCGATTCCCGGATGGGCCCGCGCTCGTTAACCCAAAATAATATAGTTGTCCCGTTAACGACACGCGAGCAACGCCGGCTTCATTTCGCCGACAAACGTTTTGGCCCCCTTCACTCGACCGCGCGCCGCGTCGTTCCTCGACCCGTTCGCGCCTTTTGTTCCTTTCGCGCCTTTCAATCCTCCTTGCGATCCAATCGCCGCCCTCGGCGCCGTTCGTCCGCGTCGCACGCGCGGTAGTCACTTCTCCGGCTCGAACACGCCCGCGTGCGTGTCCGTGGAGCACATGAACAGCGGGTTCTCCACCGTCATCACGCGAGTCTCCCGCTCGCACGCCTCCCTCACGGTTCTGTTCAGCGAGAACATCCTCGTGTGGCTGATGCTGTCGTAGTAGGAGAGGTCGCCGAGTCCCCGAGCCGCGAGTCGCTTGTCGAGCTCGCCGTTCGCGGTGATGCCGGTGTAGAGGTCCACGTGGTCCGCATCCTTCGTGGCGATGTTGAAACCCCACTCGGAGCAGAAGGAGGGCACGCACACGGTGTAGCCCCACACCCGGGGGAACACCTCCCTGAGCGTCTTGTTGATTGGGGTGAAAACCGCCTTGCAGTCGCGAACAGCGGCGCAGCCGGACTGGGTCACGAGAACGCCCCCGGGCGCGAGCTTGGACTTGCACATCTCGTAGAACGAGGTGGTGTACAGCTGGTAGCACGGTCCGCCGTCGAGCGGGTCGGAGAGATCGCAGATTATGACGTCGATCGAGCCGTCGTTTTCAGCCTCCAAGCCCGCCTTGGCGTCGCCGATGACGAGCTTGGCCCTGGGGCTGTCGTAGGCGCCCGCGCTGTAGAACGGGGTGTGCTTGGCGCACATGTCGACAACCTCGCCGTCTGCAATAGGCGGTTCAACAAAACGTGGGGCAGGGCGAGTGAGTTTACGGTCGGGAGAGAGGAGAGACGGGTTCAGGACGTCTGGCGAGATGAAAAAGGGCACGAAAAAGAGGGAGTTTGGGACGCACCGATGTCGACCATCTTACACTCCTCCACGCTGGGGTGCTTCAGCACCTCGCGAAGGGTGGCGCCCTGTTGGATGATCGGCATATCGTCAGCTCACCGTAGCGCTCGATAGGGAGCGCTCGATACGGACGGATCGTGGGAACGAATCTCGGCGGGTGTGGAGGTCGGGAAACGCACCTCTCCGCCGCCCGCGATGAACACCTTCTTGGGTTCCGGGTGCCCCGCGAGCGCGGGGTGGACGAGGGACTGGTGGTAGACGTACTCGTCATCCTCGGAGCTCTGCATGAGCCCGTCGGTGATGAGCAGACGGCCGAAGGGCTTGGTCTTGACCACCTCCACGGTCTGGAACTTGGACTGGCCCTTGTGGAGCACCTCCTCAACCTGCGGCGGCGGGGATGGAGGGTGAGCCGGCAAATGCAAAACGTGTTTCGCAACGGGGACGGGGGCGCGGGACGCACCCTGTAGGAGATGGCGAGGCCATCCTCGAGGACCTCGTGGTACCAGTTGCCATTGTCGAAGACGTCGGCGCCGATGCCGCTAGTGTGAGCCATGGTTCATACGCGCGTGGACGCGAGAAAGTGTGTCCTCCCGATGTCGGAAGTTCGGATGTTCTTCGACCAACGCGTCCACGACCAACGCGTGGATCCTGGCGGAGCGAGAATGGCCGCACGAAATCAAAGAAATGGTCGCCACAGCGTTGTCAGTCAGAAAAAAGTGCTAAAACTCTTCCGCTGCCAAAACGAGTTGGGGAAACCCCCGAGTTTTTCCAAATCGGGGGGTCAGTTCATTGGGCCGCGAGATGGGCGAGGAAGACGCCCCGCCCGCGGTGGAGACGGAGGAGTCACCCGCCCCCGCGGAGGGTGCTCCGGCCGCGGATGACCCCCCGCCGTCCCCGCCCGTCGAGGCGGGGGAAACCCCCACCCCCGCGGACGATGCCCCCGGCCCGTCGGAGGATTCCCGCGTCGACGCGGGCGTCGTCGCCCGAGGACCCCGGACCGGGTCGCACCACGACGCCGGCGCGGGCGCCGAGGACCTCGTCGACTGCACCTTCGTCGTCCTCCCCGAGCGCTTCGAGCACTCCGCGACGATCCCCGCCACCGAGCCGTTCGCGTCGGTGAAGTCCATGCTCGCGTCTTCGCTCCCGATCCCACTCGACGCCGTGATGACCTTGCGCCAGCCCGACGGCGGCGAGCCGCTCCCGGACGACGCGTGCCTCGCGGACTACGGCGTCGGAGCCGCGGACGAGGTCGAGCTGGAGCTGGTCGTGGCGTACCGGACCGAGCGGGAGATGCGGGCGGAGGCGGAGGAGAACGCCAGGCGGGAGGCGGAGGATTTCGCTCGTTTAGAGGAGGAAGCCGCGGCGGCGGCGGCGGCGGAGGCGGCGGCCGCGGAGGAGGCCAGACTCGCAGACACGAGCAGGCCGTCGCTGCCGGAGACCCTGCGGGTCACGGTGAGGGGCGCTCGGAAAGGCGAACCGTCGCGCGTGGTGACGGTTCGCATCGACGCGAGCGGTTGTCGCAAGCCGCGGTACCTCGGGGGATTTCGCGACAGGCGCGACGGAACCGTGTACCACCACGCGAGCAACCAGACGATCCCGACGAAACCCCGCGCGTGGAAGACCAAATTCACCACCGAGACGCAGACGATGGTGGGCAGGTCCAGGCGGGTACAGACCAAAGCCGAGGCGTCCACGCAGATGGCGAGGAAGGATCTCGTCATGGACGAATCGCGGGACGTCGAGGTTTGGACCGGGAAGTACATGACCCACGCGGAGGTCATGGCCATCAAGGAGCGGCACACCCTGACGCTGCAGAAGTACTTCCGGGGTATGCGGGCGAGGCGGCTGGCGAACGAGCTCAGGGTCCGTCGCGACGACGCCGTTCGCCGCGCGAAGGAGGAGGAGGAAAAGAGCGCGGAGGCGGAGGAGCGAAGGCGGAGGTTCGAGGTTGAGCGCCGGATCCGGCCCAAAACCTCGGAAGATTTTGAGCTCCTCTACGGCGAGCTAGAGCAGTGGCGCGTGCGGGAGACGGCCAAGGTCGAGGCGGAGTTTCCCCCCGAGACGGACGCGCGGCGCCTGGCCATGAAGCGGCTGCTCGCCAAGGAGACGGAGCTCATCCGAACCATCGGCAGGCTCCGAATAGCCGCCAACAACGCCAACAGGGAACGGAGGGTGGAGCTCAAACTCGAGGATATGTCGCAGACGAAGCGGTGGGAGCGCAAGGACGGCTCGCTCGTCGAGGTGGACACGCCGTTCACGGTGCGGGCCAGGGAACTGGCTCGGCTGTACGACGCTTTGCGAATGGAGACTCGGGTGGACGTGTCGACGGATGAGCGCCTGGACGTGTTGGTGCACGTCAAGTGGACGGTGAAGGAGTTCGACTGCGGGCTGACTCGCGAGATTGTCGAACTGGCGGACCGCGAGGCGGATTTGCTGAACCGCGGGCGCGATCCGGCGGCGATGACGGGGCTTCGCAGGCGCATCGCGAATCTGTTTTTGCAGTTCGTCGAGACGCCCGAGTTTAACCCGGAGAGCGCGAGGTACTCGGTGACGAACGTGGTGAACGGGATGGAGACGGACGACGATGGACTGACGCTGCAGGAGGCGGCGATGCTGTCGGCGACGCAGAAGTTCTCGCGTCCCATCCGCAACCGGTGATGCAAAGGTATTACCCGCTTCGGCGACGGAAATAGCTCTAAATCTGATCTACGGTCTCGATCTCTTTCGTCTCGACCTTCTCCGTATTACCCGCCTCCTCGGGTTTACCTTTATCCCCTTCCGCCCATATGGACAGCAGCACGGTGTACGCGAAATTGATCGCGCTGAAGGTGGCCACCCTGTAGTCCACGGGTATCAAGCCGAACACCACCGCGTTTGCGGGGATCCAAAACGCCAGGTTCCCGAGCAGTAGTTCGCTGTACTCCCCCTTGAGCCTCGCCGACACCGCGGCCCTCAGCGGCAGTCTGGTGTCCATCATCATCGCCTCCATCGATATGAGGAACAAGGCGCACCACGCCGGGGAGAACAGCGCCATGTCGACGGCCACCTGCTCGAAACACCGCATCGCCTCGTTGCTCGTCCACCCCGCGCTCGCCGCGTCCAGCCACCCGATGAACACGTGAGAGATGCATCCGTCGAACCATCCGAACGCCGCGTACCGGTTCAGCCGTATGACGTCCAGCCCCTGCGGGATTGGGGGTATCTCGCAATCGACGTCGACGCGGCACTCCTCCGCGCTCCGCTCCGCGCTTCGAGTCTCCGATGCCTGAGCCACGAGGTCGCTCGCGACGTAGCCCGCCAAAACCACCCCGCCGTCGCTCGCGACTCGGACCACGTCGGCCATCTCGAGAGCGTTGGCGCGGACGACGCGTGATTTACGCGCCCCGGGCCGATGCGTCGGGCGCGGCGCCGCGATCGACGGAGTAACAGTCGCCACGCCCATCGGGATGGCTCACGTCTGGCGGAGATCCGCGGGTGGGGCGAACTGGTTCTTCTGCTGCCACGCCTTCACCTCCGCCTTGACATACTCGAGCCTGTGGGGCTGCACGAGGAGGTGCGTCTCGTCGAGGTCCTGGATCACGAAACGTTCCGCGGGCGGGAGCTGCTCGTTGATGTGGAGGATGTAAACCTTGCAGGGGATGTCGGTCTCTATCAGCGAGCCGTGCACGGCGGACACCATCTTGTGGTCTAGAATTCGACTTGCCGGGCGGTCCTGTCCTCGTCAGCGTGAGATTTTGACACACAGCAGGGTCTGGAATCTGCAAGCACGGTCGTCGGCGCTCTCGGTGCAAGGAGTGCGGTGGAGGCTCGATCTGCGAGCACGGTCGTGAGCGCTGTAGGTGCTAGGAGTGTGGTGGATCTCAAATCTGCGTGCATGGTCGTCAACGCTTTCGGTGCAAGGAGTGCGGCGAGAGTAAGTGTTAGTGTGACATCGCGACGAGTTGCCTTGTCTGTGAATATCACAGTCTAGCTAGCTAGTTATACGACCGTCACTGGTTCTTCCTCTTCTCCTCCTCAAGCAGCTCCTCCAAGTACTTAATCTGCTTCTTCGCGACTGCCATGCCCGTGTCAAAACCCCGCTGCGTCTCCTCGTTCTTCTTCTCCAGCTTGAATATCTCCTTCTCCTGCTCCTTGCATCGCCCTTTGTACAGGTCCAGGCTGTCCTTGACCTTGGCAAGCTCGCCCTCAACGGCCCGGAGCTTGCCCCCCAGCTCCGAGGCGTGCGCCCTCTCATTTTCGAGCTCGTACTCCAGCTGCGCGACCTTCGCCTTCATGTCGCTGTTGCCACCGCCGAACAGCCTGGCGATGCCTGGCTTGTTCCTGGACCCACCGACGTCATCTTCTTTTCTCTTCAGGGAGGGAGCGTACGCCGGGGACCTGCCGATGGGCTTTAGGGCGACGGGATTCGGGCCGCTGTGGCGTGTGCGGGGCGCGCGCCCAGGCGCGACGAGCCCGGCGCTCGTGGACGCGACGATGAACGCGCGAGACATCACGGATCGTGCGGCCGCGATGCGTCGATGCGAGTGGGCGAGGTTCGCGAAAATATCCGGGCGATCTTCGCGGCTCGCAACCGTCGTCCAAGGGGAGGAGTTTCGAGGGGCTTCCGCGGCACTTGCACCCGCGCAGCCGCGTAGTCACACGCGCGCATCCGCGACGCCGGAATGATCTCAGCCACGATCGCGACGTGCCGCGCGGCGCCGGCGACCGCGGTACCGCGATCCCGAGCCGCCGCCCGCGCGGTCCCCTCGGCGACGCGCCCCGCGCCGACCGCAATCTCCAGATCTCGAGTCGCCGCGCGATCGGCGCCCGCGTTCACGGAGGCGCGTCGCGTCCGCGGCGCCGCACTCCTCGCGCGCGCGTCCAAGGGCGACAGGGTTTCCATCGGTGACATGAAGAAGGCCCTCGTGGCCGCGGGCGTGGACACCAGCTCGTGCTTCGAGCGAGCCGATCTCGAGGCCAAGTACGCCCTCCTCACCGACGATCAGAAGGCCATGAAGGGAGGAGGCTCATCAGGGGCGTCGGCGGGCTCCGGCTCCGGGGCATCGTCCTCATCGACCCAGCAGCAGGAGCAGCAGCGAGCGTCGTCCTCCTCCTCCTCCTCCTCCTCCTCTTCATCATCATCGTCTTCATCCACCTCCTCCTCCTCCTCCTCCTCTTCGTCGTCCTCGTCCTCGGAGACGAAGAAGGACTCGGGCTCGGGCTTCGACCCGAGCAAGGTGTTCCAGTCCGTCCTCAACACCATCCGCGAGACCGCAAACAGGGTCGAGGTCAAGTGGGGCGTCGGCGCCAAGCTCAGGGAACAGACGAAGGGGTTCAGAGACGCAATCGTCAACCTCGACGAGAAGCTCGGCGCAACCGCGTTTGTCAAGAGAGTCGCGCCCCCCGCGTGGGCGGAGGTGCAAAAATTCCGCGCCACGCCCCTGGGCAGGATCGCAAACTCCATCTTCTTCATCTGGCTCTTCTTCTCCGGGTTCTTCTGGACCCTGATCACGCTCGGCATCACCGGCGTGTTCCTCACCAACCTGCTCTTTCCCAACTTTTTCGCGGAGAGGGCGCAGAAGATGCAAGCCGAGGCGCAGGCGCGGTTCCGCGAGCAGCAGGCCGCCGGCATGGGCGGCATGGGCGGTAACCCCTACGGAGGCATGGGAGGCATGGGGGGCATGGGAGGCATGGGGGGTAACCCCTACGGAGGCATGGGCGGCGGCGGCGGCGGCGGCGGCGGCATGGGCGGCGGAGGTTCGGGCTCCGCCGGGAGGAAGAGCTACGGGTCCGGGGACGTGTTCGACGTCGACGCCGACGTCAAGGACGCGTGAGAGTCGAGTCCACGGGATGGGGTAAACGTAGTGATGTGTGTCGTTGAGTCGTTTACTCGTGCGTTTGTCGTTTGTCGCGCCCGGTACTTTTTTTCTGGCTCCCTTGCCCTGGCCAAAAATGTTGAAAACCGGATCCCCTGCTGTTGGTTGGATATTTGGGCTGGTGATCACGCCTCCCCACTCGCACGCGCGCCGCAAGTGACCGGCCATGTCCCAGTTTTTGCGCCAGCTCGGCGCCCTCAAGGTGAAGGAGGTCCCCAAGTTCCTCCAGGACAAGGTCACCGTCGCCAACGTCACCTCCCACACCCAGAAGTTCATCGCCGAGTACAAGACCAAGTACATCGACGCGGGATCCCCGATGCCCATCTACCACGTCATGTGCGGCGTGTTCGTGACCGCCTACATCACCGTGTGGCCCACCGAGTACCGCCACATGATGGCCGCCAAGCACGGGCACCACTGATCCGGTGATCGGGCGTGTTTCCTTGGCGGGTGGGGGGGTAGAGGGGCCCGGATGACTAGGGCTCCGCGCGGGGCGATATTTTTTGGGTCGCTTCACGAACGATTAGCCGAGGGGTCGCCGCGCGTGGCCGCGGCTCCCGGCGTTGTAATTCTTACTTGAACCGTAGCATCCTCGCGTGCGCGTCTCGTCCGTGCGTGTCAAACCCCGACGGGGTCGACCCCGCGCCCCGACCCGCCTGGTCCAGCCCCCGATCGCTCGGCCCCTCGTGCCCCTTCGAGCCAGCGAAAACGAGTCTCCCTGACTGGCTCTCATACGATTGATTGGATTCGATCCCGCCCCCGGTCGGGCGAGCTCGACTCGCGGGCGCCAGCCGCAGAGTTCAGAGTTTGAGGCGGTGTCACGCGCGCGGCGAACGATGTCGTACAATGGCATCGGTCTGCAGACCACCCGCGGTTCCGGGACCAACGGCTACGTCCAGACGAACAAGTTCCACCGCAGCGCCTCCCGCCTGCAGCGCACCGAGTGGCGCGACCTCAAAGACATCCACGGCGCCGGGCCCAAGTCCAACAAGCCCAACGAGGAGATCCTCGCGCACCAGCGCAAGCGCGAGATCGAGGTGAAGCTCGCGCAGCTCGAGGATGATCTGGAGGAGAAGGGCGTGGACGCGGAGGAGATCACCGAGCGGCTGAAGGAGGCTCGCGTCAAGTTCGAGCGCGAGGCCGAGCGGAAGAGCGGGCCCGGACCGTGAGTCACCACCCGCCCGCCGCTTCGCGACAAAATCGAGTGCATTTCCCGACATTTCGCGCCAACCCTAAAACCCGTTCGCTGACGACGCCCTCCCCGCTTCCGACCTCAGGGCCGACGACACCCACGCCATCGCCAGGCGCAAAGCCGAGAAGATGGAGTCCCTCCGCAGGGCCTTCGGCATCACCAGGGAGCACGCCGAGGAGAGGGAGGGCGAAGCGTTCGATCAGGATCTCCAGGCGAAGATCCGAGACCAGAAGCGCGCGGACCGCGAGGAGGAGATGCGCCAGCGCGAGGAGCGCCGCGTGAAGGAGCAGCGACGCAGGGAGAAGGAGCGTAAGCGCGCGGAGAAGGAGCGGAAAGAGGCGGAGAAGGTTCGCAAGAAGGAGGAGAAGAGGGCGCTGAAGGAGCGAGCGCGCATGGAGAAGGCGGGCATCAAGTTTGACCCACCCGAGCGACGCGACGACGACCGGGGCCGGGGCCGGGGCAGGAGCAGGAGCAGGAGCCCGCCCGAGCGGGGCAGAGGTAGGCCCCGGACCCAGGAGGACCTCGACGCGGAGATGGACGGGTACATGGCCGTCGCGAGGAAGGTTCAGAACCGCGGGGGCGGGTCCCGGTCGTTCTCGAGGTCCCGGTCGAGGTCGAGGTCCCGGTCGTTCTCGAGGTCCCGATCATTCTCGAGGTCCCGGTCGAGGTCGAGGTCCCGGTCGTTCTCGAGGTCCCGGTCGTTCTCGAGGTCGCCGCGTCGCCGCGGTAGGAGTTACAGCCGGTCCCGCTCACGCTCCCCCCGGGGCGGGAGCTTCAGCCGGTCGCCGCGTCGGCGGGGCGGCGGACGCGGGACTCGCGGCGCAAGCCGAAGCCCCCGAAGCGGAAGCAGAGGCGGTGTCGGGCCGGGGGGAACTAAGCGCGCGCGTCGCGACTCGATCGAGAGCCCGCGTGGGGGGCGGGGCGGGCGGGCCGGCTCTTCTCCCGGGCGGGGGGGTGGGAACTCGGCGGGCGACGACCGCGGGGGCGGAGAGAAGAAGAGGAGACGACGGAAGAGGAGCCCGTCCTCGTCCAGCTCATCGAGCAGCTCCAGCAGCAGCTCGTCGAGCAGCAGCGGCGGCTCGTCGAGCAGCTCCAGCAGCAGCCGCTAGCGACGGAGTGATTGACACGTAAAATGAGATTTCTGAAATGACTCGCTGGCTGAGGGTTATCCTCCACCGCAGCCTCCTCCGCCGCCGCAGCCTCCTCCGCCGCAGCCTCCTCCGCCGCCGCAGCCTGCTCCGCCGAAGGCTCCTCCGCCGCAGCCTCCTCCACCGACGCCGCCCCCGCCGGCTCCACAGGCTGCGCCGCACCCACCGCCGACGGCGTACGTCGGCGGCTCTCGCGCGGGGCCGAGCCCGTAGTCCGACTTCGGTTGAGTGGTGACACAACAACAGGCGCAGAAACTCCGGTTCTGATACGCCGTGATGATGTGGCGGATGTCCACCGGCGTGACAAACGTCGCGTACAAGTACTTCTCGCAATGTGGTAGCGGGAAGGAACAAGTAGTGATCAGGTTGGCAGCACCAGCACCAACTTCCGCGATGAACGCGGGCGGAAATATCCCAATCGGAACCTGAAAGCGAAGCCAAGCTCCCTCGACGAGTTCGGTCGTCCCCGCGTACCGCACTTTTACCTTGACGTACTGCACGCCCGGGTCGACAGCTCGTTGGAAAGGCGGCGGCACCATCTCCTCGAAGTAGCATAACCAGCCCGACCTTTCGTTTGCCCTCGAGGACAGATCCTGGTGTGTGGGTCGTGGGGGAGCGTAGAAGACGTTCGGGGCGAGCTCGACGGCGGGGACGCCCTGATTCTGGGTTAACCAGCCCTCCGTCACGGGCCCGGACTCGCGCAAAGGCAGAATCGGCCTCGGAAACTGGCACGTCCAGTACCAGTCAGGGGCGTCGCCACGCCACATCGCCCCCCTTCGGGCGTACGGTTCATCCCACGTGCCGACGGGGTAACGCATCTTCCACAGCTCCGTCGTCCGCCTCCCTTTTGTGTCGAGCTTCGCGCCCGGCGTCCTGTCGTTGACGGAGTCGTCGTGGCTGATGGCGTCTCGGCCGTTTGTGGCGGTTCGCATTTCCTTCTCGTACACGGTCGGCACCGACAAGTGCGCGTGCCACACCAGGTCCTGATCGTACGTCGGCACCAGAAACTCACCGGGAAAGTCCCGCCATAAACCGACGAGCATGGCGTATCGCGTCACGGCTCGACGAACGAAATCCTCGTCGCCGTACGTCTCCGACGGGAGTACCTGCCACAGGAAACCCCCTTGCCGAATCGCGCTGCCGACCACGTCGCACGACGAAGAATCGAACGACGAGAACGCGCTACTCGAGGACCCGCGCGTCTCCGGGAGACGCCCGCCTCGGCGGCGGTGATCGATCAGCGCGTGCTCGAGGTCGAAGGGCCACTCGGGCGCGAGCGCGATCCACGCCGCGCGCGCGAACGATTCAGCCGCGCGGTCGTCCGACGGTGCGCCGTCGCCCGCGACGAGGAACGGATCCGCGGGATCGACGAGGCGACCGAACGCGCGGTCGCAGTCGACTCGGTACGCGTCGGGGTCGAGGCGGTGCAGGTGGTGCATCCACTGGACGTCCAGGGGCGCCGCGAGCTTCCTCGGGCATGCCGAGTTCTCCGAGGCGAGCAGGGGCATCCAAACGTGTTCGTACCGCGCTTTCGCGAGGTCGAACACCTCCGTGGGGTGGTAGAGTGCGCCGGGCATCATACCTGGGACGGTCTCGTGCGCGAAGTGGACGCGCGCGAGGAAGCGTCGCAGGTCCGCCGCGGCATTCGCCAGACGGTCCAACGTGGCGGGTGAAAATGGCAGCCCCGCGCTCGGCTCGGCGGGTCTCCTGCCGAACATTTCGGAGACGGCCGGGGGGGGTTGGAGAACGGCACAGGCCATGTCGATATGCGTCACGTGTCCGGCCCAAAATGTCGCTTTTTGTGGGGTGTCCCAGGAGGGGATGCGTCTCCGGGACTCAGCGTTGAATTCGTCGTCTGTTTTGTTGTTGTCGTTTGGCTTGTCAGCTTGTCCGCAGGATCCGCCCGCCTGGTTCCAACCTGGCGGTCCAACCGACTTCCACCCAAAAACTAGATCCGGATCCTCCGTGGTTAATCGTAAACACGTCTGAATCCAAACAGACTGGATGGATAAGCCAAACAGACTAACTTTTAATTCAATTTTGTTGTTGCTGTGTCTGGGTGGATTTTAACTCTTAGCGCGGGGCGCGGGATGTCGAAGAAAATAATGTAACCGCCGCGGAGCGCGCGGCTCACATCGGATCCTCGCCGTCGAGCCCGCAGAGACCGCGTGGCGCGGTGTCAGGACACGCGTATCGATACATCGATCGCGCCCCGATGCCATCGCGATTCCCCCACGGCGGCGAGGACGCCCCGCTGCTCGCCGGCGACTCCCGCGGCCGCGGCGGCAATGCCAAGAAATCGGATTCGGGCGCCGACAGGCTCCTGAGCCGTGGCGTGACCGCGCTCGCCGCGCTGCTGCTGATCGGCCTGTGCGTGATGCTCGGCGTGCATCTCATGGGCTCGTACCACTCCGCCGATAGCGACCTGTCGAACAAGGACAAGTCCTGGATCGAGACCCTCGACGACGGCACCAAGATCCTGCACGGCGCGGACGGCAAGCTCTCCATCGTGTCCGGCGATGCCGACAAGAAGTCCAGCAAGCACCACAAGAAGAAGAAGGGAACCGACGACATCCTCGACCTCCTCCACAACGAGAACGCCAAGGGCAAAATCGAGGGCGAGATCGACCCTAACAAGGACGTCGCGTCGCAGCAGAACGACATCCTTCTCAACAAGGAGAAGGAGATGATGGACCAGCTCACCGCGATGGCCAAGGGCAAAGGTGGCCCCGACGCGAAAGGGTCCTCGAAGAAGCCCTCGGTGAACCCCGCGGAGGCTGCCGAGAAGATGCTCGCGGGCGGTGACGCCCCCACGACCACCACGTTCGACCCGCGCGCCGCGCTCAGGCACCACGAGGAGGTCCTGGAGCATCTCTCCACGAAGGACAAGCACGCCAACGAAAATCTCAAGCTCACCAAACAGGAAAAGTCGGAGCTCGAGCAGCTCGAGGAGCTCACGAAAAAGCCCCCGCCGGGCCCGCCCGCGTACGTCACCCCCGAAGAACAGCTCCTCCACAAGGCGGCGATGAAGGCGAAGAAGCACGACGAGAAGGGCGCCGAGGATTGGTACAACCAGCTCGACGATTCTGTGGACGTCTTCGAGGTTCGGAACCAGGCGCTGATCAAGTTGGAGGAGGAGTCGCATAAGAAGGACGACAAGAAGGGCGCCAAGGGTGTCGAGTCGACCAAGGCGAGCGCCAAGCACGCGGCGAAGGCGAGCACCGAGGCGACTGAGCCCTCGGCTGAGCCCGTCGCTTTGACTGAGCCCTCGGCCAAGCCCGAGCCCGTCGCTTCGACTGAGCCCGAGCCCGTCGCTTCGACTGAGCCCGAGCCCGTCGCGGATGAGGAAGGTGAGGTGGCCAAGACGGGCGAGGATGAGCTCGAGGCTGATGTCGAGCTCGCCGAGACCGAGCCCGAACCGGAACCCGACCCCGAACCCGTCGAGCCCTTCGGCGCTCACGATTCCGAAGATGAGGCCGAGAAGAAGGACGAGTCCGAGAAGGACGAGTCCAAGAAGGATGAGGACGAAGACGAGCCCGCGGCTGCTCCCATCGAGCCCTTCGGCGCTCATGATTCCGAGGCGAAGAACGATGACGATGACGGGCCCGACCCGACCGAGCCCATCGAGCCCTTCGGAGCTCACGACTCGAAGGTTGAGGCGAAGCCCGAGGCTGACGACGACGACGAGCCCGCCGAGCCCATCGAGCCCTTCGGACACGACGACGAGAAGGACGCGGAACCCGTCGAGGAGCCCGAGACCGCGGCGGCGAAGGCAGAGGATCCCGAGCCCACGGCGGCCGCCGAGAAGGAGGAGGAGGAGCCCGAGACCGCGGCGGCAAAGGAGGAGGAGCCCGAGACCGCGGCGGCGAAGGAGGAGGAGCCTGAGCCCGCGGCGGCCGCCGAGAAGGAGGAGCCCGAGCCCGAGCCCGTGGCTGCCGCCGACCCCGGCTCCGCGGCTCCCGCCTCGGACGCCGGAGACAAGCACCCCACCCCGGAGCAGATCAAATGGTGGAAGGACCACCACCCCAACGGCGCCGCGCTCGGCCGCCGCACCCGCGACGGCCGCAACCGCCATAACCGCCATAACCGCCACAACCACGAGGCCGAGCCCGCGCTCGGGGTCGCCCCGAACAACCCCAAGACGCCTATTCCCGCCTCGAGGTGGTCCGGCGTCGACCTCGCGTCGCACCTGTCGTGCTCCGACTCGCTCGCGGACCCGGCGCAGGACGGTAAAACCTTCGACGTCGCGACGGAATTTTACATCTCCGACGAGACCGCCTTGGGTCCCAACGGCGAGGCGATCAAGCTCGGCCCGAGGGCCAGGGCCGTCCGCGACACCACCTTCGTCTCCGCTTTCCTCCGCGTGGACGGTCCGGGGGCGCCGGACCCGATAAAGTACCTCACCGGGGTGCGACACGCGGCTTGTAACGCGGGTCGCGCCCGGCTCAACTCGGTCTTCTTCGCCGATTCGCCGGAGATGTGCGAACATACGCGAAGGCTGTACGACAACGGCCGACGGCTCTCCAACGAGCTCGCGCCCCCCGTCCCGAGGCTCGGGTCCGGTAAGTTCCGGTGCCAGGTGAAGGCTGTCAAGGACCTCCCGCTCAAGCCCGCGACGGGTCTCAGGCCCGAGGCGGTCATCGGCGGCTGCGCCAACTCGGCCAAGTCGTTCGTGTGGTACAACAAGGTTAACTTCATGGTGGACGCCGCGGAGATGTGCGACGCCGACCCGGACGCCGAGAAGACGAGTCAGTACGCGTGGTTCGACGGGGACACGGCGGGACCCGGCGCGCTCAAGGCGCTGCTGGCGCACCCGCTCGACCCCGCCGCGCTGCTCGCCGGAGCCAAGGACGAGAAGGTGCACTTCACGTGCCACCCCAGGGCGGTCCGCGAGGCCCAGGCGGTGGAGCCGTGCCGCGCCGGAGAGACGATGGTGATCCCGCGCGTCTTCTCGGGCACCCCCCAGGCCTTGCGCGGGTTCAAGCGTAGGTGGGACGCCTACATGCACAGTTACGTTCCGCTCTCCACGCACACAGCCACCGAGCTCGGGCAGTGGCGAATGGCTCGCGGCTTCTTCGCCGACTACAAGAACCCTCCGAACGTCGCGCGAGGCGCGGGCCTGAAACCCGTCGAGGCGGCCATCGCGGTGAACACCAGGAGCGGCGGGTGGACGTGCCCGTGCCCCAGCGAGGAGTACGTCATGAACAGGCTGCTCAACGACGAGATGTTCCCGGAGGAGAAACAGTTCAGCGGGGGTAAGATCGCCATGTTCATGACGCAGGAGGAGAAGGCTAGGGTGGAGGAGAAGGCGCAGTTGACGGCGAAGGGCGGCGACGCGGTGGCGGGGATGGGCGGGCCGCGCAGGCCCGCCGCACAGGCTGGGGTTGGGACCGCTTCGTCGTTTTCGCTTCGTCGCGGCTTGGGGTTACTCGAGGATGGACTGAACGCGGCGGCGCTCGGGGCGGAGGCTATCGAGTCGGACACGCCTGGGAAGCAGTTCATCGACGCTGCCCCGGACGGGACGGACGGGTCGTGCGCGCGCTCGGAGGATGGGACCCCGTCGGGGTTCGCCGAGCTGCCCAGCATGGGGCTCATATCCTGGAGGTTCAACTAAAATCTTAGCGCGGCTTTTCGAGTTGATGTAAAATGAATCGTGCGATTGAAATCTTCGATGCTCCGCCCCTCGGTCGTTTGTCTTCCCCGTTCGTTCGTCTTCGCTCTTCGTTCGTCTTCGCTCTTCTTCGTGGTTTCCTCCGCGTCCTCGTCTCACCTCGGGCTGGTTCCGTACAGATCGCCCTTCATGGTCGCGGCGACGGTCGCCCAGGTTTCGGTCCACGCGTCGCAGAGCTCCCGCGTCCAACCCCTGCCCCCCGGGGATACCCCCGAAAGCGCGGTGCCCTCCTCGAGAGCCTCGAGCAGCGCCGAGCCCATGAGGTCGTAGTGCTCCTTCTCGACGCCGTAGCCGCGGAGCCTCTCCCCCAGCCCCCGGAGAACGGGCACCAGCTCGGACGAGTTCCCGAGCAGTGACACGGCTACGTCGATTGCGTCGGCTGCGTCGACGGCGTGAGAACGAAACCTCGGGTGCGCCCGCACCTCCTCCCAGCTCTCGCAGTCCCCGAACGGAAAGAGCCTGACCATGTCCCAATCGTTCCTGAAGAGCGCCTTGAACAATATCTCGCCGAATCCCTCCATCGTGACCGCGGAGACGATGTCTTTCCAGGACTCGCTCACGAGTTTGGCGACGGATGTTTCGGCGTCTTTTTCCGTCGGATCAGCCGCGGCTTTCTCATCGCTCTTTCGCATCTCGTCGAGGCGACTGGCCCGCGATCCCCCGTCCCGCCTGTTGATGTCCCGCCTGAACATCGCGCGGATGATTCTGCGCTTGAACCCGGCGTCGACGATGGCGGTCGAGTTGAACGCGGCCATCTGGACGTCGAACGGTCGCCCGAGGCACCTGAAGTCGTCGATCTGCCTCCAGTGCGTGTCGGTTCCCTCCGAGTCCCCGACGACCACGGGGGTATCGGAGCCGGTGAGCTCGACGGCGGAGCAGGAGAAGAGGATGTCACCGATTTCAATGCCCGCCTGCTCCGCGGCGCTGCCCTCCCGCACCTTCTCGACCATCGCTATCGTGGCGTCGGGTCCGCAGGTGAAGGTTATTCCCATGTTATGGGCGGGGAGGTCAACCTCCAGGTACATGTCGTCGCGACCCGCGGTGCGAATGACCGTCGCGCTTCGGTTCCGACTGGAGTTCATGCCTTCCCACGCGCCGTCGTCGTCCCCGTCGTAGGAATCCTCGGAGGCGTAATCCCCCTTGCGGACGTCGGAGGCTCTGGCGAGTACGAGGCGGGAAACATCGGACGGGACGAGAAGCGTCGCGCCGCGGATCGGAAACGGCGTATCGCGCGCGAACTCGCGGGCGGGCCGGAGACGACGACCTCGCCCGACGTTCGGGGCGGTCGCGAGCGAAAGAGCCGGAGACGATGCGAGCGATCCGAACATGTCGACGTCGGTGGCGTGACGTGTGTCGCGGCGCGGTGCGTTTCTTCATCCTTTTTTGTTTTGAGAAAAAAGCGAGAGTCTCCCTCGCCTTACTAAGTATGTACCTCCTCGGACCCATTCCGACCTCTCCTCTAGAATACCTCCTCGATGCCTACTATGTACACGCCCCGCCTGACAACGGATCCTCCGTCCGCGTCCCGTCCTCTCTACTCCGCTCCAGCCCCACACCCCGCGCGCCGTTTAGCGGTAGAAGCAGGTGAGGTAGGCGAGGCAGCCGCCGACGATGACGGAGACGAAGACCTCCTGGTTGAGGAGATACCACACCGGCACCTGCAACCTGAACGTCTCGAAGATCATGTTGGGGATCCAATAAGTGATTCCGAGGGACACCGCGAACGTGCCCATCACCAGCGCGAAGGCGCGGAAGAACCTCTTGTTGTTGTGCTTGGTCGCCGCGTCGCGATCAATGTTCGCGGAGGGACCGGGGTCCACGTCCACCAGCTTCATGAACATGCGGAAGGCGTGGAAGATGGTGGCGTAGATGATGGGCTGGATCGTGCGAATGGTGCCCGGGGTGAGCCACACGAAGGCGACGGCGGCGACGGAGATGGCGATGTTCACCTTCTTGTCCTTGAGCGGCGCCTCCGAAGGTATCGGCGCCCAGGGTCCGAAGAGCGAGGGCGTGAGGTCGTTCTTGCGAGCCGACTCGGACACCCCGGACGTGTCACCGCGGAGCCTGGCGGCGAGGGACGCCTGAACGATCTGCTCGTACGCGTCCTCCATCTGCTTGAGCTTCTCGGGCTCGGTCTTGTAGAGCAGCTTCTTGCGGTTGATCACCTTGGCGAGCTCGTCCCCAGGCGTGCCCTCCTTGACCCCGAGCACCTTGTACGGGTCCTCGGCCATCCCGCCCATGCCGCCGGCGCCGGCGGCGGCGGAGTCGCGCGTCACGAGGGCATCGCCGCGGCGGGCGTTGGGGAGTGAGACGCTTCCGAGGCCCTTGGGAACGCCCTGCGGTGGACGGACGCGGCGGGAGGGGCGGTGTTCGGTCAGTCCGTCTGCGCGGATCGATGTCGGGGGAAGGTTCCGGAAGATCGTCCTATCCGAACGCGAACGCTGGACGCGACGCGAAGCGCAGCCGTGGGTGCGGCCCGTACCGTCCCTCGTACCTTAATCCCGCGTGCGTAATCACGGAGCGATGATGAGATCGGGTTCGGTCGTTCGCTCACCTGGGAGACGCGGGCGGGGGCGCCGCGACGGGCGGGGCCGACCGATGCCCTAACCCCGAGGGCGGGAGCGACGGCGGAGACGGTGAAAGCGGACATGTTCGCCTGTTTCGAGGTGATGCGACGAGTTGACTCGCTTTGCTGCGATGTTCGTGACGACGCGACGCGTGCGACGCTGCGTGATCCGGCGTTGCGCACCGAGACTGGCGACGACGCCGGGGCGGAGGTGCTCATCTTTCGCAATCGGCGGTTGCTTCCGATCCGATCGCGATACGGCACGTGATTGGCCGAAGATTTCCCCGAATTGCTTCGCTCAGGGACTGACTGTGAGTATATCATAGACTAGTAGCTTGTTGTGATCGTTGGTCTGATTGCCTTTAGGGGAAATCGACCCCATTCTACATGCAAACAGTCAGATCCCTCTGAGCGAAAATAAACGCACTATCGTTCCCCCCGTTTCCCGTAACCGTCGCCCGAGAGGTCACGACATTGCCCCGACAGAACACGCGAACGCGGGTGACCATGCCCCCGCCTCGCGGCCGAGGGGCCTCCCCGTTCGGGGATCCCTTCACGTTCGGCAAGCCGCTCGTGCTCAACAGCCAGCCGCCGACGTTCTTCGGCTCGTCGTTGGCGCCCCCCGCCGGTGCGTCAGCCTCGGACGCTCCAATGGGCGGAGGTGCCGTGACGCGGTCGCGGTCCGCGCGTCGCAAGGTTGGCGGCTACGGCGTGACCGCCCCCGCCAAGCACGGGCCAAAGGACACATTCACCCGCACGACGGGGACGGACGCGCCGTCCCCGATCCCCGGGGACGACCGGGATAGGCCCGCCAGGAGGGTCGCTCCCCGAGTCGTGACGAAGATCCCGGTCCTCGACGACTGGGACCCCACCGAGGTTGAGAACGAGGATCCGTCGGTGATCCCGCCGCACGTGGACGACGTCCCCGCGAGCGCCGCCGCGACGAAAGCCGCGAGGGGTAGGAACCCCGCGAGGACCGCGGACGCGGCCCGCGGCCCGGTCCCGAGACGCCCCACGCCGGTCTCGTCCAGGACGACCCGAACGACCACGACGAAACGCCCCGCGTCGGCCAATCTCCGCGAGGAGGACGAGAGAGGGAGGAACGACGCCGCCGCCGTGGTCATCGCCGCGCGCGCGAGGGCCAAGGCGAGGCGAGCCCCGCCCAGGGTCGCCTTCGGCGGCCGCCCGCCCAAGAAACCCTCCCCAGTCAAGCGCCAAAGGCACGACCCTGACCAACCCCCGCCCCCGGATGACCAAACCCCGCCGACGTC
>Ga0181573_10001306_pt1 | contig 24783 bp, 6 predicted proteins | sample 101ome_25_FD_148643 | JGI IMG/M metagenome (GOLD analysis project Ga0181573, IMG submission 148643) | Coastal salt marsh microbial communities from the Groves Creek Marsh, Skidaway Island, Georgia - 101409BT metaG (spades assembly) | ecosystem: Environmental > Aquatic > Marine > Intertidal zone...
GACGAGCGAGGCGAACGACGAGTGATGTATAAGAGTTAAGTGTCATCACACCGCATGACTTGAGTCTCACCTCAGAGCCTTGGACGGGTCCACCCCCGCGGATTCCAGCTGCGCCCACATCTGCGCCGCCACCGTCTCGAGCGCATCCACCGTCCTCGGCGTCGACGCCGACGACGCCCCGGGCGTCATCCCGTACATTCGCACCAGCCCCGCGAGCTGACCGCACAGCCAATCCAGCTCGGCGATCTTCGCGTCGTCCGAACCGGGGGCCGATCCGCCCGCCGTCGGCCGTGTGTCCGCGCCGTGCCCGCGATGTCCCGCGAGCGACCGAAGCTCCTGCAGCATCGCGCTCTCCATTCGCTGCACCTCTCGTTCCGCCTGCGACAGCGACGACTCCAGACGCATGTACGTCGCCGCGGCGTCGGCGGCTGACTTGGCCGCGTGTTCCTCGGCGCCTCGCCTCGCTCGCTCCGCCGACGCCACAGCACTCTGCGCCGTGGACACCGCCTCCTTGCTCTTACGCTCGAGGTCCGAGAGGGAGTGTTCGAGGTCCTGGATCTTGGCGTCGCGCTCGGACACGGCGCGGTCCGCGTGCGACGACGCGTCCCTCGCCCGGGCGGCGAGCTCCTCGTACCTGCGTTCCGCGTCGGCGAGCTGCGCCCTGACGGCGTCCTCGCGATCCCTCGCCGCTCGCGACGCGTCGGCTCTGCACGACGCCGCCGCGTTCTCCGCGAGCTTGACCTGGTCCATGGCCTTGGCCGCCGCGCGCCTCGCGCCGTCGACTACGGCTTCGGCTTTTCGTAAGCGCTCCGCCGCCTCCTTCGCGAGGGTGGCGTTGGACTTGGCCTTTGTCCTCGCGTCGTCGAGCTCGGACCTGATTCGTCGTAACTCGCCGTCGCGGACGCGCAGCGCCTCTTGGAACTCTTTCGCCGCGGCGTCCGCGAGCTCGGCGTCCATGGCGTTGCGTCGCATGCGCTCAATCTCCTGCTCGGCAGCCTGGATCCGCGCGCGTCCGTTCACCGCAGCCTCCTCCGCCTGCCGCTTCACCTCCTCGAGCTCGCGCTCCACCTGCGCGCGCTTGGTGGACGTCTCCGACATGGCGCCCTGCCACTCGCCGTGCATCTCGTCCAGCTTGGCGCGGAGTCGGTCAGCCTCGGACCGCGCCTCGCGGACCGCCTCGCCCGCCTTGCCCAGCTCTTTGTCGAGCCGCTCCACCTCGGCAGCCTGCTCGTTGATCTTGGCCCGGCCGTGGAACGCGGCGTCGTCCGCCTGTCGTTGAACCTCGGCGAGTTCAGCCTCGGCGCGATCTGCTCGAGCCGCCGCCTCCCGAGCGCGATCGCCCCCCTCCTCGCGGAGCTGCGCAGCCTCGCGCCGGAGCTGCTCGAGCTCGGATTCGTGCGCGCGTATCCTCGCGCCGCCCTCCTCGGCGGCGCGCCTCGCGTCGTCCTCAACCTCCCTGAGCTTCATCACCGCCGCCGCCGCCTCGTTGACGGCAGCCTCGAGCTCCTTCGCGGCCATCTCCTGGCCGTTCTTGAGCCGGCGCTCGAGGTCCTCGGCGGCGGCCACCGCGGCGCGGCGCGCGTCCTCAGCCTCGTCTCTTTGCCTCTCCATGTCCGCCAGCTGCCGGTTGGCCATGTCCTCGCCGCGCCTCAATCGCTCCTCGAGGTCCGCGGCGGTGGACGCCGTTCGCAGCGCCTCCTCCAACGCCTCGCGCATGCTGCCGAGCTCCCCGTCCCTGCGATCCATCTCGAACGCCAGCCTCTCCGCGCGCGACTCGAGATCGCGGATGCGCGCGCCGCCCTTCTCCGCCGCCTCGGTCGCCTGCCGCTTGACCTCGTCGAGCTCGCGAGCCGCGTCGTCCGCCATCCTCGCCGCTCGCTCCGCCTCCTCGAGCCGGGCGCGCAGCTCCCTCAAGTCCCGATCGCGGTTCTCGACAGCCTCCCGCCACTCGCTCGCCCTGGACTCCGCCTCTCGGAGCTTACGCCCGCCCTCATCCGCAGCCTCCGTGGCGGCCCTGCGGATTTCCTCCAGCTCCTGGGCGATCTGCGCGGTGTGCGCGTTGGCCTTCTCCTCCCCAGCCTTGAGCCTTCTAAACGCATCTTCGGCTTTGTCCTCGGCTCGACGCTTCTGCTCCTCGAGCTCCTCGGAAGCCCTCTGCGCCGCCCTCGCAGCCTCCCTGGCCTGGTCGAAACCCGCCTGGATCTGCCTGAGCTCCGCCTCCTTAGCCTCGCACGCCTCCTTCCATCGGTCGGCGCCGTCCTCGGCGTCGCGGATTCGCTGGCGCCCCGCGGTGGCCGCCTCCTCCGCCTGACGCCGCGTCGTCTCGAGCTCCTCCCGGACCCGCGCCGCGTCAGACGCCTCCTCCCGCGCCGCGTTCAACGCCTCGCGGATGGACTCAACCTCCGACGCCTTGGCGTCGCTGGCGTCTTTCCACTCGCGCGCGCGGTCCTCGGCGGATCGGAGATTGCGCGATGCCTCTTCGGCGGCTCGCGCGGCGTTGTCCCGCTCCTGCGCCAGCTGGTCCTTGACGCGCTCGAGCTCCGCCTGATCGCCCGTGGCCTGAACCACCGTCTGCTCGAGAAGCTTGGTCACGCCGCCGAGCTGCGACCAGGCGTCCGCCGCCACCTTGTTCGCCTCCATCTCGGCCTTGGCGAGGTCGTCGCGAAGGGTACGTTCGCGCAGCGCAGCCTCCATCGCCTTGTGCGCCTTGGCCTCGGCGTTTTTGCGATCCTCCATGAGCACCGCCGCGGCTTGCTCCGCCTGGCGCAGGCGCTCCGCCGATTCGGCCGCGGCGGCGGCGGCGACGAGTCGGGCGTCTTCCGCGAGTTTCTGCATCTCCTCAGCCTGACGCAGGCGATCCGCGGTGTCGTTCGCGCGGTTCTCGTTGTCCCTGGCCCGGTTGTCGTTTTCGTTAGCCTTGGCCCAGGCCTCGTCGAGCTGTCGCTTGACGTCGGCGAGCTGACCCTCGAGGTCCTTGGCGCGTTCCTCAGCCTGACGGATGCGCTCCTCCCTCTCCTGGATCCTGCCCTCGAGCTCCTTCACCTTGTTGTCGTGCTCCCATCGCTCGTGCTCAATCTTAGCCCTCGCCTCCTCGAGAGCGCGCTCTCGCTCGGCGATGCCCGCGTGCGCATCCCCGAGCTCCCTCCGAGTCGTCTCCAGCTGCCCGTCCCGTTCCTTGACGATGTTTCTAGCCTCATCGCGCTCTCCCGTCAGACGCTCCACCTGCCCGTCGCGCTCGTGGACGATGCCGCGCGCCTCGTCGCGCTCGCGCGTGCGCTCCTCAATCGCCGCCTGGCGCTCGTTGATCGTCTGCTCGCGCTCCCACGCGGTGTGACGCGCCTCGTCCCTCTCCTTCTCCACGTGGTTGATCGTCTGTTCGCGCTCCCACGCGGTGTGACGCGCCTCGTCCCTCTCCTTCTCGCGTTCGTTGATCGTCTGCTCGCGCTCCCACGCGGTGTGACGCGCCTCGTCCCTCTCTCGAGTGCGCTCCTCGAGCTGCTCATCGCGTTGTTGCAACTCAAGGTACGAGTTGTCGCGCTCCTGCATCGCGGAGCGGAGGTGCTGATCGCGCTGGATGATCGCATTCCTCGCGTCCTCCACGTCGCACCGCAAACCCTCGATCTCCTGGTTGAGGTTCTCCCTCACCCGCTTGAGCTCCACCTCCTTCTCGTGAACCCGCGCCTGCAGCACGGAGACGCCCTCCTCCAGGTGGCGGATGCGCGCGCCGCCGTCCCGCGCCGCCTCCGTCGCCGTCCGCTTCACCTGCTCGAGCTCGTCGTTCGCGGCGGCGAGCTGCGCGTTGGCGCGTTCCTCGCCCTGGCGCAGACGGTGAAACGCCTCCTCCGCCTTTTGCACCGCGGCTTGGCGCTCAACCTCCAGCTGGCGGACGTCGGGACCGGAGCCGTATCCGTACCCGCCGCCGCCACCGCCGCGCGCCTGGCGCTCCATCTCGGCCTGGACCTCCTGGAGCTGCTGCTGGGTGAACTCGAGGTCCGCGCGCACCTCCCTGGCCCTCGACTCCCAGAGCTTCGCGCTGGCCTCCGCCTCCCTCATCTTGTCGGAGGTGGACGAGACTTTCTCCACCGCCTCTCGGGCGGCGCGGCGAACCTCCTCGAGCTCGCGCTCCTGCATCTCCCTGATCTGCTGCGCCTGCATCTGCTGGACGCGATCGAGCTCGAGCCACTTGTCCACCGCGTACTTCATCGCCTCCTCCGCGGCGGTCTCGACGCGCTCCGGGGGGATGTTGTGGTAGGAGTCATCGCCGAGTGCGGCGGGCGCTTCGACGTTGTTGGGCGCTCTCGGGCGCATCGTCCGCAGGAGGCGCGGGGCGCCGGGCCTCGCGCGGGGGATCGCTCGGGGTCGGCGATGGGCCCCCGTCTGAGCGCGAGCGAACGCGAACGCGGAACCGGCTGACGCCACCGCCATCGAGCTCGCCATCCTCGCCCCGAACGTCGTTACGAAGGATTATCCCTTTAGGGCTGATTGGGATGCTTTTTTGGCTGGGGTTAGTTACGCGCCCGGACCGTGCTTGACGCTGAGTCCGTTCGGATCTGGAGCCCTGGCGGCGCTCGGATCGCGTGCACGGGTGAAATGTGGGCGTAAACGTGCGGACCGTTCGTCCTTGCGCGCGGCTCTGCCCTTCAGCGCCCACCCTCCCGCGAAGAGGGTTCGTGAGAAAATTTCAAACTGAAAAAGTGCCGGCTGCCGGCCGGCCGAGTGACAATTTTGATCTGCACCAGCCCCAGCTGGCCAAAGCTGCGAGGCAACAACAGCGAGCAGAGGACTTGATCAGACCTCCGTTTCTGAGTTAATTCCTGCCAGTCTGCACCGCCGGATCGAGGCGTAAATATCGGACAATATCTCTATCTCGCGACAGGATGTCATCATCGGGAACGCCTCGTCGCCACATCGGACGACACGCACCGAGGGGAAACAGAATTATGCACCACATCGCCGCCGCCGCCCGCGCCCACGCGCGCGCACCCATCGCCGCGCGCGCCCGCGCGTCTTCCCGCCGCCCGACCCGCCGCGCCTCCGTCGTAGCCAACGTGGGAAGGTCCAAGACCAACGAGCTCACAGGTGAACCCGAATGGGTGGAGATCAGCGACGCCGCCGCCGCGATCGAGGATGCGCAGGAGCAGTACGGCGCCGGGGACTTCGCGGGCGCCGTGAAGACCTTGGAGGGCGCGCTGAAGCTCGGCGGGAGCGGCGTGAAGCGCGACAGGTCCAAGCCCGCTGAGCTCTCGCTGGGCGAGAAGCAGGCCATCTTCTACAACCTCACGTCGGCGCATTCCAAGCTGGGAGCGGTGGACCGCGGTCTGGAGGCGCTGGAGGCGCTGCTGCAGGCCGGGTACTGCTCGGCGCAGCTGTACGGGTTCGGCAAGGCCAACGAGGATTACGTTCGGCTCCTGAGGGACCCGGATTTGGAGTCGGTGAGAGGCGACGCGAGGTTCAAGCAAATCGTCGACAAGTACCAGGTGACGCCGACGGAGCTGCAGCTCCAGCTGGACCCGTCGCAGTCCGTCATCGGCCGCGCGATGAAGATGTGGGGGTCCAAGAAGTGACTAATAACTGGAAGTAGACTAAAACATGACACGTAGACTATTGTTTGGTTGGTCAGTGGGGAAGACTTTCACCGACAAATGACAGCCGATTGCGTCTCGTCCCGGGTGGTTCCTCCGACGCCGACTCACAGCCAAGGCCTCCATCCGGACCAGCCGCTCGCGAGCACCCCCGGGTCGGTGGCGAGCGCCAACAGGCACTCGACCTGCTCCTCGACCGACGCGCAGATCGCACCCGCGCGCGCCCTCACGTCGCCCCGCTGTGCCCCGGCCGTACCGCCGAAGACGAGGTCGCGCATCCCCGCCCAGTGCGCCTGACCCTCGTGCTTGGGCGCGCACTGCGCGAGGGTGACGTGGCACGGGTTGCCGAGCTCGAGCTTGTGATAAGCGTGCGCCACCTTCAGCTCCACGACCCTCGCCTCGTCGCCGCTGAGACCCGCCGCGCGGGCCACGTTTTGAACCCCGAGATTCATTCCGAGGTTCGCCGCGGACGACGACGAAAAGCCGCCGCCGCCGCCGTCCGCCGACGCCGCCGTCTTCGCCGCGGCTCGGCCCGATTTCATCGACTGCAACCGCGCCTCCCGCTGCCAGTCTATGAGCGGCTCCCTCAGGAAAACGTCCATGACGCCGCGTAACAGCGCGGACCCCCGGCGCAGCGCGTGCATCGCCTTTGCCATGTCCCCGCGAAGGGTCGCGATCGCGTCGTGGGGCGCGAGCGGCCCGAGCATCGCCGGCGTCGCTCGAAACGGCGTGAGCTCGGGGATGGGTAAAATAGCCGTCGCCGTGCCGAACGCGTACCCAAAGTCGATGTGAACAAGCGACCCGTCCCTCAGGTCCACCAGCACGTTCTGCAGGTGCCTATCCCCAACCCCGGCGACCCAGCCGCACACGCTGGACGCCGCGAGGGTCGCCGCGTACCTTCGACGCATCGCGAGAAACGCGTCGGGGGAACCCGCCGCCGCCGCGAGCGCCCGACGCGCCGCGGGCGCCGGACGGGTATACGAACCGTCGTGATGCCCGGAATACGAACCGCCACCGTCCCAACCCCCGCCTCCCTCCCCGCCCATCGCCGCCGCCGCCGCGTCCGCGGTTATCCGCCCCAGGTGCGACAGTATGAACGCGGCGTCGTCCCTCGGGCACCGCGCCATCGACGCGAGGAAATCCGCGTTGCCGTTGCAGGGCGCGGACCCGTACCTCGCGCCCACGAGGCCGGTTCGACGCCTGTACATGCCCGTCTCGGGATCGATGACGCCCGTGGCGTTTTGTCCCTGCTGCCCGGGCTGTCCGGATACCTTGTCCTTGGCGGAGGCTTGCGCGCGGATCCAGAACTGGTGCTCCTTGACGCAGTTGTTACCGTCCTTGGTCGAGCCCCGCACGGCTTCGAGCATCGGCGTGGTTCCGCCGACGAATTCCAGCAAACCGCACCTGGCGGACAGAGGGGCGACGTGGAACGTTCGCACCGTCAAACCCCTGTGTCTCGACCCCGGGTGGGACAGCAGCAGCGCGTCCATGGCGCGGAAGAGGCGTTCGATCCTGTCGTCCTGTCGAAGGTCCTCGGAACCCTTGGCGACGAACGGATACTCGCCGCCGTCGCTTCCCCGCGCGACGAGCTTTTTTGGAAACTGCTTCGAGCGGAAGAGATCAACCTCGGGCTCGAAGCCGACGATCTGCGCGTGCGTGGCGACGTCCGGCGGGGCTTTCAGCGCGTCGTACTGCCCCGGAACCTCCACGCCCATCCGAAACGTCGGACTCAGGTGCCTCCTTCCGGGAACTCCCGCGGATCCGGCGACGGGTGGTTCGAACGAGTTGAACCACTGCGAAAACTGGGTGACGCGCTGCCTGGGCAACTCCTGAGCCTTGCCGAACTGTTTCATCCACCCGTCGACGATCTTGCGCTCAGCCTCCGCGACGGAGTTTGGCAGCCACCTCGCCAGGTTGCCCTTCGCGAGGCGTTTCTCCGGGTCCGAACCGCCGATGGCACTCGTCAGAGGGCTTCTCGCCATCTGCGCGAATCGGGCGTTTAGGTTACCGAGCCCGGGTTCGTCCGGGTCGCCCACGTCCCTGACCATCTCGTCGGCCACGGCTGATAGGATCTCATCCGACGTGCCCGCGTGCGCCAGCATCTTGAGGTGCCCGCGCCACCACTCCAGCCGCTTGTGCGGAAAGTCCAGTAAGGTCACCGCGCGCGTGAAGGCGTCACGAGAAGGCGAGTAGAGCATGCGCGCGAGCCTCTCGGACCTGTCGAGGCCGACGTTCGTGAAGTGAGCTCGGCTCAGGTGGAAGTCGGGGTGCACGGCGGAGGGGTACGAAGACGCGAGCGCCTCGAGGCAAGGGACCAACGCGTCGCCGCCCGCGCCGGGGACCTCCAGCGAGCTCAGCATCTGCGGCACCCACTCGACGAAGAGCCAAGGCGGGACATCCGGCGCAAACTTCGCAAACTCCGCCGCGACGGCGCTGGAGCCTCCCCTCACGAGGGCCAGCACCCTGGGTATGAGATGACGCGCGCGCGGGACACCGGACGCGCCCCCGGCGAGCGCTAATAACGCGTGACGGACCAACGACGGCTCCAATCCCAGATCGGAGGATTTCGAATCATCCGGAGATTTGAGCAGCTCGTCGCAGTAGAGCGCGAGGCGAAGGGAAGCCTTCGCCGCGCCCCTTGCCTCGTTATCGTCGGTCCCTTTGCGCGATTTACTGATCTCCACGGCCTCCTCGAAGCTGTCGAGCGCCAGCTTGGACAAGGCGCGTCCATCGCCGACGGGAACCGCGTCGTCGTGGAGGTGTTCCACGATGGGCGACAGCGCGGCGGCGACCCGACCGACCATGGCGGCGCACTCGGCGGCTTCCGCGGGGTACTCGCCGAGGTCCTTAGCCGCCTCCCCGCGTCTCCAGTTCTTCATGAGATAGGAGAGGACCGTGTTGAGGCCGAGGGCGTTGCGCCCCTCTGCGGACGCGCGCGTTCCGTCCTCCTCGAACCCCACGGGCGCGCGGCACTGCTCCAGCTTAACCTTGCACAGAGCCTTGGTGTACATCCACATCTCGTCAGCCTGCGGCCCGAGGCTGGGTCCCAGTCGTAGGCTTCGCTCCTTCACCAGGTTCATCGCCTCGTTGCACCACGCCATCGCGGTCGTCAACTCGCCCGCGCGCATCAACCCTTTGCTCGATCGCAGCAACGTCGCGCACCTGTCGCGCTCCAGCAGGTCGCGAACCGTCTTACCCCGAACCAGCGCCGGCAGGGCGAGCCCGTTGAAAGCTTCCAACGCGACGCGCCTGACGCCAACCACCCGTTCCCACGACTCGGGGGGATCGAGAACGTCGCTCGGCCATCGCGCGCGCCAGCGCTCGAGCAAAGCCTCCAGCGCGCTGGCGCCCGCGTCGATGTCGAACGCGCTCGCGTCGCCTCCGCGTGACTCGTTCGCGCCGACTCCGCGCGACTCGTTTACGCCGCAGATTCGGCGACATAAACGGGACAGCTCCAGCGCCTCCTCCAGCTCCGCCGCGGGTTGCAGCGGCTGCAGCAGCGCCCTTCGAACCGACGCCGCCGCCGGGTGCGACCCGATCCAACGCCGCCTGAAGCACCGGCGAAGCGCGGCGATCCGCGTGAGGGCGACGTCCTCGACGCCGTCCCGCAACTCCGCGGCGGCGAGTTCGACGCCGAGCTCCTCCGCGACCCACCCGCTCGGAGCCGCCGCCTTGGCGCACCGCCGGCAAAAGTCGGCGAGCTTCCGGGGATGCGCGACGCCCGTGGTGTGGTCGTAGCTGGACGCGTCCTCGCCCAGACGGAGCATCGCGCGCACCGCCGCGTTGAGCACGTCGCCGCCCACCGCGGAGCCCGCGACGGCTCGTTCCGAAGAGTCCCGGTCGTCGACGGGCCTCAGCGTTGGCGCGTCCCACTCGGGCATCGGGCAAACGTGGTGGCAATCGTCGAGGACCTCCTGCCACTTCCCGAGCCTCTGCAGGCAGCGCAGCCGCTCTCGCTCCCACAGTCGGACGGTGGCGGCGTTCGGCGCTTTTAGCGGCGACGCCGTTCGAGGAGTCCCGTCGGCTTCCGAAGGCTCGGAAACGGCGGATTCGAGCAAGTTGAGGTAAATGTCCGACGCTCCCCCGACGTCTCCCTCGAGCTGCGCGGTTAACGCCGCGTCGGTGACCGGGTCGTCGTCGAGCGACCCCTTGAGGCACAGCCGCGCGGCGTGCTCGTCGCCCGCCGCGCGGTACAGCCCGGCGAGCGCGTTCCACAGTCCGGCGGTGGATCCGTCGGGCGGATCCCCACGCGGCCCGTCGGACCGTCGGACCGACTTTGCTCGTTTCGAAGCGGGGGGCTTAAACTCGGTTGAGATTTCCGAGTCGTGCAGCGCTCGGGCCTCCAGCGCCGCGATGCCGTGGGCGATGAGCCCACCGCCCATGTACGAGACCCTGGACACGTCCCCCGCTTCGAACGACGCGCCGGGGTCGGAGGCGGCCTGCTCGAGCGCCCACTTGGCCAGGGTCTGATTGGCGCCAGACGCCGGGAGCAGATCCCTCAGCGCCGCCCTCACGTCCCTTCGAAGCTTCCCGCCGTGGATGACGTCGGTTCCGTCGGCGGACTTGCGTTTGTTGGACGTACCGGACGTGGACGCGACGGGGGCGCGCACAGCGGCGGAAGCGGCGGCGGAAGCGGCGGCGGAAGCGGCGGCGGAAGCGGCGGCGCGGTCGTCCGCGGCGAGGGCAGCCTGGGTGAGCGCGCGCAGCAGCGCAGACGCGGAAGCCTGGTCTCGAAGCGCGAGCGCGGCGAGGGGGTCGAGGAGGGACCCGGGGGTCACCGCCCTGACGTCGGGGAGCTCGCCCGCGCGGTACGCGCGCGTGAGTCTCACGGCGTGCCTACGTTCCTTGGCGCGCTCGCGCTCGTGACGCCTGCGACGCTCGGCCGCGGCGATGATGGCGCTTCTGCCCCCGTCGGCGAGCGTGACCGTGCGACTCCCCCCGTATGTACCGGCTGCCGGCGAGAACGACTGCGAGGATCCGTGTAGCACCCGCCGGGAGATGGATTGGGTCTCTCCGGCGGCGAAGGAGGGCGCGTCGAAGACGGTGTCGCCGACGCCTCCGACGCCGCCCTGAGTCGACGACGTCGCCCGACGGAGCCACGGGGGCAGTTCCGCCTGCGTGGCGCTGAAATCCGGCTCTGATCCGGGCTGATCCGGGTTGTTTCTTCGAATTCCGCCCGAGGTGAGCGTCGCGGCGCCAAACTGCGTCGAGAACGTGGCGCCGATCGACGCCCTCGCGACGGGCGTCGCGAGCACCCTTCCCCCCCTTCCTCCGACGAAGACCGTGGGATTCGACCGGGGGCGCTGCGAGGACGCGAGCGATGGCTGGCCCGCGCTTCCCTGCGTCATCATCGAACCAAACCCAAACGAATCGTCGACGCCCTGCGAAGTCTGCGAGCTGAACAGCGGCGCCATGGAACCGAGCGAAGCCCCCTGCCACGCGGTGTCCACGAACGCCTCGTGAAACTCGCAGTCCATCAGGTCCGAGTCGAACACCGGCGTGCGGTACGCGGACTCGGACCGGGGCACGGCGAGGACCACGTGGCACGCGGCGGCGAGCCAACCGGCCGCGGTGGCGTCGAGGGAGGCGGAGTCGTTAGCCGTCGGTAGCGTTCGCAGCGCGGCGCACAGCCGCCTCCCCAGGTTTCCGGCGGCGTCGTTCGCGTCCGTGGAATCCAAGGCGGTGGACCGCGACTGCACCGCCGCCGCGGTGGCGGCGGCGAGTGAGCTCCCGGGAAGGTGCGAGTGCCAGTGTTTGAGCACCGCGGATGCGGCTGAATCCTCGCCACCAGCGTTTGACTCGGCGGCGCGATCGCCCGAGCCCGAGCCACCCTCGGCGAGCGCCCGGAGCAACGGCGATCGCACCGCCGGGGAGTCGGCGAGGGTGGGGACGTGCGACGCGACGGCGACGCACAGCTGTGCGTGCGCGTCCCGAACGCCAGAGTCCGCCGAGCCCCAAAGCTCCTTCTCGGCGCGTTCGAGAGCGACGCGCCACGCGACTTGATCGATTTTCCGACCGTTTGGCCACCGTCCCGCCTCCTCCGCCAACGTCGGAAGCGTTCGGGCGAGAGATCTGAGCGCTAGCACGTGGATGTGTGGGTCTCTCGCGGCGAGAAGCGTCGGTAAAGTCGGTAACATCGCTTCGGCGAAGGCGGCGCTCGCGTCTTTATCGCACTCCGCGACTTTTGCCAACGCGGATAACGCGACAAATCTGGGTTCGCCGTGGACCTTAGGTAACAGCGTGTTGAGCTGCGTGATCGCGGTGGATGAGTCCTTTAGGAGCCACTTCGGGTGTTTGCGCGCGATGCGCTCGCACGCCGTGATGAAGGCGTCCTGCGGTCCAATGTCGTACAACTTCCGGAGTCGTTTTTTGAGAACCGAGTGCCATTTCGGTTCCGTCGGCTTTGCGTCAGATTCGTCGGCTTCGCGGTCGTTATCGACGCTCTCGGCCCTCTTTCGCTGCTCCGCGCCCTGGTGCAAAGCGACGCCGAGGAGCGAAGCGGCGGCCGCGTGTAACGGGCGACCCGTAGACGCGCCGGGTTCCATGAGGCACGTCGCGACCCCCGCGCAAATGTAGGCAAATTTGCAACCCGGGTCAACCTCCCACCCGGCGCCGCCGCCTTCGCCGCCGTCGTGCCTCACCCGCGGCACGCGACCGCCGAGGTCGAGCGTCCCGGCCATGGCGAGGGCGCCCACGATCTGAACCCCGCACGAGCGCATCGTCCGGCCCTCCTCGCGGCTTCCCAAGGCTGGGTCCACGTCTATGAGCTCAATCACGGAGTCCAGCGCCGGCGTCAACGCATCCGCGGCGATTCGGTCCAAATCCTCGTTGGAAACAATCCCTCCGCCCCGAGCGCGTCGCACGGAGGCGCGGACCAGCCTCCCCGTCAGTTGCGTCACGAGCGAGATGTTCTGGCGCAGCACGTACGGCGCCTTAATCGGCGCGACGCGAACCACGTGCGCGGTGAACTCCCGCAGGATTTCCTCCGTTTCTCCCGTCTCGTCGAATTTCCAGGCGCGAGCGCACTCGAGCGCGGCGACGGCTGACTCCCGAAGCGCGGAGTGCAGCGCGTCGCACTTCTCCGCTACCGACGCGTCGAGCATCGCGCGTAGCACCGCGGGCAACAGCTCACGCGCGTGTCGCTCGAGGAAGGATCGTCCGAGTGAGTCCGAGTGAGTCTCGTCGTCGTTTCCCGCGTCGTCGTTTCCCGCGGGTTCGGAGGGCAGCGTCGCGCCGTCGTGGTTTAAATCGTCCCCGCCCCCGGGCATACCCTGCGAGTCGGCGAGGTTGAAATAGTCGCCTCGGCGTTTCGCCCGCTCGATCTTCTCAGCCTCGAGCTCCTCCGGCGACCGTTCCGCGAGCACCTCGATCTCCTGCGAGTCGTCCGAACCGTCCCGCGCTCGACGCGAGCGCTCCTCCTCGGCAGCCTCGACCGTCGCGCGTTGAAAAGCGTCGATTTCTTTGCGGTGCAGACGGAGCAGAGCCTTCGCCACCAACAGCCTCGGCGCGTGATCCACCGCCCGGTCGCTCAGCAGCGTCCGCAGAGATCCGACCAGCTTCGGGGTTTCGTGCGCGTCGTTAAAGTCGGTGACGCCGCCGCGTGTGAGGTGTTCGAGCGCGGCGAACACCGAAGATGCGAGCGAATGCATCTCGAGCTCGTCGAGGGGACCCTCGTCGTCTTCGTCGTGTAGTGCAGGTGGGTTTTCCCCGTTTTCCCCGGTTCCATTTTCGTTCGCGGCCGGGTCTTCAGGGCGCGATGAGGGGTTCGCGGGCGGAGCCCCGAGAGTCGCGTCCCCCGCGGCGAGCGTGGCCGATAGCGTGAACGGCAGCGTCGGGTCCGCCGGCGCGGCGCCGTCGCCCCCGGCTGACGCCGAGGCTCTCTCCCGTCGCTTCGCTCTCGCGGATACGAGCCTGGCCTCCACCTCGAGCCTCGGCCGGAAACTCGGTTCGAGGAGGCTGTTCCAACGCTTGCACATCTCCTCCGCGCCTCCCCTGGGCTCGAACATCGCCTGATAGAACTTGACCTTGGTCTGCGTGCGCGTCACTAACGCCGCGTACGCGCGAAACGCGGCGAGACGGGTTCGAGATTTGTCAGCCTTGGAAATTCTCTCGGGCTCCGGATCGACGGATCCGTCCTCGTCGTCCATCGCCCTCGGCTGGGCCGCTTCGTAATCGCGCCGGGCCTTCCACGCGTTCCACCTGTTGGTCGCGTCCGCGATGGCCGCGGCGGTGACCCCGGCCCCGTCCAGCTCAGAGACCAGGTGTTTGGCGCAATGAGCGTTGAACTTATCGACTGATTTTCCCGGTCCCGCCGCGACGTCATCCTTGCCGAGCTTCTCGTAGAGGCAGAGCAAGGACGCGTAGGCGACCCGAGCTCCCGCGACGGCGCCCCGCGGAGGGATACTTTCGCCGGAGGAGCCGTCCGGCCGATTCGATGGGGAGATGACGTCCACGAGTTGCCGAGCGCGCCGGGTGAAAAAGTCCCCAGCCGCCGCCGCCGGCGCGTCGGCGAGGAGCGCCGGCAGGAGCGAGCATCCCGCGACGACGCGTTCGTTCGGGTCGTTGGATCCGTCCATCGCGAAGGTCCAGGCCTCCGCGGCGAGCCTCGAGTCACGCCACGTGTCATTCCTCCGCCACGTGGCATCTCCCCTCTCCCTCTCGTCGACGTTCGTTCGCAGCGAACGAGCGAAGGCGTCGGCGCCTCCGTCCGGGTCGGACGCGACCAAGCCCGCGGTCGCCGCGAGCAGCTCCGGCGCCCCGGTCCTCCCGAAGGCGTCGAGCAGGACGCTTCTGACGGCGTTAAACGCGGCAGCCTCGGGGCTACCCGCGGGTGCCGCTGATTGGCCGCCGTCGCGAAGGGTCGACGCGAGACGCGTAGCCGCGGCTATCGCGGGGACGGGCGCGTAGCCGCCGGCTCGTATGAGCTCCGGCAGCAACGACAGCGCCTCCCTCTGCGCCGCGCCGATTTCTCCGATTTCTCCGCCGTTCGAATCCGGATCCTCCAACCCGGCGCAAATAACGCGGCCGACGGCATCCGCGAGCGTCTTCTGGACATCGCCCCCGTCCTCGCCGAAAATCACGCGGGTCTTCACCGCGGCGTCCAGCGCGAGGATGCGACGCGTCAGGTTAACTAACGTCCGCCGGCGCGTGGATACATCCTCGGACGCGTCCTCGCGAAAGTCCGCGAGGTTCGCGAGCCGCGACGCGTGGGGCTTAAGAGCCGCGAGTATGTTCTGCTCCGTGAGACCCGCCGCGGCGGTCGACGCGGGCACCTCCAGCGCGGAACTCAGCATGCGGAGCGCCGCCGCGCGACCGGGTCCCCCGTCCACCACCCTGTCCACCAGCGGCTTTGCGTATTTTCCAAAGTTCCATCGGCACGCGCCGGCGATATCCTTTGGAAAATTCTGAAGGAAAGCCTCGCCGCGCGCCGCCGCTTCCTCGGCGTCCTTCGCGCTCCTACCCCCGACTTTCGACGTAAACCCCTCGAGGCTATCCCGCGACGCGTCGTCGTCGGGGATCTCGTCCCCGAGCACGATCGCGATGAGGAAACCGGCGGGGACGCCCAGGTGGACGCCGACGGTGACGAGAACTTTACCCGAGACTCGCTGACCGGGCGTTGCGCCAGGTCCAATCTCGGCGGCGGCCAGGAGGAGCCGCCGCGCGAGCCCGCCCCTGGACGCCGGTCCCTCCGCGGGGAGCAGCTGCCTGAGTAGGTTGACGTTGGCGAGGGCCCTGTACCCGGCGGAGAGCTGCCTGGCCGCGGTTAAACCGCGAGCCGTGCGCAGATCCGCCGAGCCCAGATCGAATCGATCCGACCTGGACGAGAGCAGGCGCCACAGCGACTCCCTCGCGCCCCTTCGCGTCGCGGCTACCCGCGGGATCGTCCTCGCGGCGCCCTCCCGGAGCGTCATCGGCTGGAGCACCCTCGCCGCCGCGCCCGCGAGCTGGTTAACGTCGTCGAGTCGCCCGCCCGTTACGTCCGCGCCGAGCGTCTCGGGCGCCAAGATGGCGAGGCACAGCAACCGAGTCAGCCCGCCGCCCGGTGAGTCACCCCCGCCGCCCTCGAGCGCGTCCAGTAGCTCAGCCAGCGCGCCCGCGTCGCCCCCCTCGCGCCCCACGGCGTGCTGCGCCAAGACCATCACCTGCACCGCGAGCCTGACCCTCGCGCGATCGAGGTCCCTGAGCCGCGCCCCGCGAGGGCTCGACGGGGCCCGAACGATCGTCTCGTCCGCCCCGTCTCCCGGGAGCCGCGGCACGCCCCAACGCAAAAAGTGAGCCGCCGCCGCGACGGGATGCGTCGGCGTCGTGGGAGGCTTCTTCTTCGCGCCTCCTTCCTCGCCGCCCGACGATTCGTGTCCTCCTTCTCCTCCTTCCTCGACGATGATCCCGAGGTCGACCACCTCTCGCTCGAGCGCCCACCGCGCCCAGTGCAGCGACGCGGTGACGTTCCGCATCCACGCCGTCGCCCCCGCGATATCCTCCGTTTTCGTTCCCAGCATCGCCTCGCCGTCTGGCTGCGGGACGGTTACTCGAAACGGCCACGCGGCGCCGCCCATCGCGTCCCGGACGCCGTCCAGCCACCGCGCCGGGGAGACGTACCCCGGGAGCCTCTGCACGAGCGCGGCGAACGCGAGCTGCGATTCCAGCCTGGCGCGGGTCTCCGTCCGGGCGGTTCCCCGCGCGAATATCCACTCCACAAGTCGGGGTAAGGTTTCAAACGCGCCTCCCCTTTGAGCGGAAATCGACGTCGGCGCTCGACACAGCGCGCCGGCGTGCCTGGCGCACGCGCGCACCGCCGCGCGGCAGAGCAGCGCGCCAGCCTCCTCCGCGCCCGCCCTCGGCGGGTCGCTCTCGCACAGACGCAACGATCGAAGCGCCGTCTCCAATATTTCGAGGGCGTGCGCCTCGACCAGTTGCGGGTACTGTCGCAGCTCCGCGAGGCATCTCTGCAGCGCGACGCACGCGCCGAGCCTCTTCCCCGGGGTCGGATGGGTCTGGAACGCGAACAGCCGGCGGAGGATGGACTTGACGTTCACCGCGGCGCCGCCCCCGCCGCCGGACGAGGACCCCGAACCGCCCCCCGCCGCCGCCGCCGGCAGGTGCTTCACGCTATACTTTAAACACTCGGCGGCGAGTTTCGCGCAGAGCTCCCGCCTCTGCGCGGTGGGCCCCGAGGCTCTCCCGGCGGCGTTATCCGCGTCGGACGTGGGACCACCCGCGAGACCCTGCGTGATGGCGTCCAGCAACGCGACCGTCTCCGCCGCCTCCCTCGCCTGGTTGCGGGTGAACCACCTCGCGAGCTGATACGCCAGCGACGAAAAAAGCGTCCTGGTGACGGGCTCGGGATCAACCGCCAGTTCGATGACCACCGGGAACAGGCGCCTGTACACGTGGTGAAACTTCGTGGGCTCGCGCGCGTAGTCGCCGCCCCTGGGCGCGGCGGCGCGCGCGTTGTGGCCGACCATCAGCAGAGTCGCGGCGTGTAAAAACTCGGCGGCGGCTACTTTCGAGGGTCTGTCCGGGGACGTCAGCGCCAGACTCGCCGCCCTGGGAAGCATCGAGTCGAGCCACACCGTGAGCCTCACCGCGGATCCGTTCGCGCCGCCGCTCACGGTGAGATCGAGCGAGACCCTCGCGCGCGGGTCCCAGAGCGCGGCGGAATCGTCGTATGCGCTTTTACCCTCGCCGTCGTCCACGAGAGCGTGCGCCGCGCCGCCGATTTTACCGAGGAGCCTCGCGACTCTGACGTCGACGCCGCCGCCCTCGCCGGTCTCGCCCCTCTCCATCTCTTCGTCCGCGGCTTTGGCGCGCCGAGCGGCGATGCGCTTGGCGCGGTACAACGCCGCGGCCGTCTCGAGCCCATCCGTCGATGCTGCGTCCCCCGCGCCGTCGCTCAAAGGTAAGCGGGAGTCGATGACGGACCTGTCCACGTACGGCTTCAGCGCGCCGACGACCAAAGGTAAGAGCGCGTCCATCTCGCGCCTCTCCTCCTGCGTCGCGTGCGTGGCACCGGCGGTCCATCGCGTTTCTAGCAGGTCCAGCGCGGCGGAAGCGAGCGGGGGATGATGCAGACCCACGCGCAACGCGTCCCTCAGCGGCGTCGCCAGTTCACTCGGCGTTAACAAACCCGGCGGAGAGGAGAGTATGAGCTGAAGCGCGGAGGCTCTGAGCTCGTCCGACAGCCTAGGTTGCACGGCGACCACGTCGAGCAGAAAGGCTCTGCAGGCGGACGCGGTCGAACCCTCCACGGAGGATTCGTTCAGAGCATCTTGGAACGAAGCGCCGGCTCGATCCGCCGCGCAGAGAGCCGCCCGGGCGATTTTATAAAACCCCGAGAGCAGCGGCCTCGCCGCGGACAGCGCCGAGAGCCGCTCCATCAGCGGCGCGAGCCACCTGACGATGGCATCGTGCGGAACCGAACCCACGACCGCGCACGTGAGGTCCACGAGGCACAGAAACGTCTGCATGTCGCCCACGTTTGCGGCGGCGACGCCCTCGCCCAGTTCGAGCGCCAGCGCCTGTCTCATCCCGTCCTCCCCGTCGTTGTTTTCCTTTTCCTGCGACGAATCGTTCTCGCCGCCCGGATCCTCGCCCATGCCCTGTGTCGCGCGTACCACGTCAAGGTCGAGGGTTTGGCACAGCTGTAAGACCTCGTCGATGAACGAGTCGTACATGACCACATGGTGGGGTTCAGCTCCGGACCCCCCCGCCGCCCCGCTCGCGATCCTGTCAAGGCTCGGGCTGAACACGCTCGCGGCTCTGCCCTCCGTGTTTGGCGTGTCGCCGGCGTCGGTGTTGACGGACACCGAGCGCTGGCGTCGATTGGCTGCGGCGTCCTTTCCGGGCGTGGTCCCTCGGCTCCGCCGCCTGGTCTTGGCCTCAGCCTTCTCCAAACTCGGCGCGTTGGGCACGGCGAGCGCGTCTCCTCCGAACAGATGCGTCCACGGGCTCACGTAACACTGCCAGAGGGGCTCGGGTGGCGCCCTGAAAAGGGCCGAGTCTATGGGATCTGGCGGGGCGACGCGGAGGGTGAGCGCCAGCAGCGACCTGGTGACCCTTGACGCAAATCCGCGAAGTAAAGTCGCCCCGCCTCGCCTGTGGAGCTCGGCGAAGAACTCGTCCGTCGCGGCCAAGAGCTGCAGCTGCATTCTGTCTCCCGCAGTGTGGTAGTGCCGCCAGAGGAACTTGACGATGTCCACCAGGAGGTCCAGCGCCGATTCCTCCACGGGCGTCCCGGGCGGCTGAAGCGAGATGATGTCGGTGTAGGTGCTCAGCATCACGCACTGTCGTTCCACAGCCTCGAACCTGCGATCGAAGTCGTTCCCGCCGTCGACAAAATCGTGCACCATCATCAGCTTTGTGAGCTTTCCCATGAGGAGGTCAAGGTCGGACGCCGCCTGGCTCCCTATGGCCCACGCGGCTCTCACAAGTTTCCCGAGCGCCCTCACAGCCGCGGTTTTCTCCTTGTTCCTCGCCTTTGGGGAGTCTAATAGCTCATAGACCTCCTCGCTCAAGCTCGAGAGCACAGCCTCGCGCTCGAACGCGGGCGCCGAGGAGTCGTCCCCGAGAGAGTCGGAGAGCGCCCTCAGGAACTCGTCCAGAGCGGGCACCGCGAGGGTCCGAATAGCCTTGTTGCCGGCGCACCTGCACCTGACCAACGCCTGGAAACACTCCGACGCGCGGGTCATGAACCCCGGCGGCGGCGCCAGCACGTCCGCGTGCCTCGCCACCAGTCTGAGCGCCGCCTGCGTCTTGTCCGTGCGCTGGCCGGAGGATGGGACGGCGAGGGATTGGATCGTCGCGTCGCACACGTTTTTTATCGTCCCGGGTTCGAGTTCCTCGCCGGCGTCATCCGCGCTGGCGAGCGCCGATGATATCCCGTCTAAACCCTCGGCCACGAGCAGGGTGGCGCCGTCCTTCTCGTTGAGCGTGGCGAGGCCCGCCGCGAGCAGCCACCTCGCCGTCGGCGCGGGTTTTAGGTCCGCTTTCTTCGCGGTTGAAGCCGCTTCCTCCGCGGTGACTTCCTCGGTGAGCGGGCCCGGCCGCGGCGTGTTGTCGTGTAAGGCTGCGATGGCCTGCAGGATGTTGGCCTTCACCCTCGCGCTGTTGAGCCTGTCCCTCTCGTAGTCCTCCCTGAGTTCCCTCGCGATCGCGCGCGTCTCCGTGTCGGTCATGCGGGGCAAGCCGAGTCGAAAGAGCTCAGCCATCGGGAGCAGCGCTGCGGCTTTGACGCTCCTCTGCGATCCGCGCTCGGACCTGAACGTCCTCTCGCACGCCTGCTTCACGTCCCGCGCGTACGGCTCCGCGCCGTCCCTCCCTATCCTCGCGATGTACGCGGCGACGCACTCGAGCAGTCTGGTGCGCCCCATGTTGACGTCACCGCTCGGTTTGTGCACCTCCGCGCGCACCACCTCGAGGTGGTGCAGCGCGCCCGGGGGATCGATTGCGAGTAGCACGGCGGACGCCGCCGGGAGCTCATCGCGCGCGAGGTGGTCCAACACGTCCTTGACCTCCTCTACGATCGTGGAGGGCTTATCGTGGACGTTCGCAGCCCCGGTGGCGACCGATGTGAGCCTCTCGAGGAGGTCCCTGAGCGAGTCCTCGGCCATCTCGTCGCTCTAGATTTTGTGGGCACCCCTTCTCAGATCTCCTCCATCCGGGCGCCCAGGCTTTGCCACCGCCCGTGGCTCCGAGGAACGGACGCTACGCCGCGCCCACTGCTCGAAACCCTCGCCCACCCGCACGTGGCCCGTGGTGGCCAGATACTCCTCGTGACCGGCGTACGGCGGGGTGTGTTCAGCTCCGAGGTGTAACAACGACGATTTTCCCTCCACAGCTGTCAGGGCAGCTCCGGGCAAGTGTTTTGAACCCCTTTTTCTTGAGCCGCGAAACCTAATCGGAGTGTGGCCGGGCATTGCGAGCGGCGACGCGACCGGGGAGACCTCAGCGACGGGTTTGCCGATCCGCACGGAAGCGAGAAGCACTCGGGCGAAATGTTCACGCGGGTGGCGGCTCGGGCGCTGGCGGGGACCCTGCTCGGCTCGGGCGCTCGCGTCGCGCAGCTTTCGCGAGGAACGTCGATGGGCGGCGAAACGGCGCCCGCCACCGCGGCCGCGATCGCTCGTCGATCCCTTCAGCGCCGAGGGTTATCGACAGAATCCGCGTCCAAGGCTGGCGCGGAGGAGCAGGGGATCATGGCCACCGTCGTCGACACCGTATCGACAGTGGGAACTGCCGTGGGATGCCTCGTCGGCGCGACCATCGGGGTGTCCTACTACACCCACTCGACGAAGCAGCTGGAGGAGGCGTTGGAGAAGGGCGAGCACGTGCCGGGCGCGCTCAAGGACACCCCGTTGAAGCAGGCCTTGGACTACGCCTTCGGACATCTCCTGGAGTTCCGCCAGTGGGCCGACGGCCTCAGGCACCAGTACCTCGACCCCGTCAGCGACAAGCTCCTCCCCGATCATCCCCCCAACGCGGTGTACATTCCGCACACCCTGGTGCTGGACCTGGACGAGTGCCTCATCAAGAGCGATTGGCGCAGGGAGCGCGGGTGGAGGACGTTCAAACGGCCCGGCTCGGGCGACTTCATCCAGCACATGGCGCAGTTTTACGAGGTCATCGTGTTCAGCGATCAGACCTCGATGTACGTGGACCCCATCCTGGAGCGGCTTGATCCGCAGAGGTTCCTCGCCGGGCGCCTGGCGAGGGAGGCGAACCAGTACGTCGACGGCGAGTACCTTCGCGACCTGACGAAGCTCAACAGGGACGTGGGGAAGGTCCTCTACATAACCGCCAGGCCGAAGACGTCGATGCAGCAGGAGAACGTGGTGCAGATCAGTCCTTACATCGTCGACAGCGAGGGGCGCACGGCTGGCGGCGACGGGCCGGACACGACGCTACTGGACCTGATGCCGTTTCTCGAGAGCATCGTGAGGTTGAACGTGAAGGACGTTAGGGAGGTGCTCGCGTCTTACAAGCAGGAGCAGGAGGCGACGGGCAAGAGCGTGCCGGAGATATTCAGGTCCAGGCAGTACAGGTTTCAGAAGCAGCAGAGGCAGAAGAGCGCGGGGACCAAGCCGGCGTTCTCGAGGGGGTGGTAAGTCTTAGTGGATTTTGAAATCACGAATTAGATTTGCTCACACGCGCGGATAGTTACATCAGAACCAGAGTAATGCATTGAGACTCTAACCACGTGCCGTGTGGTGTTTTCCCAAACGGAAGTGGATCAAAGTCCGACGCGAGATGCATTCTCAGCCGCTCCCGCGGAACCACGGCGACGTTTGAAGCCGATGGCGTACGTCATCGGCGACATTACACCAGCCGTCGAACGGGTCTCGACGCGCCGGCGATAATACCCGGATCTCCTGGAGTTCAGGAGACGTCGTCGATACTCGCGTGTCGTTCGACCGGACCGTCTTTTCGGCCCGACGCTCGCTGACTGCGGAGGTATCGAGCGCTAAGCCCACGCCACTGCGAACGCAGTAGCGGGGTTTTTCAATCCAGCGGGAGGACGCCGACTCTCATCCGCGCCGGCGATCTCGCACGATGGCGCCGTCGATCGCCGGTTACACCTGGCACGACGCCTACAACTTCGCCATTGTGAACCCCGGGCAGGCGTCCGCGGCGATTCTCCTGGCATGGCCCCTCTTCATCGCCTTCGCGGCGGTGTGCGTGGTGCTCTCTCCGCTCGTGTTTCCCGGCGCGATGTTGGTGGCCTACGTCCTCAACAAGCGCGGAGCACAGCCGGTGGAGAAGCCCAGGCCCAAGGCTGTCGCCGCGGGCCAGGGCGCCTCCTACGCGGAGATGTACCCCGAGGTCCAGCCCAAGGCTAACCTTCGTGAGTTTTCCTCCCCGATATCGCGTTCCCCCCCCCCGTCGTCGCCCGGCGGCGTCTCGATCCCCGACGGCCGCCCCCAGCCACAGTTTCGCTCAATCCGATCGGTTTTGTCTGCCGCGACCCGCTGACCCAAACTACCTCCTCCCGTCTCCCTCGAACAGCCCCCGTGCCCAAGTACGCCAAGTGGGTCGACCCCGTCAAGCCCACCGCCGCCTTCGACGTGATCAACAAGATCATGAAGGAGCGCATCATGGTGATTGACGGCGCCATGGGCACCGCCGTGCAGAAGTACAAGCTCAGCGAGGATGACTTCCGCGGCGAGCGGTACAAGAACCACACGCACGACCTCAAGGGCAACAACGACTGCCTCGTGATCACGCGCCCCGACGTGATCGAGGAGATCCACAACGCGTACCTCGCGGCGGGCGCGGACATCATCGAGACGAACACCTTCAACTCTACCATGATCTCGCAGGCTGACTACGAGCTCGACAAGAAGGAGGAGGTGTACCTGCTCAACAAGACCGCTGCCCAGCTCGCGAAGAAGTGCTGCGTGGAGTTCACGAAGAAGAACCCCGCCAAGCCCCGCTTCGCGGCGGGTGCGGTCGGCCCCACCAACAAGACCCTGTCCGTGTCTCCCTCTGTGGAGAACCCTGCGTTCCGCGGTTGCACCTACGACGAGATCGTGGAGGCGTACTACGAGCAGGTTGAGGCTCTGATTGACGGTGGCGTCGACGTGCTGCTCGTGGAGACCATCTTCGACACCCTCAACGCGAAGGCTGCGATGTTTGCCATCGACATGTTCTTCGAGAAGTGGGGCCAGAAGATCCCTGTGTTTGTGTCCGGCACCATTGTCGACAACTCCGGCCGCACCCTGTCCGGCCAGACCAACGAGGCGTTCTGGAACTCCATGAGCCACGCCAAGCCCATCGCGATCGGTCTGAACTGCGCGCTCGGTGCCAAGGACATGGTCCCGTACATCGAGAACCTGTCCCGTGTCGCTGACTGCTGGGTGTTTTGCTACCCCAACGCCGGTCTGCCCAATGCCATGGGTGGCTACGACCAGAAGGGTGCTGAGATGGCTGAGGACTGCCGTGTCTTCCCCGATAAGGGACTTATCAATGCTATCGGTGGCTGCTGCGGCACCACCGACGAGCACATCAAGTGCCTGGCGGACATGGTGGCGACTTACAAGCCCCGCGAGAAGCACGATGTCCCTGACATCATGCGCCTCTCCGGCCTCGAGCCCTTCAACTATGCCCCCAACGAGAAGGACTACCGCAAGACGTTCATCAACCTCGGTGAGCGCTGCAACGTGGCTGGCTCCACTATCTTCAAGAAGGCCATCGTCGACGGCAACTACGAAAAGGCGCTGGCGATCGCCCTCAAGCAGGTGGAGAACGGCGCCCACGTCATTGATGTCAACATGGATGATGGCCTCATCGACGGTGAGTCCGCCATGACTCGCTTCGTGAACCTCATGGTGTCCGAGCCCGATGTTGCCAAGGTGCCCTTCATGATTGACTCGTCCAAGTTCCACGTCGTGGAGGCTGGCCTGAAGTGCAGCCAGGGCAAGTGCATCATGAACTCGATCTCCCTCAAGGGTGGCGAGGAGGAGTTCCTCAACCAGGCGAAGATTGTCAAGCGCCACGGCGCCGCGGTTGTGGTGATGGCCTTCGACGAGGAGGGCCAGGCCGCAACTGAGGCCGAGAAGGTGCGCATCTGCTGCCGCGCGTACAAGCTTCTGGTTGAGAAGGTGGGATTCAACCCCCAGGACATCATCTTCGATCCCAACATTCTCACCATCGGCACTGGCATGGAGGAGCACAACAACTACGCTGTTGATTTCATCAACGCCACCCGCGAGATCAAGCGGCTGTGCCCTGGATGCAAGATCTCTGGCGGCGTGTCGAACCTCGCGTTCTCCTTCCGCGGCAACGAGCCCGTGCGCCGCGCGTTCCACTCCGCGTTCCTCTACCACGCCTGCAAGGCTGGCATGGACATGGGCATCGTGAATGCGGCTCAGGTTGAGGAGGACGTCTACGAGAAGATTGACAAGGAGCTCCTTGGATATGTCGAGGACGTCATGTTCAACCGCCGTGCAGATGCCACCGAGCGCATGCTCGATTTTGCCGCGACGCTGGACCCCAAGTCTCACCCGACCCAGCTCAAGCGCAAGGATGGTTTCGGCCCCGCCGCGCCCGCTTTCGTGGCAACCCCCAAGCAGAACGTTTCCACGGTTAACAAGATTGCGCCCAAGCCGGCATCCGAGCTTCCTCCCGTGCCCAAGTACGCCAAGTGGGTCGACCCCGTCAAGCCCACCGCCGCCTTCGACGTGATCAACAAGATCATGAAGGAGCG
>Ga0181573_10001307_pt1 | contig 24781 bp, 24 predicted proteins | sample 101ome_25_FD_148643 | JGI IMG/M metagenome (GOLD analysis project Ga0181573, IMG submission 148643) | Coastal salt marsh microbial communities from the Groves Creek Marsh, Skidaway Island, Georgia - 101409BT metaG (spades assembly) | ecosystem: Environmental > Aquatic > Marine > Intertidal zone...
CCTCAAGTTCCTTTACCGCTCTTCGGAAGGGGTGGTGGCGCGGGATGTGCTGTTGCACGAGGTTTGGGGATACAATGCGGGTGTCACCACGCACACGCTTGAAACCCACATCTATCGGCTGCGGCAGAAGATTGAGCCTGACCCGTCGAATGCGCAAATTTTGCTGACCGAAAGCGGCGGCTACAAGCTTGCGTCGTGACATAAATCAAATTGGCACAGTGTTTGCTGTGTTATGAAACCCGAGAGACCCCTTGATGGCGGGGTAATGCCATCACCTCCCTGTTGGACTGCCCGGGCTTAGGTCCGGGCTTTTTTGTGCTAAGTTGTCCGGATGGGGGATGAGGGATGCATGCGGAATTCAGGCAGGAAGAGGTTTTGGAGCTTTGGTTCCCCGATAGCGGGCATCAGGCGACCAACGAGAGCCACGCGGCTTTTTGGCAGGAGCGGATGCAGGGTAGGATGGATGCGCGGATTTGTGAGCGGTTCGCGGATGTGACGCCTGCTGCTGCGCGGGGCGGTTTGGATCATTGGGCGGAAAACCCCTATGGGCGGTTGGCGCTGATTTTGGTGCTTGACCAGTTTTCGCGCTCATTGTGGCGGGATAGGCCGGAGGCTTTTGGGCAGGATATCAAAGCGACGCGCTTGGCACTTGAGGGGATCGAGAACGGTCACTATGCCGCGCTCAAGAATGCGTGGGAGAAGCAGTTCTATCTGATTGCGATTTTGCATTGCGAGGGACCGGATCATCTGGCTCGTTCCGAGTGGGCCGTGGCGATGAATGAAGAACTGGTGGAGAAAGATGCGCTGCCGCATCTCGACCGTTACAAGGAACTGGAACTGGCGGTGGCGCAGAGCAAGCGTATGCGGGATGTAATTGCGTGCTTCGGGCGGCATTCGCACCGCAATCCGATCCTTGGCCGCGTGTCGACCCCCGAGGAAGAGGATTACATCGCTGGGGGCGACTTTCCACATGTGCAAAAAGGTCCACCAGCGCGCGACAGCGCTTGAGGCTGGAGGGGTGGGGCGATAGGGTCCGTCGAACATAAAATTCGCCGGAGCTGCTATGACTTTTCGCCTTGCCACTTGGAACATCAACTCGGTCCGGTTGCGGGCGCCGCTTGTCGCGAAGTTGATGACGGATGAGGCGCCAGATGTTCTGTGCTTGCAGGAATGCAAAAGTCCTGTGGAGAAGATCCCATTCGAGGTGTTCGAAGCGCAGGGATACCGTCACATGGTTGCGCGGGGGCAGAAGGGATATAACGGCGTCGCGATCCTTTCCAAACTGCCGATCGAGGAAGCTGGATCAGAAGATTTCGCGCAGCTGGGCCATGCCCGTCACATTGCGGCACGATTGGAAAACGGCGTAACGATTCACAACTTTTATGTGCCTGCGGGCGGTGATGTGCCGGACCGTGAGGTGAACGAGAAATTCGGTCAGAAGCTCGATTACCTGATGCAGATGCGGGACTGGTTTCATGCGCAAGCGCCTGAAAAATCCATTCTGGTTGGTGATCTGAACATCGCGCCGCGTGAAGATGACGTTTGGAACCACAAGCAACTGCTGAAGATCGTGAGCCATACGCCGGTTGAAGTTGATCATCTTGCAGAGGTGCAGGAGGCAGGGCGCTGGGTCGATGTTACGCGGCAGGACATCCCTGAAGGACTGCTTTACAGTTGGTGGTCATACCGCGCGAAGGATTGGGATGCCGCCGACAAGGGGCGGCGCTTGGATCATATCTGGGCGACAGCGGATATTGCCAATGCCGGACATTCGAGCAAGGTTTTGCGGGATGTACGCGGCTGGGAGCAGCCATCGGACCACGCGCCGGTATTCGCGACGTTCGACCTTTAATCGCTTATAGGTCCGCGACAGCAGTTGCCACGACCTGCCCTAGAGTTTGATGCGCGGCTTCGTCGAAATGCACGCCATCGATGGGGCTGACAGCGATGTGCTGGCCTGCATCAAGGAAGCCTGCGCCCCATGCATGTGCGAGGTCTTGATAGAGTGGCGCGAGCGCGGCGCTTTTGGCGGCGGCGCCAGCGAAAGTTGCTGCGAAGGGGCCAACCTCGACCACCGGCGGCGGGGCAATGACCAAGACCTTATAGCCGCTATGGGCAGCTTGGTTTTCGGGTGCGAAAGCGATGCCGAGCAGCCCGGCCAAACCAGCGGCGATCTCTTCTGCCGAGCCTGCAACCTCGCATTTGGTATCGTTGGTGCCGAGCATAATGGTCAGCACATCAATGGGGCGGTGTGTTTTGAGCGCGATCCGCAGGCCGAGCCAGCCGTTCATCACCGGCCCCATCAGCAGATCATCGAATTTCGTCATGCGCCCGGGAAGGCCCTCTTCGACCAGGTTCCATTCGGGGCCAAGAGCGGCATGGGTGACGGTTGGCCAGCGGACACCGGCCGGATGACGGCCGATGAAGTCATGGCTTGGCATCGGCGGGGTGCCGTGGGTGTTGCTGTCGCCAAATGTGAGGAGCGTGGGCATTCTCGAATCCTGCTGTTTGGAGAAGGCTAGGCGAGCTTTGTCCGGCGGGAAAGGAGGAATCACGCTAATCCCCCCTTGGCCTTTTGGCGCATGGCGCACATATAGGGGCAAACCAATATGAAGGAGCGACCCATGCTCGAGCTTGGACAAGGACAAAACGGCGCAGCGGCTGCGCAGAACGCGGAGCTGATCGTCGATGGTAGCGATCAGAGCTTCATGGCTGATGTGGTAGAGGCCTCACAGACGGTGCCGGTGATTGTTGATTTCTGGGCGCCGTGGTGTGGCCCCTGCAAGACGCTTGGACCGGCGCTTGAGGCGGCAGTGACCCGCGCAAAAGGGGCTGTGAAGCTGGTGAAGATCGACGTTGATCAGAATCAGGCGATTGCCGGCCAATTACAAGTACAGTCGATCCCGACGGTCTATGCCTTCTGGAAAGGGCAACCTGTGGATGGTTTCCAAGGTGCGGTTCCGCCCAGCCAAATCGACACATTTGTTGCCAAGCTGGCAGAGATGAGCGGCGGTTCTGCTGATGGTGGACTTTCCGAGGCGGTTGAAGCTGCGGAAGCGATGCTGGAAGAAGGGGCTGTTGCAGATGCGGCCCAGACCTTTGCCGCGATTTTGCAGGAAGATCCCGCGAATGCCCCTGCCTATGGAGGGTTGGTGCGCTGCCATGTGGCGCTCGGAGAGCTGGATCAGGCTGAGGCTGTTCTGAACGGTGCGCCTGCCGAAATTTCGGACAGCGTTGAGCTCGAAGCAGCACGGGCGCAGATAGCGCTCGCGCGGCAGGCCGAAAGTGCCGGCCCTGTTGCCGAGTTGCAGGCGGCTGTTGACGCTGATCCGGCCAATCTGCAAGCGCGCTATGATTTGGCTGGCGCGTTGCAAGCCGCTGGGCGTACGGAAGAGGCAGTTGATCAGCTTCTTGACTTGTTCCGCAGGGATAAGGAGTGGAATGACGGTGCCGCGAAGACCCTTCTTTTCCAGATTTTTGACGCTCTGAAAGCGAATGATCCAATCGTGCTGAATGGACGGCGAAAACTGTCGTCAATGATATTTGCCTAACGCCATGCAGGCGCTACCTTAGGGCGATGTTTTCAGCGGCAGACCTACCAGACACCGTGCCGGTGTTCCCTTTGCCCGAGGCGCTTTTGCTGCCCCGCGCACGGTTGCCTTTACATATTTTCGAGCCGCGGTATCTGGCGATGCTGGATGACGTATTGAAAACCCCATCGCGGCTGATCGGGATGATCCAGCCGTTCGAGGGGCGTGGTAATGCGCTGCACCTGATTGGCTGTGCTGGGCGGTTGACGGGTTTTTCCGAAACGGAAGACGGACGCTATATGATCACCCTGTCGGGGATTTCGCGCTTCCGTGTCCTCAAGGAGATTGATGGATTTACCCCGTATCGCCGCTGTGCAGTTTCTTGGGACGGCTTTGGTGCGGATCTCGGCCCGAGCGAATGCGATAAAGGATTGGACCGCGAGGCCTTCATGGCGCTGTTGCGGCGTTATTTCGAGGCGCAGGGGCTTTCGACCGATTGGGACAGCCTGAAAGAGGCGGATGATGAGTTGCTTATCAACTCTTTATCGATGCTGTGTCCGTTCGAGCCGGAGGACAAGCAGGCTTTGTTGGAGGCTCCCTCCCTGTTGACGCGGCGCGAAACCTTGGTGACGTTGCTGGAATTCGCGACACGCGCCGGAGAAGGGGGAGATCGCCTGCAATGACCGAAACCACTGTAGAATTCGACAGACGGATGCTGGACGGCTTGGTTTGCCCGCAAACACAGGCGGTTTTGCGCTACAAAGCAGAGTCGCAGGAGTTGATTTCGGAAGCAGCTGGTTTGGCCTTTCCGATCCGCGAGGGCATCCCTGTGATGTTGATCGACGAAGCCCGTAAGCTGGACGACTGATCAGCCGCGCATCAGGCGTGGGAGATCGCCTGTCAAACCCGCTGCCTCGCGCACGAAGCTGCGGCGCAGCCACGGCACGGCATTGACTGCACCCATGCCGATGTCTCGAAGTGTTCTGAGGAGCGGATTATCGTTCGAGAACAGGCGGTTGAATGTATCAGTGGCTGTGGCCAGCGTCGCGGTATCGAACCGGCGCCATTCCTGATAGCGGGCGAGGGGCGCTTTGCTGCCAATATCTTCGCCACGCTGCCGCGCATCAGAAAGAACTTCAGCAAGGGCAGCCACATCGCGTAGGCCCGCGTTCAACCCCTGACCGGCGATCGGGTGCATACCGTGCGCCGCGTCGCCAACAAGGGCGATGCGGTCGGCATAGAAGCTGTTGGCGAGGGTCAGGTTGAGGGGATAGGTGAAACGCGCGCCTTTCAGCGAGATGTCACCAAGGAACGAGCCAAAGGCGGGGCGCAGCGCGTCGAGGAAGTCCGCATCGTTCATCGCGGCCAATTCGGCGGCGCGGCTGTCGGTTTCGCTCCAGACGATAGAGGAACGGTTCCCCGACACCGGCAAAATAGCCAGCGGACCAGCGGGCATGAAGAATTGATGCGCGATGCCGTTATGGGGCCTTTCGTGGGCCACGGCGCAGACAACGGCGGTTTGTCCGTAGCGCCAGCCGGTGCGGGAGATGCCCGCGCGTTCGGCAGTGCCGGAGCGCCGCCCGTCACAGCCGACGGCGAGGGTGGCGCGGAAGGATTTGCCAGAAGCCAGCGTTAGGGTGATGCCGCTACTGTCGGGTGACTGGGCCACGACGCGTTCTTCAGTGTAAGCGGTGATGCGCTCCTCGGTGTCCATCGCATCAAGGAACGCCCGCCGGAGGTGGCGGTCTTCGAGCATGTAGCCCATTGGGCCTTCTTCCAGCTCGGCGTGGTCGAAATGCATCATCCAAGGGGACGGCCCTTCGCCAGCACGGCCGTCTGTGACCTTGATCTCGAGCATCGGTGTCGCATCGTCTGAAACCTGCGGCCAAACCCCGATGTTGCGGAGGAGCCGTTGGGAGGAAAGCGCCAAGGCGTAGGCACGCCCGTCAAACTCTGGGTCCGCGCGGGTGTCGCGCGGGAGTGCATCAATCACGCCGACCGAAAACCCGCTTTGTGCGAGCGCGAGGGCCAGTGCGGGACCGTTCAGGCCGCCGCCAATGATGAGAATATCGTGATCCAGAGTCATATCTCCTCCTGATCCAAGACATATGGCGGGAGGGATGGGATTGTCCATGCGCGGAGTGGTCGCTACCGTGGCGAAATTGGTAGGAGGAGCGGGCCGATGGAGCAGTGGCGGTGGATGTCAGCCTCGGATTTGGGGCGTGGGATTGGGCGCGGAGAGATCGACCCTGTGGCGCTGACAGAAGTGTTCCTTCAAGCCATTGTAGAACACCCGCAGTCGCACCGCATCTACGTTACAGTTACAGCTGACCGTGCACGCGCAGAGGCAGCCGCCGCCGCAGAGCGGGCGCGCTTGTCGCAGCGGCGCGGTCCACTCGATGGGGTGCCGGTTTCGTGGAAGGATCTGTTCGACAGTGCGGGGACGCCCACGGAGGCGGGAACCCTCCTGATGAAAGGAAGGATCCCGCAACGGGATGCAGAGGTCTTGGCGCGGGCGACAACAGCGGGGCTTGTATGCCTTGGTAAAACCCACATGAGCGAGATTGCCTTTTCTGGCCTGGGCTACAATCCAATGGCAGAAACACCGCCTAATGTGCATGACGCTGCCTGCGCGCCTGGGGGCTCCTCTTCTGGGGCGGTGGCGTCAGTGGCGTTTGGTCTGGCGGCGGCAGGCATCGGCTCTGACACGGGTGGATCGGTCCGGATTCCGGCGGCGTGGAACGATCTTGTCGGTCTAAAGACAACTCATGGATTGGTGTCGCTTGATGGTGTGGTGCCGCTTTGCCCGTCTTTCGATACGGTTGGTCCGCTTTGCCGGACGGTTGAGGACGCGGCAGCGCTGTTGAGCGTGCTCACCGGCGATGCGGGATCGGACTTGCATAATGCATCGCTGGAGGGTGTGCGGCTCCTTTGCCTGTCGGGACTGCCGGAAGCGGATATCGCGCCGGAAATTCGCGCGGGCTACCGCTCAGCGGTTGAGCGACTGAATGCCGCTGGCGCAGAAATTCATCGAGCTGAGGGGCCGATGGTGCAGTCGGCGATGGAGTTGTCGCCTGTGCTCTATGCCGCTGAGGCCTGCGCGCATTGGCGGGACGCTGTCGAAGCGGATCCTGAGGCGATGTACTTCCAGATACGGGAAAGGTTGATGGCGGGCGTGCAGTTTGCGGCGGTCGATTTTGTCAAAGCTTGGGATCAGTTGCGCGGCCTTCGCGAGGAGTGGCAGGCGTTCGCTGCGGGTTATGATGCTGTTTTGATGCCGACAGCGCCGATCAAAGCGCCGATTGTCGCGCGGCTTGAGACCGATGATGCATACTACAAAGAGGCGAACCTGATGGCGCTTCGAAACACGCGCATTGGCAATTTGATGGGGTTGTGCGGTCTGACACTGCCAACGGGTGTTCCGATGTCGGGTGTCATGATCTGCGCCGATGCGGGCGCTGACCGGCGGCTTTTGCGACTTGGGCATGCCGCCGAAAGGGCGCTGGCTTGAAGCCAGAGGCGGCGGGAAAGCCACAACTCCCCGAATCTGCTAGGCTTTCGGCGCACAGTTTTCTGGACAGGCGGCGCTGCTTCGCGCTAGATTGAGAGAAAGCGGGGCGCAATGATCCCGTAAATTGAGGCAGATATGGACTTTCCCGAGCGGTTTTCGAACCTACCGGAATACGCGTTTCCGCGCCTGCGGACGTTGTTGGATTCGCTCTCTCCCGGGGGCGAACCTATTGTCATGACTATTGGCGAACCGCGCCACGCATTCCCTGCTTTTGTCAGTGAGACACTCGCAACCGCCACGGAAGAATTTGCCAAGTATCCGCCCAACGAGGGGTCGCCCGAACTGTTATCCGCAATCGTTGGCTGGGTATCGCAGCGCTACGGTGTATCGCTGACGCCGGATCAGATCATGGTGTTGAATGGTACGCGCGAAGGGCTTTACAACGCCGCAATGGCCCTTTGCCCCGAGGAAAAGAACGGCAAAAAGCCGATTTTCCTGACGCCGAACCCGTTCTATCAGGTCTATGCAATCGGTGCGGTTTCGGTTGGGGCTGAGGCGGTTTTTGTGAATGCAACCGCCGAAACGGGGCATTTGCCTGACTTTGCCGCGCTCCCGAAAGATGTGCTGGAGCGGGTGGCGATTGCCTATATCTGTTCGCCTGCAAATCCACAGGGTGCGGTGGCAACCGAAGATTATTGGCGTGCGCTCATCACGCTTGCGGAACAATACGATTTCCGGATTTTTGCAGATGAGTGCTACTCGGAGATTTATCGCGATACGCCGCCTGTGGGTGCGTTGGAAATTGCCGCGAAAATGGGTGCTGATCCCGAACGTGTGTTGATCTTTCATTCGCTCTCAAAACGCTCGAACCTGCCCGGGCTGCGTTCCGGTTTTGTGGCTGGGGGGCGAAAATCAATCGCTGCGGTGCGCCAGCTGCGGGCCTATTCGGGGGCGCCGTTGCCTTTGCCGCTTCAGCGTGTGGCAGAAAAGGTCTGGGCCGATGAGGCGCATGTTGAAGAGAGCCGCGGCCTTTACCGTGAGAAATACCGGATCGCCGACAAGATCTTTGCCGGTGTCGAAGGGTATGAGAGCCCGCAGGCGGGGTTCTTCCTTTGGCTGCCGGTTGCTGATGGCGAGGAGGCGGCTGTTAAGCTCTGGACGGAGACGGGTGTGCGGGTGCTCCCGGGAGCCTATCTGAGCCGCGATACAGACGCCGGAAACCCCGGAACAGGATTTATCAGGGTCGCGATGGTGGCCCCAAAAGAAGAAATGCAGCGCGGGTTGAAATTGATCCGTGACTGTTTGTACGATTGAGGACCAGACGTATGGCTTTTCAGACACGACTTCGCGATCCACTACTCGATAGCAGCACGCAGGCCGCATTGGAAAAGCGGGGACGGGAGCTTTTGGGCCTTGCGGTAATGGCATTGGGGATCGTGCTGGGGCTGATGCTGTTTACGCATAGTCCTGATGACCCGTATTGGATGTTGTCCTCTGATGCGCCGGTCCAGAATGCATTCGGGTCGCTCGGTGCGACGGTTTCAGCGACGTTAATGCTGGTGCTCGGGCTTGCGGCATGGGGTCTGCCGACTGTTATCATAAATTGGGGTGCGCGTTTTGTGCTGCATCACGGCACCGCGCGCCTGTTTGAGCGGGTGATTTTTGCGCCCATCGCGATTGTGCTGATGTCGGTTTATGCATCGACTTTGGTTCCCGGAAATGGCTGGCAGCAGAGCTATGGGCTGGGCGGGATGTTCGGTGATATGGCTGTCGGCATGTTGATGGGACTGGTCCCAGCGGGGCAGGCACTTTCTGTCAAGATTGTGAGTGCGGGTGCTGGTATGTTCACGCTTGCGGCTGGTTTGCATGCGCTGGGCTTTACCCTGCGCGAAGTTGGTAATGGTGGTCGCTTTCTCGTGTTTGGGACAATCGTTCTCTATTCCATGATCTTAAAACTTTTGGGCCGCAGCGCCGCGATTTCATTTTCGGCGGCGAGCGGCTTGCATGCGACTGTTCAGGCGCGACGGGATGATGCCCGTGTGACGCCGGAAACAGCGAACGATCCGCGCATCAAGGAGCGCGTGGCGGCAGTTGTGCGGTCAAACCCAGCGATGCCGCTGGCAGAGCGCGCGGTTGCAGAGCCGCCGCTGCACGCAAAGCAACCGGATGGCGCGCCGCAACCTGTGGCGACCCCAGAACTGGAGCATATGAAGGCTCCTACAACGCAGAGTGGTGGGCTTTTCGGGATGTTCCGCCGCGCACCGGAACCGGAGATGCCTGCGCCGGAGCTGATTGATTACGATGATTATGGGGATGCAGCGGCAGAAACGCCTGACGGCAGCCGTATCCGCGACAAGATTGCCAGTGCTATCCGCAATCGCAATACTGCCCCCGAGGTGGAAGCCCAAGTCGAGGAGCCGCCTGTTACGGGTTTCCGTATTGAGCCGCGCTTGACCGAAGGCAAAGGCCCGCGCCCGCTCGTTTACGCTGATCCTCTTGCGACCCCGCAGCCGCAGGAAGCGCTCGTGCCTGACGTGGCGGAGGTCGTTGAAGATACGGTTGCAGAGGTGGAAACGCCGCCGGTTGCGCCTGCGGCGGTGCCTACTGCCGAGCCTGATGCACCGCTGCGGCGTGTTGTGCAGCCTGCGGTGAAGCGGACACCGGCCCCCTCACGACAGGCGCAGGCTGAAGCGCAGCCGAGCTTGCAATTCGAAGAAAAACACAGCGACTACGAGCACCCACCGCTGAGCCTGTTGACCAGCCCCGTATCGATTGAACGCCACTACCTGAGCGACGAAGCGCTGGAAGAAAATGCGCGGATGCTGGAGAGCGTTCTGGATGACTACGGTGTGAAGGGCGAGATTGTGAGCGTGCGCCCTGGCCCCGTTGTGACGATGTACGAGCTTGAACCGGCGCCAGGCTTGAAGGCCAGCCGCGTGATCGGGTTGGCGGACGATATTGCGCGTTCGATGTCGGCGCTTTCAGCGCGTGTTTCCACTGTTCCGGGCCGTTCGGTTATCGGGATTGAATTGCCCAATGCCAGCCGTGAGAAGGTGGTGCTGCGGGAGATCCTTGCCGCGCGCGGGTTTGGTGACAGCAACATGCGCCTGCCACTGGCGCTGGGCAAAGACATCGGCGGCGAGCCAGTGGTGGCGAACCTTGCGAAGATGCCGCATTTGCTGATCGCAGGGACGACGGGATCAGGCAAATCGGTGGCGATCAATACGATGATCCTATCGCTGCTGTATAAGCTGACGCCGGACGAGTGCCGCCTGATCATGATTGACCCGAAGATGCTGGAACTCAGCGTCTATGATGGCATTCCGCATTTGCTGAGCCCAGTTGTGACCGATCCGAAGAAAGCGGTTGTCGCGCTGAAATGGGTCGTGGGCGAGATGGAAGAGCGCTATCGCAAGATGTCAAAGATGGGTGTGCGCAACATCGAAGGTTATAACGGCCGCGTGGCGGATGCGCTGAGCAGAGGGGAGTTGTTCAGCCGCACCGTGCAGACAGGATTTGATGATGCGACGGGCGATCCGGTGTTTGAAACGGAGGAGTTCAAACCCGAGAAGATGCCCTACATCGTGGTCATCGTCGACGAGATGGCCGACCTGATGATGGTGGCGGGCAAAGAGATCGAGGCTTGCATTCAGCGCTTGGCGCAGATGGCGCGGGCGTCTGGTATTCACCTGATCATGGCGACGCAGCGGCCGTCGGTCGATGTGATCACCGGCACCATCAAGGCAAACTTCCCGACGCGGATTTCGTTCCAAGTGACATCGAAAATCGACAGCCGCACGATCTTGGGCGAGCAGGGTGCTGAACAGCTTCTTGGCATGGGCGACATGCTTTATATGGCGGGCGGCGCACGGATCACGCGTGTTCACGGACCGTTTGTCAGCGATGAGGAGGTCGAGGAGATCGTCAACTACCTCAAGAGCTTTGGCCCGCCGGAATATATGTCCGGCGTCGTGGACGGCCCCGATGATGAGAAAGAGGCGGATATCGATCTGGTCTTGGGTCTTGGCGGCAATACCGACGGTGAAGACGCGCTATATGATCAGGCGGTGGCAATTGTGATCCGCGACCGCAAATGCTCGACTTCTTACATCCAGCGGAAACTGGCGATTGGCTACAACAAGGCCGCGCGCTTGGTGGAGCAAATGGAGGATGAAGGCGTGGTCAGTGCCGCCAACCACGTTGGCAAACGTGAAATACTCGTACCGGAACAACACTGATGGTGACTGTGCGACCCGTTGTGGAGGCGGACCACGCAGAGTGGAACCGCCTCTACGAAGGGTATGCGGCTTTTTATGGCGTTCCACAGACACCCGAAATGCGCGCGCTTGTCTGGGAATGGATTTGGGAACCGGACCATGAGGTTGAGTGCCGTGTTGCCGTCAATGAGTCGGGCAGCGTGATCGGGCTTGCGCATTTCAGGGAATTTGCCCGCCCGCTGGCGGTGGCGAAGGGCGGCTTTCTGGATGATCTTTTCGTTGACCCAGATTCGCGGGGCAGTGGCGCGGCCGATGCATTGATCGACGCGGTTCGGGAGGTTGCGGTGGCACGCGGTTGGAGCGTGGTGCGCTGGATTACGGCAGAGGACAATTATCGCGCGCGGGCTGTGTATGACAGGGTGGCCGTCAAAACACGTTGGCTGACCTACGACCTGGCACTTTAGCGGGTGGCTTTGCTGCAGATATCCGCTGACAGGGCTGGTGATATCGCCTAGCCGCTTGTTTGCGGGCATCAAACCCCCATGTCAGGCGGTAGAGACGGAGAGACGAGATGTGGGACCGAATTTTCAAGCTGGGGCTGCGGAGGATGCTGCTTGCGACACCTGTGCTGGTCGCAGGGTTTGCGGGGCGGGCCGAGGCGGAGCAGGTTTCGCTGGCGGAGGTGTCGCGCTACTTCAACGAGATGCAAGCACTGGAAGCGAAGTTTACCCAGATCAATGATGATGGCACACTTTCGACCGGCACGCTCTTTATTCATCGGCCCGGGCGGATGCGTTTTGAGTATGACCCGCCGGAGGAAGCGCTGGTAATTGCGGCGGGTGGCTCTTTGGCGGTGTTCGACCCCGGTTCAAATACGGGTCCAGAGCGCTATCCGTTGGGTCGGACTCCTCTGAACATCATTTTGAAGCGGGATGTGGACTTAACCGCGGAGCGGATGGTTGTTGACCACAGCTATGATGGCACTGTGACGCGCGTGACGGCGCAAGATCCTGATAATCCCGAATACGGGTCGATCCAGCTTGTTTTCACCGATGCGCCTGTCGAACTACGGCAATGGGTAATTACAGATAATTCCGGTTCCTTGACCACGGTGATCCTCTCCGAGACGGCAGAGGGCGCGCGGCTGCCATCGCGTTTGTTTAGCATCATTTCTGAAACTGAAAACTGGCTTGAGCGCCGCTGATCAGAGACGCACACCGCGACAGGAGGCGAGCTGACGTTCGTAAGTCACAGCGCGGCTGCGGACATTGGCTGCGACATTGAGGAGCCACGCTTTGCTGCGGTAGGTGCCGCGACGGTAGCCAGCATGTCCTTCGTGATACGCTAGGTACTGATTGTAGACATCGTTCATGGCAATGCCGTTGACGCTGTTGGTGCGGCGCATGTACCAGCCGATGAAATCTGTGGCATCGTCGATATTGTCTCGGCGCGCGAAGCGCCGGCCAGCATCGGCTTTGTAATCGTCCCATGTGCCATCGAGTGCTTGCGCGTAGCCGTAGGCTGAGGATGCGCGGCCGCGTGGGATGATCCCGAGGAAAAACCGTCGCGGGGGGCGATTGTTGGCGATGAACTTGCTTTCCTGATGGATGATCGCCATGAGCACATGCGGTTCAACACCCCAACGGCGCTCGGCGCGCTGGAAGGCGGTAACGTAGTGCGGTCGTTCCGTCACAATCGCGCAGGCATTCTCGACCTGCTCCGGGGCGCGATATTCACGCGATCCACAGCTGCCAAGGGCCAATAGCAAAAGAACGGCGATTAGGGGTCTGCTCATCTGCCTCTCGCCTTTTACTCCCCTACTTTAGCAGGAGGGGCGATTCGGGGGAATGAAATTCCGGTTAATTTACAACGCAAATGCCAGAATGAGCGGTAATCCGACCACCGACAGGAGAGTGGAGACAACAACCATACCCGCCACCGATTGCGCATCGGCGCCGAACTTTTCCGCCAGCAGATAAGAGGTCACGGCAACGGGCGTGGCCAATTGTAGAGTCAAAACGGCTAGCGGAAGGGAGGCAAGCCCGAACCACAATCCGACGCCGAGGCCGATGGCGACGCAAACCGCGAATTTTATAACCGACAGGATTATCGCCAAGCGCACCTGTTTTGGTTGCAGGCGGGCGACGGCGACGCCAAGGGTAATGAGCATCACAGGAATGGCGATCTGCCCGAGGAGATCGAGCGTGTTGGTGAGGAATACGGGCGTCTTCCAGCCCTGCCAGAGAAACAACACACCAAGGAACAGCGCCCCCATCAGGGGTTCGCGGATAATGCGGCCAAGGGATCCGCGCCCTGCGATCATCCAGATGCCGATGGAAAAAGATAAAAGCATCATCACGGCAAATGGGACGAGCGCATAGCTGAAACCTGCCTCGCCAAAGGCGAAGAGCGCCAGAGGCAGGCCCAGATTTCCAGTATTTCCAAAGATCAGCGGCGCGAGAAAGGTCCGGCTATCGAGCCGCATGATGCGGATCAGTGCGAAGAGAGCTGCGCCAATGCCCGCATAGGCAATGAGGCTGGCAACGGAAAGACGGGCAAGTGATTCGGGCTCGATTTCGGTGTTCATCAGCGCCACAAAGACAAGTGCGGGCAGTGAAACTGTCATTGCTAGCCGCGTCACGAACTCAAGTTTGTATTCGAAACCGAGCCGAACCCAAGTGAACCCGATAGCCGCCAAAAGGAATACCGGAGCGGTGATTTGAATAACTGTCAGAGCAAGGTTCACAGACTGTTTCCTGTCGAATCACTGATGTTTCATGGACATGAAGCGGTTGCGGGATTACTAAAGGCGTGGGAGTAAGAGTGCTATGCTAAAGACACGGGCGAAATATTATTTGGGCCAGGTAGTGCGGCACCGCAAGCACCCTTTTCGGGGTGTGGTTTTTGATGTTGATCCCCAATTCAACAATACCGAGGAATGGTATCAGGCGATCCCCGAAGAAATTCGGCCGTCGAAAGACCAGCCCTATTATCACCTCCTCGCAGAGAATGATCAGAGCTATTATGTGGCCTATGTGTCGGAGCAGAACCTGATTGCGGACTATTCTGGCGTGCCCGTCAAACATCCTGACCTAGAGGATTTCTTTGGCCCGTTTACAGATGGCTACTACCCGCTCGAAGTGGCGATGAACTAATTTCCAAGGTTAATAGCCGAGCGCGCATCCGTCCTTGCGGGGGTCGGACGCACCGATGAGAACGCCATCCTCCCTGATTTCGATTGCCTGAGCGCCTCCGATTGGGCCTTCGTTCGGGCGGAGTTTATGGCCTTTGTCGGCGAGCGCTGCCCTAACGTCCGATGTATAGCTGTTTTCGATCCTTAAGGTGTCATCTTCGGCAAAGCAGCGGGGTGCGTCGATCGCGCTTTGGGGGTCGAAGCCGAAATCAGCGATGTTGGTGAGGAAACGGGCATGTCCGCAGGCTTGATAAGCGCCGCCCATGACGCCGAAGGGCATTGAAGTACGGCCGTTTTCACGGACCATTGCGGGAATGATCGTATGCATCGGACGTTTGCCTGCGCCTGCTTCGTTCGGATGGCCCTCGGTCAGGTTGAAGCCCTGTCCGCGATTATGGAACAGGATGCCGAAACGATCCGAAGCGATGCCGGAGCCGAAACCTGAGAAGATCGAGTAGATCAGGGAGACGGCCATACGGTCACGATCTACAACGGTGATGTAGATGGTATCGCGGTGGACCTCCTCGGTGAGTTTTGTTGCAGAGGCTATTGCTTTGTTCGGGTCTATTAGCGCTGCGAGTTTGTTTGCTGTCTCCTTCGAGAGGAAGGTGCCGAGCTTTGTCGTGTGCGCGGGGTCAGCGATGAAGCGATTGCGTGCGTCGTAGGCAAGTTTGGTCGCCTCGGCTTCGATATGCGCCCGCTCAGCGCCGAACGGATCCATCGAGGCGAGATCGAAGTTGCGCAAAATGTTAAGAATGAGATGTGCGGTGGCGCCCTGACCGTTAGGCGGGTGCTCGAGCAGTTCACGGCCCGCATATTGGCCGGATACGGGCGTGGTATAGGTGGACGCTGTTTGCTCGAAGTCATCGATTGTGTGGCTGCCGCCAAGCGCTTGCAGGGTCGCGACCATATCTTCGGCGACCTCGCCGGAATAGAAGCCATCCCGCCCTTCGAGCGCGATGCGGCGGAGGACTTCGGCTTGATCGGGTGCGCGAAATAGCGTGCCAGCTGAGGGCGCCTTGCCTTGGACATTGAAGCGGTTTCGTGCGCTCTCATTGAAAAGTGCGCCTCCTTCGTTCGCCCAATCGAAAGCGACGCGGGGGGCGACGGGGATGCCTGCCTCAGCGTAGTGGATGGCCGGTGCCAAAGCGGCCTTGAGGCCGAGGCGACCGTGATCCCGCGCCAAGGTGCACAAGGCATCGACTGCGCCAGGGATTGTAATGGCAGCGGGGTCATGGCGTGGGATGCGCGTGTGACCGGCAGCGCGCAATGGTTTGGGATCGAACCCTTTTGGAGCGCTGCCTGATCCGTTGAGCGCGATGACCGGCGCTTCAGGCGATGGAGCAACGAGCGCGAAGCAATCGCCGCCGATCCCTGTCATCTGCGGCTCGCAGAGGCCAAGGAGGACTGCGCCGGCGATTGCTGCGTCAACGGCATTGCCGCCTGCTTCGAGCATTTGAATGGCGACCTTTGCCGCAAGCGGATGCGAGGTGGCGCACATGCCATTGGTGGCGTAGACCGCCGAGCGGCCGGGGCGTTCGAAATCGCGCATGGGAGTCCTCCTGCCGCGAAGGTATCGTTTGAACGCGGCGGTGCAATATGGGAAATGGGCCTGAGAATTGGAGGGCGAGTTAAATGCGCGTCGATTATGCCGAATTAAGGCAGCGGATACTGGCGGTTGCCGAAGGTGAGACGGACGAAATTGCCCTGATGGCGACACTTGCGTGCGAGATCCATCATGCGGACAGTCGGTTTGATTGGACTGGGTTCTATCGCGTGGTGGGGCCAGAACTGCTGAAGATCGGACCCTATCAGGGCGGACATGGTTGCCTGACTATCCCGTTTTCTCGCGGAGTTTGTGGTGCGGCGGCGCGGACGCAGGAAACGCAACTCGTGCCGGATGTTGATGCCTTCCCCGGGCATATTGCCTGCGCCAGTTCGACTCGATCCGAGATCGTTCTGCCGGTGTGTAATGGTGCGGGTGAGTTGATTGCCGTGCTGGATATCGACAGTGACCAGCCAGACGCTTTTGATCAGCGAGACGCAGATGCGCTGGCGGATATTCTGAAAGCGGTGTTTGGCTAGATCGCTGCGCGCAGGATGCCCTGCGCGCAACGCATTTTGGTTTAGGCGACGTCGAAGGTCAGCGGCTTGATCTGGTTGAACAGGCCGGTGTCGTTCAGCGCCTTGATCGCGGAGGCAGGTACGGGTTCGTCGACATAAAGCAGCGCGATGGCCTCCCCCTTTGCGGTGGCGCGGCCGAGGGTAAAGTTCGCGATGTTGACGCCGTTGGAACCCATCGTAGTCCCGAGCGTGCCGATGATGCCGGGGACGTCTTCGTTGGTCGTGTAGAGCATGTGCGAGCCGACCTCGGCGTCGATGTTGATGCCCTTGATCTGGATGAAGCGCGGTTTGCCATCAGAGAATACCGTGCCGGCAATCGAACGCTCACGCTTGCTGGTGACGACGGTGACTTTCATGTAGCCCTCGAATGCGCCCGATTGATCCTGATGGGTGGTCGAGACTTTGATGCCACGCTCTTTGGCGATCACGGGGGCGGACACCATGTTCACGTCGGGGTTGGCCTTTTTCATGATCCCGGCGATTGCGCCGCAGTTCAGCGCTTCGAGGTTCATTTCGGCGACCGAACCGTCATAGAGAATATTGATTGCCTTGATCGGCTCGTCGGTCATTTGACCGATGAAGTTACCGAGGTGCTCTGCCAGCTTGATCCACGGGCCCATGACCTTGGCCTCTTCTGCCGTCACGGATGGCATGTTCAGCGCGTTCTGGACAGCGCCGGTGAGCAGGTAGTCGGCCATTTGCTCGGCCACCTGGAGGGCGACGTTTTCCTGTGCTTCGGTCGTAGCAGCACCGAGGTGCGGGGTGCAGACGACGTTGGGCAGGTTAAAGAGCGGATTTTCGGTAGCCGGTTCGACAGAAAACACGTCAAAGCCAGCGCCAGCCACATGGCCCGACTTGAGTGCTTCGGCGAGAGCTTCTTCGTCTACCAGTCCGCCGCGCGCGCAGTTGACGATGCGAACACCTTTCTTGGTCTTGGCGATGTTTTCTGCCGAGAGGATGTTGCGGGTCGCATCGGTGAGCGGGACGTGCAGGGTGATGAAATCGGCGCGCGCTAGGAGTTCGTTCAGCTCGACTTTGTCGACGCCAATTTTATCCGCGCGTTCCTGGCTGAGGTAGGGGTCGTAAGCGACGACCTTCATCCGAAGGCCTTGCGCACGGTCGATCACGATGGAGCCGATATTGCCCGCGCCAATAACGCCGAGGGTCTTGCCGGTGAGTTCAACGCCCATGAAGCGCGACTTTTCCCACTTCCCAGCGTGGGTGGAGGCATTGGCCTCGGGGATCTGGCGGGCGACGGCCATCATCATGGAAATCGCATGCTCGGCAGTGGTGATCGAGTTGCCAAAGGGCGTGTTCATCACGATGATGCCCTTCTTCGATGCGGCGGGGATATCGACGTTATCGACACCGATACCGGCGCGACCGATGACTTTGAGGTTGTCGGCTTTCTCGATCAGCTTTTCAGTCGCTTTCGTAGCCGAACGGATGGCAAGGCCATCATAATCGCCGATGATGGCGGCAAGGGCGTCTTTGTCCTTGCCCAATTCTGGGCGGAAATCGACTTCAACACCGCGATCGCGGAAGATCTGGACGGCGGCTTCGGAGAGTTTATCGGAAATAAGAACTTTGGGAGCCATGGGTTTTGTCCTCTTGGCAGAAGTAGTGGCGGGGGTAGGCCCCGCCGGAAATGGAATGAATTCAGGCGGCGGCCTGTTGAGCGATCTCGGCTTCGAACGCCCATTCGAGCCACGGCAGCATGGCTTCGATGTCGGACGTTTCGACCGTGGCGCCACACCAGATGCGTAGGCCCGCCGGAGCATCGCGATAGGCGCCGATATCGAGCGCTGCGCCTTCGGCCTCCAGCCGCTTGGCGACGGCTTTGGCGAAGGCCGCACCATCGGTGATCCGCGAGTCGGTGAACTTCAGACAAACGCTGGTGTTGGAACGGGTCGCCGGATCATTGGCGAGGTTGTCGACCCAGTCCCGCGAGGCGCAGAAGTTCCAGATTGCACGCGCATTGGCATCGGCACGGTGGCGCAGTGCGTCGAGGCCGCCGATTGATTTCGCCCATTTAAGCGCGACGAGGTAATCCTCGACCGCCAGCATGGAGGGTGTGTTGATCGTCTCGCCCACGAAGATGCCTTCGATCAGCTTGCCGCCTTTGGTCAGGCGGAAGATCTTGGGCAGGGGCCAAGCAGGCGTATAGCTTTCCAGCCGCTCGACGGCCTGGGGACTGAGGATCAGCATGCCGTGAGCCGCTTCGCCGCCCATGACTTTCTGCCAAGAGAAGGTGGTGACGTCGAGCTTCTCCCACGGCAGATCCTGCGCGAAGGCGGCGGATGTTGCGTCGCAGATCGTGAGGCCAGCGCGGTCAGCGGGGATGACGTGGCCACCGGCGACACGGACGCCGGAGGTGGTGCCGTTCCAGGTGAAAACGACATCTTTATCATAGTCGAGCGTGGCCATATCGACGATATCGCCATAGTCGGCGGTATGAACTGTGGCATCAAGCTCGAGCTGCTTGACGGCGTCAGTCACCCAACCGGCACCGAAGCTTTCCCAAGCGACCATTTCGACAGGGCGTTCGCCCAGAAGGGACCACATCGCCATTTCGACCGCGCCAGTATCGGAGGCCGGTACGATGCCGATGCGATAGTCTTCGGGAACGCCGAGAATTTCGCGGGTCAGGTCAATCGCTTCTTTCAGCTTTGCCTTACCAACCGCAGCACGATGGCTGCGCCCGAGGGCGGCATTAGAAAGCGAATCGAGTGTGAAAACGGGGGGTTTGGCACAAGGGCCAGACGAAAAGCGCGCATTGGCCGGGCGCTTGGCCGGCTTGGTCTTGGTCATTGGTGTTATCCTTCCAGATATACGCCCCTCGTTGGGGAGGGGTGTCCCACGGATGGAGATACGGGGATGCTGCGGGTGCAACAAGTGCGAAAATGATCGTAATGCGCCCGTTCAAATCTTTTTTGCGACGGTTTTGTCCACTATCGGAAACTAACGCTAAAACGCTACGAGATGGCTGGAACCTTGTGGTTCATTGTGCTTTGAGCGTCAAAAGCGGCCTATTTCGGGAGTTGAAATGCATTTTGTGACCCTTATCGCGAACCCAACCGTGCGCCCATTGGATGCCGCGCTGGTAACAGCGCTGCGCGATGCGTGGGGCGGTGGGGAGGCGACTTGGCTCAGCCCTGATGAAGCGGCGGAGTTTACGATTCCGGCCTTGGCAGAAAATGCGGAAACGGTGTGGAGTGACTTGCAGGCGCAGGGCGTGGACATTGTTATTCGCCCCGATGAGCCGCGCCGCAAGCGGATGCTGTTGGCTGATATGGATAGCACGATGATACAGCAGGAATGCATCGACGAGCTTGCAGATGAAGCAGGCGTCGGCCCGCGTGTGGCCGACATCACAGCGCGCGCGATGAACGGTGAGTTGGATTTTGAAGGTGCGCTGATAGAGCGGGTAGGATTGCTGCGGGATCTGGACGAGGCGGTGATTGGCAAGGTTCTGGAAAGCCGTATCAACTTTATGCCGGGTGGGCGGGAACTGGTGCAGACGATGAAGGCGAATGGCGCCTATGCTGCTCTGGTTTCAGGGGGCTTCACCGCTTTCACGGCGCGTGTAGCCGAGGCGCTGGGCTTTGACGAAAACCGCGCGAATACTTTGCTTGCCGAGGATGGTAGGCTGACGGGCGATGTGGGGCGTCCAATCTTGGGGCGTGAAGCCAAGGTGCAGGCGCTCGAAGAAATTACCCGCCGTTTGGGAATCTCTGAGGCCGACGTGCTCGCAGTGGGCGACGGGGCCAATGACCTTGGGATGATCCAGCGGGCGGGCACAGGTGTTGCCCTGCATGCGAAACCGTCGGTGCAGGCTGAGGCGAAAATTCGTATCAACCACGGCGATCTGACGGCGCTGCTGTTCATTCAGGGCTATGCGCGGAGTGAGTTCGTTACCTGATGTCGTCTATCGCAGCGCGTTGGCGGCGCGAATCTCCCCCGCCAACAGGCCGCGACGTGACAAGATTGGGACATCGAGCCAGCGGCGCGTAATCGGGTGATCGTAGGCCAACACTCCGAGCCGCACGAGCAGGGCGGCAATCGCGCATTGGCTTGCAGTTTCCGAACCATCGGTAATTTTTAGCGCGATGCCGATCTTTCTCTCGGGTAGGATCGCGATGTAGACGCCATCTGCACCGAACTTAAGCACTGCCTGCCCGCCAGTGGCGCGGGCGAGTTCGGTGCAAGGGCTGCCTTCACCTGCGACGAGTTCCGGATGGCTGCGCATCGCGCGGGTCAGCCGCGCGGCAGCGCGCTCGCGGGAAGAACCAGCGTCGGGGGCGGCGGCGAAACTGGCCATGGCGCGAGCCAGTGCGTGGGTTGTGGTGGCGAAATTGGGGGCTGAGCAGCCATCAATGCCGGTTCCAAGGATATTGTGCTGCGTGACCTCTTCGAAGGTTCGTTTGAACGCTTGCTGAACCGGATGATCCAGCGCCACATAATCAGCACCGGCGCCGATATGTTTGCCGAGCGTCAGGAAGCCTGCATGTTTACCAGAGCAGGTGTTATGGATCTGGCAGGGGGTTTCACTGTTGCGGATCATTTGGTGGCGGGTTTCACGCTCGCGCACTGTTTGCGGACCGCAGAGGAGATCCGGCTCGCCTAGCCCGAGATCGGAGAGCCAGCGGCTGACTTTATCTGTATGGACCCGCGCGCCGTCATGCGACGCGCAGGCGAGCGCCAGATGAGCGTCAGTTAAATCATAGGCGTCTGCGGCACCGCTTTCGACCAAGGGCAGGGCTTGGATCATCTTGCAAGAGGAGCGGGGATAGAAGACGGCCTGAGGGTCGCCCCAGCTTTCCATGATGTCTCCGTTGCCGTCGCAGATGACGGCGTGGCCCATGTGCAGGCATTCGAGGACGTCGCCGCGCCAGCGTTCGACCAGTGGTGATCCGAGCGAGTGCAAAAGATTTCCTCCGAATAATGTCCTAATCCGCGCGATCTTGCGCCGAGGGGCTTTTCCAATTGAGCGGAATTTTGCTATGAGTTGGCCTATCGAGTTGAAAGCGATCCCGCCAGTGTAAAAAGTACAGCAAAATTGCTGCATGCTGGGACAATTGAGGCAAAAACAGCTTGGAGGCTGTAAGATGATTTCAGGAATTCGAACCACTATGATCGCCTTGGCTGCAATTGGCGCGGCGAGCGCTGCTGTTGCACAAGAAGAAACAGACAACCGGGTCGCCGCCGAGGCGGATTGGGGCGTGTTCGTGAGCAGTGATCCGTTGGAGTGTCTTGCGGTTTCACGACCCGAAGAGATGGTGAACACCCGCGATGGCGAAGTCGTCGAGGTGCGGCGGGGTGAAACGCGGCTCTTCGTCTTTTACCGTCCTGGCGCGGATGTGAATGGTCAGGTAGCCTTTACGGGTGGATATCCGTTTGCGGGCAACTCCACCGTCGAGATGGAAGTCGATGGCAAAACCTTTGAGCTGTTTGTCGAGGGTGAATGGGCTTGGCCGGCACCTGAAGATGACGCGCCGATCGTTGCTGCGATGAAGGCAGGCAGCAAGGCTTCGCTTTCTGGGCGGTCCGGACGCGGCACAAACACCAAAGATACATTCTCGCTGATCGGGTTCACCGCAGCGGTTGAAGAAGCGGCGCGGCGCTGTAACTGATCGTCAAGCGCGCGGCGACAACGGATTGGTCCGGTTTCCTTTGAAACCGGACCTTTTTGCTGTAAGGAGCGGCTCTCCGATGAAAGAGACTCAGATGACTGCAACGGCTCCGATAACTCAAGACGTCCTAACGATCCCTCGCAAGCTTCCGGAAGGGCCGCAGAACCTTGTTGGAATGACGCGGGATCAAATGCGCCTCGCCTTAATCGAAGTGGGCACACCTGAAAAGCAGGCGAAGATGCGGGTCAACCAGATCTGGCAATGGATCTACCATTGGGGTGTGCGGGACTTTGCGGCGATGACGAACCTCGCCAAAGATTATCGCGCGATGCTGGCTGAGCGGTTCGTGGTGGCGGTACCGGAAATGGTGTCGCGCCATGTGAGCGCCGATGGGACGCGCAAATATTTGGTGCGGATATCCGGTGGTCATGAGGTGGAGGTTGTTTATATCCCGGAAACAGACCGCGGGACGCTGTGTATATCAAGCCAAGTGGGTTGTACGCTGACTTGCTCTTTCTGCCACACCGGCACGCAAAAGCTGGTGCGGAACCTGACGGCGGGAGAGATCATCGGTCAGGTAATGATGGCGCGCGACGATTTGGGCGAATGGCCTGAACCGGGGCAAGGCACGGGCGACAACGGACCGCGCCTTTTGTCGAATATCGTGCTGATGGGCATGGGCGAGCCGCTTTATAATTTCGAGAACGTGCGCGACGCGATGAAGATTGCGATGGATGGGGAAGGAATTTCCCTTTCGCGCCGTCGGATCACGCTTTCCACCAGCGGCGTTGTGCCGGAGATCGCACGGACTGCCGAGGAAATCGGGTGTCAGCTTGCTGTCTCTTTCCATGCGACCACGGATGAAATCCGGGACAAGCTGGTGCCAATCAACAAGCGGTGGAACATCGAGACGCTGTTGAAGGCACTAAAAGAGTATCCGAAGGTATCGAATTCCGAGCGGATCACGTTTGAATATGTGATGCTGAAAGATGTGAATGATAGCGACGCGGATGCGCGGCGGCTGGTGAAGCTGATCGAAGGGATCCCTGCGAAGATCAACTTGATCCCGTTCAATGAATGGCCCGGCGCGCCTTATGAGCGTTCGGATTGGAGTCGGATCGAAGAATTCGCCGACATTATTTACAAAGCGGGATATGCCAGCCCGATCCGAACGCCGCGCGGCGAGGATATCATGGCTGCCTGTGGCCAGCTGAAATCCGCGACCGAGCGCGAGCGGAAAAGTCGGCGCCAGATTGAGGCCGAGGCTGGATTGGGCGAGGCCTCTTAACCCGTCTTTGAGGAATTAATCCTAGCAATCGGTTATGAAACATTTTGTACCCGATATGCATTTGCCATCAGTTCCTATTGACCCCGATCCGAGGGATGAGGGGCTAAAGCGCCATTTGAAGCGGTGTGCGGAGGCGCGGGCGCTCCGCCGTGCTGAGATGCGGATCAAACATCTTGAAAGAAACAGGACGCTCTCGGCAGCTCAGCGGAGAAAGCCGCGTCAGGACGATAGCTTCTCTGAAAGCTGACTGATGATTGCAGTTACTGAGTGCGCAACATCAATGTGGATGGGGTTTTCGTCTGGGGATGGTGGTTCTAGCGTGGCAAGCTGGCTGTCGAGAAGGCTGGTCGGCATGAAGTGATTTGCGCGGGCAGTCATTCGGTTTGCGAGGAGATCATATGCGCCATCGAGAAATATGATCCAGATCGGGCCAAGACCCGCGCGCAGATGATCGCGATAAGCTCTTTTGAGTGCGGAGCAGCTGAGGACCACTGAAGTACCCTCGCCGATTGCGGCATTGCATGCGGTGATCAACGCATCGAGCCATGGCCAGCGCATGGCGTCCGTTAGGGCGTGACCAGCTGCCATATGCGCGACGTTCTCGGCGGGATGATAATCATCGCCTTCGATTAACGGGACCGCGAGCGCGCTGGCCAGCGCGCAGGCAATTGTGGATTTGCCCGTGCCGGACACACCCATAACGAGGAATACGGTAGGGGCGCTTGTCTGCATCGCTTAGCGCCCCGGGAGAGAGGAGCGTTTTTGCCCTGAACGTTCCCAGCTTTGAATAGCGTCCATCGCTTCCTCGGCGGTTTCCACATAACGGAAGAGCAAGAGATCCTCGTCAGATATGGTTCCGGCATCTGCGAGTGCTTCCCAGTTGATTATCTTTTCCCAGAAGCTGCGCCCGAACAGAAGAAATGGAATCTCTTCCATCCGGCCGGTTTGAATCAAGGTCAGTGTCTCGAACATCTCATCGAGTGTGCCAAAGCCGCCTGGAAAGACGCAGATCGCCTTCGCCCGCATCAGGAAATGCATCTTGCGGATCGCGAAGTAATGGAAATTAAAGCATAATTCGGGTGTGACATATTCATTGGGGGCTTGTTCGTGTGGAAGGACGATGTTCAGCCCGATTGACTTTCCGCCCGCTTCCGCGGCGCCACGGCTGCCAGCTTCCATCACGCCGGGGCCGCCTCCGGTGGCGACGACGGTATCCAGTCGCCCGTCCTTTTGACCCTCTTGGGTGATCATGAACGCGAATTTGCGGGCTTCTACGTAGTAGAGG
>Ga0181573_10001309_pt1 | contig 24764 bp, 13 predicted proteins | sample 101ome_25_FD_148643 | JGI IMG/M metagenome (GOLD analysis project Ga0181573, IMG submission 148643) | Coastal salt marsh microbial communities from the Groves Creek Marsh, Skidaway Island, Georgia - 101409BT metaG (spades assembly) | ecosystem: Environmental > Aquatic > Marine > Intertidal zone...
CCCCCCCGTCGGCGTTGCGGCCCCGACGATCACCTGCGCGCCACCTGAGGCCCGCCCCGACGGCGCCGTGGTCGTCGGAGGTCGCTCGAAGGCCGCCCGTGGCGCGCTGCACGCGGCTTCATGCCGGACATTCCCGTGCTGACCGAGGAGCTGATTCTGGCGAAGACGGGCGAGCGGTGATGGAGGGTGGGGGTGCTCTTTGCGCCACTGACCCCCTGGCATTCTCAACCCGAGTCCCGCTCTCGCGCCTTCCCCCCCAGGCGCCTCGTCGCTGTTCGACGTCACCAAGCTCAACGTGTGCGGCTGTGGAGTGGTGGACGTATCCATTCTCGCGGCGTGTCCCCACCTCGAGGTGCTGTCGCTGTCGCTGAACCGGGTGCACGACCTGTCCGTTTTCGCCGGTCTGCGGTGTCTACGTGAGCTCTACCTTAGGCGAAACGATGTGGCCGCGGTCGCCAATGTGAGCCACCTTGCCGGTCTACCGCGCTTGGAGACGCTCTGGCTCGCTGACAATCCATGCGCCGAACAGCCGAACTACCGCGAGGCGGTGGCCTCGATCCTGCCCAGGCTCCGCATCCTTGACGGCCGCATTGTCGAGCGGACCCCCCCGCGGCCACCCGCCCCGCCGCCCCCTTCTCCTCCGTCGTCCCCCGTTCGCGAGCGCCGGCCCTGGGCCCGGCCGCCGCCGTTGCAAGAGGGCGGAGCAGTGCCCGGTGCGAGCGGGCGCGTGCCGCCCCCCTCGTCCCTGGGCCGGGCGTCTTCGCGTCCTGACTTTGCGTTTGCGTCTGTCCTGTCGGACCCGTCGGGCAGCCCGGGTCGCCAGGGAAGTCCGGGGCGTTCGCGGACGTCGGGGAGGGACCTCGGGGGTGGCAGCTATGCCGAACGACCCCGTTCCGCGGGAGGGGGCATGGGGAGCTCGACCTCCCTCAACGTCCTCTACGCGGCGGTGGCTTTAATGCGTGACCTCGACGCCGATGGGCTACGCGTCATCCGGCAGGAGGCCGATCTACGCCTCCGCCAGCTGGGGAGGGGGGGGTGAGGCACGCTGGGGCATGCGAGACATGAGGTCGATGTCCTCACGTCAGAGGAACCCCCCTCCCAACCCTCGCCAGCACCCCGTGATAGCCGCACAGCTTTTTGGACGGCGAGGCTGGGCGACCCTCCTGGATGAAGTCGGCGGCATCGGCGGGCGCCCCGTCGACGGCGGCGACAGTCGCGGCGCTCGAGGCGGCGGTTGCGCGGGGCCGACGCAGTAGTCCGCGGCCTTTGTTGACGCCATGGACGTCGTGTCCCGCCAATTATCATATTCCCTATCACCCAAACATTGGCGAGGCGGTGTGTTTTGTACTTTCTGTGCCCCGGAGGCGCGCGATGAGGGGACGGCCTCGGGCGGTCGTGTCGCCGTCATCGACAGTTCCAGCCGGCGTCATCGGGGACTCCCTCCCGACGATCTCGCCCCAACCTCGCGCTCTCCGACCCGTCCCCAGTGTCGCGCCACGTCCTCTTTCTTTCCTCCGAAACTGGCGCTCGGCCGTCGGACGTTGTGCCCCTCGTGGTCGCTCGCCCCCGTGGCCCGCGGCGTCCAGGGAGCCCACCTTGGCCGGTGGCCCTTTTCTTGCACCCCTCCGGCGGTAGCGTGGCTGACTGCGTGGCCGACATGAGGGACGCTGCACTGCGAGGCTACGTCGCGGCAGCGATCGACCTTCCGTACCACGGCGTCCGCGCTGTGCTGCCGCCTGAGGCTGTCACGGCTAACGACTGCGCACCTGCCCTCGCCCTCGCTCCTGGTCGCGACGTGTACCAGTTCATGCTCGCAGCTGCCTTCCGGGGCGACACCTCGGAGCGACCGTACCTCCTGGATGCCGCCTGGGACGCCCTTGCCGCCCTCGCCGTGTTGCGGGCCGTTTCGGCCGCGGGGGACGACGACGACGATGGCACCCCCGCTGCTGTGCCGAAGCAGTGCCCGCCGCCTCCCCCGCCTGGCACCGTCCGTGCGGGCATCACCGGCGTCAGCCTCGGCGGCACCGTGGCCCTTCTTGTCGCCGCGCTCGACCCGATTGAGGAAGACGTGCGTTGCTGCCCCCTCCTCGGCGCTCAGGCTTACGGCTGGGCACTGGCCGAGGGCAGGTGGGGCGCCCGCGCGGCGTCCCTCCCCGTCTTCTTTGCTGGTGCCGCCGCCGCGTCCAATCATCGCGCCCCACCCGGCGTCGCCGTCCCGCCCGCCCGCGATCCGATGCATGGGCGGCACCCCCCGGGCGTAGTAGTTCCAGCGTCCGTCAACGCCGCCCTCGTGGCTGAGGCATGGAGGCGTCTCTGCCCGGGCATGCTGGAGTACTGGGATCTTCCCGCGCTCCTCGCCACTGTGGCCCCGCGTCCACTCCTCGTGCTCGGCGGCGCCCGCGACGAGCGGTGCCCTCCTCTCGGAGCCGTCGCTTCGGGGGCCGCTGCCATTGCTGGCTCGGCGTGGCGCGCGGCGGGGCGGCCAGGCGGGGCGAGGTGGATCCTCTTTCGCGACGCAGGGCACGAGGTGACGCGGAGCATGGCAGCGGCGCGGGACGCCTGGCTCGACACGGTGTGCCTTCCGAACCGATGCGGGGAGGCCGACGTTGACAGCAGTCTGACAACCGTCGGCGCCCGTCGATGCTCGTCTCCGCCCCCCGAATGGGAGCCAACCCTCGCGACAGCTCTGGGGAACGGCGCCATCGAGCTCTGGGCGGGGTAGGGGCGGGGCTGAGACGGTAGGGCGGATTCTACGCCGCCAGTGATTCTCTTCTATCTCGCTCCCGCCGGCATATGAACGTAGACGACGGTGTAGAGGGGCCGCCGCGCCGTCGCTGCCATGAAGGCGTCCATGGTTGGCTCGAGGCCCTCTGCCCAGTCCTCTCCCAGGGCGTCGAGGGACCGGCACAGAGCCAGGGCCTCCCCCCCCGCCTTTTTGGCCTCGGCCGGTGTGTCCTTGACGTCCAGATTGATGATGAGCATAGGGCGCCGCCGACCCTCCCCGACAGGGGGCGGCGGGGGCGCAGTGGTGGCTGCGCGCGCCAGCACCGCACCCTCGGTCGCTGCCCCACCTCGCAGGTGGCAGTCTTCCACCAGTCGATCATACACGCGGGGATCGAAACACACGACAACATCATGCGGCAAGGTGGTCTGCTCTTGCCACCGCTCAGGGGCCCGCTTGACCCGGCGGTTCCGGGCCAGGATTTCCAGCATGCCGTTTTGGGCGTAACGTTCGGCGTCCTGCCCTGTCAGGTCCGCCTCGATCTCCTCATAGGGCGTGCCAAAGGGGTACACGTTCGGCTTATCGATCGTCAGACCTGCGAGAGAGACAGGGGAAGGATAGGGGATCGTTGCCGTCGGCAGCGGGGGCGGCGGCAGCAGCAGTGGGTGTCGCCGTCGTCCCCCCGGGCGGCCCTGCCAGCCATGCGCTCGCCCGGGAGCTTGACATTGGCGCCAACGCCATAGGACGTTACGATAAGGCCAGCCTGCGCCAGCACGTGGTGCGCCTCCATGGAGCGGTTCATGTTGGACGCGCACACCATTGCGTGGCTCAGCCGCCGGCCGACTGGTGCGGCGGCGGCGGCGGGTGCGGCGGCGGCCGTGGGCGCCGGCGAGGGCGCTGCGCTCTCGCCGCCCCCCGAGGGGGCTTCGGCGTCCACCAAGGCAACCAATGCGCGTCGATATCGACGCCGCCGAACCTTTCCGGGGCCGCGGGGGCGGGGAGAACGAGCACCAGGGTTTCGACTGCCTGCATTACCGCGACCCCGCCATCGCCATTGCTCGAGGAAACTCATTTGGAGTCCATTCCTCCACCCACAGAACAGGATACCGGAGAGCGAGACGATGAACGTTTCGCCTCGCCTTGCCTCCTCGACCGCGGGAACCTCTCCGAGGTCCAGGGGTTCCGCGCCCGTCTTCGCCCGGGCTGTCCCGCTCAGAAATCGCGGTCCCGCACCCTGCCGCGCCGAGAAGGCGAGAGAGAAGATGAGATTTCAAGCATGATAAAGGGAAAACGAGCCACGTCGTCCTGAAACGGAGACGCGGGAGCCAGGGGACTGTTACAACCACAGCCCCAGCTGAGTCTGCTTCCCTCATTGCTGCCGCTGCCACCGCCAAGGTCGTCGTTGCCGCTACCACCGCCGCCCGCACCAGCACCGCCCCTGCTAACGCCGTTGCCGCTGTCGACCTGGGGACCGCTTGTCGTGCCGCGTCGCGCTGCCTCCAGCGAGCGCCCTATTCGCCCCACTTGTGCTGCCAGAGACTCGGAGCCCTCCTCGGCGCCGCCGCGAGCGGCTCGGCGCCCATGCCGTCTCATCCTCTCCCCCCCCTAACTCCTCGTCGACCGCAGGAGGGCGGCGCTGATCCCGCCACCCCCGCTGCGCCCCAGCCCGACGCCGACGGTCGCGTCTACCTCGACGATACCAACAGCGGGTGGTCCTCCGGCCCCAAGAAGGACGTCATGAGCGACGAGATGAAGCGGAAGCTGCGGGCAGAGTACATTGGCCTCGGTGGGTCCCCCAACAAGAAGATGTCCAGCAACTACTTTCTCAACATCGTCCTGATCGTCGCCTTCCTCGTGGTCCTCTGCTGGAGTCAGGGGCTTCTCGGTTAGGCGAATCGAATTCCCGTCCTTTGACCCCGACCCCTACGGCCCGTAGTCGACCGCCACAAAACTCCCGTGGATAAGCGGGAGCGCGGCCCCGCGTGGCTTGAGGTGCACGTGCTTGACTCGGAGCCATAGAAGACGATCGAGTTCCCCGGAATCAGTTCGCGCGCTGTGCTCCCGATCAGTCGGCGACTCGAAATATCGCGTCGACCCGCGGCAGCGAACGGGGTTGGCGCCGGCGTAGGTTTCGGGAGGACGGCCTGGACTGACGCCACTGACGTACTTGTCTCGGCCGCAAACATGGCGTCTCCCTCGCTGCTCACGCCACGGATGAAGCGGCTCGTGCGGTCAACGGTTCGCCTGATTCACCCGGACCTCTTCGTGGTGAGAAGCACAACGGCAGAGAGGCGTGCGCTGTTGCGCCTCTGACCAGACGGAACCCCCCACCCGCCACGCTCCCACATCCAAGTGCCCGCCGCTCGCAGGACGACCCGTACGCGTCGGCTCGCAACACCGAGTCACTGTCGTCGCTAAACAGTATAGTTGAGGCGCTGTCTCGGGGTGAAACCCCTGGCGGGACTCGGCTCGAGCTCGTGGTGCGGTCTCCTGGATCGGCCGAAGGCCAGGCGCGGCTCGTCGCTGATCTCCCGAAGGGCGGCGACCTGGGCCCGCTCTTTCGGGCCCTAGGCCTGATCGACGACGCCGAGCTCGCCGCGGGCGTCGGGGCCCCTGCGGGTGGAAGCGGATGGCGCGACGAGGCTGCAGCGGCGGCGCGCCGGGATGGGGCCCAGGACGTTGATCTGGTCGAGTGGCTGGCAGGCACGGTGCGCGACGCGGCGGCGGCGTCTGACCGGCACGCGGCCCTCGCCGACCAGCTCTCGACCCGCGCTGCCGCGTCGGCTGCCCGACTGGGACTCGCCTCGCTCCACGTCGGAGCCAGCGAAGGCGGGAGCGCGGCGGGTGCCAGCACCTCGGCCCTCCTCACCCAGGTTGATGCCCTAGAGGCCTTTGAGGCTGCTGCAGCTGCTGCACGTGCAGCGGCAGGGCCCGACCACCTCGCAGGCGTCGCCATCGGAGTCGTGCCGGGCTCGCCGGGCGACTCGAGGCCGTTGGTATCTCTCGGCGACGACGGGCTGGTGACGTGCCGCGCCTGCTCGGAGCGGGTAGGGGCCCTCGCTGTGGCCCTAAGGGGCGTAGACTCGGAGCAGGCCGCGGCCCTTGCCCGCACTCGCGACTACTGGGCCGGCCGTGTCTCCGAGCTCCAAGGGCCCGTGCGCGATTTTCTAGGGGTCCGTCACGTCTGGTGCGATGCGCGTGCCGAGGGTGACGCCCGTCGGTTCGTACTCTGGGCTGGAGCTGTCCTCTCGGCTGATGCCCCCGCCTCCCTCGCCGCCGGCCTGGCTGAGTTGGACCTATCCGTGCTCGTCCACTGTGACTCCTCCACTCCCCAGATCGACTACCTCCCGGCGTCGTCCGTCCTCCAGGTTCGCTCCGACTGCCCGCCGGCCGCCCTATTTCGGTGGCTCACTTCTGACATCGCGTCGAGCTCCTCGGCCGAGGCTGCCAAGGCTGCCGCGCGGCGATCAGGGGAGGATGAGCTCCTCGAGGAGGCGCGAGAGGCGCTGGGTGCTAAACACGTCATCCGCGTCTGCACCTCGGATCCAGGGCCGTCGGGTGGACCTGACGGGGACAGCGCGGCGTCCGTCGCCGAGGGCGCCGTCGCCGCAGCCGCATGCCGGCTCCGCGACGCTGCCCCAACTCTCGCCGCTGCAGGCATTTCCCTCCGCGGTGCGTCCCTTGCTATTGACGACTGCTATGAGGTCTGGGACTCAGGTTTTATCTCCATCCCCTACGACTTCACGGTAGGCGACCTAAGCGAGCGGCTGGCGCGGCTCGGCGCGGGGTCTGGCGATGGCGGGGAGGGGGGGGGAGGGGCACCGCCGCCCCCAGCGCTCGGTCGTGGGGCGGTGGGCGCGGGCGCCCTCCCGGTCCGGCCGGGGCCGGCGAGGCGACTGGCAGTGGCAACGATATTGCCGATCGCGACGCGCCGGGCTCTTGCGGCGGTCCCACGCATCACTATGGCGCCGGCGGTGAGGAGGCTGGTGGTCAGGGCGGGTCAGGTTCATTTTTCGGGGATTTTTTGAAACTGAACCCCATCCGTCGCCTCTACCTCGAACCTCAACGCTGGTAGCTGAAGACCCGGAGCCCAAAGAGTAGGTCGCGGACCGTTGCCACCAGGGCCGGATCCGTGCGCTTCCGGGCGGCCTCAACCGTCGTCTCGCGCGCCCGGAGCGCAAGGGCGGCGGCAGCGCCCGTGGCCCGAGCACGTGCGACAGGCTCGCCGCGCCCCCATGGCGTCTCGCTCTGCTCCATCGCGGGCGGCGGGGGACCAGGGTCTTCCTCAGCCGCGGCCTTCTTCTTCTTCCCCTTCTTTTTGGCGGCCTTGGCAGCCTTCTTCGCTGCCACCTCGGCCGCGACACGCTCCTCCTCGGCCACACGCTCCGCCTCCTCGGCAGCCCGGCGCGCCGCCTCGGCTGCCTCGAACTCGGCTATCTCGTCGCCCGAGTCCCAGTCCTGACCCGCACCCGGCGCCGCGCCCTCGGCAAGCCAAGTCTCTTCATCGGGGGCGTCCGTCTCTACGCAGCCGGACGCGACAGCCGAGAGGCAGCTTAGCGCCGACGCGTGCCGATCTCCATGGGCCTGGGCGGCGGCGCCCCGTGCCCCGGGGGGGAGCGGGGGGATCTCATCGAACGAGACTGCGCGGTCAGGCGCATCCACCAGGCACACCGTGTGGAAGGGGCTCACCGCCCCATCGATCAACTCGGTCGCCTCGGCCAGGAGTGTGCGGGCTGGGGCCATCCCCGCAGCCGGGCTGGGTCCGTCGGCGGCGGCCTCGAGGCCAAAGGCGCGGGCGGCGTCCCGCTCGGCCGTCCGTCCCCCGCTTTCCCAGTCGAGCACCTCGACCGTCCTGAAGGCACAACGGGAGGGGCCGAGGTCGTGCGTATGGCGCGATCCGGCGACGAGGAAGGCCCCGCACAGAGAGGCGACCTCGGCACAGGCGGCCCGTTCGAGGGCTGCCGCCTTTGGGATCCAGGGCTGGAAGGGGGGGGGGTCGTCTTCGATGCCGTCTGCCGTATCGATGCCCGAGGACCCGGCGGCTGCCTCCTCGGCCAAGGGCGGACGGTCCCCTCCGACGGCGGCGGCCGCGTCGTCCTCGTCAGCGACCGCCGCGTCCCCATCGGCGGCGTTACCACCAGCATCAGCGGCGGCACCGGCATCCTCCGCAGCCTCCGCCTCTGCCGCGGCCCGCCGCGCCTCCTCCTCCTCTGTATCAGCCTTCAAGTGGGCCGTCTCCTCGGCGGCGCGGGCGAACTCAGCCGCTGCAGCGGCGCGCTTGGCCCGGCGAACAGCGGCGGCCGCCTCTCGCTCGTCCAAACCGATCCACTGGGCCTCGGCATCAGACATCATCACATGGGCTCCAAGTCGCGACATCTCAGAAAGGAGCACGTGTGGCGCCCGCCAGCAGCCGTGAGAGGTCACCGTGGCAGTGTCGCCATCGCGCCCGCCTCCCAGAGCTTCGGAAGACGCCATGCCCGAGAGGTCCAGGGCGTCGGGAGGGGAGTCATCCTCGGGAAGGGCACCATTGTCACCGCCAGTGGCGCTGACAGTCGGCCCCGCACCAGGCGGGCAGAGCCGCGCGAGGGCTGGACACCACTCGGGCCAGGCTGCGAGACGCACTCCCTTGGACGAGCACTCAAAGCGCAGCGCCGCAACGTCCGTCTCGTCGGCCCCCTCGGCGCCGGGAACGCCGTGGCGGACAAGCGGGGCAGCGCCAGCGGCGTCGGCCGCCGCAACGTCGGCCTCGATCAACATCTCATTGTTCAGGGACAAGCCGGGGCCGTCCCCATCAGAGGGTCGGAGCACCGCAGGGGGCGCGGGGCGGCGCACGTAAACGACCACGAGCGCACCGCCTGGGCAGGGGCCGGCACCGCCATTTTCGTTGTCGTCTTTGTCATCGTCAGGGATGGCGCGTGGGAGCACGGTCCAGCCCATGTAGGGCGCGAGGGCGGCACGACACTGCAGGAGGGCGACCTCGCCCGGGCCGTGGGCAGAGAAGCAGAGGCGGCCGTCCTGTTCGTCGTAAGCCGCTGACGTGGCTCCCGCACCGCGCCAGGGCCCACGGAAGTTGCAGGCCACGTCCGAGCCGACCCCCTCCAGGGGTACCCCGCCCGGAGGCAGCGGCACCCACGAGAGCGTTGCGGCGTTCCAGACGCCAACGGTGGCCTGCGAGGGCGCCGGATTCACGGCACCGCCCGCGCCCCCAAGGGCCGGGTACGCGCCGTGGTCAGCGCCGCTGCCCAGCGCGGTCGACGCGACCGAAGTACCCGAGGGCCGCGTCGCATCTGTGGCCATGCCCGCCGAGTCAACACGCCCAGAGCTGGGGCGCACGTCCCCACCGCCGTCAGTGGCCGTTGTTGATGCTACCGCCGTCGGAGCCGGGAGCGGGCGGTGCGGGAAGAGGCCAACAGGAGCGCGCAGGGCAACTGCCACAGCGGGGGGGCGACCTGGACCGTCGGGCGCCGACGGGTCGGCGAGGACGGGCCACGGTAGCAGGGTAAGTCCTCCACTTGTTACGGGCACGCCTGTTGAGGGGCGCAAGGCCCAGGCACCCGTCCCTGTCGACGCCTCGACAGGAGGAGGCGGAAGCGCGACGAGCGAGAGCTCCACCGTCGGCCCGACGGCCACCCAGCGGCAGGTGTCAGACGCAAATGGAGCCGCCACCTCGGCCGGCGGCGGCGCCCCCGCGGTTGCAACCCTGGGAAAGCCGGGCGCGCGCGTTCCAGCCGCATCCCGGATGATGGTCATGAGGCCGCAGCCCCCGCCAGCCATGGTGGCCGTTCCGACGCGACGGTGGACGTCGAGGGTGAGGCCTAGGGAGGGGAAATCGAGCCGGCGGGGCGGGCGGGGGAGCCGCTCGCGGTTGGCCCAGGCAGCGACACGGGGGCCGGCCAGGTCCATAGGCCCCGGGGGCAGGATGACGCCATGAACGGACGCGGGGCCGTCCGCCTGCGCTGCGCCACCACCCCCCACCGCCCCCGCAGCGGCAGCCGCGGCGGCGTCGGCCGGGGCGGGAGCCTCGGCGGCGGCGCCGGCGTTGGCAGGTGCGTAGGGGTTTCCGCCTGCCAGCTCCGACGCAAGGGTGGGCCGATGGGGACCCGCGCACAGGGCCGCAAGGGCAGAGGGGAGGCCTGACGTAGTCGAGTCGAGCCCATCGACGGCCGCCGGGAGGGCGAGTCGGTCGCGAGTAGACCGGACTTGGGCACGGTTCTCGGCAGGGTCGCGGGCGCCACCTCGGGGTGCAAGGTGGGCCGCGACGTGAGCCTCCTGCGCCACCAGGAGGGCGGCGTCGCGGCGCTCGCCCAGGGCGCGCATCTCGGCTTCGGAGGGCACGACGGACGGGTCAAAGTCGGCGAGATCGTCGAGGTTTCTGGCGGTCAACGCGGCCCGGAGGCACCCTGCCAAGAAATGGACCCCAGTCGGGCCCGCGTCAGGGTCAATACGGGCGAGGGCAGGCGTCAGGGCATCGAGACCCGGGTGACCGAGGCCTCCCGCGGCCGCGACGGCCCGAGCCGTGGTGGTGGCCAGCCGATCAGCAGGGGCGAGGGGCACTTGAGTGGGGTCACCTGCAGCGGCAGCGGCGGCGGCGGAATCAGCCGCTGCTGGCCTCGGAACGGCCGCAGCGTCGTCGTCAGCAGGCGCCATCCAGGCCGCAGCAGGCGCCTCCAGCCAGGCCGCCACCGCCTTCTCCAGGCGCCCGTCGGCGGCTGATTCGGCGTCACGCGCCGCCGCCATGAGACGTAACGCTTCATCAGCGTCGGCATCAGCAGGGGGCGGCGCCCCATCAGCAGTCGCGCTCGCCCGGTTGCTCTCGAAGGCCATTGCAGCCACCTGGACGGCTGCGGCGAGGCCAGCGGCGAGTCTCGCATCGGTGACGAGGGATCCGAGGGCAGGGCGCGTCCCGGGGCATCCCTCGGCGACGGGCCCCCGGTCAAGAACGGACAAGAAACGCGCCACACCCCGCTTGTCGGCGGGGTGGGGAATCGGTGGGCACTCGACCGAGTATTTCCACTCTTCGGCAGCCGCCAGCGATGCGCGAGTGGAGGCGCGACGAAGCGCTGCCTGCTCAGCCGCGGGGGCTTCGGCCTCGCGCTGCCGAGCCAGGCGACGGGCCAGGGCGGCCCCGTCGCGCTCGGCCAGACGGGCGAGCCGCGCATCCTCCCGCTGGCGACGGTCGGCTGCCTCTGCCTCGGCCTTGACCCGCACCTCCTCGAGACGGATCGCCTCGGCCTCCTCGAAGGCCTTCTTTTCCGCCTTTTGCTTCTTGGTCAGCTTCTTCGGCATCGCGACGACGGTCGAGGAAGAGACGTCAGCGGCTCGATGACAGCCTCGACTCGACGGCACGTCAAAAGGGTGTGGACGCGGAGAGCGGCTCTTCTGGTGCGGGCGAGAATGGGTGGGGATGGCCTTTCGATGCAACTTTATTTCACGCCGCCGATGCGCCGTGGAAACGGCGGATATATCGACCGGTGGCAGGCCGGAGCGCGCGTCGCTCTTCCGACATCGGCCGTCCAAAACGAGAGCACCAAGGACGGGGTCTCGCCTCTAAGGGAGGGTTTCCCGCTAGTTTCGCGGTGAACTTTCCGCCCGCAGCGGCGGAATGAAGCGTCAGGCGGCGGGAACTCGCATCGGAGCGTTGCCCCCGTCATCAAAGGGGAAGATGGAGCAAAACAGCCTCCAGCGAAGTTTCCGCCCAGATCTGGAGGCTGCAGCGCTCCTGAGCAGCAGACGGACAGGAAAAGATCACTAGTCTGGGCAGAAACAGACCGAGAGCTCCGCAGAGGCCCGGCCGCCGCTGCCGTGACCGTCTCTCTCTCTTTCTCGCCACAGGATGGAGCGCGTTCTGGTCGTTGCCTTCAGCAGCAATGACGAGCGTGTTGTTGCGTTCGACCTTGAGACGGGAGCTTCGGTGATGACCTACAAAGGAAACCATTGGCGAGCCGTCATGGCTGGACGCAACTCGGCCGCCGTCGCTGCTGTAGAGCGAGGTCCCGCTGACACACCGTCCGCGACCCACAAAACCACCGTTTTTCGTTTCCATCACAGCGGGCCTAATTCGGCCACGATCATCGGCCCCCACCGGTTTGCTGCCGCCCAGTCAGACGCGAAGAGTATGGTGTCATGGGGCTGGCACCGGGAGCACCCCGAGACGCGGTCGTTCGCCACCGAGCCGCTCGTGAGTCTGGCCGGGAGCCCGTGCGGCGCACTCGTGGCCGCCGGGGGGGTATCCGGGGCTGTTCGCCTGTGGTGCGCCGCCACGGGTCATCTGCTTCGCGAGTGGACGGCCCACTACCGGTCGACGACCTGCCTCGCCTTTTCCACCGACGGGGCGCGGCTCGTTACGGGCGGGGAAGACACCGTTGTGCGGGCGTGGGACACTGCTGACCTCGCTGACGCCGGCCGCGCCGAGGGCGAGTCGGCAGGGGTGCGCCCCTCGGGCGTCGTCAACGAGCACACGTTGCCCATCACTGGCCTGGCTCTGGGACACAGCGGGGGTCTGGGCCTAGTGGCGGCATGCAGCGCGGACGCGTCGTGGACGCTCTCGTCACTCGCTTACGGGCTACGCGTCCTCCGCAAGGGCACCCTGCCAGGACCGGCGACGTGCGTGGCCATCGATTCCTTTGAGCACGCCATCTACATCGGAATGGACGACGGGCGAGTCGCCGCTGTTCCGCTGCTTGATGGCACCTTGGGGACTGCGGCTACGACGGCGTCGGCGACAGCTGATGCCGATGCTGACCAGGGCGACGGCGCAGGCCCCCGGTCGTGGGTCTTTCGCCCCCACCGGACGCGCGTCCACGCCATCGCTGCGTCTCCGTGTGGCACGGTCATCCTGACAGGAGGAGATGAGGGCGCTGTGCGGTGGTCGGACCCGGGCACGGGGCAGGTTCTGCGCGAGGCGTGGCATCCCGGCCGGGGCGGCCCATCGGGGGGTGGGGGGGGAAAGGTGCCCGTTACGTCGCTCATAGTGCTGCCCCGCCCGCTATTTTCCGCCACGTCAGCTGGGCGCGACGACTCAAATGGCGACAGTGGCGAGGCACGGACGCCCTCTGGCATCGATGCCGCGGGGTCGGCGGCGGCAGGTCGGGCGGGCCCTCCCGTCCCGGGCCGGCCCCTCGCCGTCCTTGCCAAGCATCCCGGCGTGGCCGCCGCTGGCGCCGGGGTGGCCGCTTCGTGGGATGGGCCGCCGGTACCACTCGGGCTGTAGATATGAGGGTGGGCGAGTTTGATATTCTTCAATGGAGCAGCTACAGCATCCTTACTTAGAGCAGGCCGTCGGGGTCAGGCTCAGGGTCAGTGATGACCTGCGCTCGCTGCCTTGCCTCCCGCGCCTCGGCTCGCTTGCGCTTGCGGTCTTGGTCAGCCTTGCGCTTTTGCACGGGTCGGTTGGCCTCACGTGTGCAGGGGACAATGCCAGACGCGGCGAGCTCGGCCTCGAGGTCGAACGTGTGCCGCGGCATCGGCAGTGCGTGCTCAAGGAGGGCGGTCATGTCCTCATCGAGCTGGCACTCAACCGGCTGATAGGGCGTCTGCAGGTCCCGCGGAAAGGCCACGAGGCACGACTCGCGCCCAGACCATATCAGATATATCTTGCGCTCTCGCGCGAGGGCCTCGAGGTCATCCTGGCACTGACTGCTGCTTGTGTGAGAGTCTTGGAGCTCCAGCACAGGGATGCCATACCGGTGCTTGTCCCGGTCGGCCTCTGGCACACCCGCTCGCTCTTGCGCGCCGGGTGCCGTCCGGGCCGACTCACGCTGAACGGCAAGCAGCAGGGCCTCCTTGTTGGTGACATCGTATTTCGGCCGGTAGGTGTACGCTTCGGATAGGTCATCATGAGCGATTCGGGGGTTGGACCGAAGCGCCGCCCGCAGTCCTGCGGGGCGATCCCCGGCAACGTCCACGCGGCACTGGATCCGCAGGTCATCAGGTCCGAGGGGACGATCCGACCGGCGTAGGGCATCGAGCACGGCCTTGACTCCTTTCTGGACTTCGATCCGTGCCCGCTCCTCAGCTGTTTGCACGCGCGCCGCGAACGCTCCGTGCGCGCCGGGCACGCCCCCCTGCGGCACGCCGCGAACCCGCTCCTCTTCCCTGTCGTATGTGGCGCGAAGAGTAGATCGAGATGGCAGCGGCAGCAAATCTGGCGGCAGAGGCGGCGGCGGCATCACTGCCAAGCAGCGCCCTCTCGGCCCAGCTCGCCTGCGCCTGGCCTCGGCAGCCTTGCGCCGCGCCGCCTCCGCCGCCGTCTTGGCCTTGGCCTTGGCGTCCCTCTTCAGTCTGCGATCAACCTGGTCGGCCAGTGTGGCCTTTAGACCTGCCGACATCGTGGCAAGCGCTTGTTCCGGCGAGAGCGAGTGAGAGGCGCCGACACAGACCACCAGGGTCAGTGCCGCTCGTAAAAGCGCCCAGGCGCCGAGGGGCGACGAGCCGCCACCGACGCGGAAGTTGCCAGCACAAACTTTGCCTCGAGGGTGGATGGTGACGGGAAACGGAACTCCTTCAATTCTCGAGCCCGACATCGAGACGTCGCCGAGGTCATGGTTTGCTGGCCTATGTTGCTAGCTTAGGCACTTCCTGGCCGGGTTTCGCGGTCTCTTCCGATGGCAATGCGCCGAGCGGCCGCTCTTGTCGGGCGCGGTGCCGGACTTCGTCTGCTCTCGGGCCAGGCGAGGTTGCGCGGCGCGCTGCCTTCTTTGTTCCCGGCCGCCCCCGCAGAACTTCGATCGGGGGCCTTGTCGGCCTCTTTCTGGACATAGGGAATAAACCTCGCGTGGAGACGCTTCGAGTGCCCTTAAACGTTGTTTCCCGCCTCCCATCCGCGTAATCCCAGGGAACCATCACACACGGCGCCCTCGGCGCTGCCAGCTTCGCATCCGGTGCGACGACGGTGACGCAGATTGGCGGCTACACCGTCATCGACCATGACTACGATGCCGTGGTCGTGGGCGCCGGAGGTGCAGGCCTCCGGGCGGCCATCGGCCTGGCTGAGGGCGGTTTCCGCACGGCTGTTGTGACCAAGCTCTTCCCCACGCGGTCCCACACGGTTGCTGCACAGGGCGGCATCAACGCCGCCCTGGGCAACATGACCGAGGACGACTGGCGTTGGCATGCGTACGATACGGTGAAAGGGTCCGACTGGCTTGGCGACCAGGACGCCATCCAGTACATGTGCAGGGAGGCCCCCAAGGCTGTGGTCGAGCTCGAAAACTACGGCATGCCCTTCTCGCGCACTGAAGAGGGCAAAATTTATCAGCGCGCATTCGGCGGCCAGTCCCTTGACTTTGGCAAGGGAGGTCAGGCCTACCGATGCTGTGCTGCGGCCGATCGCACTGGCCACGCCATGCTCCACACCCTCTACGGGGCTGCCCTAAAGCACCGCACGTCCTTCTTCGTCGAGTACTTTGCGCTCGACCTCATCATGTCGACGGACGGCAAGCGATGCGTCGGGGTTATCGCCCTCTGCATGGAGGACGGCACGCTGCACCGCTTCCGTTGTCAACAGACGGTGCTGGCCACGGGGGGCTACGGCCGGGCTTGGTTCTCGGCAACGAGCGCCCACACGTGTACGGGCGATGGTGGGGCCATGGTCGCCCGCGCTGGCCTGCCCCTCCAGGATATGGAGTTTGTGCAGTTCCACCCCACGGGCATCTATGGTGCGGGGTGCTTGATCACTGAGGGCAGCCGTGGCGAGGGGGGTATCCTCCGCAACTCGGAGGGTGAGCGTTTCATGGAGCGCTACGCGCCGACAGCCAAGGACCTTGCATCTCGTGATGTCGTCTCGCGGAGCATGACGCTCGAAATCCGGGAGGGTCGTGGCTGCGGGCCCGAGGGCGACCACATCTTCCTCCATCTCAACCACCTCCCGCCCGAGCTACTCGCGGAGCGCCTCCCGGGCATATCTGAGACAGCTGCCATCTTTGCCGGGGTCGATGTTACCCGCGAGCCCATTCCTGTCATCCCCACCGTCCACTACAACATGGGTGGCATCCCCACCAACCACCACGGCGAGGTCCTCAGCCCCACGGCTGAGGACCCCGACGCCACTGTCCCTGGCCTCATGGCCGCCGGCGAGGCCGCTTGCGCGTCCGTCCATGGCGCCAACCGTCTCGGTGCAAACTCCCTCCTCGACATCGTCGTCTTTGGCCGGGCCTGCGCCAACCGCACTGTCGAGAAGCTTCAGCCCGGTGGTGCACTGGCGCCGCTCCCTGCCGATGCGGGCGCGCGCACCATCGCACGCCTAGATGCTCTCCGGGCCAGTGGGTCGGCGTCGACGCCGACGGCCGACCTCCGACTCCGACTGCAAAAGACCATGCAGGCCCACGCCGCTGTCTTCCGCACTTCCGAGTCGCTCAAGGAGGGGTGTGAGAAGGTCGACGAGTGCTTTGATGCCCTCGCCGACGTCCGTGTCATGGACAAGGGCCTTGTGTGGAACACAGACCTCATCGAGGCCCTCGAGCTCGAGAACCTTCTCGTCAACGCCCAGCTCACCGTCCATTCGGCCGAGCGCCGCAAGGAGTCGCGCGGCGCTCACTCTCACGAGGACTTCCCAGACCGAAACGACGATGAGTGGATCCGCCACACACTCGGCTATGCAGACCTCTCTGGAAATGGGCGTCGTGGGCTCAAGATCGACTACCGGCCGGTGCACATGCAGCCTTTGGACGACGAGATGGAGCACGTTCCGCCATTCGCGCGCGTCTACTGAGATTGGGTGGTGCGCAGGACTGTTGGCTGGTCGCAGTCAAGTGTGGTTCGTCAAGTCCCCTCCCCCACTCAAACTACCTCACAGCTCGAGCAGGTCCTGCTCCACAGGCGCCTTTGCGCTCTGCACGCGAAAGGTCGACGTCGGCGCGCGCGCCGGCGCCGGCGTCTGCGCCGCCGGGACTGGCACGGAAGACCCCCCCCCCCCCCCAACGGGCCCCCCCCCGTGCCCTGCTGGCGCTGCCTGTGGGCGCATGACCCCGTCCCACCCGATCCGCGGGCTGCCGCCATAGTGCTGTTCCGCGCTTTCGAGCGCGACGTTGCGCATGCGCGTCGACAGAGCCGGGGTGGAATCGCCGAGCGCGGGCCGGGCCGCCGCAGGCGTGTCAATGTCGCTCATGGTGTCGCGCAACGGTGTGTGCCGGGGCGCAGCCGTCGTGGGCGCCTCCATGTCGAGGAGGTCCGGGACGTCCCGCGCCGAGTCGAGCCCCGATGGCGGCCCGGGCGCTCGGAGGCGCCCCAGCCGGCCACTCGCAGCGGCGGCAGCAGCAGCGGCAGCGGCGCGGGCCGCGGCGGCGGGGTCAGGGCGGACGACGCCTGCCTTGTCTGCCATGACGGCAAACTCAGTCTGCACGTTTTGTAGCATCTCCAGCGCCTCCAGCCCTGCCATCAGCGCGGCCTCCGACTGAGCCCCATCCTCCTGAAAGTCTCCGGCGAGGCCGCGCACCTGGGCCTCAAGGGAGGCCAGCTTGTCCGCCAGGTCATATGCTGACGACGTGACCTCCGCGTCGAGTCGTGACAGGTCCTGACCCGACAGAGCGATTATCTCCCACAAAAAGGACGCCGCGTCGCGCGACAGCTGCGCCAGCGCCGCCATGTCCTCCGTCTGCGTGGGGACGCGTTGCTCCACCTGGCGCGGCGCGCCAGCCCCGATGCGGCGCTCGGCACGGCGGCCCAGCATCTCGGCGCGCCGGGCGTCTCCAGCGCGGCGCCGCGCGTCGTTGATGACTTCCGTGTCGGCGGTCGGGAGCATGCCGACGCCTCCACCACCGCCGCCGCCGAAATAGCCGCCGCCTCCGCCTCCTTCTCCTCCTCCAAACGACGAAACAGGGGTGCCGTCGACCCGGTACCGCGTGTCATCGTACCCTCCTGCGAGAGGACGGGGGGCGGGGCAGGTCTCACCTATCCTGGTCGGGCCTGACGCGACGAGGTGCCACGTAGTGGATCCACGAGGCGTCGCTGTACGTATTCCCTGCCCCCGCGTCCTGACGGGGCAGGGGGCTGACGAGGCCAGCCGGCCTCGGACAAGGCTTGCCGACCTTGGCCCCCCCGAACCGGACCGGAAGGCGGCAAAGCGGACGCGTTCCCGTCCCTGCCAGAGACAAGCGGGCCGCGAAGATCAGAAAGCCTGCCTCCGCCCCGCGCGGATGGCCCGAGGGACCGGCGCATGTGTGCCCACGGCAACGCGCCCGTCAGACACCTCTCCAGCGCGCCGAAGATACGCCACGCGTGCGTCCTGCGGAGAGCGCTCCACTATTCGCTAAATATCGGCTCACTCGCCGCTGCCCCCCCCTTCCATAAGCGGCTGGTCAAGCGCGTCCAGGTGGGCATAGCCACCCGAGGGCTTGCCGCCCAGGGCAGACTTCAGCCGGCCCAGCAGCTGGCCGTATCTCTCCTTCATGCTGCTCATATTGGCAGCAGCAGGTGGCGACAACGGTGTTGACGGCAACACGGGGGTCGGCAGTTGGGTAGAGGGGGCCATCTCTTGCATCCGTGGTGGCAAGGAGAGAGGGCAGTGTGGGAGAGCGGGAGGCGGGAAGTGGGTGCCCGCAACGCCCTCCAAGCTACACTAAGCGAGATCTATCCCAGCTCCGACAAATTCGAATTGATCAAAACGCATTACTGGCCGATTATCGATCGCCTAGAGTCGCTCTTCAGTGCGTCCGAGGAAGGCGACTGCAGTGGGTGCGACGTAGCAAAACGCGCCCTGGCGGTCGACTCGACGCTCTAGGCAGCCTCTTCGCGCGTCTTCGATCATATCACAGCTTATTTGTTCACGTAGGGGGCATTTGCGGTGGTCGCGTCTCGCCATCGACTCGCCTCCGTCTAACTGACGCAGGCCCCCCTTTGGCTGCCCAAAAGACGCACTTCGACGCCGCCGTCCTGAGCGCGGACCCGCGTGCGATGATGTCTCCCCCCCCTTCCCCCTCTCCCCCTTCCCATTCACCCCATCTCCTGTCCAACCTGCATCGCGCCGACACATGGTCGGTTCTCGAGGCCGCCACCACTGCCGGCCATGGCGATCGACTCGCCGTTGCAGGCCCCGGGCTTCGGCTGACCTTCGCCGAGCTCAGGTCGACGTCGGCACTCCTCGCCCAGTCCCTCGCCCGCGGCCCCGCGCGTGTTCGTCGGGGCGACGCCGTCGCCGTTGTATCTCCCAACTGTCCCGAGGTCGTCGTCGCTCATTTCGCCCTTGCTGCCCTTCACGCTGTATGCGTGAACGTCCCGCCGACCCTCGCCGCACCCGAGCTGGCCCGCATCTTGTCAGGGGCTGGCACCGTCGCCGTGATCGCGTGCTCGGGCACCCGCCCCGTACTCGAACGCGTCCTCGTCGGCGATCTCGGTGCCGCCGTTGCCCACCGTGTCTGGCTCCAGCCCGATGGCCTTGCCGCGTGGCTGGAGCAGGCCGACGTGGCCACGCCTCCGCCGCCCCTGCCACTACTGTCACCTGTTCGCGGCTGCGCCAGCATCGCTGCACCCTCAGCACTGCTCTACCTTGCATCGTGGCGCAAGGGAAGCGCCGAGGACGCGCCCGAACCGAGCGACTCGGACCTTGCTGCCGCTCTCGCGGGCGCCACACGGCGCCTTGGCGGCGACGTGAGCCGGACCGCCGCCGGCGTTCGGGCAGTCGCTGCCGTCTCGGCCCTGCGACGCGGCGACCCCTTTGGCGCTTTTATCTGCGCCGACCCGACACTCATCAAGGTCGATGACGGGACCACGCCCCTCCTTCTTCCCAGGCCGGGCGCCGGGGTCGCCTCCGCTCCCCATGCCTCGGTCACCCTGTCCCCCGATGACGTTTTCCACCTCTACCCGACTTCGGGCTCCACCGGTGCCCCCAAGCAGGAAAGACAACCAACCATCCATCCATCCATCCATCCATCCATCAATCAATCAATCAATCAATCAATCAATCAATCAATCAATCAATCAATCAATCAATTAATCCATCCATCCATCCATCCATCCATCCATCCATCCAGGTTCCCCTAACCCATGCTGCCGTCCTTCGGCATGCCCTCGGCTGCGCCGTTGAGCATGGCCTAACCGCGACGGACGCGTGGGCCCACATTGCTCCCCTTTTCCACGTCGTCGACGCCTTTGCGGTGGTGGCGCTTGCCGCCGTCGGCGGCGCATCCTTGTTTGGAGCGCGGCGCTTCGACGCCGCCGGCGCCGCCCGGCTCATCGCAGGCATCGACGGGCCGCCTGCCACCATCACCCACGTCGCATCGACTATGCTCACCCTCATCGCTCGCCACCCCGAGACGTCTGCACTCTCGGCCCGCGGGCGCTTTCGCGCCCTTCGATCTATATCATGCGGTGGCAGTGCGGCCGACCCCCGCTCCCTCCGTCTCGCCTGCTCCCTATTTGGCGAGAGGATGGAGCTGAGGGGATCCACGTTGACCTTCATTCGTCACCCCTTGTCGCCTCTCGTCCCGCTCCGCCCTGACCCTCGTCCTCACTTCGCCCCCCCAGGCTGCCCCGTGTTTGTGACCTACGGCACCACTGAGTCCGGGGGCAAGATCAGCGTCGGAGTCCCCATCGACAGGGCCACGCACGTCGTATCGGACCCAGAAGCCATTGTAGCCGCCATGCCGGACGCTGGACGTCCATTTCTCCTGGCCGACGTCAGGGTGGTCAATCAGGCAGGGGCGGACGTCGAGCCCGGCGACCACGGCGAAATTCTCGTGGCTGGGCCTGGGCTCATGTCGGGATACGCTGGAGACGGGGGCACTGAGGCAACGGCCTCGGCCTTTGCGCCTGGAGGTTGGCTCCGAACCGGGGACGTCGGCGCCTTCGACATCACCGACCTCAGCCCCGACCTTGAGGGGCCGCGCCTCGCCGTCCTCGACCGGATCAAGGACATGGCCCTGGTGGGCGGCGAGAACGTCTTCATGGCCGAGGTCGAAGCCGCGCTTCTCACCGACGTCCGCCTCTCGGCCGCAACAGCCGTGGTCCTTCCGGACGCCGGTTTGATGGGCGAACGGATTGAGGCCGCCATCGTCCTTAGCGGGGAGGCCGCCTCCGAGGTAACCTCATCTTCACTGCTGGCGTCTGTGCGCGCCACTGTGGCCTCGCACAAGGTCCCTGCCCGCCTCTGGATTGCCGCCAATGGCCTTCCAAAGACGGCTACTGGGAAGGTGCGTCGGGCCGAGTGCCAGGCTGGGGTCCGAGCCGCCGTCGCGGCCGATCGGCGCCTCCGCCTTGGGCCAGCCCCGGCTGTCAACCTAGCCGCCTCCGCCTGTGCGGTGGGACGTATCGTCGGCGTGCCGTCCGCAGCCTGCGGTCCCCTGCCGACCGACTGGCGCGGCGTCACGCTGCCCGGATGGACGCAAATTGTACTGGCGTCGTCGCCCACCGCCGCTCGTGCCGCGGTAGACAACTTGGTCCTCGCGCGGGCGTTGTCCGCCACTGGGGGCAAGCCCGGCAGCAAACTCGGCGACCTCGCACCTTCAGTTCTGTTCCTCGTGGAGGAGACGGCCGACGGTTACGAAGCATCGAGCCTGGTGTCAGATCTGCGCGCAGCGTACGGCGTCCAGGGGCGCGTTGCTGTGGTTGACGCCAACTTTCACGCCGAGCTCTCCTCGCTTGGTGGATCCCCCGACGGATCCCCCACATTTATGCTCGAGGCCGCTGACGCCGAGGCCGTACTGGTCCGCGCATTGGTCGGCCTTCCTGACGTCTGCGGCGTCTCGTTCATCCAGGCGGCGGCCCCAGAGCCTCCTGTCGCCGCTCAGGCACCCTCCACCTCGGCCTCTGACGATGTCCTGGCACGCGTCCTTGGCGTTCTCGAGGGCCTTCTCGGTCAGCCCGTTGACCCCGCCGCCCCTCTCCTTGACGCTGGGCTCGACTCGTCTGGAGCAACCACTGCGGTCGGCCTGCTCTCCGATGCGTTCGGAATGACGCTCCCGGGAACCCTCGTCTTTGACTCCTCTACCGCCTTGGGTGTCGCCCGCATAATTGTAGAGCAGCTCCGGCGGCAAGAGGCCCTCGCCCCTACTGCCGATCCAGCGACGCCATGGTTGCCGCAACTGGGGACCGGCAGCGGCCTCAAAGACGTCGTCGCGCATGTGCGGGACGCCCTGCGCCGGGCGCAGACGGCAGTCGGGCTCGCCAGCAACGTAGACGGAGATGACGTCTCCCTGACATCCGACCTCGGGCTCGATTCGGCCATGGCCAGCCCCTTCGCTCGTGCCCTGTCGGCCGCCCTCGGTCTCCACAAGACCCTCCCGTCGACGCTTATCTACGACTTTCCTTCGGTGGGTGACCTTGTACACCACGTGGCAGGTCTAATGACGCCCTCCCTCGACATCCGCGATGACGAGACCGCCCGGAAGATGCCTGGCCTGACTTCCGCATCTATCCTCACTCCGTCGCCGACGTCGGGGGCTCACGTTGCTGTCGTAGATATGGTGTGCGCGGCACCCGGGGCCTGGAGCCGAGGCACCGACGACCTCTGGGGTCGGCTATCGCTTGGATCTTTCTATTCTATCGGGGACGCCGTGACTCAGGTCCCCCTCGGGCGCTGGGACACCGATGGGCCGCGCGGCGCACTCTCTGCTGCTTGTCTGCCCGACACCTATTTGACCCCAGCCTTCGGTGCCTTTCTAAGGGGCGCCGAGCGCTTCGACGCGCCCGCTTTTGGTCTCTCCGCGGCAGAGGCAGCCGTGATCGATCCGCAGCAGCGCCTTACGATAGAGGCCTTTGCCCGCGCCTTCACGTGCGACCCGTGCGCCCCGCCGCCCGACCGTGCCACAGCCATCTTCGTTGGATGCTCCCAGGTGGATCATGCCAAGCTAAGCGTCGCTGTCGGGGCACACATCGGTTCGGCGTACCACGCCACGGGCAACCACCTCTCGGTACTCGGCGGGCGGGTGTCCTACACCTTTGGCCTCTGCGGGCAGTCAGCGACGGTCGACACTGCGTGCTCGTCGTCGATGGTGGCGACGGCCCTCGCCGTCGAGGGGCTTCGGCTGGGCCACGGCATCGAGGCTGCATCTTTGGGCGTCAACCTGACGCTCGATCCGGCCTGGACCTCGGCCTGTGCCGTCTCCGGCATGCTGTCCCCGGCCGGTCGGTGCAAGACCCTCGACGCGTCGGCTGACGGTTACGTTCGCGCCGAGGCGGCTGTGTGCCTCCGCCTCGCCGCTGCCAGCGCTGGCGGACGTCGGGCCCTCGCCCTCGTCACGTCGGTGAAATCGTGGCAGGACGGGCGGTCTGCATCGCTGACGGCGCCGAACGGGCCGTCACAGAGCAGCGCCATCCGGACCTTACTTTCAAACGCCGAGGCGGCGATCCCTGACGTGGCCGCGTGGGAGCTGCACGGTACAGGCACAGCCCTCGGCGACCCAATCGAGATTGGAGCGCTGACGTCCGCTCTACCCACAGGCCACGCCCGCATGACGCTCTCGGCACTCAAGTCCACTCTGGGACACGCTGAACCCGCGGCGGGTGGGCTAGGCATCGTTGCGGCAGTGTCGGCGCTCCTCGATCGAGAGCTCCTCAGGGCCCTCCACCTGCGCTCGCTCAACCCCCATGTCGCAAATGCGTTTGCCTCCGTCACTGCATTCTCGATTCCCCGCCAGCGGGCGCCTGCGCTGGGACTGCTTCCCTCCCAGCCCCGCATGCCCCGCATGCACGGCGTCTCAGCCTTCGCCTTCTCCGGCACAAACTCGGCCGTGCTGCTCCAGGGGACAGACGGGGCCAAGTTGGCGGACTCTGCGACGGAGGCTAGCCGATGGGCTCCAGCATGGTGTGACCTACTCCAACCACTCCACCCTCTCATTGTCACGGTGCACGTCTCCCCTTCCGTTGGACGCACAACCTTTGCGCTTGACACCACCTCTGCAGTTCGCCACGCACATTTTCAGGATCACGTTGTCCGCGGGAAGCCACTGCTGCCGGGCGTGACGACTACCGACACGCTAGGGGCGGCGGTGCGGGCCCTGGGCGAGTGCAGCGGGGCTGGCGAAGGCCTCGACAGGCTCCTCATGGTTGACATTTCGCTTGTCTCGCCCCTGGTGCTGGGAAGTCGCGACCAGTCGTGGGTGACAGTGGACCTGGTCGCGGGGCAGACGACACTGACGACGGCTCTTACCGGCGGATCCCTCCGCGAAGTAGCAGCGGCTACCATCTCGAGCTGTCTCCAAACGGAGGCATCCCAGTGGGGCCCGAGAAACATGTCTTCCCTTGCACCCGGTTGCACCCTTCCATGGCGGCAGGGCAACACCATGGCGCCGGGTTCCTTCTCTCAGGTTGCTGAGCCGCCGGCCTCTGGTTCCCAGCTCGGCGGATGGACAGCAGCGCCTCCTGCAGTTGCCGACGCTGCACTCCAGCTTGGTGCCATCGGCTGTGGAACAATCACCGGAGCCCCTGTGCCTATCTCAATAGAGGCTGCACAGCTGGCACGAGCCGGTGGAGCCCCAGCTGCAACCTACGTCACAGCGTCTGCGGTCCGCCCGCTAACAATTCATGTGCATGAGGGATCTTGGGGCACAAGCATCATGCTGTCCAGGATCACCACCAAGGACATGGGAATGTGGAGGGGGCCGATACCGGTGCCTGCAAGCCGGACGATTCTTTACCACGCAAGCGAGACTGTCATCACACCAGCACTGGCATCACAAAAACAGCGCTTCATTAGCATTCCCAGGAGTGCATCAGTTGCGGCAGCAACACTGTGCGCCTGGCGAAATGGCCGAACGGAGACAAATCATGACCATGCCCACGACAACAATGCAGCAAGTACCAATCCCATCGCTGTTGCGATCCTTGATGTTGCACACTCAGAGTCGCCAACTCGTGAACACCCAAGAGCAGCGCTAATTGGAACGACAAATGGGAGCAGAACCGAGATGATATTGGGAAATGCTGAGGCACACCAGAACAGCACCCCATATTCCATCATCCCTCGGCCACCCGGGACGCTGGACAGTCTGCGGGCGGAGCCGGCGCCACATGGCCCGCTGGCGCCCGGGACGGTGCGGGTGGGGGTGCGGGCCGTGGGGCTCAACTTCCGGGACCTGCTCGGCGTGCTGGGGGCCTATCCCGGGGACCCGGG
>Ga0181573_10001311_pt1 | contig 24757 bp, 19 predicted proteins | sample 101ome_25_FD_148643 | JGI IMG/M metagenome (GOLD analysis project Ga0181573, IMG submission 148643) | Coastal salt marsh microbial communities from the Groves Creek Marsh, Skidaway Island, Georgia - 101409BT metaG (spades assembly) | ecosystem: Environmental > Aquatic > Marine > Intertidal zone...
TCCGGTGGGCAGTCATTTTATGGCGGCACCCGGAGCCGATAGAACCTTGTATGAGCTTGCTTTTGAGTTGGAGGCCGCTCAACCCTGGGCCAGCCGCAGACCACCGATGCCTCTTCCGTAGCTGTCCTAAGTATAAGAATTATAAATGGGGTGTTGCAAGTAACTGGGCGTCCAGAAAGTAATCGCGGAACCTGAGATCGTGCATACAGACTCGGGCAGTGCCTGCGGTTAGCACGTGCATTGCAGGTCCTGTAGATCTTTTTCGTTCACCTTCGAAACCTGGCACGAACAACTCTGTACCAACGAATTTCTCAGTGGCTTCCTTGCTGATTGAGTGCTGTTGAACTGGAATCCTTCCCAGCGAAAAGAGGCAATGACTTCGGTGACGCTCTGGTCGGTGGTGCTAGGTGTGGCAGGGCGGGGGTGTTCTGTTCCTTGCTCTCAAGATGAGCCAGAATTCTATCGATGATGTCCTGGTCTTCGATGCACGCGATAACTCTGACAGATCCACCGCAGCGACCACAAACTGCAATATCGATATTGAATACTCGCTTGAGTCGCTGGGCCCAGGACATCGCGACGTGCCGTTCAGCGGGTGAGCGAACTTCAGTATTGGCGATTCGTTTCACTCCCTTGCCACGTTTGGCCGGAGTAACCTCTCCACGCCATCGGTGGTTCGGTGCCAGTACTCCGTGGTAGCGAGTGAGATTGACCCTGGGCTTGGGAACCAGTGCCGCCAATCTGGCCATGAAATCCACCGGACGGATGGCCGCCCCATCGAAGGCCACTTGTGTCGTTCCATCCCGGTACGGTGTCTTCAGGCTGTAAACCACCTTGCCTGTGGAACTCAGTGAAAGTCGGGGAACTGCCACCGCTGGCCAGGCGATGTACCGGCAGAGTCGCTCCCGTTTATCCTTTTGATGCCCCTCACAGCTCACGCCAGCGTGGAGTGAGAAGCCGTTGGCCTTGGCGACGCGTTCCAGTCCGGCATCAGGCCGGTCGAATGGGCGGATGGTGCGAATCATGAAGGCCTCACCAAAACCGATACGACGAAAACCTGTTCGCTGATAGTAAGCGGTCAGTCCGTCAAGGTAGGTGGATGCGCAGGCTGCTGACAATGCTCGTAACGTCTTCATGATCAATGCCTCAAATAGCAAATGCTCGGTTACCGTCCATAGTTCGCCGGGAGGAGGAACTCAAACGGCGATGCTTCGCTTCCGCGCTCACACGGCACTTCGATGAGCACTGGTCCATTACCAGGGTTGTCTATGACTTCGCGCAACAATGACATCAACTGCTCGGGCGATTCTGCCCGGTCGCCTCTGGCGCCAAAACTCTCGGCGAGCTTGACGAAATCAGGGTTGCGCAATTCTGATCCGTGCACATGTCCGTCATAGAAGTTGATTTGATCGCGACGCACATTGCCGAAGCTATTGTTGTTGAACACCAAAGTGATCAGATCGATCTGATATTGAACGGCAGTTGCCAATTCCTGCACGCCGAACATGAAGCCGCCGTCACCGGCGATAGAGACCACTGGCGTATCCGGATTAGCGATTTTGACACCGAGCGCGGTTTGGAAGCCGTGGCCAAGGTTTCCCTGAAAACCGCAGGTGACCAGCTTGCGTGGCTCGTAGATGGGGAATCCGTAATACGAAGCGAATCCGACCTGCGAGATCTCCTCTACGATAAATGACTCGCGTGGCAGCGCCTCACGCATAGCATTCAGATAGCTCATCTGCGGCTGGATTTTCTGGATCTCGGCCCAGCTGCTGGCTTTAATCGATTCGAATTCAGCTACGCGACTGGGCGGCGCCTCGTATTGCTCAGATAGCTCCTCCAGCAGGGCGCTTACTGCGAGCTTTGAATCCGAGACGATGCCGATATCGCCGCGCAGTCGCACGGACTGGGTAGGGTCAATGTCGATTCTGACCATCGAATGATTGGCAATACCCTCCTGCCAGCGAAACGCGGGTAGCTCGAGCCGAGTGCCGATGCCAATCATCAGGTCGATGCCGGGGTAGTATTTGTATCCTGCGGCGCAGTTAAATCCGTAGGGCGTGTCATCGCCAACAATCCCTCGACCACCGCGGAACGATACCACTGGGGCCTGCAGTAGCTCAGCAAGACGTTTCACTTCTTTGTGGGCGTGAACAGCACCGCTGCCGACGTAGATCATGGGCTTTTTCGCGCCACGGATCAGCTTGGCAGCGGCACTGATTTTGGACGGCTCAGGTTCGATCTCGCTGCCCGCGTAGTAAGGGGTATCAACGTCGATGTTCGCTTTTTGGGCAAGAACGTCCATGGGTACTTCCAGTGCAACTGGCTGTATGCGACCGCTGCTCAGGTTCCTGAATGCCTCTTGAACAAGTGCTGGAGCGTCCGCTGCATGATCGATGCGGGCGGCCCACTTGGTCAGCGTTCGCAGGGTGTTCAACTGGTCCGGCAGTTCATGCAGCATGCCATGGCCGACCCCCAGAAACTCGCTCGGAACCTGGCCGGTTATACAAAGCACCGGCGCGTTGTGCGCAGTGCATAGTGCTGCAGCTGTGTTCAGTACGCCCGGCCCCGGGACCACGCAGTATGCACCGACTTTTCCAGTCGATTTTGCATAGCCATAGGCCATATACGCAGCACCTTGTTCGTGCCGCGACACATACAGCTTGATGCGATCACGGTATTTATAAAGAGCGTCAAAAAATGCGTAGGTCTGCGCGCCGGGAATGCCAAATATCGCTTCAACGCCGTTTTTGACCAGCAATTCGACCATTGCCTCTGAGGCGGTCATTCGTGCCATTTCGATCAAGTCTCTGGATTCGTTTCGAATGTTATGCGATGGGCGGTGCGTACAATTACGTGTTCGAGCTGAAACAGGCTGCAGCCATGAAGATTTGAGGTCAGAAGCCTTCGCGCTCTCGCTGAGTCGCCGGTCCGGAATAGAGCGCTTAGCCAAAAGGTCTTTACCCAATTTCTCATATGTGTACTCCTTAGGGAACATCAAACGTTTAACTGCCAGATAGATCAGGCGCGACCCAGTGGTGATACACCGGGTCGCGCCTATCCGAGGGGTCAGAAGTTATAGCTGAAAGAAGCTCCATAGGTGCGAATCGTGGCGCGGCTGACCTGGCAGCTGAATACGCCACTCAGCATACCCCGAGGTACGCCATCGCGAAGCGTCGCATTTCCGTTTTGGGCGCCACGAGAATGGCAGAAATGCTCGTCAGTCAGGTTGTTTCCGAATATGGATGCAGCGTACTGCAGTTCACTTCCAAACCGGTAGGTCACATTGGCGTTTACCGTGGTATACGAATCCTGGGTTTGGATCTTGTCGATGTCGGAATTACCTGCCGTCAGGGTGGCCGTGATGAAATCCTCAACGTGGTTAACATTGGCCTTGCGACCCTGTTGCGGGCCGACGGCGATCCGATACGACACGGAACTACCTAGCAGATGAGGCATGGCATCCGTGTCGTCTGCGGGCTGCAGTTCCAGCCAGGCGCTCTCGGTGTCCTGTTCGAGCAAGCCCTGGCGTTGCAGGCAGCGACCTACACGCTGACTGATCAGCTGAACCAGATCAACGAGCTCGTCTTTATTCGGTGCCTTTACGCGTTGAAACCGAGGGGGCCGGTTGTCGCGATAGACGTATACGCCATCCAGAAACAGGATGTGAAAGTGGATGTTGAGGTTGAGGGCTGATCCGAGTAGCACCAGTCTGGCAGCGCTCTCTGGTACGTAATTGTTGCCGCCGCCGAAGGTTTTCGGAGCCCAGGCATTTGCCGTGCTCGCCAGGCTTTTACGATTGTCTTCATTCAGACGTTTTTTGGCCCTGGCACCGGGTGCGACAGTGGAACCGTAGACAAAACCAGCGTCTTCGCTGGTCAGCATGCGCTCAAAGGCCTCTCGACTATTGGCTATCTGTGCCTGTGCGCGTTCCGAGAAATCCACTTTTGCTTTCTCAAAGCCCACTTTAACCGCCATGTCCAGATTGATGTCGGCGAGTGTATCGAGAGTTATGTTCATAGCTTCTTTGCCTCGACGGTATTTGAATTTGTCGCCGGGGACTATATCGCTTGATATCAAACTATTTTCAATCTAAAGGCTTTGTATTATAGGAATTCGGATGAAAATGGCTGTGGCTTGTGACTGATTTCTGAAATCCTAGAAATAGCGGCAATTGCGCTATTTTACCGGGCCATAACGGCGCTAGGATTTATGCCTGATGTATTAAGAATTCTACTTCTCGTAACAGGTACGACCAAAAGTAGGGATAGGTGATGAGTATTCTCGATGGAAAGGCGATAGCACAGGAGCTGCGCACTGAAGTTGCGCGAGAAGTGTCGAGGCTGAAAACGGAGCACGATCTTGAGGTGGGACTTGCTGTAGTCCTCGTGGGTGAAGATCCCGCCAGCGAGATTTACGTGCGCAACAAGAATCGGCAATCGCTAGAGGCGGGCATTGCCAGCTTCGAACATAAGATGAGCAGTGACACTCGCCAGGCGGATCTACTGGCAAAGATCGAGGCACTGAACTCGGACTCCGATGTGCACGGTATTCTCGTGCAGTTACCCCTTCCGGATCATCTGGATGAATCCGAGGTACTGAAGGCGATTCGGCCTGAAAAAGACGTGGACGGTTTTCACCCCGTGAACGTGGGTTTGTTAACCGCCGGATCTGATGAAGGCCTTGTACCTTGTACGCCCTTTGGTTGTGTTGCCCTGATCAAGAAAGCACTGGGTGACGATCTCTCTGGCAAGAATGCGGTAATTATTGGTCGCTCCAACATCGTTGGCAAACCCATGGCCAGCCTGCTGTTGAAGGAAAGTTGTACCGTCACCATCGCCCACTCAAGAACCGTCAACCTGCCTGACTTGTGCAGAACCGCCGATATTCTTGTCGCGGCAGTAGGCAGGGCCGAGATGGTCAAGGGAGACTGGATAAAGCCCGGGGCCACGCTCATTGATGTGGGTATCAACCGCATCGATAAACCCGAGGGTGGGAGTAAGTTACTGGGCGACGTTGATTTTGCTGAAGCCGCTGTAAAGGCTGGCGCAATTACGCCGGTACCGGGCGGGGTGGGACCGATGACAATTGCTTGTTTGTTGCGCAACGCAGTGGTTGCGGCCTGTCATCAAAACCAGGTAGATACCGGCCTTTAACAGGTTTGGGTCGAGCCATGCCGGCTCGCAAGACCGACTGAACCCCCCGGTGGCTTACCAGACCTTTTCTTCGAAAATCCAAGATATGCATCCCGATTTCCAAAGATTAAGACCTGCATGCTTTCTACACTGCTGATGTAACAGTGGAAAATCCATGGTAAGTGGGAACACAGGTATGGCGCAGCGGTATTCATTGCTCTCTCTGCTCAGGAACGGGTTGACCAGTAACAGGAACTGGCAGCCCACCTGGCGCAGCGTTGAGCCAAAAAATACCTACGATGTGGTCATTGTGGGTGGTGGTGGCCATGGACTCGCCACGGCTTACTACCTGGCCAGAAACCATGGCATAACCAATGTCGCTATCGTTGAAAAAGGCTGGATTGGCGGCGGTAATACCGGCAGAAACACCACAGCCATTCGCTCCAATTACTTCTACCGCGAAGCGACCGACTTTTTTGAACGCTCCCTGCAACTTTATGAAGGGCTGGGTAAGGAATTGAACTACAACATCATGCTGTCGCAGATTGGCGTGATGACCCTGGCACACAGTGAACACGAGATGGAGGGAATCCGGCGCTGGGCCAATGCCATCCAGATCAATGGCGTGGATTCAGAGTTTCTCGATATCGACCAGATCAGGGCAGAGCTTCCCATACTGAATACCTCTGACAACGCGCGATACCCGGTGGTGGGAGGGTTCGTGCAGCGCCGTGGTGGTGTGGCCAGGCACGATGCCATCGCCTGGGGCTATGCCAGAAGAGCCGACGAACTAGGCGTGGATGTTATTGAACAATGCGAGGTAACCGGGCTACTCCAGGCGGGAGGGCGTGTTGCCGGTGTCGAAACCTCCAAAGGCACCATCAATGCCGGCCAAGTGGTACTGGCGGTAGCGGGACATTCCAGTCACCTTGCCGCCATGGCCGATATCAAATTGCCGATTACCAGCATGGCACTTCAGGCCATGGTCTCAGAGCCACTGAAACCCTTTCTCAATACCATGGCTATTTCTTCGGTCTGCCATGCTTATGTAAGCCAGTCCGACCGGGGTGAATTGGTGATTGGCGGTAGCGCCGATGTGTACAACTCCTACGCCCAGCGCGGGGGCATTTCCGTGGTTGAAGAAAACTTACGTGCCCTGGTGGAGCTCTATCCCTGCCTGAGTCGTTTAAAGCTGATGCGACAGTGGGCGGGTATTGTCGATATCACGCCCGATACCTGTCCCATTATTGGTGTCACGCCTATGCAGGGGCTCTACATCAATGGCGGTTGGGGTACCGGCGGTTTCAAGGCAATACCAGCCGGTGGTGAAACCACGGCCTACACCGTGGCACATGACAGCCCACATCCACTAGTGGAGGCATTCGCACTTGATCGCTTTCGCAGTGGGGAACTGGTCAACGAGGCCGCCGCTTCCGGCGTAGCTCACTAGGGGAGGTCAGAGGTCGATGCAACAGATTGATTGCCCTTGGTGTGGGAAGCGTAATGAAGAGGAGTTCACCTGTGGTGGGGAACTGATCTCACGTCCACAGGTGCCTGAATCCGCCAGTGATCAGGAGTGGACTGACTATCTTTACTTTAGGAACAACCTGAAAGGGATACACACAGAGGTCTGGCGTCATACCGCAGGCTGCCGCATGTGGTTCATGTTGGAGCGAGATACCGTCAATCACGCTATATCCGCCGTCCACAAGCTGCAGCCGTGTGAGATATCTGGTGTGGGAGGCGAGGCGAATGAATAATCGACTATTCCGCCTGCCTCAAGGTGGAGAGATAAATCGGGAAAAGCCCATCCGCTTCAGTTTCAATGGCAAACGCTATAGCGGCTTTGAGGGCGATACGCTCGCCTCTGCCCTTCTGGCCAACGGCGTCAAGATACTGGGGCGTAGTTTTAAATATCACCGGCCCCGCGGCCTGTTCAGTGCAGGTATCGAAGAATGCAATGCGATTGTCCAACTGGATCGATCTCCTGATACCGAACCCAATGTTCGCGCCACAATGCTACCGATCAGTGAAGGCTTGCAAGCGTTCAGCCAGAGTTGCTGGCCGAGTGTCAATTGGGATGTCTTTTCAGTGCTTGGATGGTTCTCTCGCTTTCTCCCACCCGGCTTTTACTACAAGACTTTCAAGTGGCCTTCGTGGAAGATTTACGAGCCATTGATACGCCACACTGCCGGGATGGGCGTAGCACCTACTACAAGCGATAAGCAGAGCTACACCAAGCGATTCGCCCATTGTGATGTGCTGGTTGTTGGTGGTGGTGTAGCTGGCTTCTCGGCTGCTCTGGCCGCCGCTCGAGGTGGCGCGCGTGTCATGCTCGTTGAGGAACATGAATGCTTTGGCGGCGCCTTGCTGAGAGATCGCGAGATAATCGATAGTGCCCCTGCCGCAGAATGGCTGGAGTCAGCCGTGAGGGAGCTACAGGGCTACGGCAATGTCCAGATGGTAAGTCGCTGTACTGCCACGGGCTTTTACGATCATAACCTCCTAGTGATGGTCGAGCACTTGCCTAGGGGCCGTGACTTGGCGGGCAAAGACACCAATCCAGTTCAAAGGCTGTGGAAGGTACGGGCGAAGCAAGTTGTTCTCGCTACTGGCGCGATTGAGCGGCCATTGGTATTCCCCAATAACGACCGTCCCGGTGTGATGCTTGCTGCAGGGGTAAGGACTTATATCAAACGGTATGCCACGGCACCGGGCGCAAAGCTTACTATTTACACTAATAACTCAGATGCGTACCGAACGGCGCTGGAAGCTCACACTGCAGGTATTGAAGTGGCGGCGATCATTGATGCCAGAAACAACCCCGCTGGCACATGGGTCGAAAAGACCGAAGAACTGGGTATCAAGATACTGGCGGGCTCGCGAGTAGCTAATACCAAGGGCTACAGCGGATTGAGATCGGTGCTGGTTGAGTGCCCGGCAGATGGTACTGGCAAAACATGGATTGACTGCGATGTGCTCGCCATGTCGGGTGGTTGGACGCCTTCCGTACACTTGTATTCTCAAAATGGCGGCAAGCTGCACTACAGTGAAGAAAGTGCATGTTTTTTGCCGGAGCAAGCCGAAAATGTCCACTGTGTTGGATCTCTCAATGGCCGGTGGACGCTGGCTGAATGTCTTCAGGACGGTAATAAAGCCGGTATTCTTGCAGCCCGTCGTGCCGGATTCGAGCCAACGTACTCTCTACCGGCGGCTGGCGCAGAGCCGATAGAGGTTGGGTCATTGATGCCGGTCGAACCAAGGCTGGACGAGTTTCCGGGCAAGCAGTGGGTTGATCATCTTTACGACGTTACCGTTGCCGATGTAAACACCGCAGCGCGAGAAGAGTTTCTGTCAATCGAGCATTTCAAACGATATACCACGACTGGGATGGCTGTTGACCAGGGTAAGACCAGCAACGTAAATGCCCTCTCATTACTCGCCCAGATTACGGGTAGAAACATCCCCGAAGTGGGCACCACGAAATTCCGCCCACCCTATACGCCGGTTACTTTCGGCACCCTCGCGGGGTATGAGGTGGGTGAGCTCTATCTGCCGCGAAGAGAGATGCCCTGCCATCACTGGCACGAAAGCAACGGAGCGCACTTCGATGACGTGGGAACCTGGCAGCGTCCAGCGTGTTATCCCATGGCCGGTGAAAGTCACGCCGACGCCATTACCCGTGAGATTCTGGCGGTCAGGAATGCAGTCGGCATATTTGAGGGATCTCCCTTGGGCAAAATAGAGGTCAGGGGTTCAGATGCTGCTGAGTTTCTACACCGAATCTACATGAACAATGTCCACTCTCTGGAGCTGGGTAAGATTCGATACGCGTTGATGTTGAATGACGCGGGCGTGGTTATGGATGACGGTGTTTTCTGCAAACTGGCCGAGAATCACTTCCTGCTATACCCGACCAGTGCAGCGGCAGACAGGGTAGGCCTGTGGCTGGAAGAGTGGTCGCAAACAGCCTGGCCGGATCTGGATGTGGTGATTTCCATTGTCACGGAGCAATGGGCAACCTGCACAGTTTCCGGCCCCAAGGCCCGGGTGCTGATGCAGTCCCTTGATAGTGATATCAACTTCGCTGGCGAGGCCTTTCCTCATATGTCCTATCGCACCGGAACGCTGTTCGGCGTTCCGAGCCGTATCTCACGGGTCAGTTTTACCGGCGAGGTGTCCTATGAAATCAATGTGCCCGCGTCCTATGGCGAGGGACTTTGGGATGTGCTCGTGGAGGAAGGAAAACCTTTTGATATCACGCCCTACGGTGGTGAGGCGCTGCTCACGCTGCGCTTGGAGAAGGGCTATCTTCATGTGGGCAGTGACACCGATGGTACCACTATCCCGGACGATATCGGCTGGGGTGGGGTGGCGATGAAAAAGGAATCCGACTACGTGGGCAAGCGATCCCTGTCCCTGCCTGTAAACATACGGGAGGGGCGCTTTCAACTGGTCGGCTACGAACTGCTGGATGGCAAGGGAACGGAATTTATCGAGGTCGGCGCCCACGTGGTGAAATCGAGTGTAGGGGAAAGGCGCCTTGCATCTATTGGTTACGTGACCTCCGCCTGCTTCAGTCCGACCCTCAACAAGCCGGTGGCTATCGGCCGGATGGAGAATGGCCGGGCCCGTAAAGGCGAGGTGGTTGAAGTTTACTCCAATGGCAAAACATCCCGCGCGAAAGTGGTCGAGCCGATTTTCTACGACCCACAGGGGGACCGCGTAAATGGATGAGCTGCCCAGGCGTTCGCCGCTCTATAGTTATGGGAACCAGGTGGATAGTGCGCGGATCGAGGGCAATGGCGTACTGCTTCTTGAGAAGCCCTTCACTGGCCTTGTCAGGGTGCAGCTCAGTCATGTGGCAGCCCCGGAAGCCGAGGAACAGCTTGCGGGAGTAATTGGATGCGAGCTGCCTCAAGGACCCGAGAGTGTGTCAATTGGCGAGGTTACAGTGATCTGGCAATCCCTGCGGGACTGGTTGATTGTCACTCACCCTGGCGATGAAGACGCGCTGTCCTATCGTCTCGAAGAGTCCGGCGCCGTTGTCAACGTGGTGACGGATGCCAAGGTTGACCTCCGGCTCGAAGGTCGGCACGCAAGGGACCTGCTTGCTGTGGGCTGCGGCATCGATTTGCACCCCTCGGCTTTCCAGAATGGAAGTGTCGTGAGTACCTTGATTGGCAAAGTACGTGTCTTACTGCGAAAAACAGAAACGAGAAATCAGTTTCAAATATTAGTGGATCGCTCATACGCTGCGTTCCTGTGGGATTGGATGTCGAAAGTGTCACAGGAATTTTGACCAAAAGATGTAAAGGAAGAGATTGAATGACCTTAGAAACCCAGTCCTATGTCCTCACCGCTATCACCAGGGATATACCCGGAGTGATCGCCAACGTAGCCGGACTGCTGCTCGACATTAACGCCACAGTCACCGAGGCCGCGCAATTTGGTGAAGATGGTTCAGACCGATTCTACCTGCGTATGGCTTTTGATGTTGATGCGGAGAGTTATCTGGAATCTGAATTCGAAGAAGGTCTCACATTGTTGAAGCCCCACTTCGATATCGAATGGTCGATTCACAAGGCGCACGAGAAGCCAAGAATTGTTCTGGCGGTATCAAAGTTCGGACATTGCCTTAACGATCTACTCTATCGCTGGGAGGCCGGAACACTTTCGGCCGATATTGTGGCGGTTGTGTCCAATCACGATGATATGAGACGCAAAACGGAGTCCTACGGCCTGCCTTACTACCATCTTCCTGTGACCCCTGAGACCAAACCTGAGCAGGAACAGAAAATCCTCGATGTAATGGATGAGCACCGGGCGGACCTGTTGGTACTGGCCCGATATATGCGGATCCTCTCGGAAGACCTTTGCAGTGCACTGCAAGGACGAGCCATAAATATTCACCACTCTTTTCTACCCAGTTTCAAGGGCGCGAAACCCTATCACCAGGCTTTTGAGCGCGGCGTAAAAATTATTGGCGCCACAGCCCATTACGTTACCTCAGATCTGGACGAAGGCCCGATCATCGAGCAGGACGTACAACGCGTGGAACACTTTCACAGGGCAGAAGAACTGGTACGTCGGGGAAGCGATGTTGAGTGCCATGTATTGGCACGGGCTGTGAATTGGCATTGCGAAAATCGGGTCATGTTGAATGGCCACAAGACCGTCATATTTAAGTAGGCATTAAAATGGAAGCCCTCAGCTGGTGGGCGACAGGCAATAGATTGCGGAGTACGAGACCATGAAATCACATTATCAGGCGGTTGTTATCGGCGGAGGCATTGTAGGTGCGTCTGTCCTTTATCACCTGACCAAGTTTGGTTGGAAAGACGTAGCGATGTTGGAACGGAAGCAGCTTACTGCCGGGTCTACCTGGCATGCGGCAGCGGGGTTCCACTCTCTCAATGGCGACGTCAATATGGCGCGCCTGCAGTCCTACACAATTAATCTGTACAAGGAAGTACAGGAAATCAGTGGGCAGGATGTGGGTCTGCATGTGACTGGAGGTTTGCTGGTAGCTTCTTCAGATGATCGATGGACCTTTGTCAAATCAGTGAATGCGATGAACAAAACAATGGGCATTGATTCCGAACTGATTACGCCTGAGGAAGTCGCCACCAAGACCCCCCTTATCGATACGACCACCTTGCGCGGAGGTCTTTGGGATCCCCATGAAGGCCACCTGGATCCATACGGTGCGACATACGCATTCGTAAAAAGTGCGCGCATGGCGGGCGCGGATCTACATGTGCAGACCATGGTCGAAGAGCTTGTCCAGAAACCCGATGGCAGCTGGCAGATTGTGACCAACAAGAGCACGATCCATGCCGATCACGTCATCAATGCAGCGGGCCTGTGGGCCCGTGAAGTTGGGCATATGGCCGGTGTAGACCTGCCGTTAATGCCCTTCGAACACCACTACATCATCACGGAAAACATCCCTGAGCTGGAGAATTTTGGTCAGGAAGCGTGCACCATTGCCGACACGGATGGAGAGATTTATGTGCGCCAGGAGCAGATGGGCGCCTTGTTCGGTGTGTATGAAAAGGGCGCACTGCCGTGGGCCGTGAACGGCACCTCCTGGGACTACGGTGAAACGGATCTTCTTCCGTCTCGGCTCGACGATCTCACGGACACGCTGATGAAAGGTTTTGAGCGATTTCCATCCATCGCCAAGGCCGGCATCAAGCGTATTGTAAATGGTCCTTTTACCTTCACCCCTGACGGGAATCCATTGGTTGGCCCGGTTCCGGGTGTTCGTAATTACTGGTCCGCCTGTGGGGTTATGGCAGGCTTCAGCCAGTGCGGCGGCATCGGTTTGACACTGGCGCAGTGGATGATCGAGGGTGAACCCGAAGGTGATGTATTCGGGATGGACGTGGCGCGCTATGGTAAATACGCCACCCAATCTTATGTGAAGGATACAGGCAAACAATTTTACGAAACGCGCATGAATGTCCCGTTCCCCAACGAGGTGTACCCGGCGGGAAGGCCCAATAAGACCACACCGATCTACGACCTTCAAAAGCAACAGAATGCCGTGTTCGGGGCCATGTTCGGACTGGAGGTGCCCCTGTGGTTTGCCAGGGAAGGAGAGGTGGCTGAAGACATTCCCACTTTCCAGCGGGGAAATAATTCCTTCGAGTCTGTGCGCAGGGAAGCATGCAATGCCCGGAAAAATGTCGGTCTCCTCGATACATCGAGTTTTTCCAAGTACGAGATCACCGGGCCGGGCGCGGAAGATTGGTTGAACACCCTGCTGGCGACTCGAATTCCCGGCGTGGGGCGGGCCTGCCTGGCCGTGATGTTGTCCCACAAAGGGCAGGTGCTGGGCGATCTCACACTGGTACGCTTTGCCCAGGACAGATTTTGGCTCACAGGTTCCGGCGCCTTGCAGGAATGGCATATGCGTTGGTTTAACGACAATCTGCCAGACCAGGGTGTCAGCCTGGAGAATGTAACCGACCACTACGGTGGCCTGGCCCTGGTTGGCCCGCGCTCACGTGAAGTGTTGCAGCAACTTACACATGCAGACCTTTCCAACGAGGCGTTCCCCTTCCTGGCTGTGGGCGAGATGAATGTGGGCTTTGCGCCGACGCGGGTTGTGCGCATTTCGGTGACCGGCGAGTTGGGTTACGAGGTCTACATGCCGGTGTCCCAGATGCGTGCGGTTTACGAAAGCATGGTTGCGGCCGGAGAACCGGCCAGTATGACCCCCCTGGGGGTGCGGGCCCTGTTGAGTATGCGGCTGGAGAAGGGGTTTGGTATCTGGGGCCGTGAATTCAGCCCGGATTACAGTCCAAATATGAACAGTATGGGTGGCCTGATTCGCTATGAAAAAGGTGAATTCAATGGCCGCGAGGCGATTATTGCTGGTAAAGATGCTGTGCCCGATCAAAAACTGGTGGTAATGGAAATTTCTGCTGACAATGCGGATGCGCTGGGCTATGAACCCGTGCTGTTGAACGGCGAGAAAGTGGGCTACGTCACCTCGGGGGGCTACGGATTTACGCTAGAGAAAAGTCTGGCCATGGCCTATATCGATGTGGCATCTATTGACGCAGAAGCCCAATTTGAAGTTCCTGTGCTGGGTGATCCTTGTGCCGCCAGGGTTCTACCTGAGGCACCGTATGACCCCCAGGGACTGAAAATGAGGGCCTGATCGGGTTTTGAGTTTAAATCAATAAAAATCAATGATTTAGACTGACACTTCCCTGCTTTTAGTGATTGGATATCCTCTAGCCTGTGCTAGGATGGGACCCTTCTGTTGTCGCGCCTGCTTGCAAGCTGCTATGAGGAGGTTGGAGTCCATGATCCAGGTCTGCACCCGATATTCGCCGAGAAGCTTCCATGGCTGAAGGCAGCAAAAAACCACCAAAGAGTTTCCGGGAGGACAAGGGCCTGTTCCGTTCACTGCTTGCTGGTGGAAACTCCCTCAGGGAGTCATTTGAGTCGCTGAAGAAATCACAGAATGTCGCTCGCCTGGTGGAGCACCCGGAGCGCAAACTGCTGGGCGCTGTTGTCGACCTGGACCCCCAGGAGGGACAGGGCCATTGGAGTTTTTTTCAAATAAACCCGGACATTTTTGTCGTGGTGGCGGATTTTACCTATATCGATCCGCGGCTGGAGACCGTGGCAGGTGAAGGCTTGCTGGAACTCCATATCAAGCTCAGTGGCCACCTGAATTTTTCCGCCAAGCGCAATGAGTTGGTTGAAGTCGACGGACCGTCCCTGCTGGTGCTGAACCAGCCAGAGGGCGTGGAACTCGACGAGTGGACAGATTCGAACCGGGAGGAGAAGTCTGTAACCATCTATTGCCGGGCCTCGTATTTGCGCGAGAACCTCATAGGCAGTGCCACGGAAATTCCGGAAGCACTGGAGAGGTTTATTGGTGGTGATCGCGCGACGATCAATTACTGCCAGTTTCCCATAACACCGGATGTGCTGCAGGCGGCCTCTGACTTGGGGAGTGCAGATGATCGGTTCGAAGGCCATTACTGGCTGATGTACGTGGAAGCGAAAACCCTGGAGTTATTGACCATTATCCTGACGGCTTTCGACAAGCTGACCGATACTGCGGATGTGTCCTACAGCCAGTACGAGCTGGATTTATTTGACCAGGCGAAAGCTATTGTGGAATCCGAATTTGATCCTGTGCCGACCATCCGCCAGATGGCCCGTCGGCTGGGACTTAATGAAACCAAGCTTAAGAGTGGTTTCAAGGCCTTGTTTGGCATGACAATTTTTGAATATCGCCACAAGATCAGGATGCATATGGCCAAGGACCTGCTTGACGATAATGAAATCCAGGTGAGTCTGGTGGCTGAAAGGGTGGGGTATCAGCACCAGACCACCTTTACCACGGCGTTCAAGACCTATTTCGGCATTAATCCCAAGGATTATCGCAAGCTGAAAAAGGTCGATACATAGGATTTGCGAACATAAATACTAAAAAATGCGCCCAAATTAAAAGGTAGCTCATAAGGCCCTTTGCTAGGCTGATATCCACGTTGTTCAGAGCCGTAGATATAAGCTAATACAAAGGGGTTCACCATGAGTATCTTGACCAAAATCAGTACCCGTCGTCTCAACAAATTCACCAGTCTGCTGCCACTGGCTGCAGCTCTCAGCCCGGCTATGGCACAGGCGGCCGTGCTGGAAGAGGTTATGGTCACCTCCCAGAAGCGGGAACAGAACCTCCAGGATGTCGGTATTTCTGTCAGTGCATTCAGTAATGCCATGCTCCGCGATCTGGGCATGCAAAACACCACCGACCTGGAGGCGCAGACGCCTAACCTGATGATCGGTGAGTACGGTGGTGCTGGGGCAACGACCACGGTGAACATCCGTGGGGTTGCACAGTTGGACTTTGCCGACTACCAGGAGTCTCCAAACGCGGTTTACGTCGATGGCGCCTATGTCAGTTTTATCGGCGGGGTCAATATGTCTATGTACGACCTGCAACGTGTTGAAGTGCTCAGGGGTCCGCAGGGCACCCTGTTTGGCCGCAACGCAACAGGTGGACTGCTTCACCTGATCTCCAATCGCCCCACAGATGAGTTCGAAGCGTATGTAGATTTAACTGTTGGCGATTACGACCGGATAGCGACCGAGGGTGCTATCAGTGGCCCCCTTTCTGACAGCGTACGCGGCAGGGTATCTTTTGCCACCAACCAGCATGATGGTTGGATGGAAAATCAGGCGGGAGACGATATTGTTGAAGATGATACTTTCAACCTGCGCGCCCAATTGGAGTTTGACCTTGGCGATGCCACAACCTTGTTGTTGAGTGGTCGTTACAGTGACACCGATGATGTCAACGCAGGTGTTTATCATCAGGTGGGTTCGGCTCCCAATCCGGCAAATGATTTTCTGTCTGAGAAAATCAATAACTCCAACCGCTATTTGCTGGATGGTTTCTGTACACAGTTCAACGGTGTTCCTACCATGACGCCGCCCGGTGGATCGGACTGTTACGGGAACGTGGAACAGCGGGATGTCTATGATGTTTCACCCGATGTGGTGGGCTTTTTTGATCGTGAATTCTACGGGGCAAGTGCCACTCTTACATGGAATGTCAGTGATTCGGTTGTGCTGATCTCGCTTACCGACTACCAGTCCATTGAAAAGGATTACCTGGAAGACAATGACAGTACTTTGCTTCCGATCACGGTTTTCTCCCAGACTCAGGACGCCGACCAGTTTTCACAGGAGCTGCGCCTGAATGGCACTTCGGATGATATAGAGTGGATTCTCGGGGCTTACTATCTGAAGATTGACAGTGAGTCGCGCCAGCGAGTAGATCAAAGTGCCTTTTTCGACATCGATTTCTATAACGATGTAGACCACGAAACAGAATCTTGGGCGATTTTCGGGCAGGCTGAGTTTTTACTCACCGAAAAGCTGTCTCTAATCACCGGCTTACGCTGGACATATGACGAAAAAGATATTGACTCCCTGAACCAGTGCCTGGATACCGATGCTTTCGGGTTTGGCGGGACTTGCGCTGCATTTGGCATTGCATTTGATACCTATATCGAAGGCGGGCGGGATGACGATGACTGGGCAGGAAAGATTCAGCTGGATTACCAGGCCAGTGATGATTGGCTCTGGTATGCGGGTGTCACCAGAGGAAACAAAGGCGGCGCACTCAATGCCACCGTAGGTGCTGGAGCGGGCGTAACGCTGGCGGACATGCAGATCGAGCCGGAGGTGCTTACCAATTACGAGGCAGGGTTTAAGTCCACCTTCATGGATGGTCTCGGGCGACTCAATGCAAGTGTTTTCTACTATGACTACGAAGACTACCAGGCCTATAAGTTTGTGGGGGTCGCTGTAAGCCTGTTCAACACTGATGCCACGCTTTTCGGTGGAGAAGTTGAGTTGCAACTCACTCCGGTTGAGGGGCTAGATATCATGCTGGGTCTTGGCTATCTGGATTCTGAGGTGGAGGACGTGGTACTCCCCTCTGGCCGTGTTGATGAACAGGATATGCCTTACGCGCCGGAACTTTCCTTCAACGGAATGGTTCGATACCAATGGGATGCATTTGGTGGTTCCCTGGCTGTTCAGGGCGACTGGAGTTATGTGGATGATCGTTACTACAGTTCGGTTAACCACCCGATTCAGCAAGGAGACAGTTATACAGTGGGCAACGTGCGCCTCAGCTATGAGAGCGGAAACGGGAACTGGTATACAGCGCTGTTTGTCGAAAACGTTACCGACGAGGAGCGCACGGTGTATTCTGCTGACCTTGCCTTTGCAGGGGGCGGTTATGGCATTGAGTCTTATGCACCTCCAAGGTGGTGGGGAGTTACTGCGGGGTATCGCTGGGACTAACATAGTCTTCTTCGAGAAATTTTGGGTGCTTTGCCAGTGGAACTTTCTTAAGGCCACTGGCTTTTTTTTGGAAATTTGGTTTTTAGAGTAGATAAGTTCCTATGCAACACAATAAACCTGATTTCTCCGTTTCGGAATCTAGAAGGAAAATCAATCCTTATCCAGATTTCGGGTCAGCGGTAAAGCCAGACGGTACTCCTGGCGATAATGACCGGATCGAGATTGGTCCTACTGCATTGGCATTCAGCGAGTGGGAAGAACAGGGCTTGCAGGTTCCGGACCTTGCCAGGTTGCGAACATCTGGCAGGTCACTTGCCACTGGTAGATGAAGTGAGAGGACCGCTTGCGGGATTTGTCTATTTTCTCGCTGGAGAGGCGGTGCCTACCGTGGCCGACGCTTTTACCTCGGAAGTCGATGAACTGATGCGTAAATACTGTGGCGATGATTGGCGATTGGCGGTCGACAAAATGGAGATTGTCGGTGTGCGGGCTATGGATAAACTCGGGCTGGATATCATCGGAGGACAACGCCTGCTTGAACAAGCGCGTTCAATAAAAGATGAAAATGAACTAAACGCCATGCGATGTTGCCCGTCAGCTGCTGAGTCTTCTATGCGCAGCATGCAGGATCAGCTACTGCCCGGGATAAGCGAGAATGAGCTATGGGCCACCCAGCACTACGAGAACATCCGGCGCGGCGGGGAATGGATAGAGACTCGTTTGCTGTCCTTCGGTCCACGCACTAATCCCTGGTTTAATGAATGTGGCCCCTGAATTATTCGGGAGGGAGACCTAGTGGCCTTTGATACCGACATGGTGGGCACTTACGGCTACTGTGCCGATGTTTCCCGTATATGGCTATGCGGTGATGTTGAACCAACCGCCCGGCAGAGGGAGTTGTACAAGGTTGCTTACGAGGAAGTACTGTACAACATGAGTCTTATCAAGCCCGGGCTTGATATTCGGGAGCTGTCGGAACTTTCTTTCAAACTCGACGAAAAATACCAGGAGCAGCGCTATGGGGTGATGGCACATGGTGTTGGCTTGTGCGACGAATACCCGGCTATTATGCCTCGAGGAAGTTACGATGATGTCATCGCTGAAAATGATGGGGTATTGAAGTCCGGTATGACGCTCTGTGTAGAGTCCTATATCGGGGAAGTTGGAGGAGGAGAGGGAGTGAAACTGAAGGACCAGGTGGTTGTAACTGAAACTGGTTGCGAGAATATAGTGCGGTACCCTTTCGAGGAGAATTTGCTTTGATAAGAGTGCATTCTGTGCTGGGCAGGCAGCGGGCAGGTTTGCCGCAATCGACTTCTGGTAGGTGGCGCAGTGCCTGAAGAATCGACTTTGGTTGTAACTGTTGTTGCCCTAGTCTTGATGCTGATCGGTCCTGCCATTGGCATATGGACCGCCAGGGCACAAGCTAAACTTGCTTCTGCGCCGGAAAGTGCCTTGCGCTTTGGTACGACTATTACGGGTTTGAGTGCCTCCGCTTCCGGCAACAGCGCTTTTATACTTATAGGTGCAGTGGGGTTGGGTTACCTGATGGGGCTCAGTGCATTGTGGATCCCGCTCGGTTTTTGGATCGGTGATATTATCTTCTGGTATTTCGTTGCCCAGCATCTGGTCCGGCGCGTGCAGGAAACGGGCGTTGAGACCATCAGTGAGCTCATCTCTCACGAGGCTGGAGAGCACGCACTTATGGCCCTTCGCACCGCGGCTGTGGTAGTGATTATCGCCGTGGGTCTGTTCTGTGTTGCGCAATTTCTCGCCGTTGGGAAGATCCTTCTCGAAGTCTTTGACCTTAACGTTGTGACGGCCATGGCACTCGCAGTGTTTGCGGGCCTGATGTCTGTGCTGTTTGGTGGCCTGGGTTCATCCATGCAGGTAAATGTCTACCAGTCCATATTGATGATTTGTGCAGCACTTATACTTCTTGTTGGAACTTTTATGGCCTTGCCTCAAGATTTTTCATCGCTTCAGAATGGCGTAGACACCAATCGCTTACTCGATCCATTTTATGGGCTTTCACCGGCAGGTTTTGTCCTGTTTATCATTTCGTTTATCTTACAGGGTTTGCTGTTTGCCATGTGCAGCCCCCACGTCTTATCCCGGATAACCAAGGGCGATGTTGATGCCATACCCCGAATTCGCTGGGTCTATATGGGATTCATGCAGTCTCTTTGGTGGCTGATGACCCTGGTCGGTGTGATCCTGGCCTTGCTGGGCCTTGTGGTTGATGATCCTGACCGGATAGGCTTTATGTTTGCTGGTGACATGATGCCACCGCTGCTGATGGGCGTGTTCGTCGCTGGCATTGCGGCTGCCTCCATGTCAACCGGGGAGGCACAAATGCTCGTCATAGCCAACGCTTTGACTCGGGATATTGCTCCGGTAACGTACCAGGCGCATAGCCCAGACATGAAACGAAGACTACTGCTCGGTGGCAGAATAGCCGTTGCAGGGGGCCTGTTCATTGCTCTTACCAATATGGATCTGGATCTGGTTGGCCGACTTGTAATTCAGGCAGCTTCTCTGGTCCTGAGTGGTTTTGCTGTGCCTGCCATTTTGTTTATTTTGAGAAAGCCGGTGGACGGTCGGGTCACTTCTTGTATGGTTCTGTTTGGCGCGGGTGCAACGTTACTCACTCGACTTTCATTTAGCTCTTTACCCCCAGGGCATGAGATTTACTCTGGTTTGATGGCGGCTGTGGTCGTATACCTGGTCGGCTCCAGACTATGCCCGGTTAAGAAACAGACACAATGCTCTTAATGTTTTTCGGAAGTAATAGAAATTCACGAATAATTTCGAGGAATAGCTTCTTTCCATTCCCGACGAAAAACTGAGCGACCGTCCTCGCGGGCATTCAGGCTGGTTGTGATATAGAAGTTATCTGCATCGACAGTGAGTTCATAGTCGGAACGCACAGCAATGTCCCAACCCTCCCTTTGCAGTTTCATGGAAAAGTAGCCTGACCAGGATGCGCTTAGCGGATTATTGACGTTTATCTTCGAACTCCACTCGTTGATCTTGCTCATCGTGGTGCCAGTTTCGTCCAGTCGCAGGGTTCCCGAATCGTTGTAGATAATGTTTGTGACGTTGCCACGTCTATCAGGTCCTGAACTCTCCGTCTTTGCCTTACCTTGCCGCATAGGTGTTGCGACCGACATCATGTTGTCAGGTGGAGGTGCAGGAAATTCTCTATACTCCAGTTCGGTGGGCCCCATCGGGCGCACCGGCAGTTCGATAAAGCTCTCTCCAGCATACACGGTCAGATTCACCAACTCGGGCGAGGGTAGGGTCAATGGCCAGTGATTCTCGGAGATGGTCAAACGCACCCGGCTGCCGGTCTTGAATCGATGGGCGGTCATATTCAATTTGACGGCGGTGGTGTAGGTTTCCCCGGGGGTCAGAGCTTCTGGTTTTTCATGGCCGTTGCGATGGGTCAGGTTCAGGTTGCCCAGAGTGACATTCCACGAGGTGCCATCGAGAAGCACCTCGTTCAATTTCACGGCGACTTTGGCCACCGACCGGTCCGATGAGTAGGCCAACTGGAGTTCGGGTTGCCCGAGGATTTCGAAATCCTCTTCCAGGATTGCAGAATCGAAAATAAGGCACTTTCGGTCCTCCTCTGCCTGGTCCCCGTTGAGATCTGTAGCAATGTTTATGGGTAGCAGATGGGGCATGCCCATGCCTGCAGTAAGATTGGGCTTGATGACAAGGGGTGTTCGGGTTCCGGCGGTCTTCGCCAGACCATCCGTATTCAGGAAGTGACGTTGCCGCTCGATTCGCGCCGATGGCCAGTTTGGTTCTGCTGCCCAGCGACCCGGCGTATCCTGCGGATAGACCTGTCCGGCCACTTTTTCAGGCATAAAAAACTGTAGCTGCGGCTCATCCATGATGCCTGTATCGATACCTTTCAGCCAGTGATCCCACCACCTGAGTTCCTCGAATAAAAAGCCCACGGCGGGCCCGGGGTCCGAACTGTCCGGAAACTGATGCGCCTGGGGGCCAATAAATCCCTTGCAGGGAACCTCCAGATGCTCCAACAGGCGCGGGACTGAATTGGTGTAGGAGTCGACAATGCCCCCTACTGCGTAGACCGGGCACTTTATGTCACTGTAATTGACGCTGACCGAACCATCCTGCCAATACTCATCTCTTGTCTGATGGATCAGCCATTTGTGCGCGGGAGGTTCTACACGATTGAGTCTGGATATCCATTCCTCCTTCCAGGAGTCGGGTTTGACCGCCGGATCGGGTGGCATACTGAGCACACACATAAACATTTGTCCCCAGTCCCAGTTTGCCCTGGATACATTGCCGCCTACGTAGTGCGCGTCATCGGTAAACCTATCGTCGCTGGCGCAATGGGGGATAATGGCCTTGAGTTGTGGCGGCGCCATTGCTGCTATTTGCAGCGAGTTGAAGCCGCCCCAGGAGATACCGCGCATACCGATTGAGCCGCTACACCAGGACTGTTTGGCGATCCATTCAATAATTTCTATGCCATCGCGCCTTTCCTGGTGGGTATACTCATCCTCCAGGAGTCCATCAGAATCGCCGGTTCCTGTGATGTCGACTCGCAGGCAGGCGTAGCCGTGTGATGCGGTGAACTCGTGACAGTAGCTGTCCGTCAGGCGCTGAAGGTCACGTCTGCGGTAAGGTAGGTATTCAAGTACCCCGGGAACAGGGTTCTGTTCAGCGTCCACTGGAAGCCATAATTTGGCTGCCAGATGCCGGCCATTGGACATCGGGATCCAGAGAGTCTCCACCTGTCTTATTGGTACGGTTTTACGCCCGGCTGCTGCGTTAACTGATGCCGATGGGTTGTAGGGTGCTGTGCTGCAGCCCACACCCAGGCTCATGGCAGCAATAGCGGCGGACGTGGTTCCGATAAAGTCTCTTCGAGTGGTTAAGATATTTTCGCGATATCGGCTCATTATTTCCACATCTGATTCTAAAGTCATTATGCCCGATTTTGAACTTCATACTATCGGCCGTATCAAGCGGAATGTGTCTATTCTGGTTTTTAAAGATAGGAATATGGATCGAAATGAGCCTGCACGCCAATTATTCACCAGCACTAAAAATACCCAAAATCCTTAAACTCATTGCGTATCGGTAAAGCGAACGAAAAAAGTCTTGGGTACTGTTGACCCCCGGATTACCTGGACGTGTTGCAGGTCGGTGCTGTATGTATCCGCTATAGTACCGGTAGAACGAGTGAGGACCATCATGGACGCAATTCGAGAGCTTTACAGACCATCCGTTGAAACCAGCTGTGGTCTCCCGGCGGAGACCTACCTGTCAGATTCGGTGTTCAAGGCTGAATTAAGGCAATTGTTCCACAAGTCCTGGCTGTGCATCGGCGCGGCCCACGATGTGCCGGAAAAACGCGATATCAGGCCCCTGACCTTCGCCGGTGTACCACTGCTGATGTTGCGCGATGGCGATGCCAATCTCCGTGTTTTTCACAATGTCTGTCCGCACAGGGGTGCTCAACTGGTGGACGAGGCCAGGAATTGCCGCGGCAATATCGTTTGTCCCTACCACGGCTGGGCCTTCGACCTGGAAGGAAACTCCAAGGGCACCCCCCATGTTGGCGGAGCGGGGGTGCACAGCTACGACGGTATCGACATTGACCTGGTCCGGCTTTCCGAACTCCGTTCCGCTCAGTGGTACGGGCTTGTTTTCGTGAACATCTCTGGTGACGCGGTGGATTTTGAAGAGTTCATTGCCCCGATGCAGGACAGAATCGGTAGTTTTGATCCCGCAATTGCTAGATACGATCATAACCTCAGTACGCACATGAGTTTTTCAGCAAACTGGAAGCTGGTTGTGGAGAACTTTGTTGAGAGTTACCACGTTCCCAAGGTGCACCCCGAACTCGAGAAGGTTAACCCCATGCGCAAGCACTACCAGATCCTGGGTGGTGAATCCTATATAGGGCAGGGCGGCACGGAGTATTCCGCAGAGGAAGAAGAGGAATTCGCAGGCCTGCCTCACCGTCCGGACCTGGAAGACGGCGCCTGTTACGAGGCTTTCTACATTTATCCCAATCTCATATTCGGTCCGGTGGCGAATTTCTGCTTCATTATTATCACTGATCCCCAATCCCCGGATAAAACCAATGAACGGATAGAGTTTATTTTCTACGGCGATGAGGCGATGTCTGACGAACTGGAGGAACAGCGCAAAGCCAACGCGGAATTCCTGCAATTGGTTAATGGTCAGGATATCGGTATCTGCGAAAAAGCCCAGCTAGGCCGTACTTCACCGGCCTATTCGGGAGGGATGTTCGCACTGCCCCAGGAGGCAACCAGCCTGCACTTTGTGAAGCTCCTGTCAGCGAAAATGCTGGAGACTCCGGATCAAAGTGCCCGGGACCTGGTCGATCTGCCGGTGGAAAACATATACCACGAGAATCAGTAGCTCTGTGGGTAATAATGTAATGAACCATCCCCATCCACGCCGCTAGATCGGCGGGGTCTTCCAAACTAGATTTAGTCTGCAGGGTATTGCCAAATTAACTGGTCCGTCTTGCTAGAATCGGCAGATGAACATATACAAACGACACCGATTCCCGCCCGATATCATCAGTTATGCGGTCTGGCTTTACTATCGCTTCAATCTGAGTCACCGCGATATCGAAGATCTGCTAGCCGAGCGAGGCATCACCGTCAGTTGAGAAGCGATCAGGCTCTGGTGTATCAAGTTCGGAGCTATATACACTCGAAGATTGAAGCGTAAGCACCGCGGCTATGGCGATACCTTCTTCATTGATGAAGTCTTCGTCAAAATCAATGGCAAGCAACATTATCTCTGGCGAGCTGTGGACCAGGATGGCGAAATCGTAGATGTCTATCTTCAGGCCAAGCGTGATGGTGCAGCTGCGAAGCGCTTTTTCAAGCGGCTATTGCGAAGTCATGGTGGAAGTATAGGAGAAATAAACGGCCTGCTGGAAGTAGGTTTCCTCACTGATCCTGCTAACTGAACGGTAGAAATTCTCGAAATATCCGCCTATGGGCCTGAGACGTTGTAGGCTGAGGTGATCTCGCAATTCATATCCGTCCATTCCTGAGCGAGAGTACGCAACAGTGCGTGCCACGCGTTTTTCAGTAGCGTCCTTGCTGATGTGGGGTTGTTGAACTGGAATCCTTCCCAGCGAGAAGAGGCAATGACTTCGGTGACGCTCTGGTCGGTGGTGCTAGGTGTGGCAGGGCGGGGGTGTTCTGTTCCTTGCTCTCAAGATGAGCCAGAATTCT
>Ga0181573_10001315_pt1 | contig 24724 bp, 14 predicted proteins | sample 101ome_25_FD_148643 | JGI IMG/M metagenome (GOLD analysis project Ga0181573, IMG submission 148643) | Coastal salt marsh microbial communities from the Groves Creek Marsh, Skidaway Island, Georgia - 101409BT metaG (spades assembly) | ecosystem: Environmental > Aquatic > Marine > Intertidal zone...
CCGTCGCGATGCGTCCCGCGCGAGGTCGCGGCCCCGGGTCGGGGTTCGGGGTTTCTGTTTTTTTTTTTGGCACACGCACCGGCCACGGCGGATGAGGTCTTGTTGGCCTCGTTTCCGTCGTCGTTGGCGCCCTGCGCGCGGACGGCGACGGGGGCGGCGCGCCCGCGGTTGAGGTGCGAGGCGGGCCTCGTGGCGCTCCCCGCGCGGAGGGAGGCGACGTTCGTGCGACTCGCGAGGGACTCCATACTCGCTGAGGTCCGATCAATGTGACGACGCATCAGGGTAAGGTATCGGCTTTTCTCCTCGAGGGAGAATCATGAGATCGATATTTTTTTATCTGCGGAGTTGTTGGACGCCGGTTGGGGGGTCGCCTTTTGGCCTGACTGCTCGCCTGTGAATGCTAAAGCACTTCTCGAATTTTTGTGCACGTGTTCCAGTCACAAAAGCATCGGTTCTCGGTTTAATGTTATTTGCGAACGAAGAGCGTGTTCAAACCTCAAGCTGCCCTAACCTAGTCACAGCCTCGGCAGAAGGGTTCGCGCGTGCCGGGGCGATGGCCGGGGGCAGCGCCGAGAAACGCAAGGCCGAGGAGGCCGACACGGCTCCCGAGGAGGGCGCCCGTAGATCCAAGCGCCGTCGATGGGACTCCGCGGACGACGCGAACGCGGACGCGGGAGCGGCCGCCGAAGCATCGAAGGATGCACCCGCGACGGATGAGCCCGCGGCCGAGAAGCCCGCGCCGTCCGTCGCGGAGAAGCTCGCCAAGGCGAAAGCCGCCGCCGCGAAGGCCATGGAACTCGCGGAGAAACTCAGGGCCGCGAAAGCCCCTCCCGGCCCGGCGCCCGCGCCCGGCGCCAAGGCCCCGTCAGCCGCCGTGCAGAGGGCGCTCGAACTCGCGGGCAAGATCAAGGGCGCCACCGCCGCCGCCTCGACCGTCGCCAAGGGACCCGGCGCGCTCCGGCTCAACGACAAGGGGCAGGAGGTGGACGAACGGGGTAACCTGGTCACCGCCAACGTCGTCGCGGTGTCCACGTTCGCCGTGAACGCCAAGAGCGCCAAGCTCGAGGCGTTCGCAAACGCGGAGAAAGCCGCCGCGGATGCAATCGCCGACGACGGCGCCGAGGCGTGGCAAGATCCGAGGATGGGAAAGGGCGGCCGGCGCAGAGATCGCAGGTCGACGTTTCAGGTGAGGCACCCACACGCCGCCCGCCGCTCGATCGTGTCGTTTCCGTTTGACCGTTTTCGTTCACTCGCAAGTGACACTCGCAAGTAACACTCTGTCGCGAGAGTCTCCGTCTCTCGTTGCAATTTTTCATCTTGCCACATCGAAGCGCTAGACAGCTGGCGGCGCCCGCCAGTCGATGACGGGCTCCCCTTACCATCCGGCCGATATCTCACCCGCTTACGCTTTTCGTTCGTCGTCTCGCCTTGTTCGATACCTCACGTATGAGCGAGTGACTCGCCGCGGCGGATGAAGTTTGTACACGGGTAATTTGCAACCGAGCGCACCCGCCAGTGCAACAAACGCTGACGACAAACACGAGCTGTTCAACGACGCCGAGAGCGACGACGCTCACCGCTCAGAGGAGGCCCGACGCCCGAACGTTCGCGGTATACGACCCCCGGTTTATGACGATCGCGTCTTCCGACCCGCGCCTGACCCGATATTCTTCGATATCCTCTCTCCCCGCGACGCTTCGCAGTTTGTCAAGGAGGGGAAGTTTCAGAGGCAAGCCGACATGGTCCGCCTGCAGGCCAAGTTTGGCGAGACGGAAGCTCGAAAGATCGCAGCCAGGGAGGCCAGGGAGCGCCGCGCCGCCGCCGAGCGCGAGCGCCTCGAGGCGACCGCGGACCCCAACCTCATCCCGCTGGGAGCGCGGGCGGGCATCAAGGGCGGGATGGCGGGAGCCGCGCAATCTCGCGCAGCCGCCGTCCTGGACGAAGTTCCCGACGTCGAGTGGTGGGACGCTCACATCCTCGCGAACGGAAGCTACGACGACGTGTCGGACGGGCGATGGGACATAAAGCCGGAGAAGATCACCCCGTACGTGGAGCACCCGGTGCCGATGCAGCCGCCGATGGAGGCGCCGCCCCCGCCGCCGCAGCCGCTCAAGCTCACGAAGCGCGAACAGAAGAAGCTGAGGACGCAGCGGCGGCAGCAGCGCGAGCAGGAGAAGCAGGAGATGATCCGTCAGGGTTTGCTGGAGCCGCCCAAGCCGAAGGTTAAGATCTCGAACCTGATGCGGGTGCTGACGGACGAGGCCACCGCGGATCCGACGGCGATCGAGAAGGAGGTTCGGAAACAGATGGAGGAGAGGGCCGGCGCTCACGAGGACCGAAACCTCGCGAGGCAGCTAACCCCGGCAGAGCGACGCGAGAAGAAGATTCGCAAGCTGTTCGACGATCCGTCCGGAGGCGTGGAGACTCAGGTGCACGTGTACAGGGTGGAGTCGCTGTCGAACCCGAAGAACAAGTTCAGGGTGGACATAAATGCGCAGGAGAACAGGCTGTCGGGTGAGAGCCTCGTCCCGTTTCCGTCTAGTCTTTCTTCCCGTCATCGCTCGTTTCTCGGGTCGAGACAAAGCCGGTGACGACATCGCGTGAACCAACACAGTACTGAAAGCCTCAGAGCTTTCAGCGGTGATCGAGCCTTAGCGCTTGACCGAGGCTTCACTCTCGATCCGACCGCGCGAACCCACCCTCGAGCCAGCCGCTGACGCACCCGTCTCCCCCGTCTTCGCAACCGCAGGCGTGTGTCTAATCACCGAGTCTTTCTGCATAGTCATCGTGGAGGGCGGGATCAAATCCGTCAGGCGGTACGAGAAGCTCATGATGCGTCGCATAGACTGGAACGCGCAGACCGACGTCGACGGCGCGATGGAGTACGACGACGACACGCCGCTGGGCGAGGAGGCGGTGAACAAGTGCACGTGCGTGTGGAAGGGAACCGCGCCAAAACCGTCGTTCAAGAAGTTCAGGTTCGAGACGCTGCGAACGGAGGCGGCGGCGAGGAAATATCTGCAGGAGATGAATCTCGCGCACCTCTTCGACGCGGCGGCGGCGTGCGTCGCGGTCAGCGCGGACTTTGATGAGGACGCGTGAACACACGAGCGACACCGCATTTCAATTACCCCTTTGTACTAAAAACGATTTTAAAAAACCTAGCCGATGCAATCCGAGGACACCAACTTAGCCGCCGCACGCGCGAGCGTCACATGTAGCACCTGTACGCGGGGTTGTACATCAATCGCTTGGCGTCCGCGAGCATCTTGGCCGAGGACGGGGGCTTGCCCGGGATCGAGGCGACGCCCATCTCGTGGCACTTCATCGCGACCCTCGCGGCCACCATGGCGCTCACCTCGCGAATCTTCGCCATCCTCGGGTAAACGGCGCCCTTACCGAGGTCCTCCTCCGTGACCATGCTGGCGACCGCCTCGGCGGCTTCGAGCCACATGGGCGTTCGCACCCTGTGCGCGTCCGCCAGCGTTAATCCGTACGCGAACCCGGGGAAGACGTACGCCGACGTGGAGGCGCGAATCTCGACTCCCCTGCCGGCGTGCACGAAGGGCTCCACCTGGCACCCGCCCGCGAACACGCACCGCCCGCCGGTCGCGTCGTACGCCTCCTTCGCGGTGCACTCCGCGATGTTGTCCGGACGGGACAGCGCGAAGACTAAGGGCGCCTGCGCGCATTCGCCCATCTTCTGGAGCACGGCCTGCGTGAACAGCCTCGGCGCGGCGTCCGCCGTGTTTTGTCCGACGAGTTGTCCGACATTTTTTTCGTCACTCGAGTCCCCCGCGAGGGCGCCGGACTTCAGCGAGTGATCGTGCCTGCGCACGCCGATCAACGCGGTCGGCCTCACCGCCTCGACCGCCTCCAGCACCGTCGCGCACTCCCGTTTACCCCCGTGCGCCCACGGAAGCTTGTGCAACGCGAGATCCTCCTCCTTCTCCGCTCGGGACCGCGTTATGAGCCCCTTGCTGTCCACCATCCACACCCTCTCGCGAGCCTCGTTGATGGGAATCTTCTCGTCCTGCGCGATGTACTCGGCGATCATCTCCCCGATCCCCGTTCCGGTCTCCCCTGCACCCGCCACGAGGAACGTGTGATCGCCGACTTTTTTCATACCCGTCTTCGGTAGACTGGCTATGACGCCCGCGAGCGTCGTCGCCGCGACGCCGCTGATGTCGTCGTTGAACGTCGTCGCGCGCGTCGCGTACCGTTCCTGCAGACGCTTACCGTTCTGGTTGGAGAAGTCCTCGAACTGGACGATGACCCTGTCGCCGAACCTGAGCTTCACCGCGTCGACGAATTCGTCCATGAGCTCGTCGTACTCCTCCCCTTCCACCCTCCTCGTCTTCTGACCGATGTACAGCGGATCGTTCAGCAGCGCTTCGTTGTTGGTGCCGACGTCGATGCACACCGGCAGGACGTCCGCGGGGTCCAAACCCCCCATGCTGGTGTACAAACACGACTTGGCGACGGCGACGCCGATGCCCTGGACGCCCAAGTCGCCGAGGCCCATGACGCGCTCGCCGTCGGTCACCACCAGTAACTTCAGGTGCTTCTCCGGCCAGTTCTTGAGTATGTCGTAGATGCGTCCCTTGTCCCTGCTCGTGATGTACAGCGCCCTCGGGCCGTAGAAGACCTCGCTGAACTTTTTGCACACGCGCCCCACCGTGGGGGTGTATATGATTGGGAAGAGTTCGTCTTGATGCTCGACGAGCACGCGGTAGAAGAGCCGCTCGTTGCGCTCGAGCAGGCCGAGCAGGTGAAGGTGCTGCTCGGTGGGGTCGGAGAGGCCGCGTATGACGCGCATCACGCGCTTGACCTGCGTGTTTTGCGTGAATTTACCGGGCGGCAGCAAGCCCAGGAGGTGCATCTTGTAGCGCTCCTCCTCAGAGAAGGCCATCCCTTTGTTGTATCGCCCGTTGCGCAGGAGCTCGATGCCGGTGATCACCCGTCGCACCCAGGGCGTGATGGGCGCCGGGTCCTCGTACCGGTAGTACGCGCCGTCCTCCTCGCGCGGCCCGTCGGTTCCCTCGTTGGCGCGGGAGTACCCGGTGACCGCGCGCGAAAGCGCGTCCCCGGTGTCCCTCGGGGGGGCGAGATTTCCGGCACGACCTCCGGCGGCGAGGCCGTTGGGCGCGCGCGCCGCGACGAGCGCGGAGGCGACGCGGTCGAGGAGTCGCCCGCGAAGACCGTATCTGAGGGACATTCCTGAAGAGGTCCTTGCTGCCGGCGTCCGAGAGTCCGGCGCGGTGGGAAGGCGGGGTTGTGGCGAGAATGGAGCTCCGCCCGAACCTTTTCGCAATCCACTTGCTCGGCATTTTGGCAGATTTTGGCCGCCCCTTTTGGCCTTCGCGCCGACCAAACCTGGTCGGTTGTTCCATCTCCCGGCGGTGGAAAATATCCCGGCGTGGTGGTGAGTCAGCATGCCGAAAACCCGTTTGCGCGCCAGGTCAGGGTATTTGTCCATACGGTTTGGGGTTGTATCAGGGCGGGACGGATCGGCTTGCGGATCTGGCCATCCGCTGACTGCTTCTTACTGGCCGAGGCCGTGCAGGCTGGGGGACACCGTTGGCCAGAACCGAGCTGGGTGCGCAACCGCCGGGGGCGCCATTGCGACGGGGCGCCGGGCGACGGCGTTGAAGGTGAAACGCACAACCGGGGTCAGAGGACGCGTGGGTGTACGTAGCGCGCGCGCCGCCTCGAAATTTCGCGCGTGGACGCCGCGGGCGCGACCGAGCGCGCGCGTTCCCATCGCGACCGGGATCTTCCCCCATCCCGCCTCGTCAACCAGGCGGTGCGGGGAGGGGGCGCGAGAAATCGTCGGCGACGCGCGGGCGTGGGAGGACCGGATCGCTCGGTGGGATCGTTCTGCGGCGTCGGCGTGAATAGACCGAACGCTCGGGCGTCGTATCGCGCCAACGCCGGCGGCAAACGTCGGGCGCGTCGGGCGAACTCCGCTGGGTCGACGCGGGGGTTTTGTTCCAACCCATCGTCGGCGCCCAGCTCATCGGCGGGAGGAATTTTCCGAGGGGAGTGAGACATGGCCGAGGCGGCGCCTGATCCGAACGCGGGGGGTGATGGCACCGTCAAGGGCGGGTCCGCCGCGATGGCAGAGGTGCGCCGCTCGACCCGTCGCGATCACGTCCTGAACCCGACGCGCCCGCGCGACCCCCGCGCGGGGTTCCGTCCCCAAAATCCGCTCGTTTGCCAACCCGAAAAAAGACACCGACCAACCTGGGAAAACCTTCCTCCCCTTCCCAACCCCGTCGCGCTCGCTCCCCGCCCCGAGACTGACGGTCCGTTCGCCTTCGTCTCACTCCCGCCGACAGATATACCTCCCGAACTACCGGATGGGCAAGACGCTCGGGATCGGCTCCTTCGGCAAGGTTAAGGTGGCCGAGCACATCCTCACCGGGCACAAGGTGGCCATCAAGATCCTGAACCGCAAGAAGATCAAGGCCATCGACATGGAGGAGAAGGTTCGCAGGGAGATTAAGATCCTGAGGCTGTTCATGCACCCGCACATCATCCGCCTGTACGAAGTCCTCGAGACCCCGCACGACATCTACGTCGTCATGGAGTACGTCAAGAGCGGCGAGCTCTTCGACTACATCGTGGAGAAGGGTCGTCTCGGCGAGAACGAGGCGCGACACTTCTTCCAACAGATCGTCTCCGGCGTCGAGTACTGTCACCGCAACATGGTGGTCCACCGCGATCTCAAGCCCGAGAACCTCCTGTTGGACTCCAAGTCCAACGTGAAGATCGCGGACTTTGGCCTGAGCAACGTGATGAGGGACGGGCACTTTCTGAAGACTTCGTGCGGGTCGCCGAATTACGCCGCGCCGGAGGTTATATCCGGAAAGCTCTACAGCGGGCCGGAGGTTGACGTGTGGTCCTGCGGGGTGATCCTGTACGCGCTCCTCTGCGGCTCCCTCCCCTTCGACGACGAGTCCATCCCCAACCTGTTCAAGAAGATCAAGGGGGGCATATACAACCTCCCCTCGCACCTGTCCCCGGGGGCGCGCGATCTCATCGCGCGGATGCTGCTCGTCGACCCGCTCAAGCGAATCACGATATCGGAGATTCGCACGCACCCGTGGTACGTCGTGCATCTCCCGCGGTACCTCGTCGTGCCCCCGCCGGACACCCTGGCGCAGGCCACGAACGTCGACGCCGAGACTCTGGAGATGGTGGTCAACCTCGGATTCGAACGGGAACACGTCGTCGACGCGTTGCGTCACCAACTGAGGAACAAGGCGACGGTGGCGTACTTTCTGCTGCTGGACAACAGGCGGAACCTGTTCGGCGGGTACCTGGGCGCCGAGTTCGAGGCTGGCGAGCTGCAGGTGGGCGTGGACGCGGCGCTGCAGGGCGCCGGCGGCAAGGGCGCCGCCGTGGGCCCGAGGCGACCGAGCCAGGTGCAGGCGCACCTGATGCAGCAGCGCCTCGTCGCCGAGCAGCGGTGGATGCTGGGGAGCACCACGACGATGGCGCCGGCGGAGGTGATGGCCGAGATCTTCCGCGTCCTGCGCGAGATGAACGTCCAGTGGAAGAAGCTCGGGCCGTACAACCTCAAGTGCCTGTGCAAAATTGCCGCCGCCGCGGCGTCGAGCGCGGGGGTGGACGTTAACATCGGCGGCGGCGACCACGAGATGGACACGGGCGAGGGCGACGGCGACGGCGGCGGCGGTGTTAACGGGGGAGGACCGGGGGGCGCCAGCTCCGGGCGGAAGGAGATGCAGGTGAAGTTCGAGATTCAGGTTTACAAGATGAAGGACGATCGGTACATGATCGACTTTCAGAGGATGGACGGCGGGGTGATGTCGTGCATGGACATGGCGGCGGCCGTGTCGCGACAGCTGAGGCTCGCGTGATGAGGGACGGAAAATCAGTCCACCCGGCGGAGGTGAAATACTTGCACGTGAGTGACATCTGATGAAAACAAGGACCGCTCTTATCGTAAGCGTCGCCGTTCACTCTCACTTCCCGATGCAGAATTTGGTAAAGACGACGTCGAGCACGTCCTCGCTCACGTCTTCCCCCGTCACCGCCCCCAGCGCCATCGCCGCCTCCCTCAGGTCGATGGTCCAGAAGTCCACCGGCAGGTTTCCGTCAACCACGATCGCCTCGAGACGCTCGAGCGCGCCGAGCGCCTGCTCGAGCGCCTCCGCCTGCCGCTGATTCGCGCTCCACGCCCCACCCTCCGCGTCCACGGAACCCCCCTCCACGATCCTCCCCAACGCCGACTCCAACTCTTCGAGACCCGCGCCCGTGACGGCGGATACGCCGACGACGGCGGCGAACTTTCCAGAAACTTCCGCGGGCACGATGGCGTCCAGATCGACGTCCGCCGCGATCGCGTCCGTCTTGTTCACCGCGAGTATCGCCGTCGCGCCCGCGTCGCGACGGGTCGCGTCGTCGTCGCCGTCGTCGTCGAGCCCCCGGGTGCCGCGAACTTTGTGCAGACGAGCCTTGGCGTTGGCCCACTCGTCCCCGCCGCCGGCCGTGTCCCCGCCGCCGGCCTGGACCCCCACCGCCGACGATTCGCCCTCGTCATCCTTAACGACGCCCTGGTTAACCCGTCGTTTCCGGTTTAAGATTCCCGCGCACGCGTCGTCGTCTAAGGCGGTCCACCCTTCCGTCGCGTCCACCACCACGATGACCGCGTCCGCCCCAACCGCCGCCGCCACGCTCCGTTTAACCCCGATCGCCTCCACCTCGTCCACGCCCACCCCTCTGCGGATCCCCGCGGTGTCGAGCAAGGTCACCGGAACACCCGCGCACTCCACCCGCGCCTCCACCACGTCCCGCGTCGTCCCAGCTATCGGCGTCACGATGGCTCGTTCGCTCCGAGACCACGCGTTCAGCAGCGAGCTCTTACCCGCGTTGGGCTTTCCCACGATGGCGACGGTCACGCCGGTGTCCAGCAACGTGCCCCTCCTCGCCGTCGACAGCACCTTCGCCACGTCGGCGCGAACGGCTCGAACCTCGGCGGCGATGGCGTCCGAGTCGAGGGGGGTCAACTCATCCTCGAAATCGAGTCGCGCCTCGAGCTCGGCGAGCAGGTCGACGCATCGCGCGCGCGCGTCCCGCACGGGGGACGCGAGGCCGCCGCGCAACGCGGCGAGCGCGCCGTCCGCGGCGCGTTCCGTCTTCGCCGCGACGAGCGAGTGCACCGCCTCCGCCTGCGTCAGGTCCAGCCTTCCGTTGAGAAAGGCTCGGAGGGTGAACTCGCCGGGCCTGGCGAGCCGGACGGCTCTCTCCGCGCCGCCGGATGGATCGAGCACATCGCGCCTCGTGAGCAGCGAGAGCACGCGCTGGACGCAGACGCTGCCGCCGTGGCAGTGAATCTCCACGACGTCCTCGGCGGTGTACGACCGAGGGCAAAGCATCGGGAGCACGAGCACCTCGTCGACGACGTCCAGGGCGTCCTCGTCGACGTCCTCGTCGTTGACGCGCCGCGAGCCGTTTGGGACGGAGGTCGGGTCCACGACGACGCCGTAGAGCGCCGTGTGGGACGACGGGGGCGTGCCCTCGCGCGCGGCGGCGCGCGCGGGGCGGGATGCGGGTCGGAACACGGCCCGGGCCGCCTCCACGGCTCGAGGTCCGGAGAGGCGGATGATTGCGACGCCGCCCGCGTTGGGCACGACGGGGGTCGCTATGGCCACGATGGTGTCCCCGTCGCCGTACGAGGAGAACCCCTCGTCGTCGTGTTCGTCGTCGTGGTGGTGATCGTCGTCGTCGTCGTCCGTCTCGAGCGTCGCCGGCTCGGCCGCGGCGCGTGTCGGGGCGACGACGCCCGAGCCGACGCCTCCCGACGCGCGCGTCTCTCGACACGCGTGGAAGACGCGCGTCGCGCGCGGGCGGGCGGCGGCGGCGGCGGCTAGCGTGACCCCGCGCGGGGACGCGCGATGCGCCGCCGCCGAGGCGACCGGACGCGCCGCCGTCGACATGGCTCGCCCTATCCCGCGCGCGCAGAGGTGGAACAAGACCCTCCTCATTTGTGACGAGTCCGTGACCGGTCCGCGGGGCTTTTCCCGTTGTCCCTTTTCGCCGGGCTCGCCTCACGGGACCTGCTCACACTCTGCGCGACGCGAAACGAGCGAAAACCGTCATGAGGTGCGCCTCCGACCCGATACCCGCATCGCGCGTCGACCTCGATCGCGATGGAATCGCCGCCGCTCGTTCGGATCCTCACCCCGCGCCACCCATCGACGCTCGCCCCGACCCGAGATCCGAACCCCCCCCCACAAGCTGACCCCAGATCGCCCTCATCGATCGATCTGAGCAGGACCAACGCCCGGGCGCTGCTCCTCCTCGCGCTGCTGGCCACCTCCGGGTTCGTCGGCGTCGCGCGCGCTGCCGCCGACGACGACGACTTCGAGCCCCCCGCCGCGCGAGCGAAGCCCGCGGCGGACCCCGCCGTCGCCTCCAAGGGCACCGTCGCCACGGCCAAGACCGACGGGGGCAAGCGCGGCGCGTACGAGGAGGTCTCCTTCGTCCTGGAGCACTCGCTCGTGGTCGGACCGGGCGACGCGTCCGCGCCGGGCGCGGCGGACTTTACGCCGTGCGGGGTCTTCTCCGCGCGCGCACACACCGGCCCCGACGGCGTCTCCGTTCGACTCTCGCACCTGAAGCTGACGCGCGATCCCGTCGACGATGACTTTGCCGAAAAATTCGACGCGCTCGTCGCCGCCGACCTCGTCTACCGCGTCCGCGTCCACTCCAACGTGCTGCACCCCGTGGACGGGGAGTACGCGATGGCGTACCTCCCCGCCCGGTGCCTGGCGGACGCGGGTTTGGCGGAGACGTTCGCGCTGCACGCCGACGAGCGGGGCGGCGTCGTCGGTCTCGATTACTCCACCGCGGGCGGCGACTGCGTCGTCGACCTGGAGCAGTCCGCTCCGCCGCCCAAGCTGGCGGGGTCCATCGGCTCCGGGTCCACCGCGTTGTTCCGGTCCACGGCGCAGGTGAGGTTCACCAAGCTCGCGCCCGCGCTCGACCCGGACGCTCCGACGGATCTTCGCGGGCACGGAGGTCCGGCGACGAAGCAACGGCAGGAGGAGCACCGGCGGCGGAAGGAGAGCGGGGAGCCGAGGGAGAAGGGGAAGAAGCCCGTCAAGGAGAAGACGTTCTGGGAGAAGAACTGGATGTACATCGTGCCCATCAGCTTTCTGGTGTCCAACGCGCTGAGCGCGCCTCCGCAAAAGGCGAAGAGGGGATGAGACAAAAGCGCTCGCTTTCGGTCGGTTCGAAGGCGTCGTTCGTACTACGAAGATGAAATCGATGTTTCTGTCTGTGTGTTTGTGTGTGTGTTGTTACATTAGGGACCGTCTCATAAGGCGCCCGACGAGGGTATCAGCGCGACTCCGCGGGCTTGGGCTCCTCCTTGCGCTCCTCCTTGCGCTCCTCCTTGCGCTCCTCCTTGGCGCCCAGATCCTTCTCCATGACCTCCATGTCGCTGTTCAGCTTGGTGATCTTGTCGCTCAAACCGCGATCGGCCTCGGTGGAGAAGTTGTCGATCGCCGCGTTGAGCTGCGCGATCTTGTCGTTCAGATTCTGTCGCGTCTTCTCCAGCGAGTCCTCCTCCTCGTCCTCGGTCCAGTCGTCGTAGAGGAACTTGCCCACCTCGCCCTTTCCCTTGAGGAAGGTTTTGGAGATCTGCGGCGCGAAGAGCACGCCCGCGACGCCAAAGACGGCGCCGCCGACGAGGAAACCGGTGAGGAACTTGCCCCACGACCCGCCCCCGCTCCCGCCGTCGTCCCTGGACCGGGCCACGACGAGGGCTCCGAGCCGACGCCCGGGCGACCCCGCGGGGTGTCTCGCGCTAGGGATTCGCGCCCCGGTAACAATGCCGAGTCGGGCGCGGACCCCCCGCGCGCGCGCGTTCGAGACGAGGTTCACGCGCGCCGTCGTCGTCGGCATCGCGTGTGCGCAGACCGCCATCGCCGCTTTTCCTTCGCGGCTTCCCGACGCTCGTGGAGACGCGTCCGCGGAAGTGGCGCGCCCGCGGCGTCGAGTCAGCGGGCTTTCGAAAAAACGAAAGCGAGCCTCAGACGACCTTTATTGGCTCCGCGCTCGATCGGGTTGCCGTTTGGTCAACCGACCGATTTGTGTATACGGGAAAAACGGAATCTCGCCGTCTACGATTCGAGCACGCGGTGGAAGCGGTCGGACAATCCCCACAGGATAGGCCTCGATCGGCTCGATCGCTCGAGTCCGAGAACCAGAGGCCACGGTGACACGTCCGGGGGGGCGCTGCCGAATGGACACAGCGCTCGGCGCGGGTAGACGGTTCTTGCCGGCTCCGGTCGTCGGGTTCAGAGCGGACCTCCCGAGGGCGATGTCGGGCATCGCGCCCTCCGCGGCGCGCGGCGTGACGCTCGGAGCCGCGCGCGCGCGCGCCCTCGCCCGCGACGGCGGTGGCGGCGACGCGTCGGCGAGATTCTTTCCCACGCGTCGGCGCGCGCGACTCTCCGGGAGGCGCGCCGTGCGGGTCAGCGCGGCGGACACGCCGGTGGTGCCCAAGAGAAAGGGCGAGAGGGTCAAGATCGACCCGAACGCGGTGCTCCAGGTGCCGGCCAAGAACATCCGCAACTTCTCCATCATCGCGCACATCGACCACGGCAAGTCGACGCTCGCCGATACCCTCATCAGCCGGACCGGCACCGTCGCGGACAGGGACATGGAGGCGCAGCTGCTCGATTCCATGGACATCGAGCGCGAGCGCGGCATCACCATCAAGCTGAACTCCGCGCGCATGAACTACACCGCCAGGAACGGCGAGACGTACGTGCTGAACCTCATCGACACCCCCGGTCACGTCGACTTTTCGTACGAGGTGTCTCGGAGTTTAGCCGCGTGCGAGGGGGCGCTGCTCGTCGTGGACGCGAGCCAGGGGGTGGAGGCGCAGACGGTGGCGAACGTCTACCTCGCTCTCGAGAACGACCTCGAGATCATCCCGGTGTTGAACAAGATCGACCTTCCGGGCGCGGAGCCGGAGCGCGTGTGCCGAGAGATTGAGGACGTGCTGGGTCTGGACACCTCGCAAGCCGTGCAGGCCTCCGCCAAGGCCAACATAGGGATGGAGGACATCCTGGAGCAGATCGTGGAGCTCGTGCCGCCGCCGCCGGACACCGCGGACCAACCCCTGAGGGCGTTGATATTCGATTCGTACTTTGACTCTTACCGCGGGGTGGTGTGCGTGTTTAGGGTCGTAGACGGCACCATCAGCGTGGGCGACCAGGTCAGACTCATGAACACCGGAGCCCCGGCGACTGTGGACGAGGTGGGGATCATGCGGCCGAACAAGGTGCCGGTCACCACGCTGAGCGCGGGGGAGGTTGGGTACTTCATCGGTAACATCAAATCCGTCGCGGATGCGCGGGTGGGCGACACCATCACCAGCGCCAAAAAACCGGCGAAGGAACCCCTGGAGGGGTACGCCGAGGCGACGCCCATGGTGTACTGCGGGCTGTTCCCCACGGACAGCGACAGGTACGACGATCTGCGCGAGGCGCTGGGTAAGCTGCAGATCAACGACGCGGCGCTGTGCTACGAGCCCGAGCAGTCCTCCGCGATGGGATTCGGCTTTCGCTGCGGTTTCCTCGGTTTGCTGCACATGGAGATTGTGCAGGAGCGATTGGAGCGCGAGTACAACCTCGACCTCATCACCACCGCCCCCAGCGTGGTGTACAAGGTGTACATGAACGACGCGGAGCAGACGTGCGTGGACTGCGCCAACCCGGCGAGTCTTCCGGATGCGGGAAAAAGGGACCGGATCGAGGAACCGTACGTGAACCTGGAGCTCATCGCCCCCGCGGACTACGTCGGGTCCCTGATGGAGCTGTCCACGCAGCGGAGGGGCGAGTTCATCGACATGACCTACCTGTCCGAGGGGCGAACGTGTTTGAAGTACGAGATCCCGCTCGGCGAGGTTGTGACGGATTTTTTCGACGAGTTGAAGTCCAGGAGCAAGGGATACGCGTCCATGGAGTATCAGTTTCTCGAGTACAGGAAAAACGACATGGTCCGGCTGGACGTGATGATCAACGGCGAGCCCGCGGAGCCGCTCGCGTGCATCGTGCACAAGGATAAGGCGTACGCCATGGGACGCGGGTTGGTGGACAAGCTGAAGGAGCTGATCCCGCGGCAGATGTTCCGGATCCCCATCCAGGCGGCCATCGGCGCCAAGATCATCGCGTCGACGTCAATCAGCGCCATGCGTAAGGACGTCCTGGCCAAGTGCTACGGAGGAGACATCTCGCGCAAAAAGAAGCTGCTGAAGAAGCAGGCTGCGGGTAAGAAGCGGATGAAGCAGTTCGGGAAGGTTGAGGTGCCGCAGGAGGCCTTCATGGCGGTGCTCAAGGTTGATCAGAACGCGCCAAATTGACGCCGCGAACCATTCTTTCAAGAGTTGAAATCTGAATCCGGCGAGAGTAAAGCCGCCGAGCCTCAGTCCGCGACGCCCAGCTCGCACAGCGTCCTGAGGTCCTCCCAGGCGTGCGTCTCCAGCCATCTCTCGCCCGCGTCGATCCAACCCCCGCTGCTCCCCGCCCCGTCCGTCTCTCCGTCGTCCGCGATGAACGCCTCCGTCGCCGCGTCTAAAACGCGCTTCATCGCGCCGTTAATCCCGGGGTGCGCTTGCGCCGCGTCGACGAGGCCATCCGCGATTGATGGCCCTCCGCGATGTCGGGGCCCGTGGAGCGATGATGATGCCGCGTCGGAGACGAACGCGTCGACGTGTCGGACGCACGCTAACACGGCCGCGCACGCCTCCGGAAGACTCGCCGCCCTCTCCCACCGACCCAGCGACCGCTCGGCGACGAGGTCCAAAAGCCGCGAGGTCTCGTCGCGGACCCGCTCCGCGATGAACGCGACACCCTCGGCACCTCCCTCGGCACCACCCTCGGCATCGTCCTCGGCACCACCCTCGGCACCACCCTCGGCATCGTCCACGTCGCGGTCCCGCGCGTGAACGAACGCCGCGCGCAGCGCCCGGAACGTCGCCTCGCACGCCTCCAACGCGAAGCCGGTCTTATCATCCTCCGTCTGCAACGCGAGTCGCCTCGTCTCCGACCTCGCCGCCGCGAGCTCGGCGTCGGAGACGTGCCGCGCCGCCGCCGCCGAAGCCCCCGCGCGTCGGAGCGAGTCCGCGGCGGCGTCTCGTCGCGCCTTGGTCTCGTGCGGGTCGACCAGGGTGTCCATCAGGGCGTCCAACGCGGTCCGTTTGGACTCGGCCAGCGCTCTCGCCAAATTTTCAATCGCCGCCGGCTCGTCGCTCGCTCCGTCGCCGTTCCAATCGTCGCCGTTCGAATCGTCGCCGGGCGCCGTCGCCGCCTCGTCACCGGTCGCCGTCGCCGCCGTTCGGTGACGCGTCGCCGCGAAGAGCGGGTTCGCGCGCGTCTCCCCGAGCGAGGGTGAACCCGACCTCGCGGGCGGGGTCCGATCGATGGTGGAAACCGTCGCGACGCGATCCGGTCGTCCTTCCGGGCGTCCTCCCGCCGGCGCCCCCCTCTTCGCCTCTTCGTTCCCCCCGAACGTTCTCGACGACACCTTCCCGCGCCGCCCGTCCCCCCGCGCCGCGACGTCGTCTCGCATCGACCGAAGCAGCCTCGTCCCCTCCTCGATCGCCTCCAGCGCGGCGAAGACCTCGCGGCCCGAGAGCGACTCCTCCAGTTGGTCTCGCAGCTTCGCCGCCCGCCTGGCGTCTCCCGTCGCGACGCCGTCGTCGCCGACGAGATCGTCGGCGCGTCTGCGACTGCCGAGGGTGCCGAGGGTGCCGTCGACCCCTCCGCCGGTCACCGCGCGCGCCGAAGCCACCGCGCGCTCTTCCGCGCGCCTCAGAGTCTCCGACGCCTCGTCCTCGTCCTCGTCGGCGTCGTCCTGATGAGATCTCGCGTCCGCCACGAGGGTCTCGACCACGTCCGACGGGACCTGCACCATCTCGCGCAGCTTGCCGACTTGCCCCTGAAGCCTGGAGATCTCGCGGCTGACCCGGATGAACGACTCGTAGTGCGCGAAGACGTTCTGCCTCTGCTCGGACTCGGCGAGATCGCGCAGCGACGAGAGCTGGTCGCGCAGATGCCGCATGCGCCGCTCGGAGGCGTCGCCGTAGAACTCCGCGGCGAAACCGTCGAGGTCGAAATTCTCCGGGTCATCCTCGGTCCATGGGTCGAGGGACTCGCCCAGCTCGGGCATCGCGGCCGCGGCCATCGCGGGCGGTTGTGCGGTCACCGATGTCAGCTTTCAAATATTTGGCAGCTCAGTCACCAGGCTGGGCTCCGTCTCGGGCTTTTCCGCACCGCTGAAGGTTATAGTCGATGCTCTTCGCGCGTTCGTGCATCATTCGCGGGGCGATCGACGAAAGGCTCGTCCCTCTCACGCGCGAGTCTCGTCAGCAGATGGTGTTTTCGGTGTATTCAAAGCAATGAGACGTCGCGGGGTCCACGCGACGCAGGCTGACGCGGTTACGCGGCTGCGCCGATGGCTAGACGCGACAAACTAGACAAGCACCCTCTCTTCCTCCTCCTCTTCCTCCTCCTCCTCCTCCTCCTCCTCCTCCGCCTTTCACCGCGCGGGGATCACTGCTCGTGCGAGAACCTGCAGGCGTCGCCGCGATCGCACTCTCCCCTCTGGAAGGCGTAGCACGGCGCGGAGGAGCGCTGGGGCGCCTCGGCGTTCGGATCGTGCGAGAACCTGCAGGCGTCGCCCCTGGTGCACTCGCCCTTCTGAAACGCGTAGCACGGGGCGGAGGACTTTTGCGGGGTGGACGCGTTGGCGTCGTGGCTGAACCTGCACGAGTCGCCGCGGTCGCACTCTCCGCGCTGGAAGGCGTAGCAGATGGGGGCGCCGCGGGAGGGCGGGCGGCTGTAGTCGCCGCCGCCGCCGCCCTCCTCGTGCGCGAAGCGGCAGGCGTCGCCCCTGGTGCACTCGCCGCGCTGGTAGGCGTAGCACACGGGTTTGCCCGCCGCGGGACCCTCGCCGAAGCGGGCCTTCTTGGCGTTCTTGCACTCGGTGCAGCGGGTGGGCTGGTTCTCCCATCCCTTGGAGTTGTAGAACTCCTGCTCGCCGGCGGTGAAGACGAATTCGGCGTTGCAGTCGCGGCAGTTCAGGGTGATGTCCTCGTACTCCTTGGACAAGGGGTTGGCGTCGGCGGCGGACTTCTTGTGAACCTTGAACTGTGAGGGAAAGGAGGATGGACGGGGAGGGCGGGGACGGTGAGGTCAGAGGTGGGGTTGGCCGATTGGGTCGGGCGGTGTTGGATCACGGGGGGGATCCGGTCGGGAGGTCGGCGCCCGGCGGTTGTTTGGCGAAGTGAAATGCCAAAAGTTGGTTCGGGAGCTCGCTCCGGGACGGAGAGGGTTGATGAATTGGGGGCTCCGGCGGAACCGGGGTTCGCGGTTGGACTCACCCCATCGTCGTCGTCGTCGTCGTTAGCCTCTTCGACCTCGGGCTCCTCCTGCGAATCGATCGGAACGGGTCGGGCGAGCGTCAGCGTCGGCGCTCGGCGCCCGGCACGGGACGGAGGGCGAAAAAGGCGGCGGGAATCCCGAGAGGCGAGCGGCGGCGGCGGTGATGATGATGAGAAAAAGTGCGTCGCGGCGGGCGCCCCCCGAGCGGGTGACGCGCGATGCGAAGGATGAACGCGACCGGAACCAATCGTGGACGGTGATTCGAGACGTCGGTTCGCACCTCCTTGGTCTTCTTGGCTTCGGGCTCGTCCTCGGCGTCGTCCTCGGCGGGGCGCTTCTCCTTCTTCTCCTTCTTCTCCTTCTTCTCCTTTTTCTCCTTCTTCTCCTTCTTCTCCTTGGCCATGGCGACCGTTCGGGGCGGGGTTCGGCGGGGTAGAAGTAGCGCGGTGGTGCAGAGGAAGTCCTCGACGGGGCGCGTGTGTTCGGCCGGCGGTGACTGGCGCGAACGGTTGTGTCGGAGGGAGCGGAAAATGCCAACAGATCCATTAACAGAAACGTGGCGGGAGCTGACACGACATTATCACGGCAATCATCCGACATTATCACGGCAATCATCCGAGCGCGCGAACCCGGGAAACGCCGTTCGATTTCGCCGCACTTGGGTGTTGTTTTTCCGGCTGCGCGACGCGTTTTGTTTCCCACAGCTTGGATCGGACCGAGGCGCGACGCAGGGCGAACCCCCCGCGGGTTTCACCCGTCCGCGCACCCGCACGGATCCTCACCCGGGCGGGCCGCGCTCCCCCGCGATGATCGCGCCCCTCGCGACGATCGCGCTCCTCGCGACCGCGTTCGCGTCCGGCGCGCGCGCCGAGGCTGTGCACGGGGCTTTCGTGCACGGCGTCGCTTCCGGCGACCCCACGCACGACTCGGTGGTCATCTGGACCCGCGTCACGCCCACGGGACGCGACCCGGGGGAGACGGACCCGGACCCGAACGTATCTTTCGACGTGCGATGGAGGGTCGCCACGACGCCGCCCACGTCCGCCGCGGTGGACCCGGACGCCAGGCCCGTCGCGGAAGGGTCGCGCGTGCCGATGGCCCCGGGCTCCACCGTCTTCGGCTGGTCCGACTCGTCCAAGGTGGCCAGAGCCGGCATCGCGACCGCGAGGGCGGAGCGGGACTGGACCGTGAAGGTGGACGTCGCCGGCCTGTCCCACGGCGTGCGGTACTGGTACGCCTTCGACGTCGTCGACACGTCGGGGGGGTCGAAAACGCGCGCGTCCGATTTTCCGCCGATGACGCGAGAGAGGCGAAGCGAGACTGGAACGTTCGAGCTTCCCCCGCCCAAGGGCGTGGCGTACCCGCGAGACCACGGCCCGCTGCGCGCCGCGGTGTTCTCGTGCGCCAACTGGGGCTGGGGGTACTTCCACGCCTACGACGCCGCGGCGCGGGGCTGGGGCGGAGTAGACGAAGTCGACTCAGTCGCCGAGGACTCGCGCCGACTCCACGCGTGGTTCCATCTGGGCGACTATTACTACGAGTACGGGCAGACGCACTACCCGAACGCGGACGAGTCCGTGCCGGAGCGGTGGCGCTCGCTGGACCCTTCGTCCGAGACGGTCACCTTGGACGATTACCGGCGCAGGCACCGGCTGTACCGGAGCGACCCGGGTTTACAGCGGCTGCACGCGTCCGCTCCCGTCGTCGCCATGTGGGACGACCACGAGATCGCGAATAACCCGTGGATGAACGGGGCGGAGGATCACCAGGCGTGGGAAGGGGACTTTAAGACCAGAGCGAGGGCGGCGATCCGCGCGTACCACGAGTGGCTGCCCACCCGCGAGCCCGGCGGATCGAACGGCGACTCCTCCGAGGACGATTCCGATTCCGACTACTACTACAACCGCACGGTGCACTTTGGTGACGTCGCGTCGTTCCACGTGCTCGAGACGAGGCTCACGGCGCGAACGGATCCAAACGCCAACCCCAGCGGCAACGTCTGGGCGAACCTCACGAAGGAAATCGCGACGTCCGCCACGAAAGCGCCCGCGTCGTGGCCGGGTAGCTCGCTGGAGCGACGAATCCGCGCCATAAAGACCGGCCTGGACGCGTACAGGAGCGAGGAGAACGAGTCCATGGCGGGTCCCGGCCAGCTCGCGTGGCTCGCAGACGAGGTGACTGGCAGCGCGGCGTCGGGCGTGGCGTGGCAGGTAATCGCGCAGGCTTCGCCCGTGATGGACATGATGAGCCCGGATTTGGAAAAGGCGGCGGATGCGCTGGACGGGGACGGGGCGACGCCGCCGACGGGGCACGGATCTTGGCGCGCGGCGCTGGAGGCGTGGACCGACTGGACCGGCACCGCGCCCCCAAACGCGGAGTCCTTCGGCGACGGCGGGAGGGCGGTGCCCGTCGGAGCGGCGAGGGCTTTGCTCGCCGCGGGACGGTACCGGTTGAATTGGAACTTTGACGACTGGCACGGGTACGCCGCGGAGCGCCGACGGCTGCTCAAAGCGCTCGTGCCGAACGCCAACCGCGCCGTCATCATCGGCGGTGACTCGCACGACTCCTGGGCCGGGGTCATCGCCGCGGACGAGACGCACTGGGGCGCGGAGGGTTCGTGGGCCGCGGGCGCGCGCGACCCCGCCGCGTTGGAACCCGGGTCGGTGGGCGCCGTTGAGTTTGACACCCCGTCGGTGTCCCCCCCGGGCGCGTTCGAGCAGTCGTTCGCGTGGTGCCCGAGCGAGCTCATCGACCGCGGGCACCTCGAGGCCAATCCGGGGACGCTGCGTCACGCGCAGACGGGCCGCCGCGGCTTCGTGATGATCACCGCCGACGCCGACGAGTTCACCGCGGATTTCGTGCTCACGCCCACCGTGCGCTCCCGAGGGTACTCGCCCACGTGCGGCGGCTCCTTCGTCGTCACCGAGCGCGCCGACTCGAACGGCGGCCTCGTGCTCACCGAGCGCGCGTGTCCCCAGTTCCCCTCGAGGCTGTTCACGGGCCCGGCGGATCCGAGGTTTGTGGATTGGAGCGCGGGCGCAGCGGCGGGGCTCGGATCGGCTTCGACGGCGGATCGGGACGAGCGAATCAAGACGATGGACGAGACGTGGATCTTCGGCGTCTTCCTCGGCGCGTTCTTCGTCGTGGGGTTCGCCGCGGGTCTGACGTGGCGGCAGGGCGCGTGCGGGGACGTGAACGCGCGCGGGGGGGCGGGGGGCCACGACCGGGGTACGGGTCGGGGTCGGCGTCGTCAACGCAACTATCACAGCCTCGACGACTCCGCGGCGCGCGACGCCGACGACGGGGACGACCGGCAGTCGGAGATCGAGATGGGAAGCGTCGGGGGGACGCGGCCCAGCAGATGAGGAGGCGGCGGACGGTTTTTCCCATCTCGCGAGGCGAGTCGATCGCGCGAGGCGAGTCGAGAGCGATGGGAACCGTCAAAGCGCCGTTGAATGTGGTTTATGAATGGTCGGTTCATCACGCGAATGAATCGTTTAACGTACGTTCGACGAGAAAAAGTCACGTCCGCGCTTAACCTACCACCCGCCGATGCCGCCCTTGACCTTCTTACGCGCGTTGCCAAACCCTCGACGCCAGCCGCCGCCGTCGCCTCCTGCGCCGTCCCGGCTCCGCTTTCGCAGCTTCCGCAGATCCGCGAGGTGTCGCATGGTCGGCCTCCCGTGGGGACAGTTCCACGGCGCCTGCAGGTCGCTCAGGTTATCCAGCACTCTTCGCATCGTCTTCGCGTCGAGCGCCTTCCCGATCATGATGCTCGAGCGGCACGCGCGCATGGCGAGCATGGCGCGGACCCTGGACGGTCGGACAATCTCGGACGCCGACACCCCAGACCCGAGGGATCCGGTCGATTGTCGCGAGAGTCCCACCGTGAGCTGCGACCTGGCGGGCAACGCGTACTCGCCCTGATCCAGCATGCCGATCAGCTCGTGCACGTCGTCGGCGCCGAAGGTGGTGCCCTTGCTGAAGGGCACGGAGTTGAGCGCGAGGCTACGAACCGTCGGCGGCGGCTGGTCGACTTCGCAAAACCCAAAGCCGTTGGCGAGAAACGTGGGCATGTTTCTGTGCACCGTCTGCTCCTCCGCGGCGGTCAGCTCCAGCTTTTTGGGGACCAAGAGCGGCTGCCGGTTCAACGTCGTGGTGCGCTGGAGCCGTTCGAAGTTGTAAATCTCGTCGGACGCGTGCTGATCGACGATGAAGAGGTCGTCGCCCAGGGTGCAGAGGATGAAACCGAGGTTGAACTGACCGACGACTCTCATGTCGCGAAAGTCCTCGCGGCGAAACACCCGCTCGAGCTCGCCGGTGGCAGCCTCGTCGCCCCCCTCGTTCAGCGCGGGGCCCAGGCCCTCCTCCTCGCCCGCATCATCGCCGTCGCCCGATCGTTTTTGACCGTTTTTGACCGTTTCGACATCCCTTCTCGTCGACGCGTCATTTTTGTCGTCATTTTTGTCATCCGCCTCGTCCTCGTCCGCGACGATGTCCGCGTCGTTCGGCCCTCGCTCGACCCCGAACGACGCCGCCGCGTACTTTGACGCGTACTTTGACGAACCGTCGGCGATTGTCTCGTCGGGACGCGTCGCCTCCCCTCTCCCCTCCCGGTCACCGCCGAGCGGGTCGGTCGGCCCGCTTCCTCGTCGGTTTTTTTTAACCCCCGCGCGGCGCTCTCGCAGCGCGGCGAGGGAGAAGGCGAGCGGCGCGCCGTGATGTACGAGGGGCGGCGGCGGCGTCGCGCGCTCGTGATGATCAAACTCCACGGCGTCGTCGACGGGCTCCGGTTTCACGAACGCGTCCGCGTCGACAAAAAGCTCCCCGTCCGAGTTTGGCCCGCGCGGCTCATCCGCGTCGTCCCCCAGCCGCCGCTCATCGTCGTCGTCGTCGTCGTCGCGCGGGGTCGAGGGCGCGTCGGCGCGGACGGGCCCGCGCGTGCGTCGACGCGCGCGGTCCCTTCCCGCCCGAGCATCATCCCCCTCCCCCTCGTCCTCGTCCTCCTCGTCCTCCTCGTCCTCCTCGTCCTCCTCGTCCTCGTTCTCGTCCGCCGGTATCCCCCCCGGCGAACCCGCGTGATAATCCCCGTCGTCAGGATCATCCGGCTCCTCCTCCTCCTCCTCGTCGTCGTCGTGGTCGCGTTCGCCGCCGTCGCGTTCGCCGCCGTCCTCGCCGCCGCCGTTCGTCCTCCGTCGCGCGCGGAACCTCCAACCGCCGCCGATGCCCACCCCGTCCAACTCGCGGGTAAACCCAAACGACGCCAACCCTCTTTGCACGTGCGCCCCCTCGTCGCGCCCCTTCGATCGTTCGCCCGCCGCGGACGCCGTCGTATCGTTCGCCGTCGGCGGCGCGCCCATCCCGAAGGACTCCCACGCGATCGCGGTCGCGGACCCGCGGACTCGGTGAAGTTCCGCGGGCTCCCGCTTGACGTCAACCGTCGCGTGCGGTACGACGACCGCCGCGTCGGCGTCGTCCTCCTCCTCCCTCTCCCGCTTCACCCCAACCAAAGACGGAAGAAGCGCCGGGGTGGCCGCGCTCGGTCCGCCCGAGATGGTATCCCGATCTCCTCCGATCGCGTCGTCCGCTCGTCGCGTCGTCTCCGATCCGTCGACGCCCCCCGCCGCCGCGGCCAAACCCACCGCGTACGTGTACCCGCTCGGGGACCAAATCTTTTCCAGCGCCGCTCGGAAACCCGCCAACACTTTCGACTCGCCGTGCAACAGAACCTTGCGCTTATCCGGCGTGACGTTGACGTCGTACGCGTCCGTGGGGAGCCGGAGGTCGAGCACGACGCACGGGAACGGCGTTCCCGACGTCGTCTGATTGTACTGCCTGTACGTCTCGTTGCACACCCGCGCGGCTTTGGGGAGGTCCACCGGCCGACCGTTGACGAAGAAAAACTGCCTGTCACCAGCGCCTCTGCCGCACCCGGGGGACGCCTTGGACACCATCCCCACCATCTGAACGCCGCATCCCTCGCCCAGGTTTTCGCTCACCTCCAGCATCGCGCTCACCGTCTTGTGCCCAAACACCGTGGCGACCGAATGGCGAAGCGACCCGCCGCCCTGCGTGTTGAGCACCGTCTGTCGAGGCGCGTTTTTGCCCTTGCCCTGGTGCGAGCACACGATCCTTACCTCCGGGTTGACCAGCGCGTACGCCTGTAGGACGTGAAGGAGCTTCCCGTACTCCCGCTTGACGTTCCGCGCGAGCTCTTTACGTCGGACGGGCAGTCTGGCGAAGACGTTTTGTACGGACACCGTGGTGCCCACCGACCGCGCGACGACGCCCCGGTGTCGCACGTCGCCCTCGGCGTCGTACTCCACCCGGGTGGCGGTATCGTCGTCGGCGGTGCGCGTGGTGACGCAGAGGTCGCCGAGCGCGCAGAGCGACGAGAGCGCCTCGCCCCTGAACCCGAAGGACGCCAACGCGTCCAGGTCTTCAAAGTGTCGGATCTTGGAGGTGGCGTATTTCTTGGTCATCATCGCCAGGTCGTCCGACTTGACCCCGCATCCGTTGTCCACCACCTCGACGGACTCCTGTCCGTGATCGCGCAGCCGGACCTCGATGTTCGTGGCGCCCGCGTCGAGCGCGTTCTCGACGAGCTCCTTCACCGCGCCCGCCAGGTCCAGCACCACCTGCCCCGAGCAGATGCGATGGATGGAGGACGCCCCGATGGGGCGTATGGAGGGAGCCTCCTTCTGGAGGGCCGTGGAGGGCGCGGGGTCGTCGGGCCCGTCGGTGGCGGACGGTCGCGCTTCATCCGTCGAAGGCGACGGTTGCGCCATGACCTCCGAGGGCGAGAGCCGCCCGGTCCGGTCCGAGCGCTCCCCTCGTCTGCGACTGTCTGCGGAGGTTTGAAAAACGAAAAAGCCATTTGCGCGGTTGGCTGGTATCGGCCACCTTCCAAAAAAACAGTTCTTGATGAATCGAGGAATCAATTGGAGGAACGACGAGTTAAAACCACTGATAGGAACTGATCGAGACTGGCTGCTGATTGGTCAACCTGAAATTGGTCCCTGACCCCTATTGGCTGAGCCCGTGATGCGGATTCGAGATAAAACTGCGGACGAGCCCGTCGCGCCCATCATTCCTGCACCCTTCCACGCAACTCAACGCAACCCAACGAGTAAAATGGCCGCCATCGCCGCCTCCAACTTCGCCGTCGCTGCCCGCCCCACCGTGGCCCGCAAGCTTTCCTCCAAGAAGGCCGCGCTTTCCGGTGCGTCCCCCGAACGAGCGCAACCCCTGCGGGCGATTTTTGTTGTAAACTTCACCCGCGACCTCGGACCGTCTAA
>Ga0181573_10001317_pt1 | contig 24719 bp, 21 predicted proteins | sample 101ome_25_FD_148643 | JGI IMG/M metagenome (GOLD analysis project Ga0181573, IMG submission 148643) | Coastal salt marsh microbial communities from the Groves Creek Marsh, Skidaway Island, Georgia - 101409BT metaG (spades assembly) | ecosystem: Environmental > Aquatic > Marine > Intertidal zone...
CGTGTAGCCTGCCGGATGTCCGCCTCTCTGACATGTGCGTCCACGAACACACGCTCGAAACGACTGTGGAAGTCACGGTCAGTCGTATACCCCAGGGGGTTGGGTGTGTCGGCGTCCCACCCGTTGAAGTGGATCGTCGTGTGGTGGGGCTGGGCCGCGTCCATCACGTAGTGTCCGAGGATGCCCGCATCGTTCACGATCCTCTCTTCGAGCCACGTCCGGTGCGGGTCGTGTTCGTCTGCCGCTCTCCAGCTCCGCCATGCCGCGACCAGTCGCTCCTGGAGTTCGAGGATCCGGTAGTGGAGAAAGCCGGTGTCGCGCTCCGGTCTCTCGAGACCTGCGTCGTTCAGGGATCGCAGGAAGGTGAACCGATCCGGCGCGTCCATGGCACCGGGCGGGACGTTCTCCAGATCCACGTAGTGGTCGTACGCCCACGCCTCGTCCATCTCGGGGTTGTCGCGGTCCCGCCACCGATCCGGCTCCGGATTGAGCCACGCCAGCTGATCGCGGGCGTTCCGGAAGAAGGCTGGCATCGGCTCGGGCAGCCGGTCCACCGCCGCCCGTGCGCCCATCTCGTGCGCGTTGAATCCCCACCGTGTCATGGCACGGGCGTCGGCATCGAGCACGGGCGACGAAGGGACCGCGCCCGCGAGGGCCGCCACGAGGCCGACGGTCAGAAGACCTGCAGCGGTCGCGCGCCCCGGTCGATGGTCCGGCGGGGGAGGACGCATCTTCCGCTTCACGAGTCGCCGCGGGCCAGGCGTCCGCGGTCCACCTTTCCGAGATGGGTTCGGGGCAGGTCGTCCATGAAGTGCACGGCACGTGGATATTTGTACGGCTCGAGCCGGCTCCTCGCCCATTCCTGGAGAGTCGTCGCGAGCTCCTCACCGGGCGCGGTGCCGGCCTCCGGGACGATGAAGGCGCTCGGCTTCACCAGACCGTCCTCCGTGGCCACGCCGACGACGGCGGCTTCACGCACGGCGTCGTGCTCGAGCAGGCAGTTCTCGAGTTCCTTCGGCGACAACCACTTGCCGCTCACCTTGAGCATGTCGTCCGAGCGACCTGCGTAGGTGACGTATCCGTCGTGGTCGAAGCTGATCATGTCGCCGGACACGAACCAGCCATCCTGGAAGGCTGCTGCTGTCTTGTCGTCGTCCCGCCAGTACCCGAGCGCGAGTGAGTCGCCACGGACGCGCATAGTGCCGACGTCACCGGTCTCGACGGAGGTCCCGTCCGGCGAACAGGCCCGGACTTCGAAGCCTTCGACGACTCGACCGAGCGTGCCCGGCTTCACGTCGTCGGGGCGATTCGAAATGAAGATGTGCCACATCTCGGCCGTCCCCAGCCCGTCGAGCAGGGGAATCCCGAAGAGGGCATCCCAGCGCCGGTGCAGTTCGACCGGAAGCGCTTCACCGGCCGACGTGGCGATACGCAGAGACGATACGTCGCGCGTCGCGGCGTCCGGGTGGTTGATCAGATGGTTGACCATCGTGGGGACGTTCACGAGGACGGTCGGGCGGTAGCGCTCGATGGCGTCGAACAGTGCGTCCGCCGTGCAGCGTTCGGAGAAGAGTGCCGACGTTGCACCCACCGAGAACGGAAAGAAGAGGTTGGTGCCGGTCGCGTACCCGAAGTAGAGCTTGGGAACGGACAGCGTCACGTCATCCGGTCCGATGTGGAGGGTCCGCTGACCGTAGAGGGCCGTCGTGTTGTGGAAGGACCCGTGGGTCTGAACGACTCCCTTGGGGTGCCCTGTGGTGCCTCCGCTGAAGAGGAAGAGGGCCGGATCGTTCGACTGCGTGGGATGGATGGGAACGTCGGGGTCCAGGGATGCCAGGTGGGCTTCGAAGGCTGTCGACCCGACGGCCGTCACTTCGGGGGCGTCCGCCACCCCGGCGGCGGCCTGGCGAAAGGCGGCCTCGCATTCCGTGCCGACGAAGGCCGCTCGAGGCTCGGTATACTGGAAGAAGTACTCGATCTGTTCCGTGGGGAGGTGCGGGTTCACCATCACGACGACGGCCCCGAGACGGAGTGTTCCGAACAGAGCCGCGACGTACGCCAGACCGTCCGGCAGCGCGATCAGGACTCGGTCACCGGGCTCGACCCCGGCCTCGAGCATCAGGCGTGCGAAGCGGCCGGACGCGTCGAAGACGTCGTAATAGGTGCTGGGCCCCTGATCCGTGAGGAGCGCCCGGCGATCGCCTCGGCCCTCCCGGATGTGGTTCCCGAGGAATTCGTCGAAGATGTTGAGCGCGGTCTGCGGCGGTTCGGTCATGGCGTGACGATAGGTGCGCGCTAGAATGAAGGTCAATCGCTGCCCCAGCCTCGATCCGAATGTCCGTACATCACTTCGCTGAGCTCACCTGGGAAGAAGTGCGCGACCTCGATCGTGCGTCTGCCGTTGCGATCCTTCCGGTGGGTGCAGTCGAAGCGCATGGACCTCACCTGCCCCTGGGAACCGACGTGCTGATCGCCGAGGGGATGGCTCGTGTCTGTGCCGAAGAGGTCTCTCGGGCCGGGCATGTGGCTCTGATTCTTCCCCCTGTCTGGTACACTGCGGCCGACTTCGCCGATAACTTTCCGGGCACGATCTGCGTGGACGGAGCCGTCGTGACCAACCTCGTCGTCCAGATCGCGACTTCGCTCAGGGAGCAGAACATCCGAACGCTGGCCATCGCGAACGCACACCTCGATCCGGCCCATCTGACGGCGCTCCGGCAGGCCGCGGATGCCGCGCCCGAAGGCTCTCGCGTCGTGTTTGTCGATCTCACGAAGCGTCGGGTGGCGGAACACCTGACTGAGGAATTTCGGTCGGGAGCATGTCACGCCGGGCGCTTCGAGGGCAGTCTCGTTCTGGCCGAACGCCCCGATCTGTTTCGTTCCGAGATTGCCGCCGGTCTGGAGCCCAATCCGGCGTCGCTCTCGATCGCGATCCGAGAGGGACGCTCGACCTTCGAAGAGTCGGGGGGCCCCCGGGCTTACTTCGGGTGGCCTGCGGCTGCGACGGCCGAAGAGGGGCATGCCACCCTCCGCACGCTGGGGCGCATGCTCTCGGCGGCCATCCTCGATGGAGATACGCTGTGAGCGACCTCGTTGGCTACAACGCCGTCATTACCGGAGGGGGACGGGGTATCGGGGCCGCAGCAGCGGTCGCCCTCGCCGAGGCCGGAGCCAAGGTCTCCATTGCGGCCCGGAACGAGGGTCAGGTGGTTGAAGTCGCGGCGGAACTGCGCGGCAAAGGGTTTGAGGCTTTCGCGTTCAGGTGTGATGTCACGGAGCCGCATCAGGTTCGGGAGCTGATGTTGTCCGCCAGGGAGGCGATGGGACGAATCGACATTCTCGTCAACAACGCGGGCACGGCGACCTCGAACCCCATCGCCCGCGTCACGCCGGCCGAGTGGCAGCACATCATGGCGGTGAATGCGACAGGAACATTCCTCTGCACGCAGGCCGTCTGGGGTGGAATGGCCGAACGGCGCTGGGGGCGTATCGTGAACGTGGCCTCTGTCGCTGGCCTGAGCGGGGGCAAGTACATCTCGGCGTACACGGCGGCAAAACACGCGGTCGTGGGCTTCACGCGAGCCATGGCTGAGGAAGCGGTCGGGTCGGGAGTCACGGTGAACGCCGTGTGCCCGGGCTACGTCGATACGCCCCTTACAGAGGAGACGATCGCCCGGATTGTCGAACACTCGGGCAAATCGCGTGACGAGGCCCTGGCAGCGGTCCTCGAGCAGGCCCGTCAGCCCCGGCTCATTCGTGCGTCCGAAGTCGCATCATCGATCGTGGATCTGTGTCGCGGCGGAGTCCATGCACCGAACGGCACACTGGTAGTTCTCGACGGTTCGGCAGCCCAGTGATGCCTGAGGAGGGGGGATGGGAGTTCATCAATCCCGAAGTGCTGGGTCCACCGAAGGGATGGACGAACGGCATGCTGGCTCCGGCAGGCGCGCGCGTTCTTTTTGTCGCGGGCCAGGATGCGGCCTCCGCGGACGGTGCGGTCGAGGATGATGACTTCGTAGGCCAGTTCGAGCTGGCTCTGGCCAAGACCCTCTCGGTCGTGCACGAGGCTGGTGGAGACGCCACGTCCATCGGTCGGATGACGGTCTTCGTGACGGATCTCGATGCCTACCGCCAGAGTCGGAAAGCGATCGGAGAGGTCTGGCGGGCCCGGATGGGTCGGCACTACCCGGCGATGGCTCTGGTCGAGGTATCCCGGCTCGTTGATCCACGGGGTAAAGTGGAAATCGAAGCAACGGCGGTGATCTGATGTTCGAACCGAAGTCGTTCGAGTATGGGCTCGATGTCGAAGCGGGTGTCGCCACCATCACGCTCAATCGTCCGGAGCGTCTCAATGCCCTGACGTTCGATGTGTATGACGAGCTCAGAAGGGCCTTCTACGCGATCAGTGACGAGCCCGACGTGCGTGCCGTCATCATCACGGGAACGGGCCGCGGGTTCTGCACGGGTGGAGACGTCGAAGACATCATCGGTCGCCTCTTCGATCGGGACATGCGGGGTCTGCTCGATTTCACTCGGATGACGTGTGACCTGATCCTCGCGATGCGACGTTGCAGGAAGCCGGTCATTGGGGCGCTCAACGGCACCGTCGCCGGGGCAGGGGCGGTGATCGCAACGGCGTGCGATCTGCGGATCGGGGCGGAGTCGGCGAAGATCGCCTACCTCTTCACCCGGGTGGGTCTGTCCGGAGCGGATATGGGCGCAGCGTGGATGCTGCCCCGGATCGTCGGAATGGGGAAGGCGAGTGAACTCCTGATGACAGGTGACTTCATCAGTGCCGAAGAGGCTCACCGCATTGGTCTCTACAATCGGGTCGTTCCGGACGGCGAGGCGCTCCTGGCCGCGACTGAACTCGCGGAGAAGCTGGCGAGGGGGCCGTCCTTCGCTCTCGAAATCACCAAGGACTCGCTCAACCGCGAGGCGAGCATGGACCTCGTCGGAGCGCTGGAGGCCGAGGCACAGATTCAGGCGGCGCTGATGCTGCACCCTGACTTCAGGGAGTCGTACGACGCTTTCGTCGAACGACGCGACCCGAACTTCCTCTAACCGGCGGCTGGAGACGGCCCGGATGTCCGACACACACACCGTCCGCGTATTCCTGGAAGCCGGCCATCACCCCTGGGCCGCCGAGGTAACCGCCTTCTCGTCGCGGGAACTCCTCGACCGCCCCGAGCCCCCCTCGGACGAAGCGGCGCGGGTCGAGGCGCGAGAACTACTCGGGCTGATGGGCCGGGCCGGTCTCTACGCGCCGATCGCCAGGCAGGACCTCCGGGCCTCGTGCCTCGCCCGTGAAGCCATCGCCTCCGCGTCACCGCTGGCGGATGCCGTGTGGGCGCTTCAGGGCCTCGGGATCACGCCCCTCCTGCTCGCCGGCTCGGACGAGCAGCGTGCGCAGTGGGCGGAACCTGCGCTCGCCGGTGAATTGATGGGGGGATTCGCCATCACCGAGCCGGAGGCGGGCTCCGATGTGGCATCGATGCGCACGCGTGCCGAGCGGTCCGGGGACGAGTGGGTCATCGACGGTCACAAGTGGTACATCAGCAACGCGGGAATCGCCGACTTTTACGTCGTGTTCGCGTCCACCGACCCGGATCAGGGAAGTCGGGGCATGAGTGCGTTTCTGGTCCCGTCCGACACCGAGGGGCTGCGCTTCGCCGGCGCTCAGGTGCTCAGCTCTCCGCATCCGCTCGGTGAACTGGCGTTCGAAGGTTGCCGAGTACCCGCCGACCACATGCTGGGTGAAGAAGGACGTGGCTTCATGCTCGGCATGGCTACCCTCGATCAGCTCCGCCCAACCGTCGGGGCCGCCGCGTGCGGCATGGGGGAGCGCGCCCTGCGCGAGGCACTGAGTCATGCCGTAGAGCGTGAACAGTTCGGAAAACCTCTCGCGGAATTCCAGCTCATTCAGGACAAGCTCGGGCGGATGGCCATCGATCTGACGGCAGCGCGCATGCTCGTCTACCGTGCCGCGTACGAAAAAGACCTCGGTCAGGAACGGATCACGGTCGAGGCGGCCATGGCCAAGGCGCACGCGACCGAGGCCGCTCAGAGGATCATCGACGACGCCGTTCAGATCCTTGGCGGTCGTGGCGTGATGGCGGAACACATCGTCGATCGCCTGTACCGCTCGGTACGTGCCCTTCGCATCTACGAGGGCACCACGGAGATCCAACATCTCATCATCGCGGGCCGACTCGTGGCCGAAGCTCGGGCAATGCTCGGAGAACCGCCTCGGTGAAGATCCTGATCGTGGGTGGGGGGCCTTCGGGGCTCTACTTCGGCATTCTCATGAAGAGAGCTGATCCGGCCCATGAGGTGGTCGTCATCGAGCGGAATCGGCCAGACGATACGTTCGGATTCGGCGTCGTCTTCAGCGACAAGACGATCGCCGAGGTTGAAAGCGCCGACCCGGTGACGTATCGGGCGGTCACCGACCATTTCGTGCACTGGGATGATATCGACGTCCACTTTGGTGGCGAGCTGCTTCGGTCGTCCGGTCATGGCTTCTCCGGACTGAGTCGCAAGACCCTCCTTTCGGTCCTTCAGGACCAGGCGGCGGGGCTCGGGATTGCGCTTCACTTCGAGTGCGAGTTTGCAGGGCTCGAGGCGGGCGGCTCCATCTCGGGTCTGGGGCGAGACGGCACGCCAGCAACCATTTCCGTCGACCCGACCGACTACGATCTCGTGCTCGGGGCGGATGGCGTGAACTCGACGCTCCGCGAAAGCTGGGCGGAGCACTTTCAGCCCTCCGCCGACTGGCGGCCGAATCGCTTCGTCTGGTTGGGTACGACCAAACCGTTTCCCGCCTTCACCTTCTACTTCAGGGAGAACGAACACGGGCTCTGGCGGGTTCACGCCTACCAGTACGAGCCTGGCCGGTCGACCTTCATCGTCGAGTGCACGGAAGACGCGTGGATGGCGGCGGGTCTGGAGTCCGCATCCGAAGGGGAAACGCTCGCGTACTGTGCGTCGGTGTTTTCGGAGGAACTCGATGGCCATGAGCTGATCCCGAATCGCTCGGTCTGGAGGAGTTTTCCGACGATCCGGTGCGCCAACTGGTACCACGAGAACGTCGTTCTCCTCGGTGATGCCGCGCACACGGCGCACTTCTCGATTGGTTCAGGAACCCGGCTCGGCATGTTGGACGCGATCGCACTCCGGGCGTCGTTGCTCGGGTCGGATTCGATCACCGAGGCTCTGGAGCGCTATGCTCGCGACCGGCGCCCGGCCGTCGAGTCGCTGCAGCGGGCGGCGCAGGCCAGTCTCGAGTGGTTCGAGGCGACCGAACGCTACCTGGACATGGATCCGGTGCAGTTCTCGTTTACGTTGCTGACTCGTAGCCTGCGCATCACGCACGAGGATCTGCGTGTGAGGGACCCGCGGTTTCTGGCGCGCGTCGACGATTTCATCGCAGAGGAGGCGCAGCGCCAGTCCGGCCAGCCCGTCCCGCGCGCACCGGCGCCTCCGCCCATGTTCACCCCTTTTCGACTGCGGGACATGGTGGTGCCGAACAGGGTGGTCGTCTCGCCGATGTGTCAGTACACGGCGGAGGACGGGCTCGTTGGTGACTGGCACCTTCAGCACCTTGGCAGCCGGGCGGTTGGTGGCGCAGGCCTTGTCTTCGCCGAGATGACGGACGTATCTGCCGAAGGTCGAATTTCACCGGGATGCGCGGGCCTCTATCGACCCGAGCACGTGGACGCGTGGCGACGCATCGTCGACTTCGTTCATGGTCAGACACCTGCGAAGATCGCGATGCAACTGGGTCATGCAGGTCGCAAAGGCTCGACGAAAAACCTCTGGGATGGGGATTCCGAGCCTCTTGAAGAGGGCAATTGGGAGCTCGTATCGGCGTCACCCATCCCATACTTCCCGGGACGCAGCCAGACTCCGCACGAGATGTCCAGATCGGACATGGATCAGGTGATGGCGGACTACGTGCGTGCAACGGGATACGCCGCCGATTCGGGTTTCGACCTGCTCGAGGTCCACATGGCGCACGGGTACCTGCTTGCGTCGTTCCTGTCCCCACTGACGAACGCTCGTGAGGACGAATACGGAGGTTCACTCGAGAACCGGATGCGCTTCCCTCTGGAGGTGTTCGACGCCTGCAGGGCGAACTGGCCTGAGGAGAAGCCGATGAGTGTCCGGGTCAGTGCCGTGGATTGGGCACCGGGAGGCATCGAGCCGGAGGACACGGTCCAGATCGCCCGGGAGCTCAAGGCGCACGGCTGTGACGTGATCGACGTCTCGTCCGGGCAGACGGTCCCGCACCAGCGGCCGGTGTATGGCCGCCTTTATCAGACACCCTTTGCGGATCAGGTTCGGCAAGAGGTCGGCATGTCGACCATGGCTGTCGGAAACATCTCGTCATGGATGGATGTGAACACGATCGTCGCGGCGGGTCGTGCAGACCTCTGCATGATCGCGCGGGCGCACCTCTTTGACCCGTATTGGACGCGTCACGCTGCACACATGCTCGGGTTTCAGCTCCCATGGCCGAGCCAGTATCAGTCGGTCTCGCGATACACACCGCGATTCGAGTTCCACTTCGGGGGCGAGTGACGGTCGGTGGACATCCGCACGAAGTTGGTTTTCGCGCAGGTCTCCGTGGCCCTGCTGTCGATGCTCGCCCTCGGCCTCGCCATGTTCGGTGGTGTGCAGGTCGCGCTGTACGACGGTACGCGTGACCAGCTCGACGCTCTGGCCGACCTCAAGGCCGAGTCGGTGCAGCAGGTCGTCGACAGCTGGCATGATCGGATCAGCCTCGTCGCGAGCCGCACTCAGCTGAGGCAGAGTCTCGACGGGTTCGTAAGGACTGGAAGCCCGGTCGAGATTGAGCGTGTGGGCAGAATTCTCGATGACGCGGTTTCGGGTTCGTCGCTCTTCGGCGCCCTGTCGGTACGTGACATGGGTGGAAACACCCTGGTCGAGGTGATCTCTCCTGAAGGGTTGGCCGAAGCGCAAGGATCTGTCCCGGTCCCGGGCGATGGCGAGATCACACGGACCGGACTCAGCACCCGTTACGAGCGGGTCACCTTCCGATCTGCCGCTGCGCCCACCGTGACCTTCTCGTCTCCACTCGTGCTCGACGGCTCGGCGATTGGATCCGTGCACGGTGTCATCGTGGCGGATGAACTCATTCAGCTGACTCGTAACCCCAAGGGTCTGGGTCGGACCGGAGAGACGATGGTCGTGGTCCGGGACTCGGACGGGGCCGTTCGGACACTCCATCCGGTCCGCGCGGCTTTGCCTGTGGATCCGCGGATGTCCGAGCCTGACAGCGGCGCTTCAGGCGACACGGGTGCCGAAGGGGAGGTGAACCCGGCCCGCTCGGGCGTCGCCGGTGTCACTCTTCCTTCCGATGGCCCGGGGGGGCGGGCGCTGATCGACAATGACGGAAACCTGCTCGAGGGCCTGATCGACTACCGCGGTCAGGCCGTCGTGGCGGCGACCCGATTCGTTCCCGAGATGGACTGGGGAATCGTGGTCAAGGTCGATGAGGCCGAGCGGCGTCAGCCGATCGAGACCCTGCGAAGCGACAGCATCCGCGTCGCGGTGATTTTTGCCGCGTTCGCGATCCTGTTCGGCACGGTGCTCGGTTACGGGTTCGCTCAACCGATCCATACGCTCGCGGAGGTTGCAGGACGATTCGGGGCGGGTCAGCTGACGGTCCGCTCCGGGATGAATCGGGAGGATGAGGTCGGGCTGCTCGCGCGGACCTTCGACGAGATGGCGGAAGTGCTGGAAGACCAGGTAGAACTTCTGAGTGAATTTCGGCGCTTCTTCGAAGTGTCCATCGACATGATGTGCATCGCCTCCACGGACGGGTATCTGAAGAAGGTCAACCCCGCATTCGTCCGGGAACTCGGGTGGCCGGAAGAGGAGCTTCTGCGTCGCCCGTTCATCCAGCTCGTTCATCCCGAGGACGTAGCGGCCACGCAAGCGGAAGTCGAGAAGCTGGCTGGTGGGACGCCGACCATCCGCTTTGCCAACCGGTTCCTCTGCATGGATGGATCGTACAAGATGCTCCACTGGAACGCGTTCCCGGAGGAAGAGACGGGTCGCCTCTATTCCATCGCCCGGGTTCAGTCGCCCGAAGGAGTGGTGACCCTCTGACGTACCTCGCCCTGGTCGCCGGATTCATCTACCTCCTCATGGGCGGAGACATACTCGTTCGGGGCTCGGTCGGGCTTGCTCGCAGGTTGCAGGTGCCCGATTTCGTCGTAGCCGCCACCGTCGTCGGCTTTGGCACTTCACTACCCGAACTCGTGGTCTCGATTCGTGCCGCCACGTCGGGGTACCCGAACCTCATCCTGGGCAACGTCGTCGGAAGCAACACCGCCAATGTGCTTCTGGTCGGGGGCGCGTCGGCGCTGATCTTTCCGATCCTTCCCGAGGTTGGGCCCGTGCGCCGGAATGTCGTCATCATGGCGCTGGCGATCATCGGGTTCGCCATTCTCGCCGGCCTGAATGGGCTCGGACACTTTGGTGGAGTCGCCTTGTTGCTGGCGTTCTTCGCGATCATGGCGGCCACGGCCCGATCGACTCTGCAGGCGAGAAGGAAGGTCGACCCGTCCATGCCTCTGGACTGGGTGCTCGGAATGCCGTCACGCCCTGTCACCATCGCGGTGTGTATCCTCTTCGGCATCCTCACTCTTCCGCTCGGCGCGGATCTCCTCGTCGACTCGGCGGTGGAGATCGCGCAGCGTTTCTACGTATCCGAGACGGTGATCGGCCTCACCGTCCTTGCGATCGGTACCTCGCTTCCAGAACTCACAACGGCGGTACTCGCGGCATTGGAGCGTCGGGGCGATGTGGCCATCGGCGCGATTATCGGGAGCAACACGTTCAACGTGCTGGCCATCATGGGTGCTGCCGCTGCGTTGAGTGCCGAGCCCATTCCTGTGTCGAGCCGCTTCCTCGCGTTCGATATGCCCGTGATGATGATCTCGTCGGCGGTTCTGGCCCTTCATGCGTGGCGAGGATGGCCGATGGGCCGGATGACGGGAGGCTTGCTGCTGTTCTCCTACTGCGTCTATCTCTCAGCCCTCGTCGTCGTTGCATGACGGCGATGGCGTGTGTCGAGCCCGTCGTCGGGCCATGAACGGAAGGTGCTGATGTCCGGAGCCGTCACGTACGGAAGGTATCTCAAGGTCGATGAGCTCCTGAGTCTTCAGGATCCGCGGGACGATATCGAGCATGACGAGATGCTGTTCATCGTCATCCATCAGGTATACGAGCTCTGGTTCAAGGTCGTGCTTCATGAACTCGACTACTGCTCGGAGCGGCTCAACGAAGGAGACACCCTGCGGGCGCAGCATACGCTCAAGCGGGTTCTGACGATCCTCAAGGTGCTCGTGTCACAGCTCGACGTCCTCGAGACCATGACACCGACGGAGTTCCTCACATTCCGCGAGCGACTCGAAAGTGCGAGTGGCTTTCAGAGCGATCAGTTTCGGGCGCTCGAGTTCGCATTGGGGAGAAAGGTTCGGGCTTCCGTTGAGCGCTTCGCCGAGGGGTCCCGTGCGCGCACGTCTCTCGAAGCGCGCTGGGCTGCGCCGACGCTGTGGGACGCGGTCCTCCGGTACCTGTCCGCCGAGGGGTATGAGATCCCGGTCGAACAGCTCGAACGCGACCTGACGGCGCCGATCGAAGCATCTCCGGAACTGCAGGCGGTCCTGGTCGACATCTATCACAGCGACCCGCGAAATGCAGAGCTCTGTGAGCGTCTCGTGGACCTCGATGAGGGGATTCAGGAGTGGCGCTATCGGCACGTGAAGATGGTGGAGCGGACCATCGGGTCGAAGTCGGGGTCCGGAGGCTCGGCCGGGTCGACCTACCTGCATTCGACCCTGAATCGCCCTCTTTTTCCGGATCTGTGGGAGATCCGGGCGAGGCTGTGAGGGATGGACGAGGTCGCATGAGAACCGACTCCCGGGCGCGGGCAGGCGAGGGTTCGGTGAATACCGATCCCGCGTTCGAGCACCCGACGCCTCTTTCGAGCCACTACGGGCACTTCGACGTCGCAAACCGTCTGCTGCTCACGGGCCACTCCCATCAGGCGTGGCCGGACATCGCGTTCGAGGCTCAGAAGCAGGCGTGGCTGGATGCCGCTGCCATGGCTGACGGGAAGTGGGGGGCCGTGACGGAAAAGGTCGACCGGGTCGCCCTCGGCTATCGGGCGCTCATGGGTGATTGTTCGGGGGACATGACCCTCGAGACCAACACGCATTCACTCGTACTCCGTTTCCTGTCGGCTCTGGACCTCCGTGCGCGGCCGCGCGTCGTGACCTCGGATGGAGAGTTTCACTCCATTCGCCGGCAGCTGGATCGACTGGCAGAGGAAGGCGTGGAGGTCGTGAAGGTCGCCGCCAGCCCCGTCGGCACCCTCTCGGAGCGGCTCGCCGCCGAGGTCGACGATCGCACCTGCTGCGTGATGGTATCGTCCGTTCTGTTCGCGACGGGGCTCATCGTGCCGCACCTCGCGTCGGTCGCGGACGCGTGTGATCGGCATGGGTCGGAGCTGCTCATCGACAGCTACCATTCGCTCGGAGCGGTGCCCTTCACCCTCGAGGGAATGGATTCGGCGTTCGTCGTGGGCGGAGGCTACAAGTATCTGCAGCTCGGCGAGGGGAATTGTGTCCTTCGTGTTCCCCCCGACTGTGCCCTGCGCCCGGTGGTCACCGGATGGTTCTCGGAGTTTGCCGAGTTGGCCGAAGAGCGAGTCTCCGGCGAGGTCCGGTATGGCGTGGGCTCCGCCCGCTTTGCCGGTTCCACATACGACCCCGTCTCTCCCTATCGTGCCGCGAGCGTCATGGAGTTCTTCGTCGAGCAGGGTCTGACGCCGGAACGGCTCCGAGCGATCAGTCAGCATCAGGTGGGCCTGCTTTGTGACTCCTTCGGGGCACTCGACCTGGATCCCGGCGTGGCTCGTCTGGAGTCCGATGTTGCCCTCTCGGAGCGCGGGGGATTTCTGGCTCTCGAATGCGGTGATGCCGCTCACCTCTGCTCTGCGCTTTTCGAACGAGGCGTGCGAACCGACTACCGGGCCAATGTGCTCCGCTTCGGACCTGCGCCGTACCTCAGCGACCGACAGCTTCGCGATGCCATGGGAACGCTCGGTGACGTGATTCGAGGCTGAGTCGACAGCAGGATGTGCGCGCCTCCTTTCGGAGCCGTGGCGAGCGGCAGGTCAGTCCGCCGCCTCGATCGAGGCCTCGTCACCGACGGACACCTTGCCGTCGTTCATCACGACACCGTACGCACCCCCGCTCCAGTCAGGATCGAGGGCGGCGGTCAGCCCCTCGACCTGGGCGTCCATCCGTTCACAGGGCCGAGTCTCGCCCCAGATGCGGATCTTCACCGCGCCGAGGGTGAGAACGTGGCCTCGCGAGTGTTCCAGTCGGATGCCGCTGACCATGACGTTGGCGCGCCGCATCCGGGGTTCAGCGTCCGGCAGTTCCTCCCGAATCCGATCGAAGACTTCCTGCTCGATAATCGTCACCTGCCTCTTCGAGCGACCGAAATTGGCATCCTCGGTGATCCCCTTTCCCTCGACGAGCGCGATTTCGTCGACGGGATCCATCGGGCCGCGGTGAGCTCGTTTCGTCCAGATCGCCTCGACTCTGCCTCGCATGTCTTCCTCTCTGGGCGGATCAGCCGCCCGGTCTCCGTTTCGACGGAACGTCCACGATGTGTTCCCACTCCGAGGCATCCGATCGTGCGACCACTGCGACGACCGGTTCCGTATCGCTCAGATTGATCACCTCGTGTGGCACGCCCGGCTGAATGAAGATGAAATCGCCGGCTTCGTTGTCCATCGACTGCTCGAGATTTTCTCCGTATTCGTGCCGTACTCTGCCCTCGAGGATGAAGAGCATCACCTCGAAGTCGACGTGAATGTGGGCATAGGCGACCGCCCCGGGGGGCACCCGAGCGACGTTCATCGAGAGGCTTCGGGCCCCGACGTTCCGTGCCGACATTCCGGTTCGGTACTGGATTCCGTTCCAGCCTCGATGGATCTCGGGGTTGCGGATGCAGAGGATGCCACCCCCATCCTCGGTGCGGGCTCGCAGCTCCCCATCCGAGCTTCCGGTTGCGCGACCCCCGGCCGGGTTCAGCTCCTGAGCTGTCGAGGCCCGCGCGTCCACTGTGTCACTCATCGGTTCTCCATCATCCACCGCTCGATCTCCTCCGGCGTCCTCGGGAGCGTCCGGGTCAGGACCTCGGCACCGTCATCCGTCACGAGAACGACGTCCTCGACGAAGACGGCGATTTCGAGGTCGTGGTTGTAGTACCACGGCTCCACGGTGAAGACCATGCCGGCGGAAAGCGGTTCGTTTACGAGGGCAGGGTCTCCGGCTGCCATGCCGATGTGATGACCGAAGAAGGATGGCGTCTGCATGTAGCGCTCCTCCCCGTCGGGGATGGCCTCGTACGCCACCGCCGTCAGCTCCGCGAAGGTTACACCGGGTCGGATGGCGGCGATGATGGCGTCGGCGGCGTCGAGACTGACCTGCATCTTCTGGCGCTGCTCGGGCGTGAATCGACCGTCAACAGGAAAGGTTCTCCCGACGTCGCTGACGTAACCGTCGACTTCGCAACCCACGTCGAGGATCACGAGGTCACCGGACTCCAGCGGTCGGTTACGCCGATCGTAGTGGGAGGCGAGAACACGCCACGGCCACAGGCTGTTGGGGCCGGACTTCACGATCGGCGTGAAGGGGATCGTCTGGCTCCCGAGCATCCGGCATGTCGACTCGAATTCCCCCTGCAGCGTCCGCTCGTCGATGCCGGGGCGAATCAGCGAGGCGGACGCCAGGATTCCGCGTGCAGTCGCGTCTGCGGCGATCTGAAGCTTCTGCACCTCATAACGGCTCTTCACCATGCGACCCTGCGCGACCTCCTCGAACGCATTCCGAAGGCGTGCGCTCGGATAGCCCGACTGGATTCGGAGAATCATCGTCTGCAGGGGATCCAGCGCACCGAAGGCCGGCATCCCCGGCACGGCGAGTGCTCCCGGCGCGCCCCCATTGACTCGCAGGATGCGCCGGCTGCGAACGAGCTGTGCGAGAAACGCATCGAAGTCACGCATCGAGCGATATTCCTCGATCCCCGCGATGCTGCGAAGCTGGTAGTCATCGAGGAGGGGGCGGCCGGGAAAATCGTTGGGGCGACCCGGGTTGGAGAACCGGTAGTCCGATTCTGGAAGGAAGAGGGTTGCTCGATCACGATCCGCATCCAGTACGAGTACCGAATTCGGGACCTCGAGCCCCGTGTAGTACCAGAAGTCTTCGAGTTGGCGGAAGGTGTCTCCGTGAGTGACCCCGTCCGATGCTGGCACGAGAAACACCCCGCCCCCGCTTTCTCCGAGTAGCCGAAGCATGTTGCTCCGACGGTAGGAATACTCCTGGGCCCGGAATGGAAGCCGGCGAACCCAGTCTCCGTAGCGCTGCTCCGGGGTCGGCCGGGTTGCCGCACCCGGCGCCGGATCGACGTCCTGAGCTCGCACTGCATCGGTGGTCGCCAGTGCGAGCAGAATGACCGAGGCCGCACTGAACGAAGCGGCGCGTCGGCGCCAGCACAGCCGACTGAGCAGGGCGTGGAACATGAGCACGGAAGGATGGCCGGGGATCGGGTGAGTGCGGTACGTTGCCGGTGCTCGTTCTCGCCCGCCAGCCCCGGAGGTCGGCGCTGAGCCTGAAACTTCAGATCGAACTCGCGTACGATCGCGGGTGCCCGAATGTCGATCCCACACGAGATGTGCTCGCTCAGGTGTGTCGCGAACTCGAAATCCCTGCAGTCTGGACCGAGTGGAGCAGCGAGGACCCGGATTGCCCTGCTCACGCAAAGAACCTCGGGTCCCCGACGGTTTTGGTGAACGGAGAGGACGTCGCACCGGGGCCGCATCCGTGGACCGCCCGTGAGCCCGGCTCTGGCCCTCGATGCCGCGTATATCGCGACGGTGATGCCATCGTTCGTGCGCCCCCACTGGACCGAGTGCGCGATGCGGTGCGTCGGGCCATCCAGCCTGCTGTGGGCTGACGTTCGGACCGCACGAATTCCGAGCGACGTCGGGACTCACGTCACGGACCTGTGATGCCTGTCACCGTGGCGGGAACCGAGCGAGCGGGCGAAGTTCTGCCCTCGCATTTCAGACAGAATACTCGCAGACCTCAAGCCTGACTCATCATGCGACTCCTTCACTCTTCGACGACCTTCAGCGTCGCGGTCGCGATCGCTTTCTCCCTCGCTCCACACCCCTCTCAGGCCCAGTCCCGAGGGATCGATGTCGTGCTCGACTCGGTGCTTCTCGCCGGATACGAGTGGCGTAACATCGGTCCGGATCGAGGCGGTCGTTCGATCGCGGTCAGTGGCGTTCGGGGGCGACCGAACGAGGGGTACTTCGGAGCCACGGGTGGCGGGCTCTGGAAGACGACGGATTCCGGCGAGAACTGGTTTCCGGTGACCGACTTTCAGGTCACCTCGGCGTCTGTCGGTGCAGTCGCGGTCAGCGAGTCGAACCCGGACCTGGTGTTCATCGGCATGGGCGAGACGTGCATCCGGGGAAATATCCTGCCGGGCGACGGCGTGTACCGCAGCCGCGACGCCGGAGACACGTGGGAGCACATCGGATTCCAGGACTCGCACGGTATCTCGAAGATCCGCATCCACCCGACGAACCCGGATATTGTCTACGTCGCATCCTTCGGGAAGTACTCGGTGCCGAGCGAAGAGCGAGGCGTCTTCAGGAGCACGGACGGGGGTGACAGCTGGGAGCGGATCCTGTTCCGCAATGACGAGACGGGCGCGATCGACATCGTGATCGACCCGAACAATCCCGACGTTCTGTACGCGGCTCTGTGGGAGGCGTATCGGAAGGAGTATCAGATGTCGTCCGGAGGTCCGGGCTCCGGGATGTTCAAGAGCACCGACGGCGGAGACACATGGGAGGAAATGACCCGGAATCCGGGCATGCCCCAGGAAGGCCTGGTCGGACGCATCGGTCTCGCGGTTTCGGGCGCCAACTCCGACCGTGTCTGGGCGCTCTTCGAAAATGACAATGGGGGTCTCTACCGGTCGGACGACGGCGGGGCGACGTGGGAGCTGATCAACGACGACCGGGCGATCCGCCAGCGCGCGTTCTACTACACCCATGTCTTCGCCGATCCGCAGGACGAGGACGTCGTCTACATGCAGAACACGTCGTTCTTCCGTTCGACGGATGGCGGCGAGACGTACGAGTCGATCAACAACGGGACGCACGGTGACTTCCACGACCTCTGGATCGACCCCGACGATCCGGCTCACCTCATCGTCGCGAATGACGGTGGGGGCGCGGTCAGCAACACGACCGGCGGGAAGTGGACGGACCAGGAGTTCTCGACCGCCCAGTTCTACCATGCCGTGACCACGGCGCACGAGCCGTTCCATGTCTGTGGATCCCAGCAGGACAACACGACGCTCTGCCTGCCGGGCAACTGGAATGCGAGCCGGATGGGCTTCGGTGCGGCTCCCTTCTTCGGCGGAGGTGGCGGTGGTTCGATCACCGAGGGATCGATGGAGGTCGCCTATCAGGCGGGCGGGGGTGAGCCGGGCTATATCGCGCCTGATCCGAAGGACGTCGACATCTTCTATTCCGGCACGAACAACGGCGCGTATCTCGACAAGTTCAACCGCCGGCTTCAGACGAACCGTGAGGTGAACCCGTATCCGTGGTTCTACTCCGGTGAACCGGCCATCGAGATTCGGGAACGGTGGCAGTGGACCTTCCCGATCATCTTCTCGACGCTCGATCCGAACCGTCTGTACACGTCGTCGCAGCGTCTCTGGATGACGGAGGACGCGGGACGTACGTGGCAGCAGCTGAGCGACGACCTGACGCGGGCCGATCCGATGACGCTCCAGCGGACGGGCGGTCCGATCACGGGCGACATGAACGGACCCGAGGTCTATGCGACGATCTTCTCCGTCGCGCCCGGCAAGCTCGACGTCGACGTGATCTGGACCGGGTCGGACGACGGCCTCGTGCACGTCACCCGGAACGGAGGAGAGACGTGGGCGCACGTCACACCTCCTGACATGCCGGACTTCGGCCGCGTGAGTCAGATCGACGCGTCGTCGTTCGATTCCGGTCGCGCGTACATGTCCGTGCGCAAGCCGCTGCTCGACGACTTCAACCCGTACATCTGGCGAACCGACGACTACGGGCAGTCGTGGACGAAGATCGTCGACGGAATCCCGTACGGTGCCTTCGTGCACGCAGTTCGTGAGGACCCGAACCGTGATGGTCTCCTGTACGCGGGCACCAACCGCGGCGTGTACATCTCGTACAACGATGGAGACCGCTGGCAGCCGCTCAATCCGGGTCTGCCGGATCTCCCCATCATCGACCTCATCGTTGAGGAGAACGAGCTGGTCGCCGGGTCGCACGGTCGTGGCTTCTGGGTGCTCGACAACATGGCGCCGCTTCGCGAGGCGATGCCGGGCATGACGGGAGAGACGAAGCTCTTCACGCCCGCGACCGCCACGCGGTCCGCGGGTGGCGTCACCCTCTCGTGGTTCCAGCCCGAGGCCGCGGAGGATGCACGCCTGGAGATTCTCGACGACGGTGGTGCCGTGCTTCGGACGTTCGTTCCGGCCGATCCGGATGCGCCCGAGGCGGGACCGGAGCGACGATACCGCAGCGCGCCACTCCCGAACGAGGCGGGCCTCAACTACGTGCACTGGGACTTGAGGACCCAGCCGTTCGAGGTGTTCCCCGGGATGATCTACTGGGGTGTCCGGACGAGCGCGCCGGCGGTTCCGCCGGGGGACTACACGGTCCGCCTCACGTCCGGCGGCGAGGTCTTCACCGTGCCCCTGTCCGTCCAGCGGAACCCGTGGATCGAAGACGTGACGGACGCTGATCTGCAGGCACAGTTCGAGTTCGGAGAGATGGTTCGCGACAAGGTCACCGAGGCGAACCGCGAAGTGATCATGGTGCGCAACATGAAGGCGCAGCTCGAGAATCGGATGGAGCGATCGGACGATGCCCGACTCGCGGAGGCCGGTGCGCGCCTCGACGCGGAAGCGTCCGAGGTCGAGCAGTGGATCTATCAGGTCCTCAACGAGGCCGGGCAGGACCCGCTGAATTTCCCGATTCGCGTCAACAACCGCCTGGCGAACCTTCTCTCCATGTCGGAGCGGGGCGATGGGCGACCGGGCAACAACATGCCCGTGATCTTCGACATCCTCGTCGAGGAGCTGACCGGGTATCAGCAGCAGCTGGACGCGATCTGGCAGTTGGAGCTCGGCGAGGTCAACCGGATCCTGAGTGACCTCGGACTACCGGCGATCGACCCGGCATGCGATCAGCCGGAAGGCTGTCTGGTGACCTGAGGACTCACCGGGCGAACGTCATGGAGGGGGTCGGTCCATCGCGGACCGGCCCCCTCGTGCGTTCGTCGCGGGATGGCGGGGTGCCGTCAGTAGACGCCGAGGTCGACCGCAGACTGGAGCGGCCCGGCCCATCCCGCGGACCGCATCTCCGCCAGAAGCCCTGCGTCGTCGGTGCCCCAGTAGAGCTGATGGTACAGCACCAGCTTCTGTGCACCCCCTCGCGTGGCGATGTCGACGAGCTGCTCGGGGGACGTGTGGAAGACGCTGTGATACGCCTGCCATTCGGGGGGGCGCGTCACGAATCGTTCTCCGCTGTATACCTCGTGCACGAGCACGTCACACCCGTCGCACGCCTCGACGATCGGCTCGCTGGGTGCGGCATCTCCGCTGATCACGATCGTGCGGTCCGGACCGGTCACCTTGTAGGCAAAGGAGAACGACCAGTCTCCATGGGTGATCGGGATCGCCTCGATCCGGACCTCGCCCTCCTCGTAGACCACGCCACCCTCAGTCTCCACGACGTCGGGTATGTATGAGTCCCGGTTCGCATCGCGTGGCTCGAGTCCGTTGATGCGCCGATCGATGTCGGCCTCGTACGCCATGACGATGTGGCTCATCATGGCATCGAGTCCCGGAGGACCGACCAGCTGGAGCCGATCGGGCCGGTCGAGGACCCAGGGACTCAGGAGGATGTCCGGGAGTCCGAGCGTGTGGTCCGAATGGAGGTGCGTGATGAACACACGGTTCAGCCGGGCCGCACCGAGCGCGGGGATGTCGAGATCTCTCGCCGCTTTCGCTGCACGTCTCACCACACCCGGGCCAGCGTCGAAAATGAAGGCCTGATCGTCGACGATGACCGCGACAGCCGGGCCCGAGCGTTCCGGATCCGCATTCGGATTGCCGGTGCCCAGCATGACGACGCGGGTTCGATGCGCCATCGCCTCGGCGAATGCCGCATCGTCTCCCTCGTGTGCCCCATCGGGTGCAGCCATGCCACTCGAACCCGCATCAGCCCCCGGGCTGCACGCGGCCAACGCGACGGTGACCAGGATTCCGATCGGACGCACGGCCTTATCGAGGTCGAGGATCATCTCAATCCATGCCGGCCTGCTGGCGCACCCAGCGTGCCGCCTCCTCATGCGTGCCGTACCAGACGCCGTCCTTCGTCTTCATGTGCTCGATGAGTCCTTCGAGCGCGACGATACGGGAACGGTGACCGATCACGTGAGGGTGCATCGTCAGGAGGAACATCGTCCCCTCCTCCCACGCCTTGTCGAACTCGTCGATCCAGACCTGCATCACGTCGCGGGGGTTCATGTAGCTGTTCCCGCGAGGGTTGAAGAGCGGGGCGTCATCGAGGATCCACTCGACCGGAAGCTCGACCATGCCGGTCGGCTCGCCGTCCTGGACGAGCTCGTACGGACGGTCGTCCGCCATGAGCGAACTCTCGTACAGGAAACCGATGTCCCGGACGATCCGAAGCGTGTTCGGGCTGTGGTTCCAAGACGGGGCACGGTAGCCAACGGGACGAGTGCCCGTGATCTCCTCGATCTCGTCGACCGCCTGACGGAGGAGGCGCTCCTCGGTCTCTCCGTCGAGCGACGTGTTGAGTTCGTGGATCCAGCCGTGGACCGCGATCTCATGCATGCCCGATTCCTGAATCAGGTCGGCCTGCTCGGGTGCGAGCTTCAGGCTCCACGCGGGAAAGAAGAACGTCGACGGGACGTTCTGCTCGTTCATCAGTTCGACGACTCGGGGAAGAGCTACCCGAGAACCGTACTGGCCCTGAGACAGCGGGCCGATGCTGATGCTCCCGGTGCGGAGCCCCTGAACCGTCTCGTTGTCGACGTCGTACGAGAGGAGCACGGCGACCCGCGCGCCACCCGGCCACGACTCCGGATTCAGATCACGGCCGGCCCGTACCTGATCGACCGCAGATCGAACGAACTCCTCGGTCCAGTTCCACGGTTCGGGCGAGGCCTCGTCCTGCGCCGGGGCATTCGGACCATCACACGCGCCCAGCGCGAGAGAGATGCCGAGGAGAAAGAGAAAGGGTGCGCGGGCGTGCAGAATCGCACGGACACGCGTCATGAGATGTGTCGACATGAGGAAGCTCCGTTCGAGTTGCCTCAGGCTATCTCCTGCGCGCGCCCGGGACCAGAATCACGACGAATCCGGCAGGTGCCGGAAAGGCGGGTGCCCTCCTCCGAGCACGCTGACGTCTTCGCTACCGTCCCCTCCGAGACCAGAAGAGGACGGCGCCACCGCCGCCAGCGGTCCCGTAGAACGTCGTCGCGTCCGTTGGATTGAGAATGGCAATCGCCTCGACGTCTGCCGAAACGAGTCCGTATGCCTGTTCGGGTGGCACGACGATCCCATCGATGACCGTGATGGCGCACGCACGTGATCGCCTGACGAAACGCACACAGAGGGGAGCTTCTTCCGTCGCGTCGTATTCGTCGATGTAGACCCCGGCGATGTTCTGCCAGCGGATCACATCCTTGGCCAGACCAGGCATCTGCATGGCGTCGATGTCTGCACGATTGATCCACCGATTTCCGAGTTGATTCGGGCTCAGGCCCATCTGGCTCAACTCTTCCGCGGCCATCTCCTCCACCGAGACCTCGAGGCCGGCCAGACCGACGGGCTCGGGCGAGATCATGAGCTCGAGCGGCGCCTCGCCCTCCACTCGAAGCGCGATCAGAGGTGACCGAGTTTCGAGGTAGCCGAAGCGCTCCGTCGTGAGGATGTACTCGCCGGCTTCAGGCGGCGCGATCACGAAACGACCGGCTGAGTCGGTCAAGGCGCGAAGCCGCTCCGCTCCGTCGCGCTGGATGAGACGGACGATGACGCCACCCACTGGCGCCTCGTTCATCTGGTCCAGGACCCGGCCGAGGATGGTCTGTGCGTCTGCGGAAGATGGACTCATGGCAGTCAGACACAGACCGACGATCATGGACACAGTTCGTCGGCTGGACATCGTTCGCACGGCGCTCATCTCCAGTGGGTACGCCCGGTCCGTCGCCCTGTTCAGGATGGGATGTCCATGATGCCGCGACTCACGCGAATCGCGCCACCACCGACCCGGACGGCGGACGTCGTCCCGCCGCTGCGATCTGCCTCGACATGAAGAATGCTGGGTCGCCCCATTTCGATTCCCTGTTCCACGACCCAGGCTAGGGAAGCATTTTCGCTGCCCTCGGCCGCGGACAGGTATCCGCCGAGTGCAGCCGCCGCAGACCCGGTAGCCGGATCTTCGGCGACGCCCGAGCCTGGCGCATACATGCGCACATGAACGTCGACACCGTCCCCCTCCGCCTCCATCGCGACCACATACACGTGGTGCGCCCATTCATCGGCCAGCATGCGCTGCCAGCGAGCGGTGTCGAGTGACGAGCGTCGAACCGCATCGACCGTGCGAACCGGAATGATGAAGTACTCGAGTCCGCAGCTCACCTGCTCGATCCCCAGTTCGGAGCCTCCCGGGCCGGCGCTTCCGATGTCCGCCTCTTCGAGCCCGACGAGTGCCGCGACGTCCGCGAGCGGGTGGGGGTTTGAACGGTGCTCGGGGAGGAGGGCGGTGGTGAATTTTGCAAAGACCGGTCTTCCGTTCTCGAAGCGGACCACGACAGGGACGGGCCCGACGTTCTCCTCCAGCACCAGTGTGATCTCACCGTCAGCCGGGGCATCGGGGACCGCCGCCGACGGCCATCCGTCTCCTGTTCCCGACTCGTTCGACAGTTCACCGGCGAGAAAGATGGCCGACCCGACCGTCGGGTGGCCGGCGAAGGGGACCTCGCGCCGGGGGGTGAAGATACGCACGCGTGCTGTCCCGGCCGCAGTCTCGGGTGGACCCAGGAAGACCGTTTCTGAAAGGTTCATTTCGAGTGCGATCCGCTGCATGACGTCGGCAGGCAGGTGCGTGGCATTCGGAAACACGCCAAGAGGGTTGCCGCCGAAGGTTCGGTCGGTGAAGACATCGAGCGTTATGAAGGGCAGTTCCATCGGGTTGCTTCGGGTTGAGGGTCGAGGCGAGCGTCAGAGGGGAGGCCGACAATATCACGGGAGGCGGGTCGTGCGAAGCATAGGTGTGATCTCCGATACGCATGGTCTTCTCCGAGAGGAGGCCCTGGTATCCCTTCGGGGGAGCGACCTGATTCTGCATGCGGGGGATGTCGGCGGTCCCGGGATCATCGAGGAGCTTGCACGGATCGCGCCGGTTTCGGTCGTTCGAGGAAATACGGACCGTGACCCGGCGTCCGCGGCATGGCCGGAGACCGAGGTCGTAGCGCTCACCTCGGGCGCACCGGAGGTCCTTGCGTACGTCCTGCATGATCTGGCTCTTCTCGAGCTCGATCCCGTGGCGGCCGGGTTCTCGGTCGTCGTATACGGACATTCCCATCGGCCTGCCATGGAGCATCGCGACGGGGTGTTGTACTTCAACCCGGGCGCGGCGGGGCATCGCAGATTTACTCTGCCGGTGTCGGTCGGGCGCCTCGTCGTCGATCACGACGGTCGCCTGTCCGGGCAGATCATCGAGCTGGCGGTGTGAGCCAGGTGCCGGCTCGCGTGCCGGGTTGACCGCGAACAGATTGGTTCGATCCACTCCAAGGAGTTCGTGTGACCAGATTACGATCGTCTCGTCTCGCTGTCTTGCTGCTGCTCGCACCGCTCGCGGGGTGCATGACGTGGGTGCCGGCGGCGACCCCTGCCGAGTCCCTCCTCCAGCAGCCGGAGCCCCCGGAGCGCGTTCGGGTCGTGACCCGGGAGGGCAACGAGCTGATCCTCGTGGCTCCCGTAATCCGGGCTGGCGCCCTCGTGGCGACTGACGCCCCCGGTGCGGTCCTGCTTCGTGATGTCACGGACATCCAGGTGGAGAAACTCAGCATCAGCAGGACGATCGGGCTCATCCTGCCGGGCGTGGTGATCCTCGCGGTCGTCGGGAAGCAGGCCTGCCGTTGCTGAGCCTCGGATTCGACGGTCGGCGCGCGAGGCTCGGTGCCGTGGCGGCCATGTTCATGGCCGGGTGCGGTCAGACTCCTGACGCGGATGTAGTGCTGCGTGGCGGCACGATCGTCGATGGTACGGGCCGACCCGCGTATGTCGGGGACGTAGCGGTGTCCGGTGGAACCATCGCTGCAGTCGGGGACATCGGATCCCTTCGCGGTGCGGAGGAGGTGGACGCGACCGGCCTCGTCATTGCGCCGGGGTTCATCAACCTGCACAGCCACGCCCGCTACGGGGGTCTGCCGACCGCCGAGAATCTCCTCGGTCAGGGTGTGACGACCGAGATCATGAACGCTGACGGTGGTGGCCCT
>Ga0181573_10001318_pt1 | contig 24710 bp, 12 predicted proteins | sample 101ome_25_FD_148643 | JGI IMG/M metagenome (GOLD analysis project Ga0181573, IMG submission 148643) | Coastal salt marsh microbial communities from the Groves Creek Marsh, Skidaway Island, Georgia - 101409BT metaG (spades assembly) | ecosystem: Environmental > Aquatic > Marine > Intertidal zone...
GGGTGGGGGGGGGGTGGGGGGGGGGGGCCGCGGGGGGGGGGGGGGGGGGGGGGGGGGGGGGGGGGGAGGACTGGGAGTATGAGCGCGCCAAGCCGAAGGGGCGAAAGGGGGGGAAGAGGGCGGTGAAGAAGAAATATCCCAAGCGACAGGGGGGGAAGTTCCGCGCGCGAACGGCGGGAGGGTGACGCGACGACGACGACGACGAGGCGGACGGGCGTCGCGGAGCCGAGCGAGCGATCGGTCGTTTAACTCATCAGGCGGTGACTCATCAGGCGGTTAAACGATCCGTCAGTTCTTCATCTCGTTCCGGAGGTCGGCGATGAGCCTGGCGAGCTCGTCGTCGCTCGCGTCCGAGAACTCCTCCACGACTTTCACGTCGTCGCTGACCTGATCCACCCGCATCCTGTCCGCCGCCACCTGGGGCGGGGTGCCCGTCCTCCGCCCCGGCGGCGGCGGCGGCGGCGGCGGCGCGGAGACCCCCCGCGCCGCCGTCCTCAGGAGCTCCCCGGCTCTCCCCTCGTCCCCGCCAGTCAACTCCAGCGCCTCGAACGCGGCGTCCACGTCCACGTCGCTCGCCTCCGCGACCCTCCGCACTTTGGCGTCGACGTTCCCGGGCACCCTCCCGGAACCGGGCGCCCCGCCTTTGACGTCGACGTTCCCGGCTGCGCCCGCTCTTATTCGAGCGGACCAGTCCAGGTTAGCCGACGACGCAAACTCCGGGACCCGTTCGTCGACGAAAACCCGCGCGACGCCCGGGTCCCTCACGGCGATCGCGCTCCTCGGCGCGCCGATCTCCGTCTCCAGCCGCGCGCCGCCCCGAGGACGGGGCAGCCTGGTGATCAACGCGAACCGATACTCCACCGGCCCGGGCGCCGTCGCGAAAGTGACCTGCCACCGGTCCGCCCCGACGCGAGTCATCGCCGCCGCGCCGTCGAGATTCCACGAGCCGAGCGCGGGGGTACCGCCCGTCACCGCGACGCCCTGGCCCTCACGAACGGGGCACGTCACGCCCAGCGTCATCGTCGTGTACGTCTGATCATCATCAGCGCGTGAACCTCCTAAACCTCCGAATTCAGCCGTCGACGTTTTCCTCGCCGCGTTCTCCCTCGCCGCGACCTCGTCCCGGCGCGCGTATTCGCGTAGGAGCTCGTAGTCCTCCTCGCGCCCGCGGCTCTTGTCCTCCCTGACCAGCCCGCGGGTCCTGGCGAAGGCGATGTCCCTGGGAGAGTCCCACCGGTAGTTCGGGTTCGGAAACGACGCGGGTTGGGCGGCGAGGTCGGATCGCGTCGCCACGCGTCCGGCGCCCGCCGCGCTCCTCAGCCGCTGCCGCGCGACGTCGCCCCGTGCCCTGCGACGTCGGTCGGCGTCGTCGTCGTTCGCACCCCGGCGTTCCCGTCGCTTCCGCATCGCCATCGCCGCGAAGAACGTGCCGAAGAAGGCGACGCCCGCGAGGATCGGCGCGGCCTCCCCCGACGGCCCCGACTCGTGGGCGTGGCCGACGCCGGTGCCGTAATCGCCCCCGCGCGCCGCCGCGACGGTGATTGTCTCGATCGTCCTCGAGTCGCCGCGACGCGCGCGGCGACCGATCCATTTCGGCGAGGTCGTCGCGAACGCCGCGCCGACGCGTCGCCGCCACGCCAGTCCCGCGCCGGCCGACGCCCTCGCGGTTCCGATTGTGCTGACAACTGGCGAATCTGGCGAACCTGCGCGGCGAAGAGGTCCGGCGACCGCGCGCTGGGTCGTCGCCGTCGACATCATGTCGGGCCGCGCCGCGCACGCACGGCGACTCGGACCTCGGCGATCACCCGACACCGGCGCCCGCCCGGCGGAGTGCGAGTGACCGCGCGCGTCGAAGCCGTCGAGCTCAAAGAGGGCACACCCGCGAGGAATAAGTGGCGGGAAGAAATTCGAGTCGTCCCGTCGCTGTCGACCGCCGAGGCGACTGCTTTGCACCAAATTCCGCCAAGAGCATTGGCTCACCCAGCACGTCGCTTAAACGACTCAAGAAAACCACGGTCTAATCGTAAAAATCATTGGCTTTTCCCAAAAATCCCTGCGGACTCCCTTCAGACGCGTGACAGAAATTTACGCACCGGTGGTACACCCTGAATCTCGGTCTATTTACGAACCTCTGAGCGCGTGGCAGAAGTTCCTAACTAAACCTCCCCAAATTGCGGTCAGCTCACAAAAGTTGCCAATGATTGCCAATTATTGCCAATGATTTTTCCTAACTGCACGCCATACGAAAGATATTCGAGGCGGAATTCGAGGCGGAATTTGGCATCGATGGGGGACGAGTATGGCATGTTGGGAGTGAATTAACTCGAATTAACTCGAATTTACTTTTAGACCATGGTTTCTTGAGTTACAATTACCGTATAACGAGTAAATTCACCGTCTCGGCCAATCAGAGGTCGCCATTCTGAGTTAATTCGCGCCGCCAGCCAATCAGACTCGAGGATAATTGGGCACAGGCAAACAGTCAGGCGTTTAGAAGTCATTTGTTGTCACTTCTGTTGTCACTTCTGTTGTCGGTTTTGCGGTCGCCCGCGTAACAAGCTTCGACTCCCACCTCCGTGGTCACACTCGTCACCAGCACCCCGGCGGAGGGACTAGAACGGAATATGAGGCGATCGATCGCGAGAGTGCTGTGGCGCGCGCGCGCCTCCGTCGCCGCGACAACGTCGTCGTCGTCGTCGTCGTCGTCGTCCGCGCTCCGCCCGGTGCCCTCCGAGCGATTTTCGTCGGTGCTGACGGCCGGGACGACGGAGTGCTCGGCGGCGTTCACGCGCGGGTTCTCGGGGCTCGCGGCGACGAGCGCCTGGAGGACGCGAATATCACGGACGTGTCCCGCGATCGCGACCCAGCAATCGCGCGGGAAGAAGAAGAAAGCCGGGAAGGAAAAGGCCGCGCCAGCGCCCAGGGCGGACGAGGATCCCGGGGATGACGACGACGCCGACGCCGACGACGACGGCTCGGACACCGCCGCGGAGTTCGATCCCGCCGCGTTCGAGCAGCTGATGGAATCCGCGATCGAGGCGCTGGAGCGCGACCTCGGCAAGCTTCGCACCGGCCGCGCCTCCCCGGGGATGCTCGAGAACCTCGTCGTGCAGGCGTACGGCGATCACACGCCCCTGCAGCACCTTGGATCCGTCACCGCGAGAAACGCGCAGACCCTCGCGGTGATGCTCTACGACCCGTCCCTCAAAGCCGCGGTGGCGGCGGCGATTCGGGACTCGCCGCTGGGTTTCAACCCGAGGGAGGACGGCGACACGCTCGTGGTGCCGGTGCCGGAGATGAGCGCGGACGTCAAGCGGGAGGTTGCGAAGATGGCGGCCAAGGCGGGGGAGACGGCGAAGATATCGGTCCGGAACGCGCGGAAAAAGGGGATGGACGCCATCAAGAGGGCGAAGATGCCCGAGGACGAGGCGAAGCGGGCGGAGAAGGAGGTGCAGAAGTCGCACGACGCGTTCGTCAAGAGGTGCCAGGATCTCACGGTCGCCAAGGAGAAGGCCATCATGGCCGCGTGATAACTTTGATACACTATAACTCTCACGACGAGGAGCGTCCGTCTAACTCTTAAGTCTAACCCCACCCACCCTCTACACGGCGTTCGTCGTCGCGGGGGGATCGGGAAGCAGCGTCTCCCCGCCCCGATCGACACCCCCCCGAACGCTCTCGTCCAGTTCCACGTACGACGCCCCCCCGCCCTCGTCCCCGTCGTCCACGCCCCCGCCCCTCACGAGCGGCAGCAGCGCCAGCGGCGCCAGCTTCAGCCCGGCGCACGTCCACACGTACGCGTCGAGTCTGGACCACGACCTTCCGTCGCCCGCGCCGAGGCCCATCGATCGCGTCAAATCCGCGGCGAGCAACGAACCCACGCCGGTGGCCAGGTCGGCGACGAACAGCAACGCGGAGTATCCCGTCGCCTCCAACCCCCGCGGCGCGCACCTCGCGGCGAGCGCCAACACGGGCATGTACCCCGTCATCTGGCCCAACGACGTCAGCGCGTCGCCGGCGACCAGCGCACCCATCGGCGGGCGTCCCCCCCCGACGTCCCGGTCGTCACGACGATCGGCTCGCAGGACGATCAGCCTGCCCAGACCCAAGACGGCGTCGGCGAAGGCTCCGACCACGAACGTCGTCGACAGCGGAATATCTACGGCGGCCATTCGACGGTACGCGTACGCCGCCGCGACGCCGCCGCCCATGGACACGAGCAGCAAACCGGCGCGGTACGAGTCGGGCATCGAGAACCGCGCGTACGTGAACGCGGTGAACGTCACCATCGCGGTGGGCATGACGCGATACGCGAACAGAAACGCCGCCGCGGCGCCGAGCCTTTGCGCCTTCGCCGGGGACCGCGACCAAACCCGAGGAACGAAACGCGCCAAACCCCCGAACCCCGCGCCCGAGAACTCCCGGTCGCGAACGACTTGTTCAACTTGTTCAACTCGTTCGACTCGTTCAACCGGTTCCTCGGCGACTTTCGCGGCGGCTGACCCGGCGGCTAACGCGAACAAGCCCGCGGCGGAGATGCACGCCCGCGCGGGGACCGCCGCGAGGAGCGGGATGGACAGCGCCGTCGCGACGAAGGACCCGGCGGACCTCACCAGCATCCCGGTCGCCTGCAGCGACATCGCGCGCCGCGGGTCCTCCCCGGACAGCTGGACGAGCAAGCCGTCCGCGCCCGTCTCGCAGATGGCGTAGAAGATCACGGAGCACACCCCCGCGGCGTACAGCTGGCCGATCGTGCGGACCGACGCGTACGCCTGCAGCATCACCGCGTACATCACGCCGCCGATCATCATGTACGGCACCCGCCGGCGGCGGGCGATGGGCAGTAAGTCGGACACGGCCGCGTAGATTGGCTTGAGCATGGACATGGAGAACTCGACGGCGAAGAATCGGTTGAGCGCCTCGGGGCGCTCCTGCAGGCCGAGGTCGCGGTTGAGGACCACCTGGATGGCGGTCAGGGGCAGGGACTGCGCCATGGTGAGCAGGAAGAAGACCGCGTAGAGCCACCTGGTGTCGCCGCGCTTGTCCCAGCCCCCGCTAAAGGCGGAGCGCGCCCACTCGGAGCCCGAGACGGGCCGACCGGCGGCGGTGCCCTCCGTCGTCATCGCGCCGGGACGGGTCACGCCGCGCCGAACCCGCCGAGCGCCTTTCCAGCCTTCGCTCGGGGCCCCTACGGAGCGCGCGACGAGCGCCCGGTCCCTCCGACCCCGTCGCCGCGCCCTGCTGGAGTGCTCTCTCGCGAGCGAGGCCCTGCCGAGAAAAATCGCGTGCGAGGCCCGGTGCGTTTTTTACCAGCTGCAGGCCGCGGCTTTAATCTCCTGTAACACTCCGCCGAGCGCGAGCCCGCGTCTGGGCGAGATCCGAGGCGAAAACGCGGTCGCCGCCATGAAGCGGCGCGACGGACCGGTCAGGGATAACACCCTGTGGACGTGGCTCCCCGTGGGGGCGCAGGTTCTCCTCGCGGCGCTCGCCAACGTGGCGTCGAGCTCCACGCTGACGGTGTTCAACGCGTGGATCTTCCGCCAGGGGTACCACTACCAGTGGTCTCTCATCGTCGTGCAGCAGATGGTGTGCGCCATCTTCGCGGTGGCGCAGGTGGCGTGCATTCCGGGCGAGGCGCGACGGGTGCGAATCTCGCGCAAGGATTACGCCGCGACGCTCCTCCCATTCTCCGTGGTGGTCTCCCTGAAGCTGTACGTGCAGAACAGGGCGTTCGAGCTGGTATCCCCCGCGTTCTACGCCATGATCGCGTCCACGCTCCCCGTCGGCGTCACCGCGCTCAGCGTGGCGGTTGGAGCCGAGCCCTTCCGCGTCGCCACCTGCGTCGCGGCGGGCGTCGTCGCCCTCGGGGGCGCGATGATCCACGCCGGCGAGGTGGCCCTCTCCCCCGTGGGATTCGCGCTCACCCTCGTCGCCATGAGCCTGGACGTCGCGAGGCTGGTGCTGGTGCAGCGACTGGTGCAGCCGCTCGGGCTGAGCAGCGTCGGCCTCATGCTCCTCTCCGCCCCGCTGCAGTGCGTCATCGCGGCCATCGGCGCGGCGGTGCTGGAATCGGGCTCGGTAGCCGCCGCGGCGAGCGCCGGCGAGTTCACCGCGCTGGCCTGGTCGCTGGTGTTCCTCAACGGCGCGCTCGCGGTCGTGGTCAACCTGGTGATATTCGTCTTCGTCAAGGTGGCATCTGCGGTGGCGGTGGCGGTGACGACGCCCTTCAAGGATCTGGCCGTCGTGTTGCTCTCGGACGAGTTTGTGGTGCGGCGGAGCGAGACGACGACGTCGATCGTCGGGTTTGCGCTGGCGTGCGCGGCGTCGCTGGGGTACAACGTGTGGAACATCGGCGTCAAGGAGAGGGAGAGGAAGGACCGGGAAACGCGGGAGCGGGCGACGGAGCAGTACGTGCCGCTCGCGGGTGGATCCGGGAGTGCGACGGACTCGCGTTTGAAGTTTGCGCCGATGGAGGAGGAGGAGGAGGAGGACGAGTTTGACGAGGAGGTGGACGCTCACGCCGGGGTGTGGCGGATCGCCGACGCGCACAACGCGACGCTGGCGTGCGTGGGAACCGCGGTGCTGGTGACGTGCGCGGCGATCCTCGCGCAATTGGACTACAGCGCGGTGATGGGGCGGTGACGACGTCTTCTAGGAATTATTCATTCACCTTCCGAGTTGAAACGCGAGGTGGACGCTCGACGGGCTACTCCTCTAACCACGGTTTCTCGGCTTTCGCCTCCACCACCGCGCGCCTCAGATCCGCGATGACTCGCGAGGGATCGGGCGAGCCGAACACCGCGCTCCCGGCCACCAGCACGTTCGCTCCAGCCGCGGCTGCCGCGCCCACCGTGTCCGCGTTGACGCCGCCGTCCATCTGAATGTCGAGGTCTGGGCACCGCCGCCGCAGCGTCCTCACCTTGGCGCACACCTCGGGGTTGAACTTTTGGCCGCCGAAACCCGGCTCGACGCTCAGGCACAGGACCATGTCCACCGCGGGAGGGGACGCGTCCACGAGCGGGTAGACGGACTCGATTGGAGTGCGGGGTTTGAGCGCGACGGCGGCCCGCATGCCGAGCGACCGGATCCTTCCGGCGAGGTGGGCGCACGCGGCGGCGTCCTCCATCACCTCGAAGTGAAAGGTCACCGACGAAGCCTTGGCGACGGCGAGGCCGTCGATCAGCGCGTCGGGGTTGGTGCAGGACAGGTGGCAGTCCAGGAACGCCTCGGGCGCCTGCGACCTGAGGTGCGCCACCACCGGCGGCCCGATTGTCAGATTCGGGACGAAGTGGCCGTCCATGATGTCCACGTGGAGCCAGTCCGCACCCTCCGCGATCATCCTCGACACGTCTCCCGCGAGGTTACCCTGGTCCGCGGACAGCAACGACGGGCACACGGTGGCACGAGGGCCCGGGGAAGCGTCCCCGAGACCGAGATCGAGATCGAGACCGAGATCGACGAGATCAACCTTGCCCTGCCTTCGGATGAGCTGCTTCGTCGCGGCGTACGTCGCCTTGTACGCGGCGTACGGCTTCGCGTACAACGCGTGCACGTCGGGTCGAGGCATGACCACGCCCTCCTCGTGCACCATCGCGTCGACCGCGGCGAACACGTCGCCGCCGTGCGCTCCCGCGGCGACGGCGGCGAGGACGGCTGATCCGAGCGCGGGGGCGTCGGCGCATTTGGTTCGCTTGAACGGGATCCCCGCGACGTCCGCGTGGATCTGCAGCCAGAGGTCCGACCGGGTCGCGCCCCCGGCGACGACGACGGACTCGGGGAGGTATCCGTTCGCGCGCATCGCGTCGAAGATGAGCCTCGTGCCGAAGGAGATTCCCTCCAGGATGGAACGGTACACGTGCGCCCGCCCGTGTCGCAGCGTGAGACCGGAGACCACGCCGCGCGACAGCGGGTCCACGTGCGGGGTTCTATTTCCCTGCAGGTGCTCCTGCATCACGAGGCCCTCGCACCCGGGCGGGATCAGCGCCGCGGCGGCGTTGACCTCGTCGTAGAAGCCCTCGCCTCCGCCGCACATCGTCTTGAACCAGTTCACCACCGAGCCCGTCGACGTCTGCCCGCCCTCGACCACGTGGCTGCGTTCCCCGACCAGCGCGCCAGAGTACGTGCCCCATATCCCGCGGCCGTGGAACTCGCCCTCGGCAACACCGAGGTGGAGGTGAGAGGAGCCGGTGATGAGCGCGAGTTGACCGGGTCGAACAGTCCCGAGGCCAACCATCGCGACGAAGGCGTCGGCGCCGCCCTGCGCCACCGGGATGCCGGCGTCGAGGCCCAGGTGCGCCGCGGCCGCCTCCGACAGCGGCGCCACCGCGTGGCCCATCTGCATGACGTCCTTGGGCCACTTCTCCGCGAGCTCCGGCATGCCGAGCTTCGCGAGCAGGGACGTCGGGGGTTTGCCGTCGACGAAGTGCCATCGCACGGCGACGTTGTTCGCGGACGCGCAGTACCGCCCGGTGAGCTTGAGGTTGACGTAATCCTGGTACTCGCACACCTTCGCGGCGCGGGCGAAGAGCTCGGGCCGGTTCTGCTTGAGCCAAAGCGCCTTCGGGACCATCCACTCGGCGCTGACAGGCCCGGCTCCGTCGCTGTTGACGCGGAGCGCGACGTCGCCGGTGGCGAGCACCTGCTCGGTCTGCTCCGCGGCGCGCATGTCCATCCACAGGATGCACGGCATGAGCGGGTCGCCCGCGTCGTCCAGCGCGACCACGGTGCAACACGTGGTGTCGCAGCAGATTCCCGCCACGTCAGCGGCGGCGACGCCGGCGTCCGCGAGCACCTTGCGAACGGACGATCCCATCCCGGCCCACCAGTCGTTCGGATCCTGCTCCGCCCATCCGGGCTGGGGGTACCTGGTCTCGTAGGGGGTATCGGCGAATCCGACGGGTTCACCCGTGGCGATCTCGAAGAGACCCGCGCGGATGCCGCCGGTTCCGCCATCCACGCCGACCACGTACTTCGCCATCGGATAACGCGACACGAATTTGTGACGCCATGCAGCGGACGTGTGGCGCGCAGCGGTGGAAATCGATGACTCTTAATAAGCGCCGCGTCGCCGCGTGAGGTCTATTGGGACTAATACATCGCGTAACTCTCACGCCTTCTTGACGCGCTTGCCCCTGCGAAGGTACTTCTCCAGCAGCTCGTACCCGAGAGCCGCGAACACCAGGCCGCATCCCCCCCACTGCGTGGCGTTGAGCGCATTCTCCGGCTTTCGAAACGCGCTGTACACCGTGCTGAAGATCTTCCGCGTCGTCGTCACCGTGCTCAGCACCAGCGAGTCGAACTCGGTGATGGTGAAGTACACGAACAGCTGGCCGACGACGGACGACAACGCGTACGCGCCGATCGCCTTTCCCGCGGCGGGGTACCGCCGCGTGAACTCGATCCCGTCTTTAAGCTGCCCCGTCGCGTGACACGTGACGAGCGCGGCGACGAATCCACCCGCGTTGGTCCACGCCATCGATTCGAACATGGACGTCTTGGCGTTCGCGACGCGCGGGTTGCGCCGTTTCGTGGCGGTCTTGACGCGATCCTGGAGCATGGCGGTGACGAAGTCCGCGCCGAGGGACAACGCGATCAGGCCGAGGCCGAAGGCGCTGTCGTTATCGGCGGACTTGGGCTTGGACTTGCCCATGTTGAACACGACGACGCCGAGGGTGACGACGAGGACCTGGAGGTACTGGGACGTCGGGTACTTCCTGCCCGCGGCGACGCCGCCGATCATGACGGGCACCATCTTGCAGGACTTGCCGAGGACCTGCGTGGCGAAGGAGACGTACCGCAGCGCCTCGTTCCCGGTGGCCATCGCGAGCATCTGCGACACGCCGCTCACGAGGATCTCGCGGATCGGAACGTCGATGCCGGTTCGGCCGAACGCGGCGCACCCGAGCGCGCCCACCACCGTGTTCACCGCCCTTTCCACGAGCAACACGAGGAAAGTATGGGTGAACTTCTCCCCTTTGGGGCCGTGCTTGGTGGCGTACACGTCTTCCTGCATCACGGCGAACGCGGAGAACGCGAAGAAGATTCCGCCCACCGCCAGCGCGAGCTTCGCCTCCTTGCGTTTGCCGCTCGATGGACCGCCCGTCGCGGTCGTCGCGGGCTTGGACGCGGACGCTCCCATTTTGATTGACCGAGCTCTGGCTCTCGCGGCCCTCTCCGAAGCCATTACCCTTGCGCCCTCCGCGTGTGGTAAAACATCGCGATTGATGATGATGATGATGATGCTTTCACCCGCGCCGGAAGCTTCCTTCGTCAAGGCCCGAGGGAAGCAAGCCCCTCGAGGCGTGACAAAATTATCATAGTGCTATGTGCGAAATTCGCACATTGATGTTCAGGATTCCAAGATTATATTTTGACTCATAAACGACGGTTCAACTTTCTTCGTTGCTTCAAAATCTTCATTGGCGAGGCTCCTGAATCGCCAAACCAAACTTTGGAGATCCAGGTACATAGAGCAAACAGTCAAGAAAACATGTCAGATTTTATCTTTTGAGATTTTGATGGGGTACAAATGGGTCAAGCATCATTGGCGAAATGTAAAAATGCACGTTTTCGCCCAAGTATTTTTGCCTGTAAATCATTGGATTTCAACAAATAAGCTTAAAAATTTTAAGCTTCGCGTAGTCATTTGTAGTCATTTGTAGTCAAGGAAGGGTACAACAGCCTACGGTCCTAACTGAAGAAAATCCCTGCGGTCCTAACTGAAGAAAATCCCTGCGGTCCTAACTGAAGAAAATCCCTGCGGTCCTAACTGAAGAAAATCCCTGCGCTGTAAATTTCTTCTAACAACCTTCCGGCTCGCGGCGAGCTCCGGTGTGCAATTTTACTCTGTACTCTTGTAACATCCGAGGGAGTGGAAAACCTGTCCGTCCGGCGGGAAGCAAATTACGGGAAAATGAAACTGGTTCGCATACGAGAGAGTGAAACCGAACGGCCGGTCGTTATTCCCGCCCAGCCGAGCTTTCGTGTAGCATCCATGTGGTGGGGTCGACGCTCCACCACGCCATTGCTCGGGACGCGTGGTCCCTGAGAGGGAGAGGGGCACGCGGATTTTTTGGTACACGGGGTAACGCGTCCGTGTGTTCGGGATCGATGAAGCGCTTCATGACGATCCTCGCGGCGCTCGCGCTCGCGCTCGTGCTCCTCGCACCTTCCGATGTGCAGGCGAGGCAGCACGCGAGTTCGGCGCGGTCGTCCGTCGGTTCGACGGGTTCTCACGTCGGCCACAGGCACAGCGACGCGTTTCTGGGCTTCATGGACAAGCACGGGAAGAACTACTGCGGCGAGATCCACCCGAACGCGTGCGAGACGTCCATGTTGAGGTGAGCGCCGCGTACTACTCGCGCCAACCCCCTTCCCTCGGCTCGAAAAATCGAGCGCCACACGGTCATCCATGTACACAGTTGTCAAACCTCGGCCAGCTGGCAACACCCAACGAACCCGACCGCTGACCGATCGCCCCCTCCTTTTCGCTCGATTTCAGGGAGGAGATCTTCAACCGTAACAGAAAGATGGTCGAGGCGCACAACGCCAACCCAGGTGAGCCGCCGCGCGCGCGCGATCCACCGACCCTCTCGCTTGAAAAAAACTCCAACACCCCAACGAGCGCGAACCCGCAATCCCGGACTGTCGCGCGTACAAAAACCGATCGATCATCATTTCCTCACCTCCCCGCCCTTCCCCCGCCCTCCCAGACCGCACGTTCAACATGGCGCTCGGCAAGTTCGCCGATCTGAGCGAGGAGGAGTTCGAGCGCGTGCACCTCCGCTACCGCCCCTCCGCCGCGCGCGTCGCCAAGGTTGCCGACGAGCTCACGTACGAGAAGGTTGCGAGTTACCTCGGCGAAGCTGTCGCGGCGGCGGGCACGAGCCAGGCGCAGTTGGAGGCGCGAATCGAGGAGGAGTCCGGCAAGCAGTTCTCGTGGACCACCCCACCGAACGGATACAACGCGGTGGTGACCCCGGTGCACAACCAGCAGGACATCTGCGCGTCGTGCTGGGCGTTTGTCACCGCCGACTCCGTCGCCAGCCGGTGGGCGGTGCTCAACGGCGGGCAACAACCGGTGGAGGACATGAGCGTGAAGCAGCTGATGGCGTGCGATACCCAGGACAACGGGTGCAACACCGGCAACATGTACACCGCGTACGACTGGATCGGCGATAACGGCGGCCTCGCCTCCAGGCGGGACTACAACGACCCCAAGTACGTCAGCGCGGGGCCCGAGGATGACGACACCGCGACGTGCAGGGACGACACCGACTTGCGCCTCGCGCTGGACACCCCGGCGATGTGCGACATCAAGATGACCGGCGGTAACGTCGCGCTCATGCAAGCCGTGCGCGGCGCGGGGCCCATCGCCATCGGCATCAACGCCAACAACCTCCAGTTTTACGAAAGCGGCGTGATCAACGCGGCGTCGTGCCCCCCCGCGGGTCGCGGCATCCAGAGCATCAACCACGCCGCCCTGCTGGTGGGCTGGGGCGAGGAGAACGGCGTCAAGTACTGGCTCGTCAAGAACTCGTACGGCTTGGATTTCGGTGAGAACGGATACTTTAGGCTCGAGCGCGCGGCGCCCAGCCCGGACACCCTCTTCGGCACGTGCGGCTTGCTCTTCGAGTCCGTCTATCCCGTCGTCATCCCCGCGGGTGACCAAGCGGATGAGGGAACGCTGCGCTCGCAGTGCACGGAGGGTTCGGTGTTCAAGCAGGACTACTACCGCAACGAGGCGGACAACCCGGGCGCCGCGGCGTCCGCCATGGCCGAAGCCGAGGCGGCGCTCTCGGCGTCGCTGGGCAAGATGAGCGCGCGGGGAGCCGCGCTGGGAGCGGCGCCGTGGCGGGTGAGCGTCGCCAGGGGCGTCGACCGACGGTGGGAGGGCGCGCGAGCGTTTGCGGCCGGGGCGTCGCTCGTCGTCGTCGCCGCGGCCGGCGTGGCTCTCGTCGGCGCGCGACTCGCCGGCGGTCGTCGCGAGCGCGAGCGGGAGACGATCCCGCTCATCCGGTAAACGAGGAGCGCCCATCGGCTCTGCGCGCCTCGTCAATCAACAGTCTTTCCACACCGTAAGATTAGTAGACTTGCCTTGAAAATATTCAGTTTCGCCGCGTTGCGTTGCGTTGGTCAAAGAAGAAACACGCGCGAGATGGCGCTCCCGAACAACTTCGCCGAGGGTTTGATGTCCTTCAAGCAGGGCATCAAGGACATGAAGCGGATATTCAACCCCACCGGCCCCGGCCTACCGGAGGCTGACGCCGCGATGGTCGCCGACGCCGAGAGGCTCTACGCGGAAGGTTCGATTCCCCCGCGCTCCCGATCTGGCTCGCGCACGTCGCGTCTTCCTTCCCCGCGTCCCGTCCCGTCCCCACGCCCCCGTCTGATCTCCCCCGTCCCATTCACAACCTCGCGCAGCGACGGCGAGCACGTCGGACTCGAGCGAAGAGACCAAGCGCGCGCACGACGAGGCGCGATTCCGCCTCGCCTGGGCGTTGGCGCACTCCAAGAAGCCCGGGCACGCGGCGCGGGCGGTGGACATCCTGCTCCCGGGCGCGCACCAGTGGTGCGAGAGCGTTCTCCCGCGCGACAGGCGATACATCGCGGCGGTCGCACACTTCAACGACGGCGACTACCTCGCCGCGCGCAACGCGTGCGAGGAGTCCCTCTCGCACGATCCCGAGTGCAGGCAGGCGAGGTCGCTCCTGGCAGCCATCGAAGATCGCATCGCCGCGGACGGAGTGATCGGCATAGGGGCGCTGGGCGTGGGCGCCGCGGTGCTCGGCGGAGTAGTGGCCACACTGGCATCGTCCAGGCGCTGACGACCGTCCATAGCACAGCGAAGTAGAGAGGCACATGAATGAAGGAATCCACGCTTTTGACAGTGACTACCTCATAGACTATGTAGCCACCTTCGAAGGTACTTCACAAGCCGGCGGCTTTCGCCAGCTTGCGCTTGTACGCGCGAATATCATCCTTCCACACCGTCACGCCCCCGTCTTCGCACACCCAGATCTCCTTCGCCACCTGGTCGATCAGTCTAAAGTCGTGCGACACCAGCACCAGCCCGCCGGCGTACTTGTTGATCGCCGTCGCGAGCGAGTCAATCGCCTCGATGTCCAGATGATTCGTCGGCTCGTCGAGCAACAGCATGTTGGGCTCCGCGAGGCAGATCATGGCGAAGACCAGGCGAGACTTTTGGCCATCCGACAAGAGCCCTATGGGCGTGGTCTGGAGCCTACCGGAGATGCCGTACTTACCGAGGTAACCCCGCCACTCGTCCACCGGCTTCTTCATGTGGTCGTACTTTTGAAGGAAAAATTCGACGGGATGCGACGCCGGGTCGAGGACGTCCACGCTGTGCTGGTGGTACCGTCCGATGGACAGGTTCTGGTGCCGGCTCACGCTGCCGGACGTTGGGGTCAGGTCGCCGGTCATGAGCTTGAGCAGAGTCGATTTTCCCGCGCCGTTGGGTCCCACGAGCGCGATGCGGGAGTCGCAATCGACGCCAAACTCCAGCCCGTTCAGCAGGTGCCCACCGCTGACGTCGGCTCCGGGGTAGGAAAACGACACCTCCTTGAAGGGGAGCACCGGCGGCGGGAGCTTGCGACACTCCGGGAACGCCAGCTCGAACGTCTTCTCCGCCTTGGGCGACGGCGTGAGCCCGGCGGCTTCCATCTTGTCGAGGATCTTCTGCTTGGAGTTGGCCTGCTTCATCATGTTGGCGTATGTTCCGCAGGATGCGATAAACTCGCGAAGGTGCTTGATATCCGCCTGCTCCTTGTCGTGCTTCTTCTGCTGTATCACGTTTTCAGCCTCCAATGTCTTCTGGTAGGTGTCGTAGTCACCCGTGTAGTACTTGAGCTTGCGGTTCGTGAGGCGGATGATGTGTGTGCACACCCCGTTGAGGAAATCCTGTGAATGAGAAATCACCAGGAGACACTTGTCGTACTTTGCGAGGTGGTGCTCGAGCCACACGCACGCGCTGAGATCCAAATGGTTCGTGGGCTCGTCCAGCAGCAAAAGTGCGGGCGCCGCGAAGAGCGCGCGCGCGAGCGCGACGCGCATGCGCCATCCGCCGGACATGTCCTTGGTGGCTCTCCGCATCATGTCCTTTTTGAAACCCAAGCCGTGCAGCAGCTCAGCCGCGCGCGCCTCGAACGCGGCAGAGTCCAACTCCTCGAGCCGCTCGTAGATTGGCTGCAGGCGCTCGTCCCCCGGTCCCCCCTCGGCGAGCGTGGACGCCTCGAGTCGCTGTAAACGCTCCACCTCCAGCTTGATGTGGTCGACGACCGCGTCGAGCGCCGCGCTGTCCGACGGCTCCGCCTCCTCGCGCAGGTGAAAAACGTCCACGTGCTCCGGGACGGGCAGCTCGCGGTTGGCGAGCGCCGCGAGCAGGTTGCTCTTCCCGCAGCCGTTGACGCCCAGTAAACCGTACCGCCTGCCGACGTTGAGCTCGATGTCGCAGTCCTCGACGAGCTGCTGCCCGTTGACCTGCATCGAGAATTGCGAAATCTTAACGTCCAGCGCGGTTGGCCTGGACGCCAACACCCCCGTCACCGTGCGGTCCACGTCGTCGTCCACGCGAGCACCGTTCGCCTCAACCTCGGCATCCTCCTCGTTCTTGCCGCCGTCCTTATCACCGCCGCCCCCCTCGCCGCTGCCGCCGCGCTTGGCCGCGTCCCTCGCGCGTCGCCTCGCCGCGGCGCTCTGCTTACCGGCTCTGCCACCTTCCTCCGCCGAGGTGACCTTGCCCTGGTACACCCGCCACGAGTCCGTGCACAGATCCGCGACGAAACCCGCGTTGTGCGACACGGTCAACACCCCACCCTTAAACTTACGAAGGGCCTCGGTGAGCGCCTGCAGGGTCTCGTTGTCCAGGTAGTTGGTCGGCTCGTCCAGGGCGATGACGTGCGGTTTGGTCCACATCGCCGCGGCTAACACCAGGCGAGACTTTTGTCCGCCGGACATGCGCTTGATCTTGCCGTCGGCGAGCTCCTGGGATATTCCAAAGTCCGCGAGGTGCGAATACACCTCTGCGCTGGTCAGCGGCCGAATGTCGAGGCCCGACTGCGACGCCTTGAGCTTCTCGTCGTAGTGCCTCGTCATCTTCGCCACGTACGCGGCTTTGAGAAACTCAACCGGCTCCCAGCGGGTCACGCCGGGCTTATCTCCAAACTTCTTAACCTCGTAGCACAGGCTCCCGCCCTTCATCGCGCGGCCGAGGATCTCGCACACGTTCCCCTTGATATTCATCTGCGCCTTGTCCTCGTCGCTCATGTCCATCGTCGCCATCGCCGCGAGCTCCTTGTCGCGGCCCAGGAAGAACCTCGTCTGTATGTACTCCTTGGGCGCCATCTCGAGGTTGGACTCCAGGTGGTGCAGAGAGTGCTGCGCTATGTAGCTCACGCGCAGGTTATGGTGCTTCCACACGGAACCCTGACCCGGAACGAGCTCACCGACGATGTTCTTGAGCAGCGTGGTCTTACCCGCGCCGTTCGCGCCGACGATGGCCACGCGGGAGTTGAGGTACACCCTGCAGTTAACGTCGCAGAGCACGGGCGACTTGGCCCCGGGGTACGCAAACGAGAGGTTTTCCACCCGCAAAACCACGTTCGAGCGGCTCCTCACGCCGTCCAACTGACCCGGGTCCGGGAACGTGATCAACGGCCGGTCTCGGGCGTTGGATTTGGCGAAGGAGGTGCTCGTCATCGCCGCCGCGAGGGACCCGACGGCTCCCGCATTTCTCACGCCAGCCGCGGATCCGAGCTCGCTTCGCAGCTCGACGCCGGCGAGCCTACTGCGCCTCTCCCTGTCCTCTCTCGCGCGCGCGTCGTGGACGTCGCCGCCGTCCACCGTCTCGCCGCGTTCGTCCGCGTTCGTCTCGATCGCCCTCACCATGTCCCGCTTCATGCGGGGTAGCACCAGGTTGGGCCGTTTCTCGCGGAAGCCCGGGAAGCCGCCCGCGAAGGAGGTGAGCGTCTGGCCCTCGAAGTGCACGATGTCGGTGGCGACGTCGGTGAGGAAGTCGTAGTCGTGGCTGACCACGAGCGTGGTGGTGTCGGTGAGGGAGCGGAGGTGCCCGGCGAGCCACTCCACCGCGTTGACGTCCAGGTGGTTCGTGGGTTCGTCGAGCAGGAGGAGGTCGGCTTTTTGCAGCATGGCTCTCGCGATTGCGAGCCTCATGCGCCACCCCCCGGACAGCTCGCTCACCATCTTCTCGGTGATCATCTCCGGCGTGAACCCGACGGCTTCCAAACACGGCTTCACGTCCGCCGCGTTCGCGTCCAGCGTCGACGCCTGCGACGTCATGAACGCGAGGATGGTCTGCTCTAAGGTCACGAGCACCTCGTGCTGCACGAAGACGCACCTGATGTCCTTGGGGAACCCGTTGATGTCCCCGGCCGCGAGGCGGGTCAGCAGCGTGGTCTTACCCGCGCCGTTCTGCCCCACCATCCCGTACCGCCGACCGCGCTCCAGTTTCAGCGACGTCGGCCTGAGCAGCACCTTTCCCGCGAACGCGAGGATGATCCCTTCGAGGTCGAGGCAGTATCGCTTCGCGGCCGACTCCGATCCCGCACCGTCGCCCCCCGCGTCCGGGTTTGAACCCGCGCCGTCGCCTCCTCCCCCGAGGTGGTGCGCCACCGCTCCGTCGAATAGGGACCTGATCGCATCGTCTCCTATGAACTCCGCCAGCATCGGCCCAGCCGCGTCCACCAACTCGTCGGCCATCTCGCGACGAGACCTTCCCGGATCGCCGTCGGCTAGGAGCTCGCTCGCCATGTCGGCGACGTACTCCGTCACCTCGTCGTCGACCGCGCCGGGGTGGGCGGACGCGAGCGCATCCTTTATGTGCTTGATCACGTCTCGCGCGCCCATCTCCGGTATCGCCCTTCCCGTCCCTTCTCCGCCCGCGCCGGCGAGCCAGTGCGCGTTTGGCAGCGCAGGCGGGCGCTGATGAAAAAAAGTGCCGTCTCGTTCGTGCCACAGCAGCACCAGCTGACTGATGACCAGCAGGGAAATTTGCCGAGGAGGAGTTGCCGAACCCTCGCCCGGGAGCGGAAATCTCCAGAATCTCGGGCACCGGGAAATTTTGGCCGCTTCGACATGTGACGAACAGCAGAACAGTCTTCAAAAGGTGAGAAATAAAACGGCTCTCGGGACGTGAGAAAATCGTCTGCCACTCTGTCATCACAGAACCAGGAAATCTGCAGTGTGCGGGGGACTGCAGACCTCCGTTTGGGGAGTCAATCAGCCCGAGGGGGAACGACGAGTCTAAAAAAATCCCGGGGAACGGTAGCACAAGGCGGCTAGAAGATCATCATCAATCGGCGGGGGCAACGCGCCATTGGGGCGCAGCGATGTTCCGCCGAAAGTCCCAAGACGGGGGCACGCTACCGCCGCCACCCGCCGCGGGCGGTGGCCTCACGATAGACGTCGAGGATGTCAACCCCGAGACCCCCGAGACCCCCGGGCACAGGCGCACGGGCTCCGGCAGTTGGCTGAGCCCCGGGAAGTCCGGTAAAAAGAGGCCGAAGCGCAAGCTCACCACTCCGCGCAAGGGCGAGGTGAAGCAGAACCTGTACGAACCCCCGAACCTGGAGAAAGCGTTGGCGCGCATGCGCAGGCTGCAGCCGCACGAGGAGACAGATGACCCGGAGAAGCCCACGAAGAAGCTCTCGCTCTGGATGAAGGAGGAGGAAATGCAGGGAAAATTCAGCGAGGGAATCGTGTTCTGGTTCAAGCTGATGAGGGACCACCTCTTGATGTTCTTCATATTCACGATCCTCTCTTTCTGGGCGTTCAACCAGATGAGGGTCTCGAACGAGGAGGCCAACCCCAGCTACGAACGCCTCGGAGCGCTCGGCCGCGTCACCCTCGCCGCCATCATGATTTGGTCCGAGGATACCCAGCGCAAGGGCGAGACTGTCTCCAACACCGACAAGGACGCCACCTTCGGCATCATCGTGCTCGACGCGCTCATGATGTTCGCGCTTCTCTTCGTCACCGGCTATCACCACATGAAGAAGGAGCAGGTCAAGGAGGAGGTCGACGACGCGACCATCTCCCTCGACGATTACTCCGTCGTCGTCGAGTCCGGATTGCCCTCGGACGTCACCGAGGAGCGCATCCGCGCGCACTTCGAGAAGTTCGGCGAAGTGCACGAGGTGGTCCTAGGCAAGGACCTTCTGGAGGTGATGAACCTCAGGAAGCGGCTCATCGCGCTGGAGGCCAACCACGAGATGCTCGAGTGGATGCTCAAGCGCGCGAACAAGCTCCTCGGCATCGTCGAGATTGACACGTCCAACATGACCCAGGAGGAGATCGTGGTCGCCCGGTGGAAGAAGCTCACGCGCAAGGTGAAGAAGGAGATCGACAAGCGCGAGGGACGCGTCGACGTCTTCTTCGCCGCGCTCGAGAAGGCGCGCGACGACTCGCTCTCCATCGAGGATCGCGCCGCCGCCGCTGCCGACGCCGCCTCCAAGAATCCCCGGTTCGCCGGAGGCAAGGACAACGCGGGAGCCGCCGCGTCCAAGGACCCGAGCAACTACAACCCCGCGGTCATCAAGCAGAAGATCGAGCAGTCGCTGAAGGACCGCGAGGAGCTGGAGGATGAGATCGCCGCGTGCGTCGAGGAGGGATACCCGGTTGTCACCGCGTGGGTCGCGTTCGAAGAGGAGGACAGCTGCGTGGAGTGCGTCAAGGCGGTGCGCGCCTCCAAGAAGCGCGAGCGCAAAATCAAGGCGAAGAAGCTCGTGGGCTTGGAGGAGACGGATGGGCTCCCGGGGGAGTACGACGTTCGCACGTTCGAGGGCGAGAACAAGCTGGAGATTTCCACCGCTCCACCCCCGTCCGACATCCTCTGGGAGAACCTCCACTACTCCATGGACACTTTCTGGAAGCGCGAGCTGCGCTCCAACGTCATCATGTGGGGATTCCTCATCATCAACGTGTTTGCCATCGCCGGCGCCAAGATCACGTCCGTCACCCTGCCCCCGGTCATCCCGGTGTGCGATGACGTCGACAACGGCGGCTCGTTTCTTCAGTGCCCGAAACTTTGGAACCTCGACTCGGACACCGCGGCTGTCGCGTCGCAGGCGAGGATTGACATCATGCCCTTCGTCAAGCAGGAGAAGAGCGCATCGAATTGCGAGGACTTCCTCGAGTACGATCAGTTCATCGGCAACATGACCAAGTACGCCAACTGGTACGACGGAACCAGCGTCGTCGCGGGGGCGCCAACCACCGCGGCTGAGGTTACCGCTTTCCGCGCCGGCATCGAGACCGCGGGGGCCGCCTGGACCGGCGGTTTCGACAAAGCCACGCACATGGACGAGTGCGCCGCGCAGATCTGCTACAGCTGCTACTGCAAGAAGCACACGGAGGATGATTTCTGCAAGGAGTACAACGACAATGTGGCTGAGCGCACGCTCATTCTCATCGGCGCCATCTGCGTCTCTGCGACGGCGAACCTTATCATTAAGGAGCTGGCCATCAGGCTCTCCTTCTTCGAGAGGCCCCACAGCACGACCGCGCGCGAGCTCGGGATCGCCGAGAAGATGACGGTGGCGCTGATGGTGAACATGTGCCTTCTACCCCTGCTCATGACCACCCAGCTGGCCATCCCATCGTGGCCTGGAAAGTTTGACGATACCAGCTCCGGTTGGTACAACGACTTCGGCAACACCCTGGTGCAGATCGCGCTCATCAACTCCATCTCCTTCCCGTTCACTCTGCTCTCCCCGGTGATCATCTGGAGGATGCTGGTGTACTTCCTCACGCCGAGTGTCAAGTCGCAGAGGCAACTCAACGAGCTTTGGACACCGCCGCCGTTTTTGCTCTCCGAGCGCTACGGTCAGATGAATGCGGCGTTCCTCTACACCATCATCTTCTCCTCCGGCATGCCCCTGCTGTACGTCGGACACTTCGTCAAGATTGCTCTGGACATCGTCATCGATCGAATCATGCTCTTCAGGGCGTGCGTCCAGCCCCCGCGGTACACCGGAAAGCTTGCGGCGCAGTTCCTGTACATCGTGCCCATCGGCATCATCCTTCACTTCCTCTTTGCCGTGTACATGTGCGGCGAGAGGGACCTGCCCTCGCGCACGCTGCCCGCCGGCGTGTTTGGCAAGTGGGCCGGCGGCCCGAACCAGGCGGTCGCCGAGCGCGACGATCAGTTCGACTTCAGCGCGAGGCTCAAGCGCGTCAACGGCCTCTTCCCATTTGTCTGCGCCATGGTCACCGCGGGATTGGTGTTCATAGCGACAATCGTGCTGCAGGTGCGCAAGCGCAAGAAGAAGGGCCAGATGGAGGCCGAGGGGTGCCCGCCGTTGTCGGAGGCCAAGGCGAAGAAGCTCATCACCGACCTCACCTCGTACCGCATCACCGACAACCCGGTGTACCAGCACCTGTTCCCGCCGGGCGAGGAGGTGAGCGAGGGCCTGTGATTGGCGCGTCGAGTCGACGCAAAACTATCATATCACATCATAAGTGTAGATCCCCGACGCGTGTTTATCGTCGCGGAACTTTAAAGAACCAAGCTTGAGTTGACAAACTAAGAGTTAACGTCGCGCCCCTCCAACCTCCCTACCTCCCGCTCCTGCTCCCGAACCGCGGCCCGTGGTATTCCCCCCTCTCCACCTCGAAATCGTCCGGGCAGTCCACCTCCAACAGCCACGCGTGCCCCGGCGGCGCGCGTCCCCCGTCCGGCCCGAACGGAACCTCCTCGAAGTAGTGGCAGTCGCGACCGCACCCGATGGCGTACGGGGGCGAGAGGATGTCCAAAACCGCCGACGGCTCGACGGCGGTGAACACGTGAATGTTGCCGCAGCTCCGCGGGTACAGCGCGAACGCGTTCGCGGGCGCGGCGACGCGCTCATCACGTACCATCCTCGCGAGCCTCGGGACGTTCGGGGCCGTTCCGGGGTTGCCGTCGTCGTCATCCGCCCAGTCGAACGCGCGCACGCGAAGGGACCCGTAGAGGAGCTTCGACATGACCGTCATGTGCGGGTGGTTGTGCAGCGGGATGACCGTGCCCTCCTCGTTGAACCGAAACACGCACATGCTGAACCGGTGCGAGTCGTGTAGGTTGACGCAGTCGATGCCCGACGCCCTCGACCTCGACCGCGACGGGGAGCGCGACGAGGAAGAGGACTTGGCGCGGCCGAGCAGCTGCGAGAAGAATCCCTGGGCGGGACGCGCCGAGTCCTCCGAGTCCTCGGAGCTGCGCCTGGACGTCGACGGCGGCTCCATCGCCAGGTGCCTCGGCTCGACGGCGTTCATGTAGGGTGCGATCGCTCGGAAGTGGGACTCGTCCGCCGGCGTGCTCGCCGGGTCGGCGGGGAGCGTCTCATCGACCCTCGCGTAGAGCTCCACGATGGGCGCCATCGGACCTGACGACGCCGCCCGGTTGAGCGTCGCCCTCGCCCGCGCGCGCTCCCCGCCGCGGATGGACACGGCGGCGACGGAAGCCAGACGAGATATCCTCGGCGCGCGCGCGACGGCAACGACGGCGGCGTGCATGCGACCTCGCACAGTGGGCGCGCGCCGTCGGCGCGAACCCTCGGACGCGGACCGCTGGACTCGTCACCGGCTGACTGGACTGCTCGTACCGCAGTTGCGTTTTTGTCGCCGAGCGTCGGCCAAACTCTCGGCTCGTCTCACGTTACATTAAACGACTGACTGCAAGTAAACGACTCGTCAGCTCTGGTTCACGATCCGCAGACCGTCCTGCAGCGCCCTGGTGTAGTCGTTGATGGCGTGCACGATCTGCTCGTCCTCGGCGACGCGTTCCTCCTTCTCCGCGTTGAGCGCCGACTTGAGCGACGCAATCTCGGTGAGCACGATGGTCTGGAACTTATCGTCGTGGGTGTCCGCCCTGCGAACGACGTTGTCCAGCTGCGCCCTCAACGCGTTAACCCCGGTCTCCCGCGCGTTCCGCTCGGCGTCCACCTTCTCCTGGAGCCTGAAGATGTCCTCGCCGACCCTCTTCAGCGTGTTGGCCTCCCGTTCCAATCGCTCCACTCGCTCGTCGTCGATGCCGGTTTGGCACTCGTCCACCTTGGCGACGACGCTCTGTGCGAGGTGCTCCACGTCCACCCGGCGCTGCTCCCGCTCCTCGCGCAGGCCCTGGTGCAGCTCGGCGAAGGACCGGGTGAGCGCGTCGATGGACGCCTTGAGCCCCTGCTGCATCTCCCTCACGTGCGCCGCGATGCCCTGCTCCATGGCCTTCAGGTCCGCGGCGACCTTCTCCTGGAGGAGCCTGTCGGACTCCTGCCGCCGGCGAATCTCGGTTTCGAGGTCGAGCTCGAGCTTCTGCACCTGGTCGTAGAGCGCGTTGCGCCGGCCGGTCTCCACCTCCCGCCGAGCGTTCTTCTCGTGCTCCAGGTCGCTGTAAAACTTGCTGAACTTCTCCGCGACGTGCGCCAATCGCCGCGCGGGTCCGCCGTCCTCGGCCGGGTACTGGGAAGGGAGCGGGGGCGGGACCGGGCCGGGGCTATCATTCTCGGCCGCCAGGTTCTCAAGCGTTCTGAAGTTGGGCATCTCTATCCTGGACGCGGCGCCTTCTGGGATTGGCGGGTTGGGCGTTGGTCAGACGGAGCGTTGCGAGATTTCTTCCTCGGAGGCGGGACGGGCGGCGGCGGGGCGGCTTGGGAGGAGGAGGAAACGTGGGGTTCGCGGGTGCGACGCACTTCTCTTGTCCATCGCGGTCACGGTTGAGTCGCCGTGTCGTCGCGGGATCGGGTCTGGTACCGTAGAGAGCGCGTGAACTGTGAGAGGCCTCCGTAAAGGCAAACGGCTAAAAATTTTCTTCCGGGCCGAGGCTCTTCCGAGAGGTGAGATCTGGCTGGGCTGTCACCCATACCCGTAGCCCCATTCGGAGGAGCGCCGGCATCATGCCGCGACACACCGCGTCCCGCCTCGCCGCGCTGGCGCTGGCGCAGTGTCGCGCACCGTCCGTCTCCAACACGGGGCGTCTCCCGCCCTCGCTCGCGCCCTGGCGCGCCCTGGCCACGTCGTCGTCATCATCCACGTCCTCATCGAAGCGAGAGGCCAACGCCGCCGCCGCGCGTCGCGCGCGCCTCGCCGCGGAAACCGCGCGCGGGCAGGGATCCGCGGCTTCCGGCGGGCTCTACCTCGCCGCCCTCGCCGTCGGCATGGTCGGCGTCACATACGCCTCCGTTCCGCTGTACCGCATGTTCTGCCAGGCGACCGGCTTCGGCGGCACCACCAGGCGACGCACGCTGGAGGACAAGCTCGCGGAGCAGCGCAACCTGCCGGAGTCGGTCAAGACGGCGGCGGCGAACAGGGAGGTGGTCATCTCGTTCAACGCCGACGTCGCCGAGGGGATGCCGTGGAGGTTCGTCCCGACGCAGAAGAGCGTGCGGGTGCGACCGGGCGAGACCACCCTCGCGTTCTTCACCGCGAAGAACCGATCCGACCGCGACATCACCGGCGTGGCGACGTACAACGTGCAGCCGAACAAGGCTGGATCCCACTTCAACAAGGTGCAGTGCTTCTGCTTCGAGGAGCAGCGGCTGCGGGCGGGGGAGGAGGTGGACATGCCGGTGTTCTTCTACCTCGACCCGGAGTTTGCGTCGGATCCCGCCATGGTGGACGTTCACGACGTGATGCTGAGCTACACGTTCTTCAGGAGCGACGATTTCGACGAGCTGGAGGAGGAGGAAAAGGGGGGACTCGCGGGG
>Ga0181573_10001319_pt1 | contig 24706 bp, 24 predicted proteins | sample 101ome_25_FD_148643 | JGI IMG/M metagenome (GOLD analysis project Ga0181573, IMG submission 148643) | Coastal salt marsh microbial communities from the Groves Creek Marsh, Skidaway Island, Georgia - 101409BT metaG (spades assembly) | ecosystem: Environmental > Aquatic > Marine > Intertidal zone...
GTTATGTCAACGTCAGGTGATGTGTCTTTGCCGATACCGGCGGCCAGCGGCTTGACCCCGCCCGATAATGAAGATGAGGGCGAGCTTATTGACTATCTCACCGAAAGCCTGGCCGAGCATGCCAGCCCGGCTTTTCCGACACCATTTGAAACGCGCCGCGCTTTGGCGACAAAAGTCATTCAACGATGCTGGCATCCGCAAGGGGTGATCAGGCAAATGGCGGCGGCCTTGGCGGACGGGTCGCGCACCGAAAGGCTGAAAGAAATCGGCTTGCCCTTTATGGTCATTCACGGCGATGCCGATACGCTGATTGATATTTCATGCGGTCGCCATATTGCCGAGACTGTGCCCGGCGCCGTGTGGCGGCCGGTTATCGGCATGGGGCATGATATCGGCCCCGGCTTGGAAAATGAGATTGGCCCCGATGTGCTGGCTTTTCTGGGTCTCACTTAAGGCGTCGGGTTAAAAGCTGCCGTCTTGACAAAAATTGCCGCGCTGGTTCTATTGGCGCACTTATTTCGGGAGAAAACCATGTCTGTATGCATTGTTGGCTGGGGCCACACCAAATTCGGTAAATTGGAAGATCAGGAGCTGGAAGCGCTTTTGGTGGCGGCTGCCAGTGAAGCTTTGGACGATGCCGGTGTCGGCGCAGAAGATATTGATGCGATTTATGTCGCCACTTTCAATGCCGGCATGTCGGAACAAGATTTCATCTCCTCGCTGGCTCTACAGGTCGATGCGGCGTTTCGCTTTACCCCGTCAACGCGGGTTGAAAATGCCTGCGGCTCGGGCTCGGCAGCGGTGTTTCAAGCGGCCAATATGATTGAAAGCGGGCGGGCGCGCCGCGTGCTGGCCATTGGTGTTGAAAAAATGACCCATTTGTCGAGCGCTGATGTCGGGCGCTGCTTGTCGCGCGCTTCTTACATGCCGGAAGAAGGCGATGCAGGCCTGACTTTCCCGGGTATTTTCGGGGTCATTGCCGGTCAATATTTCCAACAATATGGCGACCAGTCAGACGCGCTGGCAAAAATTGCCGCCAAAAACCATGCCAATGGCGCGGTCAATCCTTTGGCGCATATGCAAAAAGATTTCGGTTATGAGTTTTGTCGTGCCGAAAGCGACAAAAACCCAATCGTTGCCGGCCCATTGAAGCGCACGGATTGTTCAATGATTTCAGACGGGGCGGCGGCCATTGTGCTGTGTGATGACGAGACGGCACAAAGCCATGACAAGGCCATTGCCTTTCGCGCACGCGCCCAGGCCAATGATTTTCTACCCATGAGCAAGCGCGATGTGACGGCTTTTGACGGTCCGGCAAATGCTTGGAAAAAAGGCCTGGCGGAAGCCGGTCTCGGTTTGGACGATATGTCTTTGGTTGAAACGCATGACTGCTTCACCATTGCCGAGCTTATTCAATATGAAGCCATGGGGCTGACGCAAACCGGCAAGGGGGCGCAAGCGCTGGCCGATGGCACGGTCTATAAGGATGGCAAATTGCCGATCAATCCGTCGGGCGGGTTGAAGGCCAAAGGCCATCCGGTCGGGGCGACCGGTGTGTCCATGCATGTCATGGCGGCGCGCCAACTCATGGATGATGCCGGTGAAATGCAGGTCAAAGACGCCAAGCTGGCCGGTGTGTTCAATATGGGCGGCGCGGCGGTGGCCAATTATCTGTCCATTTTGGAACGCGTCAAATAAGCCTATTTGGCGTTTTCTTTCAAATAAGCAATGACATCGGCGCGGTCTTTTTCTTTTCTGAGACCGGCAAAGGCCATGCGCCCGCCTTTCACCAGTTTGCGTGGGCTTTCCAAATAGGCGGCGAGGTTTTCTTCTGACCAAATTTTCGCCGTGGCGGCATATTGCACCATGGCTTTGGAATACTTGTAGTCGGCAATGGCGCCAATCTCGCGCCCGATAATGCCGTTAAGTTGCGGGCCGACGCGGTTTTTCGCGCCATCGCCAATCATGTGGCACGATACGCATTTTCGATATATTTTCGCACCCTTTTCAGCGTCGCCGGCTTGGCTCGGCAGGGTGAAAATGACGAGCATGGCGGCGGCGGCAAAACATGTGGTCAATAAGCGCATGAGACGTCTCCTTGTCAGTGCGTCTGATATAGGGGTTTTGGCGCACCCTGCCAAGCAGCGGGCAAGTGGCAAGCCGTCGCATGGATGCGGCTAGGGGACAAGCCAGCTTTGTGTATCGTGTTCAAAATCAAACAAAGCACGGCGATGGCCGCGCGCGGCCAGATAGAGCCATTCCATTTGCAAGACATGCGCCGCCACCGGCACAAAATACGCCTCGCCATCATCTGTTAGCGCGGCATTGAAAGTGACCTCATAAGGGTCAGAAATCTGGCTGCCGGGGCTTTGCGTCACTTGATAGCATTCGCGGCTCATCGGCCGCGTTGCTTCCCATGCTGCGTCAAAAGCGGCGCCTGACAGCATTTCCAGCCGCACGGCGAGGCGCAATTGTATTTTCGCACCGGCATCATAAAAATGCATGGCGGCCAGTGGGTTTTTTTGCAATTCAGTGATTTTGCTCGAGCGTGTATCCGTGTGGAAACGCAGCGTTTTTTCTGCCGTGGCGCAACCGCGCAGCACCACAGTGCGCATGGTCGGGCTGCCATTGGCCGAAATGGTGGCAATGCTGGGCGTGTGAAACGCGCTTTTGCGGTCTTTTACGCCGCGCGCCAGCATTGACCAGCCATAGGCGCAACTGGCGGTCAAGTCATCATAGCAGGCCAAAAGCGCCGCGCCGCCCGTGCTCTTATCGGTCGGCTTGTGGTCAAATTCAGTATCACTCATGATGTTGATATAGCGCGGCTGGCGCAGCAGACAAAATATCCATTCATGCATTTTGCCCCATTGGCACTGGCCTTTTATCCCGCAAGGGCGCAGAATCGGTAAAACGAATCACAAAACCGAATTATCAAGGGGAGATACCTCATGCGCATATTTCGTTTGGCAGTTTTGCTTGTTCTTATGCCTTTTGCTGCGGCGCAGGCGCAAAATTATATCGGCATTAGCGGCGGCTTGATGAGCTATTCCTCCGGCACGACGGAAATGGACAGCCAAGGCTTTACGGTTGTCGCCGGAGGTCAATTTGACCCGCTTATCGCGATAGAATTTTCCTACACATCGCATGCCAGTGTTGAAGTTGGCGCGAATGATTATAAAGCCAGCGTGATGGCGCTGTCGGGCATATTGCGCTCGCCCGGTGAGGGCTTTGAGCCGTTTTTGCGCCTCGGTCTGGCGCGCGGCGATTCCGATATTAGCGGCGCGTCGATGAACGGTAAGGAAGACGGCATTATTTTCGGCCTCGGCGCCGATTTCAGCCTTAATTATAATTCCTCTTTGCGCTTTGAATATGTCGAAACCGATTTGGACGGGGCGGAAAGCGATCGGCTGAGCTTCGGCACCATATATCGTTTCTGAACCAACGGTTTTCATGATCCCGGGAGGATTTGAACCTCCGACCCCCGGATTAGGAATCCGGTGCTCTATCCTGCTGAGCTACGGGACCATGGGCTGAAAATAGCGGCGTCATATCCATTCGTCCAGCATCCACTTGACCTGATGGCGGGAAACGGGTCACCTATGCATATGAAACGGCGCTTCCGACATATTTTAAGGGCGACCCATGCACTGGCGCTTATGCTGCCATTGGCAGCGTGTGGCGGGGTGACACTGATGAGCGAAGCCGATGAAGCGAAAATCGGCGCGCAGCAACACCCCAATATCATCCGCGAATATGGCGGTGTGTATGAAAATGCCAAGCTCACCGCTTATGTCGAAGCGGTGATGGCGCGCATCGGTCAATTTTCCGACCGCCCCGATATTGATTATCGCATCACCATTCTCGACACGCCTGTGGTCAATGCTTTCGCCCTGCCCGGCGGCTATACTTATGTGACGCGGGGGCTCTTGGCCTTGGCCGATAATGAAGCCGAATTGGCCGGTGTTATCGGCCATGAAATCGCTCATGTTACGGCGCGCCATGGTGCGCGCCGCCATACGGCGGCCGTCGGCACGGCCGTGGTGGCCGGTGTTTTGGGGGCGGTGCTCAATGCCCGCACCGGCATTGACAGCCGTGCCACGGGCGACCTCATTAATGTCGGCGGCTCGGCCATATTGGCCGGTTATAGCCGCGATAATGAATATGAGGCAGACAATCTCGGCATTAAAGCCATGGCGCGTGCGGGATATGAACCACAAGCGCAGGCCGAATTACTGCAATCATTGGCGGCGTTTTCGACCTATCAAAGCGGCGGCAAACAAGCCAAAGCAAGCTGGTTTTCCACCCATCCGAACAATCAAGCGCGCATTGCCAAAGCGCGCGAAAAAGCCGATGCCGCAGCGACGAAAATGACGGCCTTGGGGAAAATCGGTACGGATCTGCATTTGCAAATGATTGACGGCATGGTGTTTGGCGACAGTCCGCGCCAAGGCATTGTGCGTGGGCAGAGGTTTGAACATGGCGATTTGGGCTTGCGTTTTGACGTGCCGCGTGGCTTTACATTGGAAAATGCGCCGCGCCGCGTCACCGCAAGCCATGACAATCAAGTGCAGATTATTTTTGACCTTGATGCGCGCATCGCCAATGAAACACCGGAAGCCTATTTGCGTTCAACATGGGCGCCGGGGCAAAAATTGAGCGGGTTTCAAAAGCTGAAAATTGACGGCAAGAATGCGGCACGAGGCACGATAAAAACACAGACCGGCCTTGCCGTTTTGCTGGCCATTGATGGCGGCCCCAAGCAAATTATGCGTTTCGGCGTTTTGGCACCGCGCGGCCAAAACAGCGCGGCGGAAGCAGCCATGGCTGCTCTGCGTCGCTCTATTGATTTTTTGACGCCGCAACAAGCCGCGGCCATTCGGCCTTATCGCTTGCGCATTGTTACGGTGAAAGAAGGCGAAGGCGTTGCTTCATTGGCGCGCAAAATGCGCCTCACGCCGGGTGAGAATATGGATAAAATCGGTCTGTTCCGCGTGCTGAACGGCTTGAATGAAGGCGACCGTTTGGCGGCCGGCTCACGGGTCAAATTAGTCGGCGATTAAGGGTTTACAGCAATCCTGCCTGGCGCGGATCGCCATCGGTTTTGGTCAATAAAACACCGCGCAATTTGCTCAATGCCTCATGCTCGATTTGCCGCACGCGCTCTTTGGAAATGCCCAATTTTTTGCCTAAGGTTTCCAGTGTCACGGTTTCTTCAGCCAGACGACGGGCGCGAATAATGGTCATTTCACGCTCGCTCAATTCGGTCATCGCTTCAGCAATCCAGCGCAGCTTTTGGCGGCTGTCGAGGCGATTGGCCACGGTGGCATCGGGCAGGTCGCGTTCGCAGACCAAAAAATCTTGCCATTCGGTGACGCCACCATCGCCCGAACGGTCGGAAATGGTCGCATTGAGCGAACGGTCATTGGCTTCCATCCGGCCTTCCATATTTTCGACATCTTCCATGCGCACGCCCAATTCGCGCGCCACATAGCTGCGGCTTTCCGGCGTCATATTGGCGCCGATATCATTAATGCGCGCGCGCAGACGGCGCATATTGAAAAACAGTGATTTTTGCGCCGAGGTCGTGCCGGTACGAACAATCGACCAATTGCGCAAGACATAATCTTGGATTTGGGAGCGGATCCACCAGCCGGCATAGGTTGAAAAGCGCACTCCGCGGTCCGGGTCAAAGCGGTCGGCGGCTTGCATCAGGCCGATATTGCCTTCTTGCACCAGATCGCCCATGGGCAGGCCGTAATTTCGAAACTTGGCGGCAATGGCAACGACCAGACGCACATGCGCCGAGGTCAATTCATGCAGCGCTTTTTCATCACGTTTGTCTTTCCACAAACGTGCCAGCTTTTGCTCGTGTTCAGGTTCGAGCATGGGCAGCTTCATCGCTTTTTTGATGAATTTGCGGCCAGATTGAACCGTCTCGCGTGTATCGATATGTGCCATATTCGCATACCTCCATAAAAGATACGCAAACAGCCCGTGATTGGTTCACGGAAATCAGCCTTTTGGGCCGCTTATTTTAAACCGATTATTTAGGGTTCAAGCGGCATCCGAGCCCGGTTGACGCCGCGCGCCACCGGTGGTTTTGGCCAAAATGGCCTCCAATTTGACAATCGCGGCATCTTCCGTGGTTTTTTCCACCGTCGCCACTTCGCGCGCCATACGCTCCAGTGCCGCTTCATAAAGCTGGCGTTCAGAATAGCTTTGTTCCGGCTGGTTTTCATTACGAAACAAGTCGCGCACCACTTCGGCAATGGCGATTAAATCGCCGCTATTGATTTTCGCTTCATATTCCTGCGCGCGGCGCGACCACATGGTGCGTTTAATGCGCGCGCGCCCTTTCAGTGTGCGAATGGCACCGTCCATGACCTTATTATCGGCCAATTTCCGCATGCCGGTCTGCTCGGCTTTATTGATTGGCACGCGCAATACCATTTTTTCCTTTTCGAAATTAATCACGAAAAGCTCAAGGCTCATACCGGCGATTTCCTGCTCGCTAATCTCGACAATCAGCCCGACACCATGCGCCGGATAGACAATATGCTCATTGACGCGGAAACCGAGCGCCGAGCGCCGCACAACATCTTTGGCAGCGGCTTTTTTGGCTGGAGCCTTTTTGGCAGGGGCTTTTTTTGCCGCTGTTTTCTTGGCAACAGGCTTTTTCGCCGGTGCTTTTTTGGCCGGTGCTTTTTTGGCCGGTGCTTTTTTGGCAACAGGCTTTTTGGCAGGCGCTTTTTTCGCCGCGGCTTTACCCGCCGCCGGTTTTTGGGGCGCTGTTTTTTTCTTGGTTGGCATAAATGCTCCTATTTTCGACACAGGGCGCAAAACCGCGCCGTGGCGAACTCACATAGTGGAAAAACGTCAATTTTTTCCATTATATCACAAAATACGGGGTTTCCCAAATACGTGGCTGAAATCCGCCTATCAGTCACCCGTGCCGGGATTTTCCGAGAAATGGTCGGCAAATTTATTGGCTTTTTGCAGCCAATCATCGGCATCGGCCGGTGCGTCTTTGCGCATGGTAATATTGGGCCAAATATCGGCAAATTTCGTGTTTACCTCGAGCCATTTTTCCAGCCCGTCTTCCGTATCGGCCTTAATCGCATCGGCCGGACATTCCGGTTCGCAGACGCCGCAATCAATGCATTCATCGGGGTGGATGACCAGCATATTCTCGCCTTCGTAAAAGCAATCAACCGGACACACTTCAACGCAATCTGTATATTTACACTTAATGCAATCTTCGGTGACGATATAGGTCATTGGTGAACCGCTCCTGCTGCCTGTTCGGCTTTTTTACGCGCAAGGCCTGCCTGTTGGTCAGTGACATGAATAAGACCGGCGACGCGGCGCATGAGATTGGCTTCATAATCGTCAACCACGCCATCGGCCAAAACAATTTGCCACAGCAATTCAATCAGCATGAGTTTATGCGCTTGACCGAAATGGCTGTTGATACGGTGGGTGAATTGGAACAAATCACTGGCTGCATCAGCCGCCTGCTTGGCTTCATTAATCAACTGGTCGGCCGCCTCATCATCAAGGCCGAAATGCGGCCCGACAAGGCGCGATAAAAGCTGCGACTCATGGGTGTCAATTTCGCCGTCAATTTGCGCGGCGCGCACCAATAGAGCGGCCGCAGCAATATGCAAGGCATCTGATTGCGGGGCGCTTGCTTCGGCCATCGGCTCGGTAAACAGGGATTTCATTTTATTCAACATGGCGACTGTCTAACCGCTTGGCGAAAAGCTTGCAATGATTGTTTTGTCGCAATGACGGCACCTTGTTTAGCCGATTTGTCCCTTGCCGGTAAAATGACTTTCGGCGCGGCGTTTTTTTTTGGTCGGACGGCCGCCGCCGGCTTCGCGAAACGCCGCTTGCGCGTCGATTTTCTCTTCGCGCTTTTGTGGTTTGGGCGGGTCGCGGTCAATATAGAGCGCTTGTGCTTCGGCGGCCGGGCCGCGCCGTGTGCTCAGCGCCACCACTTCAATGAGACGAATATGGCGATTGAGCGGGAAGGTCAGCACATCACCAATGCGAATGGAGGCTGAAGCGCGGCTCTGCTTTTGCCCGTTAATGCGAATATTACCCGCCGCCGCCAGCCGCGTCGCCAAAGTGCGGGTTTTGAAAAAGCGTGCATGCCAGAGCCATTTATCGACACGCATGGCGGCGGGAGGGGATTGAGCCATTAATGATTATGCCTCATCGGCTTTTTCGCCATTTTGATTTAATTGTTTCAACACGGCAAAAGGTGATGACGGATCGGCCGGTTTCTCGGCCCTATGGCGAGGCGCTTTGCGGGGGGCGTGGCGCATATTTTTCTTGCCTGTCATTCCATTTGCCGATTTTTTTCCATTGTTTTTTTTCTGCTTATTATGGCTCCGCGGCGCCGGTCGCCAAATGGTTTTGACGGCCTGTGTTTCAAAAGGCAAAGCCGCTTCTTCCTGTGCTTGGGTGGCCGCCGCCTCAGCTGCTGCCATATCGCTTTGCGCCGCCTCCGGTGTGACCGCATCATCGCCCGGTGCAGCATTATCGCCCGCTGCTGCAGTGTCCGGCGCGCTATTATCCGGCTTTTCAACCGCAAGCTGGTGCGCGCGATAGCCGAGCGCAGTCAGAATTTCCGCCAGCTCATCAGCGCCGCAGCCCATAATTGACATCATCGCTTCATTGGCTTCAAAGCCTTCTCGGTTCTCGGCCAAAAGCGGGCGAATAATATCGGCGAGGCGCTCCAACATATCGAAGCGAATAACGCGGGCGCGGCAGGTATAAAAACCGCCGGCGCGATAGAGCCAGCCGGGCAGCCGTTCGGGCGGGCAGGATGTCAGACCGGCAGCCGGTAATTGCGCCAGCGTCGCACCAAGAGGACGGGGTTTTTCATCACGCAGGGCGCGGCCGGCATTATCTTCGAGCAGGCTCAACAGCGCCAACAGCCGCGCCGGCGCAGGCTTCAGCAAGCTTGGCATAAAGATGTGATAAAAGCCGAAGCGGACGCCACATTTGCGCAATGCGCCGCGCAAATCTTGGTCAAGCTTGGCCAATAAATCGGCAATATCGCGCCGCGGTAAAACCCCTTTATTCTCCAAAAGCTGAAATGCCAGCCCTCGCGCCAAACCGCTCAATTCGGCATTTTGCAAATTTTTCAGCGGCTCTAATTGTTGATTCATGTATAAGCGCAGCCAGTCGGTCAGACGGCTTTGCGCTTGATTTCTGATCTCGCCGACCAAAGTCTCATCGGCGGCCAGTTCGACTTGCGGGGTCAGATAGGCGAGACGGTCGCCATCTTGCCCGACAGCAATATGAATATGACCGATAATTGCATTGTCCCAGACAATTTCGCCTTGTTCGGTCAAGCTGAGCTGATTGTCCGCCGCCAAGGCAATCGCTTGCGCGCGCTGGCGCAGCGCTTCGCCGACGGCTTTTTCAACCGCCGCGCGTGCCGTGCCGCCGGGCGCCGATTTCAAACGCGGGTCGCGCTCAACATGCAAACCGTTCAAGCGCCCCATATATTCTCCGGCGATTAAAATATCTCCATTGGCTTCTATTTCCGCCACGATTTCCTCTTTTCCTACCAAGCGGCGCATCAGTGCCGAGGTCTTGCGGTCGACAAATTGTCCCATCAGTTTCATGTGCAAAGCGTCGGACAGGCGCTCTTCTACCTTATGGCTGGCTTCCTGCCAATGGCGCGGATCGGCCAACCAGTCATTGCGTTGGGCAATATAAGTCGAGGTACGAATATGTGCCAGCCTTGTCGAAAGCGTATCCAAATCACCGTCAATGCGGTCGCAACGCTCGATTTGATGGTTCAGCCAATGTTCAGGGATAAAGCCTTCGCCTTGCGATAGAAAGGCAAATATCTCGCCGACCAAGGCGGCGTGCTCACCCATTGTGGTTTTTCTGAAATCAGGAATTTGCGCCACTTCCCATAACAGTCGCACACGCCCCTCATCGCCAAGCCGGTCAAGCGTGGCCGGATCGCGGCTTAATAATTTTGTCGCTTGCACATCATCGGCCACCGGCGCGCGCACCAGACCGGGGCGCGGTGCCGGTTTTTCAAGGCTCAAAAGCAGCGCTTCCAATGAGGAGAAATCAAGATTGGGATTGCGCCAATAAATCGCTTTAATCGGTTCAAAATCATGCGTTTCGATTTGTTCAATCAACGCTTCATCAAATTGTGGCACATCGGCGGTGACCCCGAAACTGCCATCGCTTTGATGGCGCCCGGCGCGCCCGGCAATTTGTGCCAATTCAGCGGCGCTTAATTCGCGATGGCGGCGGCCGTCAAATTTTCGCGTTTGGGCAAAGGCGACATGGTCGACATCCATATTGAGCCCCATGCCAATGGCATCTGTGGCGACCAGAAAATCCACCTCGCCTGATTGATACATGGCGACTTGCGCATTGCGCGTGCGTGGGGAAAGCCCACCCATTACCACGGCCGCGCCGCCGCGTTGCTGGCGAATAATCTCGGCAATGGCATAAACATTATCGGCCGAAAAAGCGGCAATGGCGCTGCGCCGCGGCAGGCGCGATAATTTATGCGCCCCGCTCCAAGCAAGACGCGAAAAACGCGCGCGCGTTTCGATATTTTGCGTATCCAGCAATTGCCGCAAGATCGGCTCCATTGTCGCTGCGCTGAGCAATATTGTTTCCGACGTGCCGCGCGCGTGCAAAATACGGTCGGTGAATATATGGCCGCGTTCTTCATCGTCGGCCAATTGGCATTCATCAATGGCGACAAATTCAACCTCGCGGCTTATCGGCATGGCCTCAGTGGTGCAAATGAAATAGCGCGCTTTCGGCGGCAGGATTTTCTCTTCGCCGGTCATCAGCGCGACATCGGCCTTATGCACGCGGCCGAAATCGCCTCTGAGGCAGCGATCATAGGTTTCGCGTGCCAAAAGCCGCAAAGGCAGGCCAATCATGCCGCTTTGATGCGCCAATAGGCGCTCCATAGCGAGATGGGTTTTGCCGGTATTGGTCGGCCCTAAAACGACACGCAATTGGGGAGAAAAACCGCTATGAGACATGGGTTTACCATGACCAAGCGGCGCGGATTTGGCAAGCGAAAGCGGCCAATATGCGCTGTTTTGCCCGTGTTTTATGAGGCTTGGCCGAATCGATTCGCCGAATCGGCAAAACCGACTCAAAAAACCCTTTTATCCTGAACAGTTAGAGAACGAAGCATGGCCGAATCACTTACATAGTAGCCGTGCCGTTTCTGTTCACGCCTATATATTGTGGGTGCGCCATTTGTCTCGCCCTCGCGCTTATGGCTTGCCAATAAAGCGCTGCTTCGCCATGATAATGGCCAAGTTCAGCGCATTTGGGAGGCGTTTTCATGGATTTTGCGATACCTGACGATATCCGCACCTATTTGGCCGCTCTGGATGATTTCATCGATAAAGAAATCGTGCCGCTGCAAATGCAGGATGACAATAACCGCTTTTTTGACCATCGCCGCGAACATGCGCGCACCGATTGGGACAATAAGGGCTTGCCGCGCCCCGAATGGGAAGAATTATTGCGCGAAATGCGCCGCCGTGCCGACAAGGCGGGGCATTTGCGTTTCGGTCTGCCGAAAGAATATGGCGGTGCCGACGGCTCCAATTTGGCGATGGCGTGCATTCGCGAACATTTGGCGCATAAAGGTTTGGGGCTGCATAATGATTTGCAAAATGAAAGCTCGATTGTCGGCAATTTCCCGCAAGTGCTGATGTTTCGCGATTTCGGCACGCCCGACCAAGCCGATGCATTCATCAATGGCATGCTGGCCGGCACGCATCGCATTTGCTTTGGCCTGACCGAGCCCGATCACGGTTCTGACGCGACATGGATGGAGACGCGCGGCGTGCGCGAAACCCGCGACGGGGTTGATGGCTGGCTGCTCAATGGCGAAAAAATGTGGACCACCGGCATGCATGTGGCGAGCCATGTCATGCTGTTTGCGCGCACGTCGGGCGATGATGGCGCGGCCAAAGGCATTACCTGCTTTTTGGTGCCGGCCGATGACCCGGGCGTGAAGATTGAAGAATATATGTGGACCTTCAATATGCCGACCGACCATCCGCGTGTTTCTTTCACCAATATTTGGGTGCCTGAGAGCGCGATTTTCGGCGAGCCGGAAAACGGCTTGGCTTTGGCGCAGCATTTTGTGCATGAAAACCGCATCCGCCAAGCGGCCAGCGGCGTTGGCGCGGCGCAATATTGCATCGACCAATCGGTCGCTTACGCCAAAAAGCGCGCGCCTTTCGGCAAGCCTTTGGCGACCAATCAGGCGATACAATTTCCGCTCACCGAATTGCATACGGAATGCGAAATGATCCGCAATCTGGTTTATAAAACGGCGGCGCAAATGGATGAGATGTCGAAGCCTGATGTGGCGATTTATCTGTCTGACAAAGTCTCCATGTGCAATTACCGCGCCAATCGGCTGGTCTGCGAGGCGGCTGACCGTGCCATTCAAGTGCATGGCGGTATTGGTTATTCGCGCCATATGCCGTTTGAACATATTTACCGCCACCATCGGCGCTATCGCATCACCGAAGGCTCGGAAGAAATTCAAATCCGCAAAGTGGCGGCGCATCTCTTCGGCTTTATTGACCCTGTGCGCAAGGGCAAAAACAAAAAGGCATAAATTATGGCAATTCCAAAAGGCTGGGCGCCGCTCGATTTTGGCGGGCGCTTTGATCATCTTGAAACCCATTTCATGAAGCATATCGGGCCCGTCTATGTGCGCGGGGCAGAGGGCAAGCACCAATTGGGCTTTGAAGTAATGCTACATATGTGCAATCCGGCCGGCATATGCCATGGCGGCATGTTAATGTCGGTGATGGATGTCGGCCTTGCCTTTATTTTGCACAATGCGCTGGGCAAACATGTCTTCACCCCATCGGTCAGTTTCAATTTCGATTTTCTCGCCCCCGTGGAATTGGGCGATTTTTTGATGTGCGAAGGCGAATGCACAAGGCATACGAAAAATACCGGCTTTGTCATCGGTCGGCTGGTCGGCAAGGACGGGCCGGTGATTACCGGCAGCGGCATTATGAAAATCACCGACCATTTTGAAAGCAATTTTGCCTCTGATAGCGGCAAAAGCGCTTGACGGGCAGGTGGCCTTTTTCTATATCAGTGCCAGCCAAGGGGCGCTTGCCCCGCTTTTTTGATGCTGCTGCGGCAGCTGCCTAATATGGAGAGTGACCCATGTCACGTGTATGCGAACTGACCGGCAAGACGGTAATGAGCGGCAATAATGTGAGCCATGCGATGAATAAAACGCGGCGTCGCTTTTTGCCCAATTTGCAGCAAGTAAGCCTGCCCAGCGAGATTTTGGGACGCGCGCTGAAGTTTCGCATTTCCGCCAATGCGCTGCGCTCGGTTGAGCATAATGGCGGCATTGACGCTTTTTTGCTGAAAGCCAAAGACGGCCAGCTGTCATCGAAAGCGTTGAAGCTGAAAAAGCAAATCGCCGCCAAAAGCGCCTAATTTCATTTCAATGATAATTTAGCGACCGCCAGCCCCGCGCACCGGCGCGGCGCCCGTGCGCACGCCGCCACGTGTTGCGCCGCTCGCCATTTTACCGCCCGCCTTCAGCGCCCCCGTATTGACGCCTTTTTCTTTTTTCACCGCTTCATTCTCATCGAATAATTCGGCCAGCTTATCGGTCATCGCGCCGCCCAATTGTTCGGCATCGACAATGGTCACGGCGCGGCGATAATAGCGCGTCACATCATGGCCGATACCGATGGCAATCAGTTCGACCGGTGATTGCGTCTCAATATCCTCAATGACATTGCGCAAATGTTTTTCCAAATAATTGCCGGCATTGACGCTCAAGGTTGAATCATCAACCGGCGCGCCGTCAGAAATCACCATAAGAATGCGGCGTTGCTCAGGCCGCGCCAAAAGGCGGTTATGCGCCCAGATCAAGGCTTCGCCATCAATGTTTTCTTTCAATAAGCCTTCGCGCATCATCAGGCCGAGATTTTTGCGTGCGCGCCGCCATGGTGCATCAGCGCCTTTATAAATAATATGGCGCAAATCATTCAAGCGACCGGGATGACCGGGCTTGCCGTTTGACATCCAAATTTCGCGCGCCTGACCGCCTTTCCAAGCGCGCGTTGTAAAGCCCAAAATTTCCGTCTTCACATTGCACCGCTCCAAAGTGCGGGCGAGAATATCGGCGCACATGGCGGCCACGGTAATCGGACGCCCGCGCATGGAGCCCGAATTGTCGAGCAAGAGCGTGACCACCGTGTCACGGAATTTAGTGTCGCTTTCCATTTTGTAAGACAGCGGCTGCATCGGGTCCATAATGATGCGTGACAGGCGGGCCGGATCGAGATAGCCCTCTTCCAAATCAAATTCCCAAGAACGGTTTTGCTTGGCCTGCAAACGGCGCTGCAGGCGATTGGCGAGGCGCGCCACCACGCCTTGCATTTGCTGCAATTGCTGGTCGAGATATTGCCGCAAACGCTCCAATTCCTCGCTGTCGCATAATTCTTCCGCCTCAATGGTCTCGTCAAATTGCGAAGTGTAAATATGATAGGACGATTTTTCAGGATTGAGCGGCCCGTCAGGCGCGTAAGGCTGGGCCGCTTCGCCGGCTTCCTCGCCATCGCTCTCGCCTTCAACCTCATCGCCTTCCATTTGCAGCGTCTGCTCATCGCCTTCTTCCATGGCGGCATCGCCAATTTCCATTTCATCGGCTGACATGCCGTCAGGGCTTTCGGCTTGGCCGCCATCGCCGTCTTGCGGGCCGTCATCGCCATCTTGCCCGTCGCCTTCTTCACCGTCGCCTTGTTCGCTTTCGCCGGCCGCATCGGTCAGGCCGAGATCGACCAAAATATCGCGCGTCAAATGACCGAAAGCTTCTTGGTCATGGACGACATCTTCCAAAGCGCCAAGTTTTTCGCCGACGCGTTCATCGACCCAATCGCGCCATGCATTGACCACGCCAAGCGCCGCCGGTGGCGGGCTCATGCCGGTCAATGTTTCGCGCACCATAAAGCCCAAAGCTTCGGCCAGCGGCGCCTCGTCTTGGCTCATTGTCTCGCCATAATCCAATTTGGTGCAGCGCGCTTGATGCATGGCGTTGATATTGGCCCCGACACCGGCCATGGCGCGCGCGCCCAAAGCTTCGCAGCGCGCCGTCTCCGCCGCGTCAAAAGAAGCCCGCGCATCGGTTTCGGCCGGTGCCAAATCCATAGTGATGGCGGCATCATGATGCGCCAATTGCAAGGCAAAACTGTCGGATTGACCGCGCACATTTTGTCGGTCTTCAGGGTCGAGGTCGCGCGCCGGTTGCGGCAGGCGTGCTTTCAAACCGGCAAGTGCCGGTTTTTCTGTGCCGAAACTGACCGACAATTCGGCCTCTTCGGCAATCGAGCGCATGGTCTGCGTCAAGGCGCGTTTAAATTCTTCGACCAGGGATTTTTCCGCCACGCCTTATTCGCCTCTAATTATCCGCCAATACGGACACTGCGCTATCGGGTAAATCATCGCCAAAACAGCGTTGATAAAACTCGGCCACGGTCGGGCGTTCCAGCTCATCGCATTTGTTCAAAAAGGTCAGTTGGAAGGCCAACGCAATATCATCGCCCAGAATTTCGGCATTTTCGGCCCAGGTCAAAACCGTGCGCGGGCTCATCACGGTGGAAATATCGCCATTGATAAAGGCCGAGCGTGTGAGGTCGGCGACCCGCACCATGGCGGCTATTTTCTCGCGTCCCTCAGCCCCTTCATAACCAGGCGCTTTGGCGTGCACAATGTCGGTTTCTTTATCATGCGCCAAATAATTGAGCGAGGTGACGATATTCCAGCGGTCCATTTGCCCTTGGTTAATCTGTTGCGTGCCGTGATAAAGCCCGCTCGTATCGCCGAGGCCAATGGTATTGGTGGTGGCAAACAGGCGGAAATACGGGTTCGGACGAATGACTTTGTTTTGGTCCAGCAAGGTCAGCTTACCGGCCACTTCCAATACGCGCTGAATGACAAACATCACATCGGGACGACCTGCATCATATTCGTCAAACACCAAGGCGACGGGGTTTTGCAGGGCCCAGGGCAAAATGCCTTCCTGAAACTCGGTAATTTGTTTGCCGTCTTTCAGCACAATCGCGTCTTTGCCGACCAAATCAATACGGCTGACATGGCTGTCGAGATTGACGCGCACACAAGGCCAGTTTAGCCGCGCTGCAATTTGCTCAATATGGGTCGATTTACCGGTGCCGTGATAGCCTTGCACCATGACACGGCGATTATGTGCAAAGCCAGCCAATAGCGCCATGGTGGTTTGCTTGTCGAAGAGATAATCTTCGTCAAAATCGGGCACATATTCATTGCGCTCGGAAAAAGCCGGCACGGTCATATCAATGTCGACGCCGAACACATCGCGCGCCTCGATTTGCGTATCGGGCGCGTCCGGCATGGCGCCATGGGACGTCGAAGTTTCTTGTGCCGCTTTACTCATCATAATCTCCGAAAATAGGCTTGCTTGGGAAAGGTGTTAGCAGAAAGCCCGGTTTAACAAAAGCCGGAAGCCTTCAAATAGTCATGCGCCTGAATGACGCTTTGCAGCTTGTCCTCCAAAGAACGGTCGCCGCCATTGGCATCAGGGTGATATTGTTTGACCAATATTTTAAACTTTTTGCGCACATCATCGGCGCTGGCATTATCGGGCAAATCCATCACATCGAGCGCGCGTTTTTGACCGGCGGTGGCTTTCGAGCCGCCAGCGACCGGGCTGGCTTCGGTGAAACCGGCTTCGCCCATAATTTCCAGCGGGTCTTGAAATTGCCAATCTTCAACCTTGCTGCCGCGTGCGCGCCGCGTGCCCATGGACCAAGTCGGGCGGTGGCCGGTCTGCGCGGCGCGGCGAAAACTTTCGGCTTCTTCTTGGCTCATGCCCTCGAAATAATTATAGCTGCGATTATATTCGCGCACATGGTCATAGCAAAAATACCGTTTTTCTTTTGTCTGCGGCCCGGCCGGCGCGGGATAAACACCTGCTTTCAGGCAATCGGGCCAGTCACAGCGCGACCCGTTCTCAACCATTTGCGCGCGTTTTTCTTCGCGCCCCTGATGGCGTGAGGCGCGGATCATATCAAAATATTTTGAGTTCAAATTCATGAACCAGCCTGTTTTGTCTGCCGCAGCAGATGGGTTAAACAATTAAGCGACCGTTTCGAGGATAAGACTCTCGCCTCTCATTCCTCAAAGCGATATATGTCATATGGCCGCAAACGCAAATCACGCCCCGAACCCTTAAGGTTTACGAAAGTCGTATCGGAGACACCATGACGCAAGTTTATCAAATTATAGAACAAAAACTGCGCGATACCTATACACCGCAGCATTTACGCATCAGCGATGAATCGCATTTGCATGCGGGTCACGCCGGGGCGCGTCCTGAGGGCGAAACCCATTTTCGCGTGCATATGGTGGCGGCAATGTTTGACGGCATGAACCGAGTTGACCGCCAGCGTCATGTGCTTGAGTGCTTGGCTGATGAATTGCAAGCATCGGTGCATGCGCTGGCTTTGAAATTGCAAAGCCCAAAAGAAGCCGAAAAAAACTAAGCCAGTTCGGAAATCCGCACTTGCATAATGCGATTGCGCTGACGCCCCATAATGCGAAAGCGCAGGCCGTGAAACTCAAAAACCTGACCGATATCAGGGATGACACGCGCCTCGTGAATAATCAGACCGGCGACCGAGCTGGCTTCATCATCGGGCAGGTTCCAGCCCATTTCGCGATTGAGGTCGCGCAAGGATAAAGCGCCGTAAACTTCCAAAGTGCCGTCAGGGCGGCGGCGCAGCATATTGTCGGGGCGGTCATGCTCATCATCAATCGAGCCGACAATTTCCTCCAAAATATCTTCCATCGTCACCAGCCCCATCAGCGCGCCATATTCGTCAACGACAAGGGCAAAATGGGCTTTACGCTCGCGAAAAGCGTTTAACTGTTCCGAAAGGGATGTTGTTTCAGGCACAAACCAAGGCGGGCTGGCAATATTTTCAATATTCAGCCCAGTCGCGCCGACCGGACTATTGGCCAAAGCGCGGAGCAAATCTTTGGCGTGCAAAACACCGACAATATTTTCCGGCTCATTGCGCCAGAGCGGAATGCGGGTATATGGGCTGTCGAGCACGGCGGCGACAATTTCATCGGACGGCAAATCGCCGTCCAAAGTCAAAATCGCCGAGCGGTGAATCATAATCTCTTCCAAAGTGGTATCGCCCAAATCGAGAATACCGCCCAGCATATCGCGGTCGCCTTTGCGAACCGCGCCTTCTTGGTGATGCAAATCAATGGCACCGCGAATTTCCTCATGCGCCGGCACCAGCGATATGTCGGCGCTTTTGGCCAGTCCGGTGAGGCGCAAAATCGTGCCCGAGAAAAAGCTCAGAACCCGTGTGACGGGTGCCAGCACAACCAGCAAAACACGCAGCGGGCCGGCGGCGCGCAGCGCTGTTATATCGGGGGCGAGAATGGCATAGGTTTTCGGCAGCACTTCGGCAAACACCACCACCATAACGGTCATCACCAAAGTGGCATAAACCACCCCGTTCTCGCCAAAGGTTTCCAAAAACAGCCGTGTCGCCAAAGCCGAGGCGAGAATATTGACGAGATTATTGCCCAGCAAAATGGCCGATAAAAGACGCTCTTTTTGTTCGAGCAAAAAAATCACCCAACGCGCACGGCGTTGGCCTTCTTGCTGCAAGCGCAAAATGCGCGCCTTGCTGGTCGCCGTTAAGGCGGTTTCCGAGCCTGACAGGAACGCTGAGATAATCAGCAAAAGGAAAATCAGACCGGCCGTCCATAACAATCCGGCAGAAAGGGTCATGCGGCGTCGGCTCCTTCGGCCACTAAAAAGTCACGCAATTCGGTTTCGCTGACATTGTCTGCGATAAATGTGTCGCCCAAGCCATTGGCCAAAATAAAGCGCATTTGCCCGTTTTGCACTTTCTTGTCTTGGCGCATCGCTTCAATCAAGGCGCTGGCGGTAAATTTGCCATTGCCGATAGCTGCCATTTTTTGCGGCAAATGGCTGGCCCCGATATGGTCTTTTAGGCGCGCCGCATCATCGGCCGGACAATGGCCGCGCGCGACCGAAAAATTAAACGCCAGCACCATGCCGTAAGCCACCGCCTCGCCATGCAATAGCGTATTGTCATAGCCGGTCAGCGCCTCAAAAGCATGGCCGAATGTATGGCCCAAATTCAACAGGGCGCGGTCACCGGTCTCGCGCTCATCGCCCGCCACAATCGCCGCTTTGGCGCAGCAGCTGCGCGCCACCGCTTCGGCCATAGCCGCCTCATCAAGAGCCAGCACTTTTTGGCCGTTTTCTTCGAGCCAAGCGAAAAACGCTTTATCGCCAAGCGCCCCATATTTGACAATCTCGGCATAACCGGCACCCACTTCGCGCGGCGGCAGGGTTTTCAGCACATCCATATCGGCCAGCACCAAATCGGGTTGGTGAAACGCGCCGATGAGGTTTTTGCCGCTTGGCGCATTAATAGCGGTTTTGCCGCCAATTGAGCTGTCAACTTGCGCCAATAGGGTGGTCGGAATTTGAATGAAGCGCGTGCCGCGGCGTAAAATGGCGGCGGCAAAGCCGGTCAAATCACCAATCACCCCGCCGCCCAAAGCAAGAATGCAGTCATTGCGTTCGATTTTTTGCGCCAATAGCCAATCGCATAAATCGGCCAATTGCCCGAAATTCTTGCTGGCTTCGCCGGACGGCACCAAATAGCTGTCATGGGCAATGCCGACATCGCTCAGTGCGGCCCGTAAAATCGGCAAATGATTGTCGGCCAAATTGGCATCAGCGACAATGGCCAGCTTGGGGCGCGGCAAAAGCGGTGCAATATGCGTTGCGGCACGCGCCAATACGCCGCTGCCAATGATAATCTCATAGGCGCGCTCACCAAGCTCTACCGTTACTTTATGTTGGTCGCTCATAATCTGGCTTTAGAGAAATGGCGCGCTTTTGTCCAGTCACGCAGCATAATGGGCGTCAATGGCGCTGAGCAATCTGGCAATGGCATCGTCATGCGTGCCGCCGCCGACATCCACTTTCAAACTGGCGCGGCTGTATATTGGCGCCCTTATTTGCATTAGCTCGCTCAGCTTTGCTTCGACATTTTGACCTTTCAGCAAGGGCCGTTTATCGGGCTTTTTCTTGACGCGCCGCACCAATTCATCAAGCGGCACATCGAGCCAAATGGACAGCGCTTTTTCCTGCACCAAGGCGCGTGTCTCATCATTCATGAAAGCGCCGCCGCCAAGTGCCAAAACCATCGGTTCAGCAGCCAAAAGCCGTTTGATGACACGGCGCTCGCCATCGCGAAAGGCCGTTTCACCATGTTGGTCAAAAATTTCGGCAATGCTCATCGCTGCGGCTTTCTCAATCTCGGCATCGGCATCCAGAAAAGGCAGCTTCAAGGCTTCGGCAAGGCGCAGCCCCAAGCTCGATTTGCCGGCCCCCATCATGCCAATAAGCACAATCGGTCGGCTGCATATGGCTTGTCGGTTTTTGACCTTGCTCATCCTTGTACCTTTTCGATCCTCATCTCATCTTTGCCCCTACAAGTTATGGGCGTTTGCTGCTAAAAGCGAAGTCAGAAAACTAAGTGAGAAGGCATGGCCTGTCCAGCATGGCAGGCGCAAAATGACGGGGCGCTGCCCCAAATCGGCCTTAATGCTGGCATATCAATGCGTGAAAGGAGCGCGATAATGGGGTCTCGACAATCAGTGTTTTTTATTCTCGGTCTCGCTGTCCTGATTGGGGGCATTGTGTTTTTGTCGCGCGCCGTTGAACCGCCGCGCCAAACCGAGGTTGACGTGCTGGACAATGCGGACTTTCAGCGCTGATGAAACGACTTTTTTAAATGCTTAATCCGGCTGCCAGATTATCCCCTTTTTGGCTCTGCCTTGCTGCGCTAGCAAGCGGCTTGGCAATGGCGATGGCCATAGCAATGGCCGGGCCACTGCCGGCGGTGGCGCAAAATGCCATGCGCGCGCCCTTGAATATTGTGCCGCCCGTCATGCAACAGGCCATTGGTCAACCAAAAGCGGAGCGCACGAATGACAAGTTGGCCCCGCGAGTAGCGGCGCGCCAATCAAAACGCGCGGTGCGCGCCGTGGCCGCGGCGCCGGGCTCTGACAGCTCCATTGTGCAAATCGGCCAATTGGGGGCGCTGCAAGATGCGCCGATCGGTTTGGAAACCGGCTATGGCAGCGAATTATGGCGCGGCGCGAGACTGGCTTTCATCGCTGACCAAATGGCACGCTTGCCAAGAGATATTGACCTTGCCGCTTTGCGCGAAGCGGAATTGAAATTGCACCGCAGCACCACGGCGGCACCGGTCGGCACGGTTGACGGCTCAAGCTGGTATGCGGCGCGGCTCAATCGTTTTCTTGCTTTGGGCGACACGGCCTCAGTGCTGCAATTGGAGGAGCTGACAGGTGCCGTATCAAGCGACCCTTATGCAGCGCGCGCGATTGCACTGGCGCATTTGGGACGCGGCGCCGGCGAGGCGGCTTGCACCATTGCCGCCCCCAAACGCGGCACGCGCGGCTATGCCGACACGCTGGGTTTTTTCATGCAGCTTCTGGTATATTGCCAATTGCGCAGCGGAGAATTTGAAAAAGCCGGTTTGACCTTGCAGCTGAATGAAAAATCATTGGGGGAAGACCGATTTTATCGCGATTTGGCTTTTCTCATGTCGGCCCAAGCGCAGCCCATATTCGGCACGCCGGAAGATGTTGAAGCGGCCAAGGCGGAAGAAACCGAACTGCCTTTGGTCGTGCCCAGCGTGCTGACGCCCATGCAATTGGCGCTTTTGCAATTGGCCGGTTATGGCCTCACCATCGATTTACAGCAACTACCGCCTTATTTTATGCAGGCGCTGGCGGAAGATTATGCGCAACCGGCCGGCACCCAATTGGGGGCCGCTTTGGCGGCCATGCGCCATGGCACATTGACGGCCGAGCGGTTTTCGCAATTGAGCCAATTGGCCGATTTGTCGGCCTTTCAAACACCCGTGACTGAGCCTGATGGGGGTGCTCTGGACGCCGAAGAAAACCAAGACACGATTGCCGCATTGCCTGTGACCGATGCTGTGTTTTTGGCTCTGACGTTGCTCGACGTCGACAGCCAAATGCCGAAACTGACAGGCAATGGCGCGCAAATGGCATTGCTGGTATCGGCCTTGGCAGATGCGCAAGCGCGCGGATTGTGGCGCGATATGGTTCACCTTTTGGATGATCGCTTGCGCGTGTTAGCCGCTGCACCGACCCCCGATGACGCTTTCCCGATTGACGCGCCATTGAGTGCGCTCGGATTGGCAGCGGCTTCGGCGACAGCGCCATCGCCGCCGCCCGATACGCTGCGCGCCGCTTTGATACCGGCTTTGCGATTACTGAAGGAGCAAGCCCAATTGCCGGCGCTGGCGATAAATGCCAGCCCGATGACAGCGCGCTTGCTGGCCTTTGGGGCGCAAGCACAGCCTTTGGAAACCTTGATTGCCTCCTTATCCGATACATTGCCGAACACATTACCTGAAACACCGATAAGCGCGCCGCTCGCGCCGGCTGTCGATGACCAGCCGGGTTTTGATGACCTGCCTTTGGCCGCAGGCGGCGATGATGCGCCGGCCGATACGCGGCCGCATCCGATTGCCGATTGGCCTGCTTTTGATAATGACTATGCCACCGCATCCAATGCGCTCAAGCGCTATTTGGCGCGCGAATTGGCGGTTTATCAAGGGCTTGGTTTTGAATTGCCCGACGCCTATCAAGTGCTTGCAGCCGAGGATGCATCGCAAGCTGATGGTCAGCGAGTGCAAAAATTGGCTGACAATAAATGGATTGGCGATTTGCTCTTGGTCTTGGTGGATATGTATGGCGAAGAAACATCGGCAAGCCTGACCAATGGTCGGATTATCGCGCTTTTGGCCGCTTTGCGCCAAGCCGGATTGAACGATGAAGCGGAAAATCTGGCGGTCGAAGTTTTGCTCCATGCAGCCGGTCGTTTGAGCCTTGCAGATCCAACGGCTTTGCTGTCACCGCCTTCGAGCGGAACGGAATTGGTGCTGCCATGAGCGGCGCCAAAGACGGGTCAAAAGACGCATCAGACGACCGGAATTTGGATCTTTTTCTTGATATGATGGCGGCTGAACGCGGCGCTTCGGCCAATACGCTGGCCGCTTATCGTCGCGACTTGCAGAAAGTAACGGCGTTTCTTGCCAAAAAGGGCGAAAGCTTAAGCGCGGCCTCGGCTGAAAATTTGCACGCCTATATGGTCGCGCTCAATAAGCGCGATATGGCGGCCAGCACGGCGGCGCGCCATTTGTCGAGCCAAAGGCGGTTTTTCAAATTTCTGCAAGCTGAAGGTTTGCGCGAAGATGACCCGTCAGCCGGCCTCAAGCGGCCGCGCCTCACGCGGCCCTTGCCGAAACTCTTATCGCTTGATGAAACCGAACGCTTGATTGCCGCCGCCCATGATTTGCCACAAGACGGTGACAAGCAAGCGCATGACCGGCTGCGCGCCATTTGTCTGATTGAAATTCTATATGCCACCGGCTTGCGGGTTTCTGAATTGGTCAGCCTGCCGCGTCGCGCTGTGCAAGGCGACCACCGCATGTTGATGGTGCGCGGCAAGGGCGGGCGCGAACGTTTGGTGCCCTTGTCCGAACCGGCCATGCGGGCGCTTGCCGACTGGCGCGTCCATGTGCCTGAAGCGGCACCGTTTTTATTTCCGGCGCGCGGCAAAAGCGGGCATTTGACGCGACAGCGCTTGGCACAAATTTTGCAAAATCTGGCGATTGCTGCCGGCCTGCCGCCGGCGCGCATTTCACCGCATGTGCTGCGCCACGCTTTTGCCACCCATTTGGTCGAACATGGTGCCGATTTGCGTGCCGTGCAGCATATGTTGGGTCATGCCGATATTTCGACAACACAGATTTACACCCATGTTCTGCAAGAGCGAAAAAAAGCCCTGCTCAATGAGGCGCACCCACTGGCCCGCGAGGAGTAAGCGCGGGGGACTTGCCAAAAGGGTAAGAAGCGGCTTAATTTCGGCGCAAAGGGAAGATGATGGTCCAAAGCTATTTGGAATTTGAAAAACCGATTGCCACGCTCGAAGGGCAGATTCGCGAATTGCGCGATGCCGGCGCAGCCGACGGCATTGATTTGGTTGAAGAGATCAACCGCCTTGAAGGCAAAGTGTCTGACGAGATTGAAAAGCTCTATAAAAATCTCGACCCGTGGCAAAAGACGCAAGTGGCGCGCCATGCCAATCGCCCACATTGCCGCGATTACATTGAAGCTTTGGTCGATGATTTCACCCCTTTGGCGGGTGACCGTCTTTATTCGGAAGACTGCGCCATTATGGCCGGGCTGGGCCGTTGGCAAGGCCAACGTGTGGCCATTTTGGGGCATGAAAAAGGCGCCGATACGCAAGGGCGTTTAAAGCATAATTTCGGCATGGCGCGGCCTGAGGGCTATCGCAAAGCCATTCGCGTGATGGATATGGCTGAGCGCTTTTCTCTGCCGATTGTCACTTTGGTCGACACGGCCGGCGCTTATCCGGGCATTGGCGCGGAAGAACGCGGCCAGTCTGAAGCGATTGCGCGTTGCACTGATAAATGTCTGCAATTGGGCGTGCCTTTCGTCTCGGTGATTATCG
>Ga0181573_10001321_pt1 | contig 24693 bp, 8 predicted proteins | sample 101ome_25_FD_148643 | JGI IMG/M metagenome (GOLD analysis project Ga0181573, IMG submission 148643) | Coastal salt marsh microbial communities from the Groves Creek Marsh, Skidaway Island, Georgia - 101409BT metaG (spades assembly) | ecosystem: Environmental > Aquatic > Marine > Intertidal zone...
TTCTCCTGGTACTCTGCGCCCCATATCTCGAGCACGGAGAGGGTGGCGTCGCCGAGCTTCACCGCTCGGATGTTGAGCTCGCCGCCCTTGGGGTAGATGAGCTCCTTGCACACGTTGCAGTTGCCCCCCGCGCCCTGATCGTGGATGGAGAGAATCGGGTTGCCCCCTTCCAGCTCCACGCACGCCTTGACGACGCGGTTGAGCTTGTTGGACATCTCGGCATCCCCGCGCTGCACCGCGTTAAAGTCGAGGTCGGCGTTTGCCTCATCCTCGCCGCCAGCCTTGGACGATGCGGCGCCGCCGCCCATGCCGATGCGATACGCCGGCCCGCCAATCTTCACCACGAGCATGCCGATGTCGCCCTCCTGCTTCTCCAGGTTGCTGTGGTCGATCTGTCCGAACCCGCCGCTGAACATGATGGGCTTGATCCACTCGCGGCGCTCGCCGTTGGGCAGGCGCTGCCCGAACGATCGGCAGTACCCCGCGATGAGGGGCTCGCCGAACTTGTTCCCGTAATCGCTCGCGCCGTTGGACGCGTCGATGAGGATCTGGAGCGGCGGCGCAAGGTTGCCGGGGTACTCGAACGTCGTGTCCTCGTGCGGCTGGACGTTGTCGGGGATTTGAAGGTTACCGACGCAGTACCCGGCGGTGCCCGCGGTGAGCAAAGAGCCGATGCCGGTGGCGTGGGTATCGCGCATGCGTCCGCCGGCGCCAGTCTCGGCACCCGGGTAGGGCGCGACGCCCGAGGGGAAGTTGTGCGTCTCAGCGGTGAGAAGGAGGTCGAGGTCGACCGGGCGGGGCGCGAGCGGTGACGGGCCGCCCGCGTTGACGGGCCTCAGCGGCGTGTTGACGAATCCTCGAATGGCGGAGGAGTTGTCCTTGAACGCGATGACCGAGTTGTGACCGCGCTCGCCCTCGATCGTCTCCTTGACCATCTTGAACAGGCTCTTGGGTTGGGGGACGCCGTCGACGATGAGGTTACCGCCGAAGAACCAGTGGCGCGAGTGCTCGCTGTTGGACTGGCCCATGTCGAAGAGCTCGACGTTGGTCGGGTCGCGGCCGATGTCGTCCCTGAAGAGCGTCAGGTAGTAGTCGAAGTCCTCCTCGTCAAAGGCGAGTCCCATCTCCTTGTCCACCTTCTCGAGCGCCGCCCTGCCCTCGGCGAGGACCGGAACGGTGTAGACCTCCTCCGGGACGGTATCGGTCGTGAACGTCGCCAGCGGGGAGTCGTAGACGCACTCGGTCATCCGATCGTGGACGAGCGAGGCGAACGCGATTTTGGCGCTGTCGTCGATCGACTTACCGGCGGCGGGCACGAGGGAGTAGCGCCTGGAGCGCTCCAGGCGGGTCACCTTGCCGAGTCCGGTGTTCTGGCAGATGGACACCGCGTTGGTGGACCACGCGGACTGAAACGCGAGCCTCGGGCCCACCTCGACGACGTCGCCGTCGAGCTGGGTCGCGTCGGTGAAGAGGTCTGGCTCGAAGGTCTCGCGCAGGAGCCACTGGAGCGTGGCCATCTCGTCGGACGTGAGCGGGGAGGTGACCTCGACGTTGAAGCACTGCTCGGTGACCACGGACGCGATCGCGCCGTTCACGGCGTCCTTGGCGTTGGCCTTGCGGCACAGCGTGGCGGCCGCCTCATCGCTGAGGAAGGGGCGGCGGAACAGCTGCACCACGCTCCTCGAGCCGTCATTTTCGGAGTCCTTTCCGGCGGCGGCGGCACCAGGATCGGCGACGACGGCGCGGATCACGCCGGAGCGGAGGCCCCGGGGGCGGGCGCGATGGCCCGTGCGGGACCTGTGGGTCCCGACGGGGCGCTGGCCGGCGGCCAGAACGGACGCCCGCTGCGCCAGGGAGGAGGCCACGGCGCTCATCGCGTGCGGATGAAAGTGTGCGGGTGAAAAATATCGAGTGCTTTTTTCAAAAAGCCGCGCGGAGTGCTGACTGCGCTGCCGGGGCGGTCGCGGCGGGTTTGGGTCGCGAGAGACCGGCGTTGAGGTGCGCGTGGAGGAGTGAGGGAGATCCGACTCCGCGTCGCCTGTGGGGGGCGCTCGCACGTGTGTGCTCTCGGCGGTCACGAGGGGCCTCCGCCCGAACCCAAACAATTTACGACAGTGGCGCTGCCCAAAGGTCGTTGCCACGTTCGCACTCGAAACGTGGGAGGGCACCAGCAGAAATGAAACGCGAAATGCGAAATGCCCCAAAGCCCGTTTCTCACGAGACCGTCTCACGTTTGCCTGTGCCCCCTTAACGGGTTAATTCGATTACGCGCGTGACTGGCCCGCCGTGCAATATTTTCAAGGGCCGCGATCTCTGAGGCAAATCTGTCTGGCTCTGGTTGCTCCTGTGTTGGCGAGGCGGAAAGTTTATCCGCATTGTCGCTGACGCGGGAACGCGAAGGAGGAGCCATGGACGCCCTCAAGCACAAGGTTCACACCGCCTACAAGGTGCGCGAACCGAACCCGCGTTCCCTTCACCCGAACAAACCCTCATCGCCCCCCTCCCCCCGCGCCCCTCCATCTTCTCCGTTTCTTTTTCAAACGAGGGTGCCCGATACGGACGTGCACGTTGTTGACTCGCGCGCCTCTCCACCTCCTCGACTCCTCCAGGGCGTGGCGGAGTCGCTGATGACCACGCGCACCACGAGCGCGTTCCTCGAGAAGGGTGTGGTCACCCCGGAGGAGTTCGTCGTCGCCGGGGACTACCTCGTCGAGCAGTGCCCCACCTGGTCGTGGCAGGGGGGCGACGCGAAGAGCGCCAAATCGTACCTGCCGGAGGACAAGCAGTTCCTCGTGACGCGCAACGTGCCGTGCCTGAAGCGCGCGCGCGCCATGGAGGAGTACGCGGGGAAGGAGGAGCATCTCTCCGGTGAGGACGACGGATGGGTCGCCGCGGGAGGCGACGGCAACGGCGGGTCCAAGGACGACGACGCCCCGGACATGGACGAGATACCCGACATCTCCGCGCTGAGAGTCGACTCGGGCGCCAAAGACGCCAAAGATGCCAAAGACGACGAAAACGACGACGACGACGACGACGACGACGCCGACATCCCCGACATGGACGACTTCGACATGTGCGGCGACGAGGAGGACGACGCGTCCGCGTTGCCCTCCTCGCGGGCGGCGCCCCTCGACGCCGCCGACGCCGACGCCGACGCGGGTCACATACTCAAGACGCGAACGTACGACCTCTCCATCACGTACGACAAGTACTATCAGACCCCGAGGGTCTGGCTCAACGGCTACGACGAGCGACGACAGGCGCTGGACCCGAAGAAGGCGCTCGAGGACATCTCCGCTGAGCACGCGAAGAAGACGGTGACGATCGACCCGCATCCGCACACGTCCGTGCCGTCGGCGTCCATTCACCCTTGCAAGCACGCGCCGGTGATGAAGAAGCTCATCGAGTCGATGGGCGGCGACGTCGCGCCGAGCGTGGAGCACTACCTGTTCGTGTTCCTCAAGTTCATCGCGAGCGTGGTGCCCACGATCGAGTACGACTACACCGCGTCCGCGTCGCTGAGGTGAGGCGACGAGTCGATCGGGTCGTTTGGATCTTGTAACAACAGTCAAAACCGGGGAGAGTTTAGTTTTGTCTCGTCAAACCAGCGAGACGGGTCACTTCTTCGCTCTGCCCCTGCCGCGGCCTCGCCCCCTGCCTCCCTTCGCGGCGCCGCGGCCTCGCCCCCTGCCTCCCCGCGTCGCGGGCTTCTTTTCCTCGGCGTTTTCCTCGGCGTTTTCCTCGGCGTTTTCCTCGGCGTTTTCCTCGGCATTTTCCTCGGCGTTTTCCTCGGCCGGCTTCTCGGCCTCGTCGCCCTCCACCGACGCTCCGGCCGGATCCTCGGCGGCGGCGTCGGGCGGCGTCTCGATCGTCTCCTTAACATCGGTACCCTCGGGCGATACCTCGGCGGGCGCCTCTCCCTTCTCGCCGTTCCAACTCGCTATGGCGCCGGCGATGATATCCTTCAGCAACGGAGTCTGCTTCCCCTCGCTCCGCTCCGACTTGGACTTTTCGCAAGACGCCAGCAGCGTCTCCACGAGCTGGCACCCGCGTTCCACGCCCTTTTCCGTCTTGGAATGCACCGTCACGCTCTTCGTGTCCTGGTCCACCTCCATCCTGGTCCGGGTGACCCTCTCCAGCCTCTTGATCGTGCTCCCGTTCTTCCCTATGATGGCGCCGACGAGCCCGCGGGTGTCCACCGTCCGACGGAACCCGCCGCCCTCGTCCTCGTCGCCCTCGTCGCCCTCGCCGTCTTCGTCCCCGTCGCCGTCCTCGTCGAGGCCCCCCGAGGTGAGCCTGGCCATCACCCCGCCCTTGCCCTTAGCGGCGTCCTTATCCTTGGCCTTGGCCGCGAGTTCGTTCGCCGGATCCGGCGCGGGAATCGGCTCGCCGGCGACGATGGCGTCAAACGCCGCGCTCAAAATCTGAAACGTGATCTTCGTCCCGATCTCGTCGCCGACGACGGCGCGGACGAGCCTGACGGCGTGCGCGCGACGGTTCGAATCCGCACACTTGACCCGAACCGCCATTTCCTTTTGCGCGATGAACAACTTGACGTCGGCGATTTTGCACAGCATGGCCATCGTCTGCCGCTTCTTTCCGATGACGCGCGACATCATCATCTTATCGGCGATTGGGACGAGATCCTCGTCCGCCGAGGCGTCGCCCTCGACGCCCTTGTCGCCGCCCGCCCGGGTCTTCTTGTCGTCGCCGTCGGACGCGAGTTTGGCTCGCACGTCGTCCATGGTGGGCGCGGGAAGCCCGAACCTTTCGGCGCGCGCCCTCATCTTGTCGAGCTCCTCCGCCATCCAAGCCGGGTCCTGCGCCGCCGCGGGCCCCTTCTTGGCCTTCGGCGCTTCCCCCCTCGGTTCCGCGTCGAGAGACTTACGCTTGAGGAGCCCGCGGAGGTCACCGCCGGGGTTGTTCGTTCCTCCCGGCGGTCGGTCGCGCGGGGCCCCGCGGTTGAGCGGAAAGCCTCGGCCGGGTTTCCCCCGAAAGTCGATGCCGTTCTTCGCCAACAGATCCTCGATCATGTCGCGCGCGCGTTCCACGTCGGGGACGCGGCCGACGATGACGACGGTCGTCCCGTCGCGCTCCGCGCTCACCTTCGCCGCGGTGGCGTGCTCGATCTTCTGCACCCGCGACCCGCCCGGTCCCACCACGAGTCCGTTGTTTCCGCGGGTGTCCACCAGCCACTCGGCGCCCGCCGGGTCGTGATCCAGCTGCCCGGGCGGTCCCGGTCCGTCCGCGAAACCCCCGAGCCTGGCGCGGACGGAACGGGGCGGCGATCGGTCGCGCGAACCGCCGCGAGCGGCGTCGCGGCTGGGCGACCGAGCGCGACGCCGATCGCCGCCCGGCCGCTCGGAGGGCTCGACGGGGGCGGGGGCGCCTCGGGCGATCGCGAACTCGGCGGGCGCCCGATCGCGCGAGTCCCCTCGCGGCGGCGGTCGGTCGAAATCGCGGCTGCCGTCGCGGCGGGGCGGTCGATCGAACGGCGCCATCGCGGTCGGGTCCCCGCCGCCGAAGCCCCCGCGCCGGGTGTCCCAGCCGGAGTCAAACTCGCGAGCGCCGCCCCGGTCGAATTCCGCTACGCCGGGCGCGGGCCCTCGATCGCGCGGGGGCGGCGAGCGGGAACCGTTACGACCGTTACCCTGCCGGCCTCGCGGCGGCGCCGGCGCGCGTCCAAACTCCCTCGGCGGCGAGTGCCGGTTCCTGCGGTCGAGGGGCGGCGGCGGCGACCGACCCCGCGGCGGCGGCGGCGACCGACCCCGCGAGACGTTACCGATTAAAGCGCCAAAGCCCACCTGCTCGCCCACGCGGAAAACCCTGTCCAGCGCGCCTCGAACCGCGTTCACGTCCCCGACTCTGGGCGGTGGCATCCCTCCGTTTCGACACGCGACGACGTACGCGTCCCATTCCGTTCGCGTCGGCGCCGAGTTGGAGATGACCCCGAGGGAGTGCGCTCGTTCCGCCACCCGATCGCTCTCGTCGATGAGTCGCAGCACCGGGTGCGTCGGCCCGGTCTCGGCGTCGGCGTCGGCGAGCGGGGCGAGCGCGCCGCCGGCGAGCTCGCCCACCTGGTACCTGCCGCCGCCGACGCCGACCCTGACGATGGCGCCGCGCGCCGCGCGAAGGGCGTCGAGCGCTCGGTCGACGTCCTTGCCCGAGCCGGTTCCCGGTCCGTCGGGCCCGAAGCAGCACAGCTGGTGGATGCGCGATCGCGAGAGGAACACCGTCGTGGCCTCCTCCAACGTGGCGGTGGCGTTGAGGTCGGGGGGCGGGGGACCCCGCGCGGGCGATCGCGGGAGGGGGCGCGCGCGATCGCGATCGGGGGGGTCGAACCTGTCCCTGTCCCTGTCCCTGTCCCTGTCCCTGTCCCTGTCCCAGTCCCTGTCCCTGTCCCAGTCGCCTCTGCCGGGAGGGGGACCGCCGCGCCTGCCGTCGCGGAAATCGCGAGGAGGCGAGCGCGGAGGGTATCCGCGAGGTGGAGGTCCCCCGCGCCCGCCGCGGTCGTCCCAGCCGGAGTGGCGGCCTCCGCGGGTCGGCGGCGGCGCGGGGCCCCGAGAATCCCCGCGATCGCCTCGGAATTCCCCGCGATGCGGAGGCGACCGACCGCGCCGCATCGGCTCCATCCCCCGCCCGTGCGGACCGTCGCGGGGCGGGGGCGCGTTCCAGTCCCCGCCGTTGCTGAACCGGCGGGCGTTTTGGTGCGGCGGCCGGCCGTCGCGGCTGGCGCTCCTGCTTCGAGAGGCGACGCGTTTGTTGCTCGGCCTTCGGTCCTCCTTGTCGTCGTCGTCGTCGTCGTCGTCGTATGGATCGTCGTCGCGCTGTTGGTGACCTCCTTCCGGCTCGACGCGCCGACCGTCGTCGTCGTCGTCGTCGTCCCGCGGTTCGGGGGTGTTGGACCGCGATTTATCGCCGTCGTCGTCGAAGTGGTCGCTCTCGTCTCCGCCGAGCGAGATGAGGTCGTCCTCCGCCTCCGCCTCAGCCGCCGCCGCCGCCTCCTCGGCCGCTTTGGCTCGCTCCTCCTCCTCCCTCGCGAGACGCACGGAGACGGGGACGTCGGGTTCGGGTTCGGGATCCACGGCCGCCCATCCCGTGGCGTCGCCCCTCGCGGGCGAATCCCCGCGATCCTCGGGCTCGGACGACGCCCTGTCGGCGAAGTCCACCTTGGCGGCGGCTCTGCCCGCCTCCGCCACCGCGGCCCTCTGCTTCTTGCCGAAGAGCTTGGAGTGCTTCTTGACGTCCCAGTCGATGAACTTGAGCCCCGCGGGGTGGCCGCCGGGGATGTCCATGCCCTCCATGCTGTCGAGCAGCGACTTGTTCGGTGGCGCGGCGAACTCAATCGCGGCGACCGCGAAGGTACCCTTTTCGCGCTGCTCCTCGCTGCCGACCGCGACGCGGGAAACCTCGCCGGCCGTGGTGAACATGCTCGTCACCGACTGATGAGATTGAAGGCAGATGGATCGGATCGGGGGAGGACGTCAGCATCGGGGGACGCGAGTCGAGGGATGGTCGAGGCGCCGATCGCGCAGAGTCGGCGCTTCGTCCGAGGGAATTCAGCAGGGATCTGAGGCGAGATCGCGCGGGGCGCGCGATCGGGGCGCGTACCTTGGCGGTGGACGTCGCGAGTGGCAGCCCCCGCGCCAGCACCGTCCTATCGGGATCAAACTTCCTCACGTCGTCGTCCGCCATGGCGTCCTCGCGGATTTGCTTCGCTAACCGCGCGACTGCGAGTGCGCGTCACGTCGTAATCTTACGTCGACGGTTGGTTGCCGCCCTGCAGACACGATTGACGGCGGGCGAGAAAATCACGTTGCAAAGGCCCACTGGGGAAAAACCTGGAGCTGCAAAGCGAGCTACTAGAGGTACCTTCGTGGCGTGCGGTGAAACTCCGGTGACGCCTCGAGGAATTATGTATTCGTCCACTGCACTTCGTTCGTCGCTTCGGCTATCGTCCGTCCCGTCGCGTCGTCCCCTTTCCCGTCCCCGGCCAAACTCCGTCACAGCTTCTTGAGCTCCGCCTCCAGCTCCTTGAACAGCCCGTCGAGCCGAGCCTTACGCTCGCCCGTCGCGCCCTCGGTCCACCGAGCCCTGACGGGACCCAGCAGGTGACCCTTTCGCAGCCGAAAGTGCCGCCTGATGACGTCTCTGAACGCCGGGTGCGGCTTTTTGAGCGACTCGATCATCGCCCACCGAAGCGTGTTCTCGACGACACCCGCGTCGTACACGTCGCTCTTGCTCTTCCCCTCGGGGGTACCTATGAGCCTCTCGTACCCGGGCTCGTTGAAGTACGGCCTGGGGCACAGGATTAAGGACTGGATCGACACGATGACCTGCAGCATCGTGGACACCGCGGGGTCCCACGTCTCGCCTTTCCCACCCTGCCACGTCCCGAGCAGCGAGAGGCACACCTTGCCGTCCTTGTACAGGTTTGGGTTGGCGCGCCATCGACCGCCGCCGGTGGTCTTGAACTGAATCTTGGGCGCGTGCGTCGGGTACCCGCTCGGGAAGAACGCGTCGAACACGAAGCACCCGCCGTCGTAGGGCGTGTCCTCCGGACCCGTTATCATGATGGACCAGATCACCGACTTGGCGTCGTCCACTCGGACAAACGCGGATGAGCTCCTGTTCAGCGGCAGCGCACCGCCGGCCAACCCGGCAATCTCCTTGGCGACTCGGGAGATGTGCGGACCGGATCGGAGGTCCACCCGCGCCTCGCCGGCGTACGCGTGCCCGGCGGCGATGAGCTCGGCCGAGTCGTACGTGAAGGGCCTCAGCGCGGATTGGTACGCCTCCTCCTCCTCGGCGGCGCCGGCGGCGTCCCCCTCGCCGCCCTTCTTCCCCTTGCTCTTCCCCTTGCCCTTGCCCCGCGTGGAGACCCCGCCCCCGCCCCCGCCGCCGGGCGCGAACCCCAGCGCGTGCGCCGCGGCCGACACGGACTCGCCCGCGTCGAGGATCAAACGCGCGAGCGCAACCTCCGACGCGATCGCCTCCCGCTGGTTCGCTCGTCTCCTCTCCTCCTTGTCAACTGCCGGAACCGCAAAGACTCCGCCGGGTTTGGCCATGACGGGCGACTTGAGCCCGTGTTGGATCCCCCTCGCTTCCTTGGATGCCGCCCCGTCCGTCCCCGCGTTGGATCCTCCGCGGGCTTGGGCTTCTCGGGCGGGCTCCTTGGAGGGCGAAGGCAGGGACGCCGTCGCCGTCGCCAGCGCCGCGACGTCGCACTCGTCGACGGACCTGAGGTAAATCTTCGCCTGCACGGCGGCGTCCTCGAGGGTTTTGACGATGGCGGACGCCGCTCGCCCCTGCCCCTGCCCCTGCCCCTGCCCGGCGGCGGCGTCGACGAGCAGGCAGTCGGCGCACCGCGACTCGGCGAGCGCCCTGGCGGTTCGCATCAGCGACGAGTAATACGCGGACCTCGCCGTCATGTTCATGAAGGAGCAGTTCTTGAGCTCCCTGGCGAGGAATTGCGGGAGACTAGACGCGCGGATGCGCGCATCCGCGCGCGACGCCTCCGCGTCCGTGAGCGTCGGCGGGGCGGCGTCCGCGTCGTCCCCCGCGTCGTCCCCCGCTCGCTTACGCGTTTTGCCCGGCTTCCCCGACGGGTTCAGGGGCAGCGCCTCGATGAACCGCGTAGCCTCGACGAGCAGGGTGAGCACGCTCTGGTCCTCCGCAGCCTGCGCGACCCTCGCCGCGGCGGCGTCCCACGTCTGGCTGCCGGCGTCCCCGTCGTCCTTTCCGGCCCTTCGCGGGGTGTCGTGCCCGTACCCGGTGCCCTTGGCCCAGTACTCCTTTCGCTTATCCGCCTTGGCCTCCGACGACGACTTGAGCTCGATCTTGCCCGTCGACCCCGGCCCCGGCCCCGCGCCCTTACCGTCGCGGCTCCCCGGGGTTTCAGCGTCCCGGGTTCGATTCCCGCCACCGCCGCCGCCCGCACCACCCGCCGCGCCGCCCGCGCCGTCCTCGAGGACCCTCGCAAAGTCGACGACGTCCGCGTCGTCTCGTTCAAACTCTTCCTCGTAGCCGCGCCACGAGGCGCCCGATTCCGTCTCCATCCGGATCTCCTCTTGGTACATCTCGTCGTATCCGGAAGGGATCAGCGGCCCGCCGCAGGAGGTTCCGCACGCGGCGAGCCTGGCGAGTGCGAGCTCCAGCCGCGAGACGCTGTCGACGTAGGCGCCGTCGGGGAAACGTTCGATCTCGTTGAGCTCAGACGCCAGGTCCACGCGCGCGAATTTTTGGAGGAAAGCCCTGAGGTGCTCGATGACCGACTTTATCGGCCTGAAGGGCTGCCAGTTGCGCAGGTGCAGCCTGGGGTGCGCGGTCATCGCTCCCGGAATGATCCCCGCGAGCTTCGGTCGCACGAGCTCGACGCGAGGCGGGTAGAACGGGTACAGGTCCGCCATGAAGTGCAGCCTCAGCTGAACGTACCCGTACCCGTTCACAGCCTCCAACGTCTCGAGATCCTCCGCCAAGCCCGACCCGGGCTCGAAGCCTCCCATGAACTTGACGTCCCACGCGTACACGTCGTGGTCCACCGCGTCCACTGCGAGCTCCGGGTCCATCCGCTCCTGCAGCGCGAACAGCTCCGTGGAGAGTCGGGTGAACGCGCCCTTGCTCGAGAAGATCTGGTTACGAGCGGCGGCTTTCATGTCCCACGTCTCCTCACCCGCCCCTCCGCCCTCGTTCGCCGTCTTCTGCGCCACGCGGCGTTCCTCCCGTTCCACGCACTTGCGCTTGTTCTGGTAGAGCCTGGTGAGCTGGTCGGAGTTGAGCTCGCCGGGCACCGCGGCGTCGACGCCGGTTTTCGCGCCGTCGGCGTCGGAGTCGTCCTCATCCGAGTAGGCGTAATGGTCGTCGTCGTCGTCGTCGTCGCCAGCTGTGGACGCGTCGGATCCCCCCGCGGCGGAGACGCGGCCGGCGTCGTCGCCGTCGTCGTCGTCGCCGCCGCCGACCTTGTCGTCGCCCGGGGCGTCGATGCACGCTTCGACGACTCTCCGCGCGTCCTCCTCGCAGTCGAAGACCCGCCCGATGGCCGCGACCGCTTCCTTGAGCGTGAGCGAACCGGCGCGGTCGGCCACCTCGGCGTTGAGCCTCGCGATGGCGGCCTCGTCTCGGTCGTCGTCGCTCATCGCCACGAAGGATCCTTTCGGGTAGCCGTCCTGCGTATCGAGCGGGTGACGCGAGCGAAGGGTCAGGGCGACGGGCACGGGCGGTTCGGAGAGCGAGGGTCGGTCGGATTCGAGGAGGCGTGAAAAAGGGCGGGTGCAGCGATCGACGGGTTTGAAGCGCACCTCGAAGATGAGGGTCAGGTTGCTCGTGTGGCCGCGCTCGAGGGTCACGGAGACGCAGACACCGTCGTCGTCGACTTCAAACCGTTCGATGACGCGCGACCCGGACGCTTTCACCGCGTCAATCAGCGCTCTCGCGTCGCGCCTGAGCGTCGCCATATCTTAGACTATCCGACTCGACCGCCCCACAAACCTGACGATGAATTTAAGATCGGCGCCCCTCGTCGCGGCGCGGCCTCGGAGACGCACCGAGCGAGCGATTCCACGCGCGCGGGTCGGAACGTCGTATCTCGAATCCGCCCCCGCGCTCCAAAACGTCCTCGGACGCGCGAGCTTCCTCCAGCGGGCCTCAAGAGCGCCGAAAGTGAAGCGCGATATGATGACGCGCGGGCACCTTTTTTGACCTGCTGATGATGACTCGCCCGAACTTCTCTCCGCCCCATCTGCGAGAATGTTGACAAGACGGGGCTCGCTGCTCTGGGCGCCCCACTGCAGGCGACGCGGCCGCGTGGACACGGAAAGAGGGATGTCCGGCGTGCCGAGGGCCGAGGGCGGCGCGGAACTGCGCGGTAAGCGCGACGCCGAGGGCGACGGCGGCGAGACCGCGCCCGCCACCGCCCGAGGGGAATCGAAGGGCGACAGCGGGGGAAGGGGCGGAGAGCGGCGCGGGGGCAAAATCGCGGGAGGCATCCTCCTTCGCGACGGTGGCGGCTCGGGTTCCAGCGACCACGGCACGCGCGCGGCGCAGGCGCTGCTCGAGGCGCACGGCGGCGTGTGGCTCGGCCTTCTCCGGCTCTCGGACGAGCCGTGGAGGCCGAGAACCGCGAGGGGTTTGCGCGAGGAGGACCTGAGAGGCGTCGGTTCGGGCGAGGGCAACTCGTCCCGAGAGACGTCGCTCTCGGACGACGTCAGCGGCAGCGGCAACGACGAGAACCCGGAGGTGACGATGGACTCGCAGGGAGAACCGCGAGAAGTCGGAACGATGTCCGGCGACGGCGGATCCGTCGTCGGCGAGGACGAGGACGAGGCCGCGACGGACGACCATCCGGAGAACCGCGGAGAACACACGCAGATCGCGTCCAAAAATCGAGCCCGATCGCCGGGCGGCTCCGGCCGAGGGCGCGGAGGCTCGCCCCACGCGCGCGCGACCGGCGAACCGATGACTCGCGACGGTAGGCACGCGCGCAAACGACGCACCAGCAAGTCCGAGAGCCGCAAAGGGTCCTTCTCCGGCGCGGGTTTCCTCGACGCTCGATCGGGCAGAGCCGGCGCGGCGAGTCGCCTCGGCGGCGTCTCCGGCGAATCCGTTCCGCTCATCTCGTGCCCGATGATCGCGCGGCCCCCGCCGGGGGACGCGGGGATCCCGGGAACGGAGCGCGGCGAGGGCACGGCGAGGGCCGCCGCGGCCGGGAGCGCCATGCCCGACGTCATGGAGGCGTGCCTGGTGCGACCGATGTCCGACGGGTGGCCGGACGCGTGGAACCCCGTCGCTCTGCTTCGACTCTTCCCGTCGAGCGCCGACCCGGACGCTGGAACCGCGTTCGATAAGCTGAGCGAGGTGCTGACCCCGAGGGAGGACGACGAAGGAGGTCTCCCGGAGGAGGGAGACGAGGCCGAGACCGGCAGACAGGGAGGAGGAGGAGGAGGAGGAGAAGGGGGAGGAGGAGGAGGTTTTGGTCCGGCGGGCGGCGGCGACGCTGCGGGCGGCGGCGACGCGGCGGGCGGCGGCGACGACTCCACGCGCGCGCAGCTGGCTCGAAGGTCCGAGTCGAAATCCCCGCGTCTCAAGTCGCCCGAAGCGTCCGCGGACGGCGGCGGTGTGGTGGGGACGGACCGGGACCGATCCATCGGACCGACGGGCATGGACGTCGACGACACCGGGTCCGTGCACAGCGGCGGGAGCATGGCCGGGAACACCGGCGGCCCGGTGTCCGAAACCGGGCCGGCGATGCGTCTCGCCGCCGCGCGCGTCGAGCTGGAGGGTGGGTACGTCGCGTTCGTGGTCTCCGACGAGTTGCTCCCGGCGGACGTGCGACGGTCGGTGGCGGCGGCGGTTGGGGGAGCGCCGGGCGCAGCCGGCGCCGTCGCGGCTGGCGGCGGCGGGGACGCGTCGGAGGGGTCCGACGGCGGATCCGGGAAATCCTCCGGCACCGCGGAGGCGCTGTCTGGCGCGGAGAAGAGCGGCGACGTCTCCGAATCCATCGGCGAGAGGCGAGGACAAGCGCAAGCGCAACGAGAGGCGACGACTCCGCAACAACGGGAGCCCGCGCGGACGCTCAAGGATTTGCTCGGCGCCGCCGCCGCTCGTAGCAACTCCTCAAAGCGACCCCGCGCCAGGCCGGGCATCGCCGCGGTGCGAGCCGCGCAGTCGGCGAACCTTCGAAAGCGCCCGCTGTGGGTCATCGTGCAGAGCGACGAGCCGCACGCGCCGCACGAGGCGTCGCAGACCCCGGTGCCCGCGCCCGACGTTCGCCCCACTCGGGGGATCCTGCGGCACAGGCACTCGAAGCCGCCCCAGTACTCCCTGTCCTCCGGGCACATGCCCGGGCACCAGACCCCGCCGCCGTACGGCAGGTCCTCGTCCGATATCATCGCCGGTCACGTCGCCGGCGGCGCCCTGGATCAGAGGGTGCCGCCCAACTGGCTCGCCGCGGATGGCACCGTGGGTCTATCCTCCCCCGGGCGCAAGACGGGCGAGGAGTTTGATCACGAGGAGTTTCACTTCAGCGACGACCCGGGCTCGTCCCCGGACATTCACTCCGGCGTATCCTCCGGCGAATCCTCCGGCGACGAGGGCCTGTCGGGGGACGAGGGCAGCGACGAGGGCCGGGACCCGCTGAGCGTTACGAGCGTTACGAGCGTTACGAGCGTTACGGCGGCGTCTGGCCACGGCGCTCCTCTGAACGCCATCGAATCGTGGGGACGGACATCCGACGCTCCCCAGTCGCCGCTCGATTCTATCGGGCTGGACGCGGCGCGTGTGGGCGGCCAGGTGAGCGGCGACGGCATCCCCCGCGACGGGAGCGACGGTTTGCTCGTCGCGTCGCCGCTGCCGACCATCCCCGTACCGACGATACCGGTCGTGCCGGATGGGCGCGCCGGGGGATCCGCGGCGGGCGCCGGCGTCGTCGACGACGCGCCGATATCCGCGCCAATATCCAACCCGCCTCCGCCGGACATGATGGGCGACGACGATGGATCACCCGCGACGGAGACGGAGCCCAATATGGGGCTTCGCGATGGAACGCCGGACGGTAACGGCGGGGCAAATGACGTCGTCGGAGTTGGGCGAATGATCGATCAGAGGCCCTCGGCTCCGAGCGTCCCGCCGGTGCCCATCGACGGGATGCGGTTCGGGCTCCTCGGGTTCGACGTCGCGCACTCTCACATCCAACGCCTGCTGTCGACCGCGGAATCGAGGGGGGCGCTGTTCGTGGCGCATCCCACGCCGGACAGCGTGGACCTGATCGTGATGCACCCGCCGTTCCTGCCCATGCTGGGGTCGCCCGCTCTTCCGTTCACCGTGGGTGAGTTTTTAAGGCGAAGGAGCGTGAGGTTCGCGCTGGGTCTGAGGCACCTTGAGCTGTGCCTGGAGCAGAACAGGCGGCTGGATCCGAGGAGGGAGACGCTGGAGGTGTTCCCGGCGGGGGTGCTGCTGGTGGTGGACGAGAGCGCGCTGCTGAGCAGCGATGGCGTGATTGAGAGGCTGGCCAAGCTCCTGGGGCAAGCCGCCGCGGCGGCGGCGGCCGCCGCGGCAGCCGCCGGCGAGTTCCACTACGGCGCGTCCGGCGTGCGCGAACCCCCGCCGTGGCCGTGGGCCATCAAGGTGCACCAGCAGATCTTCAACACGCTCGTGCTCCAGAAGATCAAGGCGCAGCGCGCGCCCGCGCTCCCCACCCCCGAGGGCAACGCCGCTCGAGAGCAGGCGGTGTATCGCATAGAGAGCGTCCTGAAGGCTCTTCACAACCTCCGGCAGCAGGGCGACCGGTCCGTCCGCGCCGCCAGGCTGCTCGGCATCACGTCAGAGGAGGCGTGCCGCAACGAGATCGACGATCCGCCCCAGCCCGTGCGGGACGCGGTGAAGATCGCGGCTAAGCACGCCGCGCTGTGCCGCGTGGTCTTTCTCGTGTCGGAGGATAAAAAATCGCTAAACGCCGCTCGACAGCAACGATCCATCCTGTCCGGCGGCGTCGACGCCGCCGCCGCCTTCCTCGAGGAGCTCATCGCGGAGATGTGGAGCGAGACGGTGACGGCGTCCGCGAAGCCGTGGGCCAACGGCGTGGGTTCCAGCGCCCGCAGGGAACGCGGCGACGGCGCTGATTCGCACAACGGGGGCGGTCGAAACTCCTCCTTCGACGGCACGGCGGGGGACGCGTCCGACCGCGAGGGACCGGACCCGCACGAGGTGGTCGGTCGCAAGAAGGGACACGGTGACGGTCGCGGCGTCGTCGACCCGGCGCCTCCGGGCTCCCCCGACAGCAGGGCGGCGAGGGCGGAGGGTGACTCGGATCTTCGCAGCGGCGGCACGGACTCGGGGGGCGAAAACGACGGGAGCCTGGCGAGCCTCGGCGGCGGGTCCATCGCGGACGGCGCGTGCTCGGGGGACGAGGCGGGAGGTCCCGCGATCGAACCCGGCGGTGGACAAAAGGAACCGAGGGGCGGTTTCAGCGGCGGCGCGACGAACGGCTCGTCCGGCGGCGGCCACGGCCACCACCACCACCACCACCACCACCATCACCACCACTCGAGTCAACACTCGGGACACCACTCGGGGCATCACCACCGCGATCACCACCACCACCACCACGGGCACCAGCACCACGCCAGACACGAGGGTCACTTCACCCCGGGGGACCACGCCGTCTCCCCGGGGCGCAGGTCCACCGCGAGGCACTCCACGCAAGCCGTCGCGCTCGGCGGCGAGAACGAAAAGGGAACCGCCGCCGCCGTCGCAAACGCGCGACTCTTCGCGCGTCGCGATCATTTCTATCCCGACGGCGGCCGCGGCGGGAGAGGTACTCCGCGGCTGTCCGGCGACGCCGGCGGGTCCGTCGGCGGCGGCGCGCCCTCGGGCGGGAGCCAGGGCGACGGCGGCGGCGGCGCCGGCGGCGGGATCTCCTCCGCGCCTCGCCGCGCCACCCCCGCGAATTCCGTGGACGGGGGGCTCTCCGCGGACGGGGGACTCTCCTTCTCCGGCGTCTCCGGAGACGCGTCCGGAGACGAGGGCGGCGGGGGATCGACCGCCGGCGAACTCGCGGAGACTTCCGGCGAGTACCCGGGCGGAAGCGGCGGAAGCGGCGGTCGCGTCGGCGGCGACGCCAACAACGCGCATCGGCGCCGTTCGTCATTCGGCGGCGGCGGTCGTGGCGCGGGGCACACTCACGCGGAACGCCCCGGGGGCGGATCCTTCTCCGGCATCGTGTCCGGCGTCGCCGGAGGCGGGGCGTCGTCGGGCGGGTACGGCGGGACGGTGTCGTCGCACCGCGCGCATCGCGAGTTCAGGGGCGGTTCGGGGGGGATGTACCGCGGAGGGCACGGGAGCCACTCGTCCTCGGCGCGACGGCACAAGTCGGTTCGATTCGCCACCACCATCGACGACGGCGGTCAGAGGACGGGCTCGCGCGGCCGGTACTCGCCGCCGCCGTCGCCGCCGAGGAGCGTGGGAAGGGGCGTGGGAAGGGAGGCGAGGGAGGACACGCCGCCGGGGTCGGCGGCGAGGGGCGCGAGGGAAGACACGCCGCCCGTCCCCGCCGATCCGTCCGACGGCGTCGACGTCGCGCTCGAGCCGCCGCGGGATCCCCCGGAGGAGGCCCCGAAGCCGACCGAAGGCGACGCCGACGCGGCGGACGCGATGGAGGTGGTGGCGACGGTGCTCGGCAAGAGGAACGCCCCCGACGAGTGATGCGGGACGAATGATGCGCGGGGAGGGGAGGGAGGGATTCGAATTTGATCGGCGTCGACGTCAGCCGGGACGGGATGAATAAAAAATGACCTTGAATTATTCGGCTATCGTCCGGTGAGGTGCGACATGTCGACGTGCGCGTTCAGGCTCCGCAGGTACGCCTGCCGCCGCTTATCCTCCGCGTCCGTCCTCGCGCTGGTCCCCTCGAGCTTGAGCTTGATCTTCTTACCGCTCACCGCGCTGATTCGTTTGTTGCCGTCGCCGCCGTCCGAGTCGCCGGATGCGTCGCCGTCGCTCGACGACGACGACGACGACCGCCTGCTCTTCTTGCTCCTCTTGCTCCTCTTGCCGTCCCTTCGCGACTTTTTCTCCTTCTTTCGCTTCTTTCTCTTGCCCTCCTTCTTCCGTTTCTTCGATCCCTTCCGGTCGCTGTCGCTGGAGCCGTCCCGTTCCTTCCGCTTCCTCGACGACTTTTTGCCCCGGGAATCCGAGTCGCTCGAGTCGTCGTAATTGCTGCTCGAGTCCGAGTCCCCGTCCGCCAGCCCCATCGCCGAGGGCGGGCGGCCCACCGCGGCCTCCAGGTCCAGGTGCGCCGCGAGCGGGTCGTTCGCGGCCGCATCCGGCTTGGACCCCTCCACTATCCACCGGCTCTTCGGGTCGGAATCGTCGATCTTTCGGACCCAAGTACTGTGCAGGGGAAGGGCGGCGCCGGACCGCGCCGCGGCCTCCATCACCCTCTCCGCTCGACGACGGGCGTCGTCCGTGTCCACGTTCATGTTGAACGCGGACTTACCCTGATTCCACATCGCGGCGGAGACGACGGGGAATAAAGGGCCCGCGCCCGAGCAGAGTGCCCCGGCGGCGTGCTGCTTTTCGGCACCTTCCTGTCCAGTCCAGTTCGCGGGTTGGGACGAAAGCGGGTGCTTCTAAGATTACCCTCGGACAGACTCGTCGGCTCCTCCGTTTCGCGCCATGCTCAGCGGTTTCTTCGGGGGCAAGAGACCGCCGGAGACGCCGCCCTCCCAGGGCGCGACCCGCGGCGCGGACGCGAGAGCGCGCGCGTCTTCGTCGGCGGAGGCGGCGGGAGGCGTCGTCCTCGGGCCGTCCGATGTACGTCCGACGTCGGAGCGGAATCCGGAGCGCAGGGACCCCGACGACATCCCGGATGGGGACATGCCCGCGCTGTTCGAGCGATGTCAGGACCTGCTCGCGAAGACCACGAAGCGCGCGGACATCGGCGCCAAGACGGTACGCGTCCCGCGAACCCTCACTTTCCGACTCTCTTTCCGCGCGCGTCGTCCGCGCGGGACGCCTCGATTATCGAACCAGAAAACGTACGTTTCGCCCCATGACGACGACGACGACGACGACCCACCCACCCACCTCCCTCACGCAGCCCGAGGACGAGAGCCGCCAGTTCCTCCGCCTCAACATGATCAAGCGGCTCGTGGCCAGGCTCCGCGCCGGCCTCGACGAACCCGCGGTCCTGGACGCGGGCGAACGTCTGGCGTGGGCGGCGCAGATCGAATTCCTCGAAGAGGACGTGGACCGGGCGGTGGAACGCGTGACGGGAATGGCGCACGAGAGGGACCCGCCGACGCCGAAGCGCGACGCCGCCGACGCGCGGAAGGACCGCCAACCGCGTGCGGAGGATCCGCAGCGGCTCGGGGGCATGTTCGCGGGTCTCGACGTGGGAGGAACCCCCGCCGGCGCTTCGTCGTCATTCTCGGGAGGCGCGGACTCGGGCGACCTCTTCAGCGGACTCGACCTGACGCCGCCGCCACCGCCGCCCCCGCCGCCCCCGCCCGCCGCCGCCGTCCATCCCCTCGCGGCCGGGGGCGTCGCGGGACTCGGCGCGCTGGACGAGGCGATGTTCGGCGGCGGCGGTGAGTCACCCGCGAGCGCCGCCGCCGCCCCGCCGCCATCCTCGGCGACGATCGACCCGCCCCAATCGGCGGTTGGGGGAAAGAACAGACGGCGAGGAAAGGTGCGCGTGGGATACGCGAGGGACGACGACGCGACGGGCGCGCCCGAGCGACGGGTCGGTCTCGGCGGACTCGGTCCCGTCCCGGTTTTGGACCCTTCCGAGCCTTTGCCTTTAGAGCCCGTCCGGGCGGCTGATTCTTCGGAGCCATCGCCTTTGGAGCCCTCGCCTTTGGAGCCCTCGCCTTTGGAGCCCTCGCCTTCGGAGCCCTCGCCTTTGGAGCCCTCGCCTTCGGAGCCCGTTCCGGTGGCTGATCCTCCTTCGGATCCATCGCCTTCGGAGCCCGTCCCGGCGCGATCCACCGCCTTTAACGCCGCCGCGCTCCTCGCCGCGGTTCGAACCGTCGAGACGTGCGAGCTCGAAGCGGCGGCTGCGGAGCGACGGCAGATGGACCTGTGCGAGGCGGAGGATTACGACGGCGCCGAGGCTCTCAACCGGGTGGTGGACGATCTGAGGGCGAGGGCGTTAAAGGCGGAGGCGGAGGCGTTAAAGGCGGAGGCGTTGATAGCCGAGGCTTTGCGAGACGCCGCCGACGCGATTGAGAAGAGGGCGGCGGCTTTGGGGGACGCCGCGGATGGAGCGGACGCCGAGGCGAAAGCGAGTAGGGCCCGAGCGGAAAGACTCGAGGAAAAACAAACGCGCGCGGAGGGCGAGGAAAAGGAGGAAGAGGAGGAGGAGGAAAGGTCTCCAACGGCGGCGGCGTTGGAAGCGAGGAGCAAATCCGCTCGAGACGTTCGAGACGCCGCCGCTGAAGACGCGGACGCGGCGAGCGCGAGGGCGAAGGCGGCGCGGGACGCGAGGGACGCGGAAGTGCTCCAGAGCGAGGAGTTCGCCGCTCTGTCGCGCGCCAAATCATCCGCCGAGTCGGCGCGCGAGGAGAGGGAGGCGCTCGAGAGGGAGATCGAGTCCATGCGGCGGGCGCTTCTCGAGAAGGAGTCGGCGTTGGAGATGGAGGTGGAGCGGGAGAGGGTTCTTCGCCGGGAGGAGGAGAGCGCGGCGGCGGCGCTGACGCGAATCTCGGAATCCGCCGACGAGAAGGTCGCCGCCGCGGAGGCTGACGCGGAGTCCTCGTCCGCGGCGTTGGTTTTAGCCGAGGCGGCTTTAGCCGAGGCGGCGGACGCGGCGAAACGCGCGGAGGAGGAGGCGCTCGCCGCGAAAAACGCCGCCATCCGACTCGCCGACGAAGCCGAGGCGTCACTAAAAACGGCGCGGGCGTCGGCGTCCGCGGCGCGGGCGGACGCGGGGCGCACGCGCGACGCCCTAAACGCCGTCGACGCCGCCAGACGCCGTCTCGAAGCCGCCGTCGCGAAGGAACGAGAGCTGGAGACGGCGGTCGAGAACGCGTCGCGCCGCGCGGTGACGGCTGCGCTGGAGCGACGCGTCGGCAAAGACGTCGTCGCCGGGGCGATGACGCGGTCTCACCCACCGCGCGGCTCGCGTGGGCCCGAGTCGCTTCGCAAGACCGCGGCGGTGCGTCGCGCCGAGTGCGAGAGGCTCGTGACGGAGGCGGAATCGGAGGAGGAGGCGAAGCGCGCGGCGGCGGCGACGAGGGATTTCAAGGAAGCCGCGGCGCGATCGAAGGCGGCGAAGGACCTGAGGGAGAGCGCGGAGGCCGCCAAACGCGAGGCGGACGAGCTCGAAGCCGACGCCGCCCGGATGGAGGCGGAGGCGGAGGACAACACCGAGCCGAGGGATGGGGACGGTGAGGCGGAGGAGTCGATGCCCGCGGATCCCACCGAGGCGTACAAAAAGTTGAAGGCTTCGAGGGAGGAGGCTTTGGTGGAGACGTGGCGGGCGAGGCGGCGGCGAGTGCTGGCCGAGAGCACGGTCGAGCTCGAGGACTCCCCCGCGTCCGTCGCGCTGCGTGCCGTCGCTGAGGTTCTCGAGGCCAGGATTAAAAGGCGCGAGCGCGAGCTGGAGGAGGACGCGAGCTGAATGTACGTCATCACTCCAATAGGAAATTTTTTTCCTTCATCATATGATAAATGTCATCAGATTTTGTGAAAGGTCGAGGGCAGTTCGGGAGAATTCGCGCCGTCCGGTTCGTTTCCACGTTCTTTCAGTCGGCAGGGTTTGTTCATTGCGATGGGATGGATATACGTTTCTCGCCGACCCTTCCACACTGGCCAATCGCTGGCCGTTTCTGACTGGCCGCGCGCGCCCCTGGCCAGACAAGATATTTGGGACGGTGATAACCCGAACGTTGTGATTATCTGACCGACACGACGCGCAGCGCGCCCGCCGCACGCCGTACCCCGAACCACCAACCCCCACCGGCCGAGCGTATCGGCCACTTTAACGCAAGCCGCCGAGGTATCGCGCTTCCGGCGGAATGCTCCGTTACATCTCCGGCGCCAACGGCAACTCCGGCGACGACGCCCTCCTCTCCGAGGATGGCGGAATCAACGTCCGCGCCCTCCCCGAGGACGTCCAGGCCGTGTTCGCGGATATCGACGCCAACGGCGACGGAGTCCTCGACATGGAGGAGTTCAAGACCATGCTCAGCACCTACGCGGTCCTTCGCAGGTCGAACCAAGAGGGCTCCGTCTCCATCTCGACCCTCCCCGACAAGGTACAGCCCGCGCTGAAGGTGTTCGACCAAGACGGCGATGGCACCGTCGACCCCAAGGAGCTCATGCGCGCCGCGGAGCTCTACCAGGCCTCCAAGAAGTCCCAGAAACGTATGCGTAAGTTCATCATCGGCCTTGTGCTCTTCGTCATCGCGCTCATCGGCATCAACAGCGCCATGACCTTCATGATGGTCGAGCTTGGCAAGGAGACCAAGGCTTCCCCTGACGGCATCATGCGCGTCAACACCGGCGACGGAACCAAGGGCTCTGTCGTGAGAACCGCAGCCAACGGGGAACCGGCGCCACTCACATCTGCTCTTCCTGACTCCGCCTTTGCGGAACTCAAGCAGTTCGAGATCAAGTCCGAGAACGGCGCGTTCCTGTCGCTCATGGTCCTCGGCTGGTACCGCATCCCCGACGCTGCGAGGTCCAAGACGGGCAACGTCGTCAAAATCATCACCTACGCTGGATTTATCATCCTCGACGGAGCCGAGATGACCTTCGAGGAGGTTGTCGGCAAGGTCTTCTCCGAGGCTGGTTTCGACGTCATCAACGGACGTAAGCTGCTCGGCATGTACGAGCTCATCGGTAAGATTTTTCCACCTCGGTGAATCCTCCGTGTCAAATTTTTTTTCCGTGACTGATGAAAAACACTTTCCTGAAACAGGTCTCTTCAACGCCATCGAGGACTGGGACGGACTGGACATCGAAGCGGGCGAAATGAAACCCGGTTACGGCATGTATGACTTCGAGATGGAATACACTGAGCGCATCCCGTGCGACGACGAATTCAACGGCACAGACCCTTACGGCAACTGGCACATGGCCGCGGGGCCCGAGTGCGAGGGCGATGACTGTCCGGCGCTTCCCGAATACCTTGACATCAAACATACCATGGTCTACGACGTCGACACCGCAGCAGCGTCCGAAACCATCTCAAACCCTGAGTTCCCATTGTCCACGCTTCACAAGTACAGGTCGCCGAGACGCATCGTGACCGAGCAGATCGATATCAATAGCGGCGCGGCGTTTTACTGCGAAGAGTCGGAGGGTGATGAATTGGAACGTCACCGAGGCGAAGAAAGTCGGCGAGTCGTTGGCAGCCGACGGCTCCGGGAAAATGATCAGGCACTTCACGATCGAGACCGCCGTCAGCGAGCTTGAATTCGCCTTCCTCACAAAGGGTGCTGACGTTCCGTACACTGGCTTCTACAATGTCGAATACTACGACGAGAAGGATTCAGGCGCCCCCGTGCGATTCGTCATGCCCGCACGCGAGTTCATCATCACGAAATATGTCGAGAGGGAAATCGATATGCCTTCTTGGGAGTCTTCCACGTGGGACCCGTCCCCTTCATGCAGAAGCGGCGACCCCAACGAGGACCTCACCCTCCCGGCGAAGATGAACATGAACCATTTTCTGTTCAACGAAAGAGATCGCGCAATCTTCGATGCCATGCTCGAAGGTGAGATCCAAGGGATTAACGCCACCGGCCTTACGAGCCCTTGGAGAACACGCAAACTCCAGAATGTCCAAATGCTTCTCCAAATGCTCCAAATGCTCCAAGATCTCCAAAACTCAATAATGGCTCGTGCTACGGCTCCTAATTGCAATCCTGAGGGCTCGTGCTACGGAAACGATGCAACCACCGCCGTCTTCGAGTTCAATTTCAAAAAGCTCAGATTCGGCATCAAAGCTTGGGACGCTGGATGCGGCCTTGAATCCATCGGTTTTGAGGCTGATTGCCCATGGGGCGCGACGTGCTTCGGGACGTGCGCGGGTAAAACTCCCGCGCTGTGCAAATCGAATTATGACATGACATGCGAGATTGGCATTAAAATCAATCCGATCGATTCCATCAGACATGATAAAATCAGATCGGCTCTCAAGGCATTCCTTCCCAACGCGGAGGCCGGTGTCAAGCTCGGCTACACCTTCGCGTCCAAGACGGTCTCGATTACCGCGTGGGGAAGTTTCGAAGCTGGACACATGGGGCGAAGACGCCAGATGCTCGCCGCCGGCGACGCACCATTCTCCGAACTCTCCTCCGACGCGTATGCCGAGTGGGATGAACTCGAGCAGGAAGCCATTTATCAGGCTCACAAACGCAAGCTCTCGAGCTACTCTGGCGACAGGGAACTGTTATGGGGTAAGTATGGCATCAAAGCGTATGTCGAGGGAGTCGGTAGGTATACGATCCCGACGAAAACATTCAGTTTTGCAATCAGCGTCTCGGGTGAGGTCTGCTTGTTCATGTGCTTCGGTGTCTCGGCCAGTATTGACACGGCTTAGGCGCATCACTGGATGACGAACCACACGCATGTTCGGCTCGTGTTAAAACGAGCGCCAGGATCACGCGAACGTCGATGGGCAGAGCTCTCATCGCGCCGTCGGGTTTTTGCCCCCATTGGTTTCCCGACGAATCATTTTAATAAAAGAGCAAAGCATCATCCGCTCACGATGACGCGTCGACGTCTCTCGCCTTCGCACCGCCGTTCACATCAGAGTCGTCCTTCGCCGCCGCCGACGCCTTCCTACTTACGCTCACAGCTCGTCCTTACCCTCGAAATCGACCATCGTTCCCTTGTGCCGCACGCGAGCTGAATGTACGACGCGAGCTGAAAATACAAAGGCGAGCCGCGACGTCGGCGCGGTCACTTGCCCGCGAGCTTCAGCGCCAGCGCGTACGCCTCCTTCTTCTTCGCCCCGAGCTCCGACGCGGCGCGCTTGGACGCCTCGCTCGGCGACGTTCCCGTGTCCATCATCTCCTTCAGCGCCAGTTCCAAGCCCGCACCCGTCGACCTATCCGACTCTTTTTCGCCGGCGCCGCGGGACCCCTCGACGACGAGCGTGATCTCGCCGCGGGGTTGGCGCGTCTCGAACTCGGCGATCGCCTCGGACATTGTCCCCCTCCAGAACTCCTCGTGAACCTGCGGGTG
>Ga0181573_10001322_pt1 | contig 24689 bp, 14 predicted proteins | sample 101ome_25_FD_148643 | JGI IMG/M metagenome (GOLD analysis project Ga0181573, IMG submission 148643) | Coastal salt marsh microbial communities from the Groves Creek Marsh, Skidaway Island, Georgia - 101409BT metaG (spades assembly) | ecosystem: Environmental > Aquatic > Marine > Intertidal zone...
GTGCAGTAGTTGATGATGAATATCGTGGACGAGATGAGGTGCATGAACTGGTTGACGGTGTTGCTGTGGGACGCGGCGTGGTCGTCCTCCTTGCGCCGCATCACCTCCTCGTAAAACTCCTGGAGCGTCTCGGGCGGGACAGCCTTCGGCGCCCTTGGTCCGGTCTGCTCGGGAAGACAGAGCACCTCCGCGAGGAGCCCCTCGCGCACCGTCTTCATCACGGTGTTGTACGCCATCTCCTTGCCCATCGCGGCGCTGATGGATTGCGCGGTTATGGGCTTGTCGGGGGTGCCGAGGTACCACCACCCGTCGTCGCGCATCCGCTTCGCCGCGTTGAGAAGCTTCTTCTTGAGCAGCTCGAAATCGTTCTGGACGAAATCGAGGGATACGAGGAGCCGACCGGTGCCCACCCAGGAGAGCGCGATGCCCTCGTCGCGGAGGTAGTACTGGAACATCCAGTGGTACCGACCGGGCTGGTTGAAGATCACGGTCCACACGGTGGTGAGGTTGTGCACCGACAGCGGCAGGTTCTCCGCCTTCATCTCGTCGTTCACGTCCTTGATCCAGTGCTCGAACTGCTTACCGACCTTCTCGTACACCTGCTCAGCCTCTGGGGTGGTGACCCACCGGAGGAACTCGTTCATCGCGCCCATTGTCAGCGGATGAGCCGCAAACGTCCCGATGACGTAGGACACCCGAAGGGGCCGCTCCGGGTCGAACCTGCGCATGAGCTCCCTCTTGCCGCACACCACGCCGCAGGGCATACCGCCGCCCAGGGTCTTACCGTAGACGACCATGTCCGCGTGAACGCCGTAGTACTGCTGCGCGCCGCCGGGTGCCATGCGGAAACCGGTGTAAACCTCGTCAAACATGAGGGGCACCTCGCACTCGGTGCACGTTTTCCGCAGCTCCTTGAGCCAAACCGCGTAGTGGTCCAGGGTCTTCGAGTCGGCAGCCTTGCGGATCGCTGCGGTCATCAGGACCAGGTCGTTCGGGGGCGGGGAGTTCGGGTTGAAGCCCTGGAGCGGGTTGACGATGACGCAGGCGATTTCATCTTTTCTGGCGCGAATCGCGTTGAGCGACGCCGGGGACATGTCCTTGAGCGGGAGAACGTCGGTGATCTTACGCTCGTTGCCCGGTCCGGGCTGCACGCCGTCCCACCAGCCGTGGTAGGCGCCAGCGAAGGTGACCACGAGCTTGCGCCGCGTGTTGAACGCGGCGAGTCGAACCGCGCACATGATGGCCTCGGTGCCCGACATGTGGAAAGACACCTCGTCGAGCTTGGACACCGCCTTGATCATCGCGAGGTTCTCGCCGACGATTGGGTGGAGCGGGCCGAGCACCGGGCCCAGGTCCTTGGTTCGCTGCCAGCCCGCCTCCATCCACCGCTTGTAGTTGTCGTAGCCGCACACGTTGACGCCGTAGGACCCGGAGACGTCCAGGCTTCGGTTGCCGTCGAGGTCCACGATGTGCGGTCCCTCGGACGAGAGCGCCAGGGTCGCCACGTTGAGCCGCTCGCGCACCAGCTTCTGAAAGGGGAAGGGCACGCGGTTGGTGTCGGTGAAACGCAGGTCCGATATGCCGTCGAGGACGGTCTCGCTCGCCTTCTGCGACGCCGCGAACTGCTCGTCGAAGGACCTCGCGAGGTTGTCCATGCCCGCGCGTCGCTTCTTCGCGATCTCTTCGGGCGCGCCGTCCGCGCAGAAGAACTTGTCGTCGTCCAGCGAGAAGGAGCGAAGGATGCCGGACGCGAAGCGCGCTCCGAAGGGGGTCGGGGAGGTGGCCTGCGAATGGGTGATGGGCGCGGGGAGGGTCACGCGGAGTCAGCGAGGCGTCCGGTTGATGAGATCGTCGGGAAGAAAAAGGAGGAGAGGCGAGATCGGGGTGCCGCGCGATCTGACGCGGTGCGGGACCCATCGGAGGGCGCGCACCAGGAGCGTGATGAAGATCTTGTATCCCCTGTAGGCAGCGTACGCGAGGAGCGCCGCCCACACGAGGAGCAGCGTGAATGACTGGATGATCGTCATGGCGACCGGCGCGGACCCTCGAAGCTCACGCGGCACGACCAGAATGGGATTAGTGGCTGCGAGTGGCGACGTTTCGACGAGCTTCCCGCGCGAAACTCGAAATCGGGGTGACATCCGCCTAATAACAATTGACGATTTTCGTCAATACCATTTGCTCAGCCGGGGGAATTTTTTTTCCCGACGCTTCTTTTGCTTTTCGGTTCGTCTCCTCGCAAAGGAATATTCCAACGACATTCCAAAGTTCGGCGAAGTTTTCGGGCTTAGACCAGTTCGATGGCGCCGCGATCTCGGGCGCGTCGGGCGCGCGAGGCGACCGATGCCGACACCGACGATGGTTCGGCATCACCCTCGGGCCGCATCACCGACAAGGGCACGCTGCTGCTCATGATGCCCTCCATCACCGACGTCAACGGCGCCGGAGGCGTAGCGGCGAGGTGGAACGAATATACCCGCGAGCTGACGAACGAGGGCTGGACCGTGGAGCTGTGGACGGTGGACGCCGAGGATCCCGATCGCGCCATTCCGAGGTACCACCTGCCCAACTTCCCGTCCACCCTGACGGACTCTCCGGGCGTGGGTTTCTGTCACAAGATATGGCGCAGGCTCAACCGGCGGGACCCGGTAGTGTCGTGCGTCGTGATGACGGATCTATTTTCGAACGTGCCCATCGCGATGATGTGCGCGGGCACGGGCACGCCCCTGGTGTACTCCATTCACACCGACATCGCCCAACTCGACGGCATCAACATGGCGCCGTGGTCGGCCGCCATCCTGCAGTCGACGACGTCCGCGCTGGCGCACGCCACGGTCACGACGTCGCCGTCGTTCAAGCGGCTGTTGGAATCGCGAGGCATCCGGCGCATAAAGGACCACTACCGGCCGCTCCCGGTGTCCGGCGTCGTGGCCGCGGCAGACGCGCTGTCCGACGCGGAGGTGGCCGCGGTGCGCAACGAGCTCACCGCCGGCCACCCAACGCGCCCCGTCATGACCTACGTCGGCAGGTGGTCCGCGGAGAAGCGCATGCACCTCCTGAAGCAGTGCCGACCGAGGGGCGCCACCTTGGCCTTCGTGGGCGACGGTCCGATGCGGGACGCCGTGATGGACTGGCACGATCCGCCGCGGTGCGTGGTGCTCCCCGGCATGCGGCCGAGGACGGAGCTGGCGGGGGTGTACAGGGCCACGGATTGGGTGTGCAGCGCGAGTGCGTTTGAAACCTTCGGCAACGTTCCCTACGAGGCTGCGCACTGCGGCACCCCCGCGCTTTTACAGGACGCGCAGGGGTTCAAAGATCAAATCGACGCGAGCGAGTCGCGCGGTGCGCTGCTCGAGTTCGACGCGGAGGATGGGGAACATCAGTGCGCCGCGGCGATGGACAGAACCTCGCTGCTGGTCAACGCGCCGCACGTCGTGAGGTCCGAGGCGAGGAGGATGGCGAACAGAGGCACGTGCATACACGCGGTGGTGTCGGAGGTTGTGACCAAATGGAGCGCCGGGCCGGTTCGTAAGCGGCGTCGGATCTACCTCGCGTGCGCCATATGGTCTTCGCTGGTGCTCGCGTCCATCCTGCAGGTGATGAGCTTCTTCATGCGGCTCGGCGTGGCCATCGGCGTCGACTTCACTACCGGCATGAAGAACCAGCGGATGAGCAAACGAAGGTGGGCGCTGAGGAAAACGCCAACGTCCACCGTGGAACTCGCCAGGATGCGTTCGCTCGTGCACGCGGACGTATCGACCGCGAAAGGGGATGATCGGGGATTCGACGAGGAGGAGAGCGGGCGACGGTCACCGGACGAGAACGTCGCTCCGAACGGGTTCGCGGGTGGCGGCAAGCAGAGGAACCGAAAATTTCGCAAAGGGTCACCGCCCAAGGTTACCTTTGCGCCCAACACGCCGGAGCCGACGCCGATGTGGAGCCGATCCAGCCTCGACGGGCCGCGGCATCGTGCCCCCGTGCGGCCGATGTTCCCGGTGAGGGTGTTCCTCGCCGGCTTTTGACGCGTGTCGCTGGATCAGAGAGGTTGATAAAGATAAGAGCTATGGTACCAAAACGAGATCTTATTTCCGTAGATCCACACGTCTCGACGACGCCGTGGAAACCAAACCGTCACCGTCACTCGGTTTCCCAAAACGGGCACTCCACCCCGCGCGCCGGCCCGGGCGTTCACGAGGCGAAGCGACTAGCGATAGGATGAGGTCGGCAGTCTACGCCAAAGACCTCGTCGACGACGATTACGGCGACGACAGCTACGGCGAGATGCAGCGCGCGACCCCGCCAGATTTCGCCGATGCGCATCGGCGGGTTCCCGAAGCGGCACCGCCCGACGCCATGTTTCACTCCAAGCGAACGTCGTCGCTCCGTGCAGTCACGAACGCGTGGTGGTCGCACATGAAGTACATTCTTCCGTTCTCCATCGGCGTCATCATGATAATCTACTCGCTCATGTACTACGCCCACGCCAAGTGCACCGCGTCGCTAACGCGCGAGGCTTTCGAGCTGGGCGGCCAGTCCGAGATCACCCGCCGTTGGATGCGATGCTTCACTCCCAACTTCAGCGACGACGAGTTCCGGCCGCTGAATTCCTTCGGCGACTTCAGCGTGTACGTCATACGCTACACGAAGATGTGGAGCGTCTTCAGCGCCGATAACAACTTCTTCGTGCACATGTTCGCGTGGAATCTGCTGGCGCGGAACCGCACCTGGAAGACCAGACTCTACTTTGTCTGGTTCGCCATCTTTTACGTCACCCCACTCATCGACTACCAGGTCACCGGGTACAGGCACATGACGTCTTGGTATTTCCAGATCGGGTGTCAGGTGTTTGGGTGGATTACGTGCCTGGCGGCGAAAGAGACGCGGGCCATGCCCACCATGTCATGGTGGTTCGTGTACCACGGCATGGCCGGCATCACCTACATCTTCGCGCTGAGGAACCTGGCAATTGGCGACGACGACAGCTACTCGCTAAAGCTGAAGCTACTTGTGCGGTTCGTGTTCGATCCGCTGATGTGGGAGGCGATGAAGACCGCGCAAAGGCACGTGGCGATGATGAATCCCAGCCCCGGCCCGGGTTTGAATACCGCGGGCATCATGGCGCCGATAGTCTCCCAGGCTGTCTACTCGCGGCTCCTCCTCTTTCTCCTCACCAACGACGGGAAGGTGTCCGTCATCACCCTTCAGCTCATCATCTCCCTCAACGAGCTCATGATGAAGCTCACGCTCAAACACAGGGACGGATTCTTCACGCGCACCGTCATGGGCACCATGGCGGGTGATGCGCTTCTATCGTCTAGTAAGATGGACGAGTTGCACGCGGTTTCGTGCCTCGCAGACGTCTTCTGTGAACTCGGAGCCATCGCTTTCATCACCCCGCTGATGGTCGTATTTAACCTGCCGTCCACCGGCGACTTACCCGACGGCAAGACGCGGACGTCCAACTACGACGAGATGTCATGGATCTGTTTCCAGCTCGCGGCGATGGAGATCGGCATGAGCTTCGTGAACACCTTCGCGCAATATCGGTTCCACTCAATCGACATCGGTCGCGTGTTTAAAAAATCGGAGGCGGCGTACCGAAGGGAGGTGAAGCTCTCGAGGCCCAACGGCAGGGGCGGGCGCACCTATCTGTCGTACAAGTTCCTCGTTTACACGGTCATGGCGGTGTTCTTTGCCACGTGCGCGCTGAATACAGTGATGGGGACCATGTGGACGCTGCGAATGTGTCCGAGGGTGCGAAAGGACGGCCACGTGTACTTCCGGGCGTGCCTGCCAACCGAGGAGAAGCACCTGCCGGGCGGGAGCAGCGTTAAAGGACCGGGCATCCTCGCCTATAACTTCGACTGGCCGCCGTGGAAGTCAACGTACGCGGTGGACACCAGCAACCAGACATACACCTACGAGCAATTTCGCTCAGAACTCTGAGTTTTTGTAAAAAGTCATCTGATTTCACGTTTCGTCGGTTGTCGTGTTTGTTTGGCTTCCTCACAGCTCGGCGATTGTCTCTCCTCGCGCAGCCACCGCCTGGTACTTGTTGAGGATCCACTGCCTGAGCAGTCTCATTTGCGTCTTCCTCGCCTCGATCACCGGCTCCGGGTCCAGGTCGTTGCTCCACATGAAGTCCAGGTGGTGCGCTCCGCCCGGGAGCATCATGGCTACGAGCGACGGCGAGAGGCTCTCCTGCACCCCCAACCCGGCCCACGGGTCCAGGTACCCGTTGGTCCACACCACGTTACTGGCCCAAGATAGCCTCTTACCGCCGAAGACGGTGGTGGCCCACAGCGTCTTGGGTCTCACGCCCCAGCGTCGTTCGCACTCCAGCACGGCGTCCGTCTCGTTCCACGGCTGCGGGAAGAACATGTCCCTCACGCCATCCCTGGACATCGGCATGAACATCTCGGTGCAGTACTGGTAGTCCCACAGTTCCCCGTCCTCGTCCGAGTCGTCGTTGCTGCCGTGCCGGGTGTCGAAGCACTCTTGCGTCTTGGAGTAGTTATAGTACACGCCGACGGCGTCAGCCAGCGCTGATAACAACGCGTCGCCACCTTTGTTTGGCAGCGTCGGGTCCGCCATGGCGCCGCCGCACGCGACGCGAAACGGATACGGCGGCAGCGTCCCGTCCCCGTTGAGGATGTAAGAGCTCTCGTACGGGAAGTTACCCATGGCGAGGTAATCGAAGGCACCCTGCGCCCACAGCGCCACGTCCATCACGTCCTCGGGGGAGCCCAGCGGGGTGTCGTCGCAGAGTCGCATCGGCGCCTTGATCGATTCCAGATTGGTTTGTTCCGACCGGCGGAGGAGCTCGGCAAAGGCTGCTCGGACGTTGGGAGCGCACGCGGGGGCCGACCCGCCCGCGGCGGTGGCGTCCATCGTGACCCCGTCCGCGAAGGCTCCGGGATCGACGGGTGGGTCCTCGCCCACGAAGGACCATATGGGAGCCGAGCCGGCCACCGCGCCGTCCACGACGTTGGCGTACTTGAGTCGCATCCACGTGGCGAGCATGCCGCCGTAGGACCCGCCGAATGCGAACACCGGGGCGTCCGGCGCGCGAATCTCCGCCTTGAGCTCGCGGATGAGGGTGGCGTAGTCCGCCATGGTCTGTTCGGAAGTGAGGTAGGGGTACTCGCCCTTCTTCTTGAGGTGGCCCGGGATGATGCCGCCCAGGTTGGACGCGTCGAGGGCGTTCCCATCCTCCTCATCCTCCTTGGGCTTGGGCTTGGACTCTCCGTAGTACCTGTGCTCGGCGAACACGAGGACGGCGCCGAAGCTCTCGGCGTGCTCCCACATGAGACCCGTGGCGTTGAGGTACAGCTCGACGTTGGCCTCGTTGCCGGTGTAGAAGAAGATGGGCGGTCCCGACTTGGTGAAACCCGCGTCGAGGTTGTCGAGCGGTGAAGATTCACCATCCGCGCCGAGCGAGGCGACCCCTCGGAGTCGGGGCTGGGCTTTGGCCGACCCGTGGCGCCTCTTCGCCGCCGCGAGCGCGTCTCGCTTCTTCTCCCAGAAGTGCGGGCAGAAGAAGTATCTCTGGCGGTAGGTCTGCGTCGGCGCCGCCCAGGAGAAGTGATCGAGCGGCGCATCGCGGTAGCGCTCCTGGCACGCCTCCAGCGGAGTCCACCCTGGAGAAAACCCACCCACCTTTCCGAGATTCTCCGAGGTGGGCACGTAGGTTCTGGCGGGGTGCCTGGGCCTCTTCGCGGCGCGAGCCGCGCTGGCTGGACCCGCGAGGAGTACGAGCGCGAAAGCGAGCAGCAGCCGGACCCCCATGGTGATCGACCACCACGTATGAACGGTGATCACGAAACGCGTTTCCTAACAACGAATTTGGAATACTTGTCAAGTCACGCGTGCCCACGTCAGCAGGTCAGCGAAGTGAGGTGCACAATCGAGAGGAGGCACGTCATGGAGCGCAGGTCCGCGCGAGCGGCGTCGAGGGCTGGGAACGGCGATACGACGCACTCGCGGAGTAAACCCAAACCCTCGAGGTCGTCCAAGGTCAAGGGCGGGGTCGCCGGGTGGGTCTCCGCGGCGCGACCCAAGACGCTGACCGCGGCGACGGTGCCCTTCCTGGTGGGGTCGGCGCTGGCGACCACCGGCGGCGGCGAGGCGCGGTGGATGGAGGCTACCTGCGCGCTGGTCGGATACTTCCTCATACAGATAGGGACCAATCTCGTGAACGACGCGTGCGACTTCGTGCGAGGCGCGGACACCGAGGTGAGCGACGCCCCGTCCAACCCAGCGTCGCCCAACCTCGAACCGTCGTCCCACGTTTTCCCGAACCACCGAAATCTCCAACCGCCCCGACTGATTCCTCCTCCTCTCCTCCTCCTCTATTCCCCCGACCCGACGCAGGATCGCGCGGGACCGAGACGCGTGACCCAATCCGGCGTCTTCTCCCCCCGCGCCGTCCACATCGCCGGCGTGACGTGCTTCGCCCTCGCGGCGCTCGCGATGTGTCCCGCGGTGGCGCTCAGGGGAGCGCCGATGGCTCGACTCGTCGTCGCGGCGTGCTGCGCGGGGTACGCGTACACCGGCGGCCCGCTCCCGCTCGGGTACCACGGCCTGGGCGACGTGACCGTGATCGCGTTCTTCGGGTTCGTGGCGACGTACGGCATGGCGAGGGTGCACCACGACGGGACGTCAGCGGATGGATCGGGCGGCTCATCGTGGGAGCGAAACGGGCCGCTCATCGTCGCATCCGCGCAGGTCGGAAGCCTGGCGACGTCGCTGCTCGCGGTGAATAATCTGAGGGACGCGCGCACCGACGCCAGGTGCGGTAAGAACACGCTGTGCGTGCTGCTGGGCGAGGGGTTCGGGCGGTGGGAGATTACGTTTCTGGTGTTTGCGCCGTTTTTGCTCCTGCCGTACTGGGCGTGGGAGGGCGCGAGGAGGCTCGGGGTTTCGATGTTCCCGTCCGTCGCGTCGGCGCTGCCCGCGGCGACGGCTCCGCTCGCCTCGTGGGTGGCGAGGGAGGCGTGGAGGTTGCGGGTGGGCGACGCGGGGTTCAACGGGACGCTCTCGGCGGCGGCGGCGTTGCACCTCCTGTTCGGATCGGCGCTGGCGCTGGGTCTCGCGCTCGACGGCGTGACGTGGCGGGATTGAACGCGAGTGCGCCCGAGCCCGGCGGATGGAAAGAGGCGTATCGTATCAATCTGAGCAATCCGTCCGTTAACAAGAACAAGTCAGTCAGTCGTTTCTACGCTGATTCGTCCGCCTTCTTCTCTTCCTCCGCCTCCCTCGGCGGCGCCTCCTCGTCCGAGCGCTCAACCTCATTCGGCTCGGGCTCCTCGGGCTCGGCGGGCTCCTCGGGCTCGGTGGGTTCCTCGGGCTCGATATTTTCCTCGCCCTCCTCGGGCTCGTCCACCTCGATCCGTCCCTCCTCGGCCAACACCGCGCTGCTTCCGTACCTGCTGCCGTGCCTCGGCGTGTCCATCGGGGTGTTGGTCACCGAGCTCCTGGGCGTCGTGCCCCGCACCATCCGCTCGTACTCCTGCACGAGCTGGTGCGGCTCGGGTCGGAATAGCCGCCGCGACGTCCTGTAGAGGAGGTCCGGGAGCAGCCCGATGACCACGATGAGCGGCGTCGCCATCCAGAACTTTGGGGTGGGCGCGATGGTGGGTATGAATATCTTGTACGAGTACGTGGACAGGTATGGGTCGGTGTTGCTGAGGATGCAGTTGGCGATGTACCAGAACGCGATGGATCCCCAAATGCACACGTGCTGGATCCACGTCCAAAAGTTGATCATCTGAGCCATTTGCAGGTTGATGGTGATGACAATACCCGTATACAGCGACGTGCCAACCTCCCACAGGCCAAACACGTGGCCCTTGGGGTGGTCCGCCTCGCCGCCGTGCACCGCGTAGAACACCACAAAGAACGTCACCATGCCGATGTAAATGCCGTTCAGCGCCCAACCCGCCTGCACCCTGCGCTCGAAGCACGCGTTCTGCTGGCCCTGCCTATACAGCTGAGGGAACTGCAGGCACGATCGCTGATTCACGTCCTGGTCCAAGATACCCAGCGCGATGACCGGGAACGCGACGAAGAAGATGTTGAACGCGGACATGAGCCAGTCGTTGTACACAACCTGTCCGGAAGCCGCGGCGTGGAGGTTGTACATGAACAGAGTCAGGCCAAAGGCCAGGTTCTTGTAGAAGAAGTACGTCACCATCTTGCTGATCCGCTTATAGTTGTACCTCCCGTGCACCAGCAGGAGCCGCTCCAGGAACCTGAACTGCGCGAACGCAAAGTCCGAGGCCATGACCGCCTGCATCCCTTCCTGACCCGAGATGCCGACGCCGATGTGCGCTGACTGGATCATGCCCACGTCGTTGGCGCCGTCGCCGATGGCCAGCGTGATCTTACCGCTGTCTTTGACCAGCTTGGTCACGAGCGCCTTCTGCAGCGGGGACACGCGGCAGCACACGACGGACGTGCACCCGCTGCCGAGCTGCAGGAATCTCGGCGCCAGATCCTGCTCCAGGGCGAATGACAGCGAACGGCCGTCGATGACCAGGCAGGTTTCAATCCCCTTCTTCGCGGTCGCAGCCTCCTTCTCGATGCCCGCCTCGATAAGGGCCGCCACCTGCGCTTTACCCTGCTCGTTGAACTGGGCGCGGGTGATCTCCCTGTCGTGCTCCTGCTTCACCAGCTCCTCGATGTTCACGATGTGAACGTCCATGTCGTCCCGGATCAGAGCGCACGCCTGCGCGATGTTAATCGCCGTGTCCTGCTTGTCGCCGGTGAGCACCCACACCGCGATGCCTCCGCGCATCATCTGTTCGATCGTGCCCGGCACCCCGTCCTGGAGCTTGTCCTCGATGGCCGTGGCGCCGACGAGGAAGAGGTCCTTCTCGATGATCTCCGCCGCTGCCTGAAGTTTCTCGTCTCGCTTCTCCAGGCTCTGCGCAGCCTCAGTGTACGTGACATTCCACGCGTCGTACTCCGACTGGGAAATCTCCCTGACAGACAGGCACAACGTTCGTAGGCCGCACTTGGCGTACTCGTCCATGTGCTGCTGGGTCACGTCGGTGTACTTCTGGTTCCCGTGGGAGAGCCGATCGTAGATGACGGAATCGGCTCCCTTGCAGTAGAGCATGATCTTGTCCTCGGGGGTGCGAACGATGACGCTCATGCGTTTGCGCGTGGAGTTGAACTCGAGCACGTTGAGCAGCTCGTAGTGCACCGTGCTTATCTCGCCGCTGCTGTGATAAGAGGGTTCCTCGAGCTCCATGCCGCTGGTGGTGCGGCTCTTGAAAAAGAATCCAAACCGTTTCGCGGCGACGACGAAAGCGCTCTCGTCGGGGGACTCCGCCTGGTAGCATATGGTCTCTCTCGTGGCCTCGCCCTCGGGTATGACGGTATGACACACGCCAAGGATGCGGAAGAAGTCCCGGATGTGTTCGGCGTCCGGCAGGGACCGCCACTTGTCGCCCTCGAGCCTCGCCTCCTTGAAGTTGAAACCCGGCTCAATCGGCTTAGTGGGCTTGGTGAGAATGGGTCGGCCCTGTCGCTTCGCGATGGACCGCTCTATCTCCGTAATGCCCTCGCCGTAGCTAACGCCCGCGATGGAACACTTGAAGAACTCCATGCTGTTGCACGTGAGCGTCCCGGTCTTGTCCGAGAGCACCGTGTGAACCATGCCGAGCTCCTCGTTGAGATTGCTGGTCCGCGCTCGCATCGGCGTGTCCGTCTCCTTGTGGTACATCTGCCGGTCGCTGTTCAAAAACACCATCGCCTGGCACACCTTGACGAACTCGAGCGAGACGTACAGGGAGATGGGTATGAGGTAGCCGTATAGGACGTACGAGGTGAGGAACGCGACGACGCCCACCTTGGGGGCGTTCTTCGGGTCGAACACCATATCCGCATCGCTGGTGTCCATGTACCAGTGCTTGGGGGACACGTTCTTGATCCACGAGCCGCAGATGATGCCCGTGATGGTTCCCATGAGGCACAGCAAACCAAGCATGGATAAGACGATCTTATCCATCCCCTTTTCGATGGTGGACCGCTTCGACGGAGCCGCGCTGCTGTTCATCTGCGAAAAGTGAGACGGAGGTCAGTGACGAAAACACGGCAACGGAGCGGGGAAAGGGGATGGGGACCAGGAAGTACTTGCCATAATTTTGGAGTCATGCCCCGTGTAGATGGCCAGACCGATGACCCACTCGGTGTTCCTCAGCGAGCTGCCTCGGAGGAGGATGTTGGACGGAACCAGAGAGATCTTCTCGCTCCCCGTCCGATCCTCGGCGGCGGCGGCGAGGTTGCGGCTGCTGCCGTGGACGGAAACCTCCCTCGTCCTCGACGGGACGTCCAGGTTCCCCGTGAACGTGTACAGCGAGTTATTCGGGTGTTCGCACTCAACGTAAGCGTCGCCTCCGTCGCCACACAGCTCGCGCATCTTCTCCGGGCCGGTGCCCACGCCTCCCATGCCCTCGACGCCCCTCTTGATCTTCAGGTTGGTCTCGCCGTCCAAGTTTTTGGTCTCGACGTAGCACACGCTGTCGTCCAGGCTGGACGCGAGGAGCACCAGATCGCACGGGAACGCCTGGTCCCGCACGACCCGCACCAAATCCCCCGTCTTCACCTCCCGCCACTCGCACTGCACCAGCGAGGTGCCGTTGAAACGCTCCGTCAGCGACGTGTTCTGCTCGTGGTCCTGCTTGTGCCTGGCGTAATCCTCCACAGCCTCCTTCGCCATGGACAGCCCGACGACCAGCACGAGCGGCGACCAGATGGTGTACGGCTTGATCGGGGAGATGGCTTCGAAGAGCGAGATGATCGCGACGGAGAGGAAGTAAAGGTTGGCGATCCGCCGGAACTGTTCGTACAGGCCCTTTGGGAAGAAGGTGATGGGCGAGTACTTGCCGGTGGAGATGGCGTTGCCCTTGAACCGAAACCCCGCGTTGGGGCCTTGCGCGCTGGCATCCGCGGTGACGTAAACCACCCGAGACTCCGAGTGCTTGGCGTGCCCGAAGCGGAACGAGTCCATCCGAGACGGCATCTCTTCGTCGTCCCCCGCGTCCTCGCCCGCGTTATTCTTATTGGAACCCGCCCGCTGCGGCCTCGCGGGTGCGACCCTCCGGTGCAGGACACGCGCGTACCCTACGGCGGCCGCCCAACCGGCCGCGAACGGCCCGGACTTTCGAGGCGCGGATCCCTCGATCGGTGTTGTGCACACGCCGACGACACCCCGCGCGCGGGCTGCGCACGCCCTACTGCCGATCTCGCGGTAATCTCTCGTTATGTCTCGCCGCTTGCGAAGCGCGTGGTTCAAGTTCACAAGTTGGCCTCAAGCAAGTTGGCATCCCACACACCAGCTCTCACACCAAGCAATGACACTCATTTGCTCATTCAAAAAACGCGGGACAGCCCCGGTGACTATCACACGTCGGCGATCGCCATGTTCGCCGGGGAGGAGGAGGCCCTCATGGCCGACCCGAACGGGCTCAGCGAGTATGAGCTTGAGCGCGTCGAGCGCATCCGCCGTAACCGCGAGATCATGAAGCGCCTCGGCTTGGGCGACCACGACATCGTCTCCGCGGCGAGGCAACGATGCGGCGTGAAGGAGGGCAAGGAGAACGCATCTGGAGCGACCGAGAACAAGAAGCGCAAGGCTCCGGCCGCGAAGAAGAAGCACGAGATTCCCGCGGAGGAGCGCGCCACGCGTCGCTCGCGTCGCATCGCCACCAAGGACGCCGAGCACGCGGGCCTCGGCGACGACCACGAGGAGACGGAGACGTACATCGTGGGAAGGGGCGAATACGCGGTGGAGGTTGACGGCGCTCACGAGGCGGAGGCGGAGGCGTACCGGCTGAGAAACGCGGGGATCCAGGAGCGGGTCAGCGTTGTGGGCACCGCGAGCTACCAGCACACGCTGATGAGGGTGAGGACCATGTCGGAGCCCGCGCTGGGAAACAGGATCAAGGCCATCGAGCGTGCCAAGGGGAAACACGCCGTCGTCAAGATGAAACTGTTCGCCAGGGTTCTGTTCCTGGAGGGATACGAGGAGCTGAGCACGCTGGCGACGGAGAGTCTGGAGAGGCTCGTCGCCGAGCTGGGGGACCCGGACGTCGATGGCGAGGACGGGGACGCGGAGTGAACGCGAGAGCGTGGGTGGAAGGAACGGGCGGCGGATCGTAAAAGCACATCGACAATAAAAAATAGCAGCGAGCGTACAGCGTTTTACTTCCTTCCCTCCCCCGCTCGTCACTCCTCCTTGAGCGGGTTTCCCTCTGCGTCGACGCAGGTCCACCCCGCCTTCTTCACGTCGGGAACAGACGCGGGGTTACCCACGATGGCGAGCGCGGGGGTCTTGCCCACCAGGTACTTCTCCGCGCACTCGCGCATCCTGCCCGGCGTGCAGTCCAGGAGTCTGTCCCTGAAGAGCTGCCTGCTCTCGTCGTCCATCAGGTTGGTGAAGAGCGAGGCACCGCGGGACTGGGGCGCGAGCGGCGCGTCGATCGCCTTGAACGCCTTGAGCCACGCCTCCTCCAGGATCTCCTGCGTGAGGTTACCCTCCTTCGCCGCCCACGCGGCAGCCTTCTCGAAGGTTTCCACCGTGGCGGTGGTGTTGGGGTCGCGGTAGGAGGAGAGCACAAAGACTCCCTCGACGGGAGCCGCGGACGCTCCGCCACCGTACGCGCCGCCCTTCTCCCTGATCTCCCTGTGGAGGAACGAGGTGGACATGGCCTGACCGAGCAGGAAGAGCGGCGCGGAGTCCGGGTGGGAGTAAGGCACGGTCAAGTAAGACGCGGCGCAGTAGTTGGTCTGCGTGGGCGTCGCCACGAAAGTCTTGGACGGCGCGCCCGAAAACGACGCCAGCGACTGAGCGAGCGTGAGCTCGTCGCCGACCGCGTCAGCCCCGCGCGGCGGGAGCGCGTCGATGAACGCCTCCATCTGCTTCACCGCGGGATCGCAAGCCTCGGGCTTGGCGCTGATCCTGCAACGCATCACCCGGTTTCTCGCGAGCGCGTAGGCGGCGATTTCGGCGAGGGCGGCGGCAACCTCCTCGACGCCAGCCTCCTTTTCCCTCGATAGCCTCTGGAGCAACGCGACGTGGGGCAAGCCCGCGGTGCGGTAGTCCAGCGCGGCGACCGGGTCGATGGAGGCGTTCGCGAGGCCCTTGGCGTAGGAGAGTCCGTTCTGCGAGACGCCCGCGCCCGCGCTCGCGGCGCGGCGAGAGAGGAGGAGGCCGAGCCTGGCGTCCTCGCCCGCCCACTTGGCGCCCGTCGCGACATCCGCCATGAGTCGGAACATGGCCGGGACGTTACGGTCGAGCGCGCTGCCGCTGAGTGAGACGTACACGCGGGGCGGGGCGGACGCGTCGAGGGACTGCTGCACGTCGACGCCCGCGCCGATGCCGCCCGTCTTGAGCTTCTCCTCCTGCGCCAGAGCCTTGTAGTCCATCGTCTTCGTGCCGAGCTCGGTGATGAAATCGGCAAAGAGGTCGAGGTAGGGCACGAGCCTGTCGGGCAGATCGGAGACGTCCAGGAGCAGGTTGGCGAACGTGATCCCGTTCGTGGGCTGCGCGTCGATCTGCAGGTCAAACCCGCCGGACGTCTTGGTGATTAAGCTGTTCCAATGCTTGATCTCGCGGGGCACCGCCTCGCTCACCTTGAGAGTGGGGAGGATATCCGCGTTCTGGTCGCCGTCCTGGCTCGCGCGCAGCGCCACCGCCTCCTTGACGATGGCGTCTTTCTGTTCCTCGGTGAGGGACTTTTCGATCTCGGCCACCTTCTTCTTCTCCGCCTCCTCCAGCTTGGAGTCGTAGTCCTTGTCGGCTACGCCCACCACCGTGACCCTGTGGGAGTTGTCGAGAAATCGGCGCTGGATGAGCTTCTGCCAGTACTTGGAGTCGGCGTCGATCGCAGCCTGGAGTTTGGCGGCCAGCACCGGGATCTTGAGGGGCTTCATGCCGTCGCCGCCGTGCACCCACGTCCCCATCGCCCCGAAAGCCACTCCCAGGCCAAAGTTGGTGCTCACCTTGGCGGCGCCGAGCTCAACCTGGTGCATGATCGCGTCGACGCGCTCCTTGGGGAAGCCCTCCTTCGCGATCCTCTCCAGCGTGCCCTGTATCTGGGCCTCCACCTCGGGCACGTCCGCCTCGGCCACGCCCTTCAGGCCCACCGCGAACGACGTTTCCCTCCTGGACGACGAGTATCCCGTCCCGGGGGCGAATCCCGAGCCCAGCCCCGACTCGAGCAGGGTCTCGTGGAAGTACGCCTGCGGTCCGTTGAGCAAGAGGTCGGACGCGACGGTGAGGGCGAAGTTCTCGAGCTCCGCCTCCTTCTCCTTGATCTGGTTGACCATGAGGTAGGCCACCGAGACGGCGCTCTGCTTGTTCGGGTCCGGAACGACGGGATCCGCCGGGACGGGTACCTCCACCTTCACCGGCGCCGTCAGCCTCCGCTCGTCCGCGACGTCCAGCGCGCTGACGTCGATGCGGTCGAACTTACCGAGCGCGAGCTCCTGGGACTTGGCGAGGGTCCGCTCCAGCGGGAGGTCCCCGTAGGTGAACACCCTCGCGTTGCTGGGGTGGTAGTGCGTGGCGTGGAACCTGGTAAGGTCCTCGTGGGTTAGGGTCGGGATGGACACCGGATCGCCGCCGCTGTTGTGGTGGTAGGTGCTCGTGGGGAACAGCGTTGCGCTCAGGGCGCGATTGAATCGAGCCGCCTGACTGCCCATGGCGCCCTTCATCTCGTTGAAGACCACGCCCTTGAGCTCAAGCTGCGAGTTCTTATCCTCCATGTCCTTGAACTCGAGGCGGTGTCCCTCCTGGAGGAAATCCTCCCTGGAGAGCTTGGGGAAGAAGGCGGCGTCGAGGTAGACGCCCAGCAAGTTGTAGTAATCCGTCTCGTTCATCGTGGAGAATGGGTAGCAGGTGAAGTCCGCGGCGGTCATGGCGTTCATGAACGTGCTCAGCGACCGGCGGAGCATGTTGAAGAACGGATCGCGGATGGGGTACCGATCGCTGCCGCAGAGCGCGGTGTGCTCGAGGATGTGCGCCACGCCCGTGTCGTCCGTGGGGGTGGTGCGAAACGCGACGTTAAACACGTTGTTCGGGTCGTCCGCGCCGCAGTGCATCCACCGCGCGCCCGTCTTGAGATGCACGAGCTCGACGCACGCGACGTTGTACTCGGGGACCTCGTTCACGGCGAGCACCTCGAAGGCGCCGTCCGCGAGCTTGGCGCCGGGCTTGAGCGCGGCGATCGCGGCGACGGCGGGGGCCATCGCGGCGGTGTCAGGCGCGGGCGCGGCCTCCACGGCGCGAGCCTGCTGGTTCCCGAGGTTGCCCATCTGCGCGGTGGTGACCCCAGCGACGCCACCGATGAGGATCGGCCTGCGACCGATTCCGTTGGCCTTTCCCGACGCGAGCGCCCTCACTGTGTTGCCTCGCTGGAATCGAGGGGAGATGCGGGAGGCGAGTGTCGATGCGGCGCAGACGAGAGTCCTCGAGGCGATCATCGTGATCCGCGCCCCGTGTTGTGGCGGGCGAGGCGTCGAACGGCACCGCTTCGGATCTCGATCTTGCCAGCTGGCGCGGGCAGCGCCGGGCGTGAGGTCCATCGAGACGTGGACGCGCGAAAACATCAGATCGAATCCCGGCCGGCGCTCTCGGACGAAAAAGTGCCGAGAGGCGGGCGCCGGCACTGCGGCTGGCGCGGCTAACGATGCTGACCGCTCACACGGTGCATCAGGCGAGGGAGACGACGATGCTGCGACGGCTGTGCAGCAGGGCCAACCCGAGCCGCGCGCGATGGTACCCGACGACGGTGCCCTCGGGGTGGGCTCCGGCGATTGCCAACGCGCTCGTGAATGCCGGGCTCGGCGTTCACCCCCGCGGAGGAGCGACGCGCGTCGCCGCCGCGGCCGGTCGAGCGCCTCTCGTCGCGGCGTGCACCAGCGGACGCGACCCCGCGTTCACTCCGAGCGCCGGCCCGCTCGCGCCGGCGTTCGCGCGAACCCTCTCCGGCTGGACCCCCGCGAGCGGCGGGGGAAGGGCATCCCCGACCGCCGCCGCCGCCGCGAAGGGCCAATCCAAATCCCACGGAGCGGAGATTGACGTCCGCGAGGTGCTCAAGGGACTCCCGTCCATCTGCCCCGGCTGCGGCGTGGGACTTCAGTGCGAGGACAAGAACGGTCCCGGTTACTTCATCGTGCCCAAGCGCCTGCTCGAGCCCGAACGCGACGCCGACGCCGAAAGGGGATTCGTCGACGACCCGAGAGCCGCAGCCGCCACGGATGACATGCTCAACTTCGACGACGAGGACGACGAGGACGACGACCTGGAAGACGAGGACGGGTCGGACGGGATGGATTCGTTCGCCGTGGAGGGCCTCGACGACGACGATCTGGATGACGAGGACGACGACGACCTCCCGGACTTTGACGGCGGCGACTTTGACGGTCCTCCCGACGGTTCTCCCGGTCCGCCGTCCGAGGACGCCGCGCTCGCCGCCCTGGACGCCCTCTTCGACGGCGAGGACGACGACGGGGCGGACGTCGACGGCGACGACTGGGAGTCTATCGCGGCGAGGAAGCGCATGGAGCGCGAGGCGAGGCGTCGCGATTCCCCCGAGACGGTGGTGTGCGCTCGATGCTACTCGCTGCGAAACTACGGCAAGGTGAAGAACGAGGCTGCGGAGATTTTGATGCCGTCGTTTGACTTTGGCCGCGTCGTGGGGGACAGGTTGTCTCGGCTGGGTCCCGGCGGCGCCGTGGTGTTGTGTCTCGTGGATCTCATCGACTTCGACGGTTCGTTCCCCGTGGACGCGGTGGATATCTTATCGCCTTACGTCGCGAACGAGACGGTGGATGTGCTGCTGGTGGGCACCAAGGTGGACCTGCTCCCCACGCAGTGCACGCGAGCGAGGGTGACCAGCTTCGTGCGCAGACGCGCTAAAGACCTGGGCCTGAAACGCGCGAGCGGCGTGCATCTGGTGTCGGCACACAGCGGCATGGGCGTCAACATCCTCTCGGAACAGCTGGAGACGCTCCTGGACGAGGGGAGGGAGGTTTGGGTCGTCGGCGCTCAAAACGCGGGCAAGTCGAGCCTCATCAACCGGCTCAGCAAAAAGTACGGGGGTCCCGGGCCCGAGGACGGCGGACCCCTCGCGTCGCACCTCCCGGGAACCACGCTCGGCGTCGTCAAGCTCCCGGGTCTGCTGCCCAACGGCTCGGACGTCTACGACACACCCGGTCTGTTGCAGCCGTTTCAGGTCTCCGGTCGGCTCACCAACGAGGAGGCGCGAGCGGTGCTGCCCCGCAAGAGACTCGCCCCGCGAACGTACCGAGCGGAGATTGGAAGCTCCATCCACATCGGCGGGTTGGCGCGCATCGACGTCGTGGACGGCCCGCAGCGCACGCTGTACCTCACCGTGTGGGCGTCGCACGACGTGCCCACGCACTACATGGTGCGGGGCGAGGGCGGCAAGGCTGACGCTTTTTACGAGAAGCACGCGGGGGGCAAGCTGTCGCCGCCCGTCGGCGAGAACCGCGTGGCGCAGCTCGGCGAGTGGGGGTGCAGGACGGTGACGGTGTACGGGGAGTCGTGGCAGAGGAGCGACAGGGACATCAGCATCGGCGGTTTGGGCTGGGTCGGCGTCGGCGTGAACGGGAACGCGTCCTTCCGGGTGTGGACGCACGAGGGGGTTCAGGTTGAGACGCGCGAAGCCTTGGTGCCAGACATGAGCCGGGACCTGTGCAGGCCGGGGTTCAGCGACGAGCAGCAGCCGGGCGGGGGCGGGGACAGGGCGAGACCGAGCAAGAGGATCATGCGGAAAGGGGGATACCGCGCGCCGAAGAAGAGCGAACGCAAGTTCAAGTTGTGAACAGTGCTCGTGCGACGGCTATGACGGCTATGACGACTTTTATTTAGTAACCTCTCCACGCCTCGGCGCCCACCTCGTCCGAAGAGAGCATCTCCACCGCCTTCAGGAGCTCCAACGGCGCGACCGCGATAATCTCTCGCGCCTCCTCCGTGCCCCGCGCGAACTCCATCTCCTGCCTCGCCGCCGCCACGTCCTCGGGGTCGCACAGGAGCAGACCCGGGGCTTGAGTCAATGCTCTGCCACCGAGTTCAGGAGCGATTCGCTTGAGCTCCACCACCCTGCGGACCACGTCGTTCGCCTCCCACAACAGCAGCTCCGGCTCCTTGGTCAGCACCCTCGGGACGTCCAGCCCGCTCGTCTCCGTGTCGAACACCTTAGCCAGCGCCCGCACCCTGCTCTCTAGCAGCGGCGCGTTGCGATAAGGGCTGTCGCGTCCCGCCGAGGTGAGCGCTGCTCGACAGTGAGGCGTGCTGCCGAAGAGGTGCCAAAAGTGAACGACAGCCTTGTCCTCCTGCGGAACACCCTCGATACCGTCGCCGGATGAGCCGATCCTGGACGTGTCGCGAAGCCGACGCGGCCCGGCGGGCGCCCAACGAGGGCACGCTGTCGAGCAAGCGCACATCACGTGTGACGAGAGCCGAGAAATTTCTTCGCGTGTGACGCACAGAACCTGCGTGCGGCCCCGTGAAGAAACTGGGCGCGCATTTGAAGATAAAGCCGGATGACGCGCTCCCGGGCCACCACTCTGGGAAGGGAACGGTGGTCCCTTCGAACCCGATCCAACCCGCTTCGTGCCCGAGCACACGCGCGCACGATGTCCGCGCTCATCATCGCCGCCGCGCGTCGCTCGTCCGGGGCGTTCTCGCGCGCGCTCGCCGCGTCGCCGTGGGCGGTGACCCACGGCGCCTCGGCAACCCCGAGGGAGCCGGCGTGGACCCGTCGCTCGTCCTCCTCCGCGACGTCGTCGTCCGCGGCGCAGTCGGAGGCGATGTCGGCGTTTAGGGAGAGGCTCGCCGAAGGTCCCGACTTCGGGGACTTCGTCCGGGGAGATGAGCTCCCGGGCACCGCGTACTCGCTCGCCGCGCCTAAAAACCTGCGCGACAAGTCCGTGCGCAAGCCCCCGTGGATGAAGCGGACGATCCCGGGCGGCGACAGGTACACCGAGATCAAGGCCAAGCTGCGGGAGCTCAAGCTGAGCACGGTGTGCGAGGAGGCGAGGTGCCCCAACCTGGGCGAGTGCTGGGGCGGCGGCGACGGCCACACCGCCACCGCCACCATCATGATCATGGGCGACACGTGCACCCGCGCGTGCCGCTTCTGCGCGGTGAAAACGTCCAAGACGCCGCCGCCGCTCGACCCGGAGGAACCCGAGAACGTCGCCAAGGCCATCGCCGCGTGGGGCTTGGACTACGTCGTGCTCACCAGCGTGGACAGGGACGAGCTTCCCGATCAGGGCGCCGGTCACGTGGCCGAGACCATCCGCCGCCTGAAGTCATCCGCGCCGGATCTTTTGGTCGAGGCGCTCACGCCGGATTTCAGGGGCGAGGCGGAGCTGGTGAGGGAGGTGGCGGCGTCGGGCCTCGACGTGTTCGCGCATAACGTGGAGACGGTGCCGGAGCTGCAGACGGAGGTCAGGGACCGACGCGCGAATTGGGATCAGAGCGTCGGGGTGCTGCGGGACGCGAAGCGGTTCGTGCCGAGTCTGATCACAAAGACCTCGCTCATGTTGGGCCTGGGCGAGACCAGGCCGCAGGTTGTGAACGCGCTCAAGCTGCTGCGCGAGGCTGGGGTGGACGTGGTGACGTTCGGGCAGTACATGCGACCGACGAAGAGGCACCTCGCGGTGAAGGAGTACCTCACCCCCGAGGCTTTTGAGGCGTATAAAAAAATTGCGGAGGATATGGGCTTTTTGTACGTGGCGTCGGGGCCCATGGTCAGGTCCAGCTACCGCGCGGGCGAGTACTTCCTGGAGAACGTGCTCAAGCAGAGGAAGGCGGAGGCGGCCAAGGCGACGGCGTGATGGACGGCTGGGGGTGTGATGACATTCATTGAAATTGCAATCCAATTTGCGAACAAGCACATGCAGGTCGACGCTTCGCTCACGGTGAGTCCACGGCGACCCAAGCGACGCGCTTCCCGGTCGGAGAGATCCGTCCCACCCTCGACTTTGCGCGCCTCAGTCGCGCCTCGTCCGAGTTTTTCCCCGGGTTTGGCGCCGGCGTGACGAGCGCAAAGTTCGGCCGCCGCCTCATCCTCCGCATCTGCCGCGCCAGCTCGTCGTCCGAGTCGGCGCCGGGCGTTTCCGGGATTTCCGTCACGGACCCCACGATCCTCGGGGCGACGACGTCCCAGTTGAGGCCGTCTCCGGGCGCGTCGCTCGCGGGTGAGCTCCCGGCGCTGTCCGCCTCGAGGGACCCGGATTCGTCCACCGCCGCCTTCAGCCGTTTGGTCAGGTCGCCGATCTTCCTCTCCTTCTCCTTGAGCGTCATGCGCAGGTACCGCAGCTCCCTCGCCTGAAATCCGACGGTTCGATCGAGGTCCGCGACAGCCTTGGCGTCGGATGACCCGCCCATCGACGTCAAAAGAGCCTGGTCGTTCTCCGGGGACGCGTTCGCCGAGTCCAGGTTCGCCGCGCCTTTAGCCGGGGTGGCGCCGGGGCTGAATAAGGAGGGACGCTTCTTCTTCCCTTTCCCTTGTGGGGTGAGCAGGTCCCGCACCCGCGCCACCGCGGCCCTGGTGCGCAAACTCACGTCCACCGCGAGGTCGATGGGCGAGCTCTTTTCACCGCGAGGTTGGTCCGCCGCCTCGCGGGAGTCCCCGCCGAACGGGCTCCGCCGTCTCCGCCGCTTGCGCTCCTCGAGCTCCTTCAACGCGTCGTCGCGTTCCGTCACGAGCCGCTCGAGCTCCTCGGCGATGGGCACGGCGAGCGCGTGGCCGGAGTTCTCGAGCGCCAGGAGCAGCTCGCGGAGCCGTTCCATCCGCCGGAGGTCCGCGTCCTTGCGTCGAAGCCGGCGCCACCGCCGCGAGAGCAGATCTTTCAGCGCGGAGAGGATGAACGGCGCCGCGATGGACGCCGCGGTGTGGCCAAAGCCGGCGAACTTACCCCCTCGCGCGCGGTCGTCGTCGCCGCGATGACTGTAGCGCCCCTCGTGCTTGCGTCGGATCGCCGAGCGCGGGGGCTCGGAGGTGGAGGAGGACGTCGAGGTCTCGTCCTCCGACGCGAGCACCTGGACCGATCTTCGCGTCACGGTATTCTCCTCCGTCTCCGTCGCGGCACCGTCGGCGGGGAGAGGGAGCGCCGTCGAGTTCGTGACCCCCTCCATGATGGTGGACGCGGGCGACACCGCGACCGCGCGGCCGAACATGGCGGGAGTCCTCTGCGCCGCCTCGCGCCCGCGCGCCTTCCTCGCGGCGCGACTCTCGGGGGGTCTCTCGCGATGCGTCTCCGAGCGGGTGTAGGCGACGTACGACGAGAGGACGCCGCCCGCGCCGAGGCCAAAGAACTTACCCGCGGACGAGCCCGCGAACCATGACGTCATCCTCGAGACGCGCGATGCTCCGAGGCCCGGGGGAACCCAGCGCGCGTCGCGTCGAATGTGTTCCGCGACAGATGCGACAGCTGTGTTCGCGTGTTCAAAAGCCTCCAAACGGTCGAATGCAGAATGAGAGCATACCTCATACTCTTATAGAGGCACAAAATTACGTTTCAAGATAAATATTTGATATGTACACTTCATCATCATATGAACATCAGCGCTAATTGGTATTACGAATAACGCTTTTCCTTTCAACCGACCGCTCACTTAACCAGCAGCTCCACAGCGACCGCGATGGCAGCCACCAGCAGGCCCACGAGCGTGGTCCATATGTGTTTGGCCCACATATTGCTGTACCTGTTTTTCGGGTCACCAGAGGCGTAGCCCTTCGCCCACTCCTGCCTCGCCTTGATGTACCCGCAACCGAAAAGCCACACCGAGAGCGGGTACCGGATGCCACCGATGAGGGAGCTCACGAGGATGGTCGGGAAGGTCTCGAGAGCCTGCTGATGGCCTCGTTGGATGCAGTTGAACGTGACGCTTTTCTTGTCCTTGCCCGTGGCGTACATGGCGGGGAGATCCACCTTGTACTCCTTGCGAGCAGCGCTGACCTTGAATGACAGGGTCACGAGCGCGAGCGAGGCTCCGATGACGTTCACCAGGATGACGGCACCGTATCCCTTGGGGATGGCGGATGATATCGCGGATCCGCCCCAGATGTGGTCGTGGAAGTCGGGGATGAACTCCGCAGTCTTCTGGCACGCGTACGTCTCTGCCTGCGCGACGAGATGGGATCGGAATTTAATTTTCACTCTAAATCGTCGATCGCGCGAGAGGAGGGAGGCGAGATCGAACGGGACGTACCAGGAGGACGCCCGCGGTCTGGGCCACGAACTTGGCGGTGGCTAACCACATTCCCATGTTATCGAGTCTCTGTCGGTGTCTGGCTCGCTGTTTTCTGCGACGGTGAGAGTGGGTGCCGTCGGCGCAAATTATTGATGACGAAAAAGCGCAATGACCGCAGAAATGCCACGTTGGTTCTTCAAGCAAGTCGACCTTCTGCGGGCAGGGCAGGATCTGGCATTCCCGCCACGTCGGCCTTCGAAGGGCCAATCGTATGCGTGATCAGTCTCGGGCCCGTTGAGGAATCTGGTTTGCTTGAGATACGCACTTTTCGAAGCTCGGCGCGCTGGCCGATGGGGAGGGGCGCGGAGGCGGGCAAAGCGGACGACTCCGTCGACACCGGAGACACCGCCGCGCCCAAGATGACCGAAGAGAGGAGCGACGCGCCGTC